>Ga0164243_10013260_pt1 | contig 11611 bp, 14 predicted proteins | sample OricompcompostOP_FD_108781 | JGI IMG/M metagenome (GOLD analysis project Ga0164243, IMG submission 108781) | Organic Plus compost microbial communities from Emeryville, California, USA - Original compost - Organic plus compost (OP) | ecosystem: Engineered > Solid waste > Mixed feedstock >... | reverse complement strand
TTCGTTGTCTTCGACGACGAGCACGGTTTTTGCCATCAGGGGAGGTCTCGCCGAAAAAGTCTGGACCCGGCAACTCCGTCGAATCCGGTCTTCAATGATCCGTCCATTATCTAGGCTTCATTCCTTCTCAAAGGCAAATCGATGCGCTCAGACCGGCTGAACCGAATGACCAAAGACGAGGCCGAGCGTCTCTCCATCGAGGCTCTCTCCTTCCTCGCCGGCCGGCCCGAGGAACTCGGCCGCTTCTTCGCCCTGTCGGGGCTCGACCCTCGTTCGCTGCGGGAAGCCGCCCTCGATTCCGGCTTTCTCGGCGGCGTGCTCGACTTTCTGCTTGGAGGAGAGGAACTGCTTCTGGTCTTCAGCGAGGAAAAATGCCTCGATCCGGCGACCATAAGCCTCGCAAGGCAATGCCTTGCCGGAAATCCGGATCGTTAACGCATTTATCGCGCGTGAGCCGAGGCCCGGCGATGACGGCCGGCCGCCTCCAGAGGAACGGCTTTCGTCGCCTCGCCCTGACGCTCCTGGTCGCGCCCGGCGATCGCTTCCTGCTTCTCCAGCTCGCGAAGCGCCTCCTCGTGCTCGTCACGAGCCCGGTCGAGCTGGCCCTTCAGCTCGTTGGCTGAGGCCAGAAGATTGTCCCGGCGCTGCATCGCGGCCTTGGCAAAGGTCGGATAGGCGAAATGCGCGGTGTCGCGGATGCCGCTCTTTTCTTCCTCAGCCGCAACCTGCTCGTGAAGCTCGCGGGCCATGCGCTCGAATTCGGCGATCATCGTCTCAAGCTGCACGACCTGACGGCGCTTTTCCTCCACATGAAAGCGCTTCAGTCGAATAAGTCCTTCCCGCGATTTCATGACAACTCCCCAACCACCGCCGCCGCCCGAAAAAAGGCATACGATTCCTAACCGAAGGCGCGCGACGGTAACGTTTCATTTACGTCTCGCGTTAATCATGGGCCTCGACCGCTTAATTCGGGGTAAACCCCGATCGTGAAAAAGGCCTCCATTTCGCGAGTCCCGAGAATCACTTAGGGCAATTTGCTCATCTTGGTTAAGAAGAGCTTAACTTGGTGATTTCCTCGGAATCTCAGGTAAATGGCCTGATTCACGAAGATTCTTGGTTAATCGGCTTGTGGGACAGAATCAGATTTTGTTAACCATTAGTCGTTAACTTGCGAATCGGGGTTAACCGTTGGTGACTGAAAGACCGGTGCGTCGGGTCCGGACGGGAGAATCGAGGGGATTGGTATGCGAGTTCTTCTGATTGAGGACGACAGCGCGACCGCGCAAAGCATCGAACTGATGCTGAAATCGGAGAGCTTCAACGTCTATACGACGGACCTCGGCGAAGAAGGCGTCGATCTCGGCAAGCTCTACGACTACGACATCATCCTTCTCGACCTGAACCTGCCCGACATGTCGGGCTATGAGGTTCTCCGCTCTCTCCGCGTCGCAAAGGTCAAGACGCCCATCCTGATCCTTTCCGGCCTTGCGGGCATCGAGGACAAGGTTCGCGGCCTCGGCTTCGGCGCCGACGACTATATGACCAAGCCCTTCCACAAGGACGAGTTGGTCGCGCGAATCCACGCCATCGTCCGCCGCTCCAAGGGCCACGCCCAGTCGGTCATCATCACCGGCGACCTGACCGTCAATCTCGATACCAAGACCGTCGAGGTCAGCAGCCAGCGCGTGCACCTGACCGGCAAGGAATACCAGATGCTGGAGCTTCTCTCGCTCCGGAAGGGCACCACGTTGACCAAGGAGATGTTCCTCAACCATCTCTATGGCGGCATGGACGAGCCCGAACTCAAGATCATCGACGTGTTCATCTGCAAGCTCCGCAAGAAGCTCGCCTCCGCCAGCAGCGGCACGAACTACATCGAGACGGTCTGGGGCCGCGGCTATGTGCTGCGCGAACCCGACGAGCAGGAAATCCGCGAAAGCGCCTGATCTTCCGGTTTTCGCCTGCTCCGGCCCAGCCCTCAAGTTCTCTTCCGCGATTATCCAACCTCGCTCGAGGCGCACTTCAGCTTGCAATGGCTCAAAATTCCACCTAGAAAATGAAATGTTATAACGTTTCATTTTCTAGGTCTGTCCCATGAGCGATGCCAAGCTGCCTGTCACTATCCTTTCCGGCTTCCTCGGAGCCGGAAAGACGACCCTCCTCAATCATATCCTCAACAATCGCGAAGGCCGCCGGGTCGCCGTGATCGTCAACGACATGAGCGAGGTGAACATCGACGCCGGCCTCGTGCGCGATGGCGGGGGAAATCTCTCACGCACCGACGAGAAACTGGTCGAAATGACGAATGGCTGCATCTGCTGCACGCTGCGGGACGACCTTCTGACGGAAGTCCGCCGTCTCGCCGACGAGAACCGGTTCGACTACCTGCTGATCGAGGGCACGGGCATTGCCGAGCCCTTGCCGATTGCAGCCACCTTCGAGTTTCGTGACGAGAGCGGCAATTCGCTTTCCGACCTGGCCCGTCTCGACACGATGGTGACGGTGGTCGATGCCGTCAATTTCCTCGGCGACTACACGAGCCGGGACTTCCTGCGCGAACGTGGCGAGACGGCCGGCTCGGAAGACGATCGGACGCTCGTCGATCTTCTCGTCGATCAGGTCGAATTCGCCGATGTCATCGTGCTCAACAAGGTCTCGGAGGTCGAGGCGGAGCAGCGGGCCACGATCCTCAGAATCGTCAAGGCGCTCAACCCGGTAGCGCGGATCATCGAAACCGATTTTGCGCGGGTCGATCTCGCGGACGTCCTCAACACAGGGCGCTTCGACTATGAGCGGGCGCACGAAAACCCGCTGTGGTTCAAGGAACTGAACGGCTTCAGGGATCATGTTCCCGAGACAGAGGAATATGGCATATCGAGCTTCGTCTACCGGGCGCGGCGGCCGTTCCATCCCGGCCGCTTCAAGGCGGTGCTCGCCCGTCCGTGGAAGGGGCTGATCCGGGCAAAGGGGCTTTTCTGGCTGGCCACGCGACCGCAATGGGTCGGCGACATGAGCATTGCGGGAACGATGTGCAGGACGGAGGCAGGCGGCTTCTGGTGGGCGGCGGTGCCCACCTCCCGCTGGCCCGATCATCCCGAATGGAAGGCGATGCTGAAGCAATATTGGCAGCCCGGATGGGGGGACCGCCGGCAGGAGCTGGTGTTCATCGGCAGCGGCATGGACGAAGCCGCGATCCGTGCAGCGCTCGACTCATGCCTCCTCGGCACCGACGATCCGCTCGACTACGATCCCGGCGCCTACCAGAACCTGCCCGACCCGTTTCCAATCTGGGGAAGAATGTCCGGCGGATGAGTGCGGCTTCAGAGGAAGCCGATTTCGTGAAGCTTGGCCTCGACGTGCTCGCGTTCGAACGGCTTCATCAGATAGGTGTTCGCCCCGGCGCGCATCGCGCGTGCGATCTGCGCGACATCATATTCGCTTGTGCAGAAAATGGCCTTGGGCTGCTGCGCCTCGGGCAGTTCCCCGCGAAGCGCCGTGAGGAACTCCACGCCATCCATTATCGGCATCGACCAGTCGACCAATACGAGGTCCGTCGCCACCCGCTGGCAGATTCCGAGCCCCTGCTCGCCATCCTCCGCCTCGGAAACCGCAAAGCCGAGATCTTCCAGGATGCGGCGCGCGACCTTCCGGACGACGCTGGAATCGTCGACCACAACACAATGCCTCATCTCGATCCCCGGCATATGCAAACCCCGGAATGGCCCGGCCCCCGACCTCGGGTCTCTCACTCGTGCAATCAAGCGGGCGACGTCGCACTGATCACCACCGTCTCGCCATCCAGCACGGCGGTGACCGACATCCCGCAGGCCCGGGCCAATGCACCGGTGTAATAGGCCTGAACGGCCTGCGCATCGATGGCGAGGCCGGCAATGTCGCCAGGCACAAGCTTCTCGAAGGCCGGCGGCACGCGCGCGCTCGGCCCGTTCGAAGTCAGCGTGAAACGGGGCTTCTCGGCCTCGCCTTCGACCAGCACATGGACCGTCCCGCCGCGCGGCACGGCGGCGACCGCCAGAAGGATGAGATTGAGGAGGAGCTTCACCCGGTTCTTGGCCATCAGCACGCGCGGCGCCTGCCAGGAAAACTGGGCCTTCTCGCCTTCCATATAGCCGGTTGCGACCTTCTCGGCATCACCGAGGTCGATCTCCGCGCCGGTCGAACCGGCCGCACCGAAGGCGAGACGGGCGAATTGCAGCTTGGCGGAAGCCTGCCCCGCGCTCCGGCGGATCAGATCGAACGCGAACTGCCGCATCTCCTCGCTATTGTCCTCATCGAGGACCTCGAGGCCGTTGATGATCGCCCCGACCGGGGAAATGATGTCATGGCAGACCCGGCTGCACAGAAGGGCCGCCAGATCCAGCGCTTCCAGTTCCACCCGGTCGGACATCTTCTCTCCTTACGACAGCCCCGGAGAATTCCGGCAGAATCGAGCATGCCGGATATCAGGTCGGGATACACTGGCAAAGGGTTTCCTGCCAACCGACCCTATGAAAGGTGCCGCGCTGGCGCCCCAATTCGTCTACACTCTTCTGCGATTCGCCTTGAATTGAGCCGACGCACCGGCCGCGGCTGCATTGCAACGCGGGCCCGTCGCGGCAGCATGGGGAAATACGCAATGGTTCGCATGATGACTGTCCGCATGATGCGGCTTCTCGCGATCGCTACCTCGCTTCTCGTCCTTGCCCTGGGTACCCAGTCCGCCTTCGCCCAATCCGGCTATGCCTATCCGACCGACACGGCCCAGCAGCAATCCGACTCCACCTATTCGACGCAGGAAATCGTCAGCGCGGGGCACAATTTCTTCGGCAAGGTCACCGAAGGCCTTGCCAGCGTCGTCGAGCATGCCGCCAAGAATTACGGCCTGCCCAATGGCTACATCCTCGGCCAGGAGGGCGCAGGCGCCGTCATCGGCGGACTGCGCTATGGCGAAGGCACGCTCTATACCAAGAATGCGGGCCAGCACTCGATCTACTGGCAGGGTCCGTCCATCGGCTTCGACCTCGGCGCCGAAGGAAATCGGACCATGATGCTCGTCTACAACATGCAAAGCGTAGACGACATTCATGACCGTTTCGGCGGGGTGGCGGGTTCGGCCTATCTCGTGGCCGGCGTCGGCATGACCGTGCTTTCGGCAAAGGGCATGTATGTGGTGCCGATCGTTTCCGGCGTCGGAGCCCGTCTCGGCGTCAATGTCGGCTACCTCAAGTTCACGCCCAGCCCGACCTGGAACCCCTTCTGACTTCAAACCGTTACGGTCCCGTGAGGAACCTCCACCCCTTGAGGGTGTGACGACATTCCTTGCCCGCGCCATTGGCTTCCAGTTTAATCTGGGGTAACGCCGCTCCCGTATAAATGGCCCGCGGAGCGGCGGCGGGACTGGAGGCTGTCCTTGGTTCAGGCGGCAATGTATTTCATGCTCGGCCTTCTGACGGCCGGGCTGTTGGTGCTTCTGGTAACGCCGGCCATGTGGCGCCGGGCGGCGCGGTTGACGCGCGCCCGGATCGAACGCTCGCTTCCGATGTCCCTGGCCGAAATCCAGTCCGAGAAGGACCGGCTGCGCGCGGAGCATGCGGTTTCCACGCGCCAACTGGAAATAACCCTCCAGCAATTGCGCGACACCTCCGCCAGCCATATCAGCCAATTTGATAGCCAGAAGACGGAGATACAGCGGCTCGGCAAGGAGCGCGACGAATTCGCCGCCCTCGTTCCCCAGCTCGAGGAACGGATGGGCAAGCTTTCCACCGATCTCGCGTCGACCGCCAATGATCTCACGACTGCCCGCGGAACGATCGCCGAGCAGGAAACTGCCCTCGCCGAGAGAACGGCCACGCTCGCCACATTGACCGCCGAACTGGAGAAGGCCCGGCAGTTGATCGACGAGCAACGGCTGGAGATTGTCGCCCGCAACACCGAGATCGCCAATCTCGGCGACCAGATCGAAGCGGGAAAGGCAAGAGAGCTATCCCTTGCCGGCGAACGCGACCAGTTGAACGGCGTGCTGGCGACGGAGCGCGCCGCGCTCGAAGCGGAAAGGCTTCGTGCATCCGGCCTCGATGAGTTTGGCGGCCGGCTGAAGGCCGAACTGGCCGAGTTGCAGAAGAACCATGCCGACCGGCTCGCCGAACTCGAACGCCGCGCCGAAGAGGTTACGGCGCTCGAGGCCAGCCTCTCGCGCGAGCGCGTCCGTGCCGATGGCCTTGCCGCACGGCTTCGCGGATTGCAGATCGAGCAGGAAGAGGGGTCCTCCAGCTTCGTCGCCCCTGCCCTTCCTCCGGATGGCGACAATGTGCAGAAGGCCATAGCCGCGGCGGAAGCCGAGAAGGCGACACTGACCGGCCGGATCGCGAGCCTCGAAGCCGAGCTTTCGAAGCTTGCCGGTCGCAATCAGGAAATCCAGCAGGAACTGGCATCCGAGCGGGAGGCCGCCAGCGACAATGCTACCCTGCGCGCCAGCCTTGCCCGCCTCGCTTCGGACGTCGTCAGACTCGCCGGACACAATGCCGATGAACCGCTGCAGGGCTCGCCTTCGATCAATGGCGAAACCCGGTCCGATGAGAGAAACGGGGCCGACCCGGTCCCGCTCCATCGGCCGCCGGAGCCCGTGAACCCGGTTCCATCCACGAATGAGGGGAATGCCCTCATCGAACGGATACGCGCTTTCCAGCAAAGCGCGAGCGGACGATAGGCCGGGTCCTATCTCAGTTCCGGTTCGAACCAGCGGCCTCGGGTCTTTTCCCCGATCATGCAATCGATCCTCGGCGTCTGGTTGAAGGCAACCGGAATGAGACGCGGCCCTTCGGGCATCCGCCCGGCAATCTCCAGCACGAGCTTGCGGCGGATAGCGGCCGGGAACTGATTGATATCGTCCACGGTGATCATGAAGGCACCCGCCCCTCCGATCACGCAATCCTCATAATAGACGTCGAGGTCGGCGATGCCGTAGGGCTCATATCCCGCGCTCGGCCGCAGCATGATGGGCAGGCCATTGATGGTGATCCCCTGCGCCACCACGCTGTCGCGGATGGGCGTCACCGCGGGTCCCATATTGTTCGGGCCGTCGCCGGAAATATCGATTGTCTGGCGAAGGCCGTGCGCCTGGCTGTTTTCGAACAATTGGGAGGCGAAGAAGAGCCCGTTGGAGATCGAGGTTCCCCGCTCGCGGAGCATCTCTCCGTTCTGCAGGCCATCGGCGAATTTGAGGGCATCCGCTTCGCTGGCGATCACGGTCCAGGGCACGATGATGTTCTGGTAGCTCGGCCCCGCCCATTCGACATAGGTGACGGCGATGCTGCCATAGCCTCCCGAAAGAATGGCCTGGATCACTTCGGGATGCCGGAAGGCCGCCACATATCCGTCGCGCTGCAGGCGCTGCTCCTCGTAATCCATCGACCGGGAAACATCGACGGCGAGGACAAGCTCGAGATCCACCTGTTGCGCGGAGGCGGGCCAGGACCACAGAAGAAACAAAGGAAGGAGAAACCGTGCGGGCATGAAAGGGCGCATAGAAAAGTCTCCCGCGCCCCCCGGCAGACTCGCCATTCTCATGCTAGCTCACGATCGCTTGCGGTCAATGCGAATATTGCACTGCGGCATGGATCGGAGAGAGCGAAACGACGAGGCGGCCGCCGGCCAGGAACCCCGATCCGCTTCTTCGTGTTGTCTTGCCAAGATAATCAGGAGATTTGCCATGGCACGAGCGAGCTATCACATCCTGCCCTTCGATGAAGGATGGAGCATCGATCACGATGGCGAGATAAGCGGTCCCTACGCCACGCGTGAAGCTGCTTTTGAAGCGGTGCTCGGGCCTGCATCCAACGCCATCAAGGAGGGCGCCGAAGTCACGATTTCGGTGGCTGCTTCCGAGACGCCGACAAGCGCGGAAAGAAGTTGAACGAGAACATCATTTCGGGAACCCCCTTTCCCGTCGCGAATTGTTTGGGCGGGGCAGGAACAGGGAGTACCTCCAGATGGCAAACCAGAACCAGAACGACCCGAACCGCCAGAACCAACAGGATCAACAGCGGCAGGACCAGCAGCGCCAGGGTGGCGGTCAGCAGCAGCCCGGGCAACAGCAGGGCGGCCAGCGGCCTGACCAGCGCCAGGACCAGCAGCGCCAGGGCGGCCAGCAGGGCCAGCACGGCGAGCAGAACCGCTAGTCTTACGGACTGTAGCCTTGAGGACCTCGTTCCGCGGATATCGTGGGACGAGGTCCTTTCACACGTTCGGATTACCGAGTTCTTCGGCGGGATTTTCGTTTCGGAGGGAACCGCGGCGGACCGGGAGCGTTGAAAGCAAGCTGGCCAATCAAGCCCCCCAAGCCCCGGCCGGCAGCAGCTGCCCCGGCCATCGGCTGGGGCAGTTGCGCTTGAGAACCCTAGACCGCCGTATAGCCCCCGTCGATCAACAGGTCGGCGCCCGTCATGAAAGCCGATTCATCACTCGCCAGAAACACCGCGCCGGCGGCGATCTCATCCGGCGCACCGAGCCTTTCCAGAAGGGTGTGGTGGGATTGGCGCGCTGCTTCCACATCGGGGAAGTTCTTGACATAGCGGCCCGTCTCGACCGGTCCCGGAGACAGGGTGTTGACCCGAATGTTCTGCGGGGCGTGATCAAGCGCCATTGCCTTGGCAAGCGAGACGAGCCCGCCTTTTGCCGCGCAATACCAGGGGCGCCCCGGACGCGCGACGCGGGCGAGCTGAGAGGCGACGATGATGATGCTGCCGCCTCCTCCGCTTTCCATCAGCGGGATAGCATGCTTCGACAGGAGGAACGCGCTGTCGAGATTGACCGCCATCGTGCGGCGCCAGTCCTCCAGCGAAATTTCCGTGAGAGGCGCGAGCGGCAGGTCGTAGACGGCGTTGCTGACGAGAATGTCGAGCCGGCCGAACTGATCCCGCGCCGCCGCGGCGGCAAGCCGGGCCGTCTCCTCCTCGGCCACATCCGCTGAAAAGCCTGCGACCTTCCCTCCCGCCGACCGGATGGCGGAAACCGTTTTCTCCAGCGGCTCGGGGGCGATATCGACACAGACGACCGCCGCCCCCTCCTTCGCAAACCGGCGGCTGACAGCGCCGCCAATGCCGCCACCGGCTCCGGTGACGATCGCGACCTTTCCTGAAAGTGGCATGTCTCCTCCTCTGCCATGGCGCGTGAAGCGCCCCTCGAACTTCCGATCCGGTTCCTCGACCGTTCCGGAAGGTCCGGAGGTCTATAGCCGCTGGGCCATCATGACGAAAGCCGGCCGCGCTAGGGCACGACCGGCTTGGCAGAAGCAGGATCGAAACCCGGCCTATTGCGGCTGGATTCCGGCGTCTTCCACGATCTTCTTGGTGACATCCACCTCGTTCTTGAGGAAGGCGGCGAATTCCTCCGGGCCCTCGTCGATCGGCTCGAAACCGAGATCGGCGAGCGGCTTCTTCACCGCCGGGTCGGCCAGGGCCTCGGCCAGCGCCGTACGGATCTTGCCGCGGATGTCCTCGGGTGTCCCCTTTGGCACGACGAGACCGTACCAGGACATGAACTGGTAGCCGGGAACCGTCTCCGATGCGGCGGGTATATCCGGCTCGAAGGAAACCCGTTCCGGCGAAGTCATCGCCAGAGCCCTCACGGTTCCCTCCTGGATAAAGGGCTTCGCCGTTGAATAGGGCGCGCCATAGAAATCCGTCTCGCCGGCAACAAGAGACGCCATGGCCGGGCCGCCGCCGGCATAGGGAATGTGGGTGAGTTCGATACCCGCCGCGACCTTGAATATTTCGGTGCACATGAACGTCACCGAGCCGACGCCCGCGGAGGCATAGTCGAGGCCGCCGGGGTCCTTCTTCGCCATCTCGATAAGCTCTGCGAGATTCTGGGCCTCAAGATCCTTCCTGACGACGAGCACGTGATAGGAATTTGTGAAGCGGACAATCGGGTCGAAGCTCTCGATGAGATTGTATTTGAGGTCCTTGTAGAGAGCCTCGGCCGCAGTGTGGTTGGCGTTGACGAGAAGGATGTTGTAGCCGTCCGGCTTGGCTTCCGCGACTGTCGTCGCGCCGACCGTCGCGCCGGCACCGGCAATATTCTGGACGACCACCGTCTGGCCGAGAACTTCCGAGAGCTTCGGCGTGATGATACGCGATATGACATCGAAGCCGCTGCCCGCCGAGCTCGGCACCACCCAGGTGATCGGCCGGTCTGGGTAGGTCTGCGCCACAGCGGCGCCTGATATCACGGCCGAAGCGACACAAAGCGCGACGGCCGACAGCAATCCTTGCACTGGTTTCATTTGGCGTTCTCCCTTTGCGGAGGCGGGTATTCCCGCTCCCCTGTTTCCTGTTCGCGCTCGCTGGCGCTGAGCGACGATAGCCCATGGCGTCCGTTCCGGACAGGGAAGAACAACAACCCAAAACCAAACCGGCCGCCCAAGGGCGGCCGGCTCGTCTTATATATTGGAGGTCCGCTTACTGCGGCTGGATACCCGCTTTCTCGATAAGCTGCTTCGTCACCTCGACCTCGCTCTTGAGGAAGGCACCGAACTCTTCCGGACCTTCGTCTGTCGGGTCGAAGCCGAGATCGGCAAGGCCCTTCTTGACCGCCGGATCGGCAAGCGTCTCGGCAAGAGCCGTACGGATCTTCTCGCGGATCTCAAGCGGCGTACCGACCGGAACTACCAGCCCGTACCAGGAGACGAAGGAGAAGCCGGGCACGCTCTCGGCCGCCGTGGGCAGATCGGGAAGGAAGGGCATGCGCTCCTTCGAGGAGATCGCCAGCGACCGGACCTTGCCGTCCTCGATGAAGGGCTTGGCCGTGGAATAGGGCGCGCAATAGACGTTCGTCTCGCCCGCGACGATCGAGGTCAGGGCCGGGCCGCCACCCGCATAGGGAATGCTGGCGAGGTCGATATCGGCCATGGACTTGAAGAGCTCCGCGCACATGAAGGTCGTCGACCCGACGCCGGCATGGGCGATGTTGAGCTCACCCGGCTTGGCCCTAGCTTCCGTGATGAAGTCGTTGAGAGACTGCGCCTCGAGCGCGGGATTCACGACGAAAACGTGATAGGACGCCGTGAAGCGGACGACCGGATCGAAGCTCGTCAAGAGGTTGTAGGGAAGGCTCTTGTAGAGCGCCTCGCCAGCCGTGTGGTTCGCATTGGCGAGCAGGATGGTGTACCCATCGGGCTTCGCTTCCGAAGCCGTCGTCGCACCGACGGTGGCACCGGCGCCGGCGATGTTCTGGATGACGACCGGCTGGCCGATCACTTCCGAGAGCTTCGGAGCAATGAGACGCGAAATGACGTCGAATCCGCTGCCGGCCGAGCTCGGCACAATCCAGGTGATCGGCCGGTCGGGATAGCCCTGTGCAAAACCGGCACTCGAACAGGCAACCGACGCCGCTCCGACGAGGGCTGCCGCGATCAGATTTTGAAACTTCCTCACCAAATCCTCCATCAGTACCCCGCACCGCGGGGATGTTTGTGGCAAGCCGAACCGCTCCGGCCTTGCAGCCGGAACGAAAGCATTGATCAGAGAAAACCTCCCGGACCGGTTATCCGAATATGATATTCGGCCGTTCCTCGGCATGCTGAATAGCCCAGACTTGGGCGCTTGACCAGATCGTT
>Ga0164243_10013259_pt1 | contig 11611 bp, 9 predicted proteins | sample OricompcompostOP_FD_108781 | JGI IMG/M metagenome (GOLD analysis project Ga0164243, IMG submission 108781) | Organic Plus compost microbial communities from Emeryville, California, USA - Original compost - Organic plus compost (OP) | ecosystem: Engineered > Solid waste > Mixed feedstock >... | reverse complement strand
TGAGGGCATCGACCTCCAGATCCTCAAGCGCGCGAACCCCTCGCTCGCCGTCGTCAGATTCTCGCCATTCGGTCAAGCGGGGCCAGATGCGGGGCGACCAGCCACCGGACTCACGTTGCAGGCGCGATCCGGATGGGTGCGTTCCAGGGACGGGTCCCCGCCTGTGCAAGTCGGGGGCAGGTTCCACGAGTACGTCGCCGCGTCATATCTGTCGACGATCGCCTTCACCGCAATCATGGCGGCCCGTCGATCGGGTGCCGCAGTCGAGGCGGATGTCGCGATGCTCGACTGCATTCAGTCGACGCAGACGTTCCCGACCCTCACCCTGCCGATTCTGGCGCGCCTGCGACGCGACCGGGGCGCGACGGGCACCCTGCTCGGTGTCAAGCCATGCCTGGATGGTTGGGTGGGAGTCAACATCCTCACCACGGCGCAGTGGCTCGACTTCTGCGAACTCGCGGGTCTTTCGGCATACGCGCAGCGCCGCGAGGAACTGCGCCAGCCCGGACCAGAGCGCGATGCATTCGAGAAGGCCGCTGCGAACTGGACTTCTACCCAACTCGTCGAAGATCTCGTCGCAGAGTGCCAGGCTCGCCGAATCCCTGTCGTCCCGGTCTACACCGGCCGTTCGATCACCCAGTCCCGGCATTGGGAGCAGCGCCCGTTCTTCGTCGAGGCGAAGACGGCGCAGAGAACCTTTGTGAGGCCGTCGTTCCCGTGGCGATTCTCTGCACTCGAGACCTCGACCGAACCGTCACGCACAATGCGATCGGCGGATGCCGCGTTCCCGTCGCCGGAGGACGCTCGCGCGTCCTCCGGGCAGCGAGCCGACGGCGCTCTCCCCCTCGCAGGCCTCCGTGTCCTTGACCTCGGCACCTATTGGGCGGGTGCCGGTTGCGGCTGCTATCTGGGCGCGATGGGCGCCGATGTGATCAAGGTCGAGTCTCCCAAGCGCCCGGACGGCTGGCGATTCAATCTCGTATCTCCCGAGTTGGGGCCGCAATGGTATGAAGCGGGCCGGTACCGTGGTGTGAACCTCAACAAGAGAGGACTCGCACTCGACCTCGCCACCGACGCCGGCAGGCGCGCGCTCGAACGACTGATCGCCGACGCCGATGTGCTGCTCGAGAACTACTCCGCCCGTGTGCTCGAAAGCCTCGGATTCGGGTGGGAACGGGTACAGGAACTGAACCCGAGGATCATCCTCGCGCGGATCCCCGGGTTCGGCCTCGAAGGCCCCTGGCGAGACTACGTCGGCTTCGGACCGTCGTTCGCGCATGTGTCGGGGCTGACTGCGGTCACAGGGTTCGAGGACGGGACGCCGCTCGAACCCGGCGGTCAGCTCGATCCAGTCGTCGCGATGGCCGCGTCGTTCGCCATCCTCGCCGCGCTCGAGTACCGGGAGAAGACGGGCCAAGGCCAACTGGTCGAAGTGCCGCAGATCGAGGTCGGAGCAGCCATGGTCCCTGAACCTGTCATCGCAGCCAGCCTTGGCATTGAGGTCGAGCGGCTCGGCAACCGATCCCACCATTTCGTACCACAGGGGGTCTATCAGGCGAACACGGGTCGATGGGTCGCGGTCTCGGTGCGCGACGACGATGAGTGGGCCAGGTTCGCCGATGCCGTCGGCGTGCCCGAATCGCTTCGCAACGCGACCAGCGTGGAGCGCAGGGCGCGTGAGGATGACATCGACGAGCTGATCCAGGAATGGATGGCCGCACTCAGTCACGACGAGGCGGATGCCCGGCTGCGGACGCTGGGCGTGCCGGCATCGGTGGTCGCCGAGTCGAGTGACTTCGCTGATGACCCGCAGCTGCGTTCGCGAGCGTTCTTCGAAGAGCTCGATCACCCCGTGGCCGGCGTTGATCTGTATCCCGGCTGGCCCGTCGTGTGGAACCCTCGCCGAGCGGCTCACCGCATGCCCGCGCCGCTCATGGGCGAGCACAGCCGTGAGATCCTGATGGACGCAGGCTACAGGCCGTCGGAGGTCGACGACCTCGAGCGCGACGGAGTCGTCGGGTACTCACCGGCAGGAGCCTCCGCATGACATCCGGACCGCTCGCCGGCGTGCGCGTCATCGAGATGGCCGGCCAGGGACCCGTTCCCTTCGCTGGCATGCTCCTCGCCGACATGGGCGCCGATGTAGCCCTCATCACACGCCCGGGCGCGGCGGACACGGCCGATCGAGTCACGATGCGCGGGCGTCGGATCGTGCCACTCGATCTCGGCGATCCGGAGGCACGGGAGGTCGCACTCGACCTCATCGCCTCCGCGGACGTACTGATGGAGGGATTCCGGCCGGGAACGATGGAGCGAATCGGCCTGGGTCCAGACGTAGGTCTGTCGCGAAACCCAGGCTTGGTCTATGCCCGGATGACGGGGTGGGGGCAGGACGGTCCGCTGTCCGACGCCGCCGGGCACGACATCAATTACATCGCGGTGGCAGGTGCGCTCGGCGCCATCGGCCGTCAGGGGAGCCCGCCGTCGATCCCACTCAACCTGGTGGGCGATTTCGCCGGAGGATCGCTCTATCTCCTCTACGGCATCACGTGCGCCCTCATCGAGCGTTCCCGATCGGGTCGAGGCCAGGTCGTCGACGCCGCCATGGTGGACGGCGTGGTGAATCTGCTGTCGATGTTCCACTGGGCGAGCTCGCGGGGAGAGTACGACGACGTACGAGGAACGCATCGGCTGGACTCCGGCGCCTTCTTCTACGACGTGTACGAGACAGCCGACGGCGAGTACATGGCAGTCGGATGCATCGAACCGAAGTTCTACCGCTCGTTCTGCGCGGCGCTCGGACTCACGGGGCCGTATTGGGAGCGCGCACAATCCGATGTCGCAGGATGGTCCGAACGGCGGCAGGAGCTGGCAGAGATCTTCCGGGCGAGAACGCGCGAAGAGTGGATCACGGTCTTCGAGACGGTCGACGCGTGCGTGACGCCGGTTCTGCGACTGAGTGAAGTGCCTCACAATCGGCACGTCCAGGAGCGCAGAATCTTCGTGCGCACCGACCGGGGGCTCGTCGCGCGGGCGGCACCGCGACTCTCCCGCACACCCGGCACGACGCAGACGGCGGCGCGGGGTGGTCTGAAAGAGCTCCTCGCAGACTGGGGGCTGGCGGCACCCCGTGATGCATCGGTCTAGGATTCCGCAAAATATTTGATATATTAATCCTGCATATCAACGGCGATGGGGACGGTGTGACTGCACAACTTGAAGAAGCGACGGACCGCGCTAGCGTGCCTACGTCGCGCGCCGACGATCCTTTGACCCCGCGCCCCCGGCGAGGCAAGTTCCGTCTGTCCGCGCTCATCGTGGCGCTCATTGTCGTCATCGCAACGCTGCTGTTCGCATGGCCCGTGGCAATGATCGTCGTCGGAGCGTTTCGGACCGGTACGCCCGGACTGAGCGGTGAATGGACGCTCAGCGAGTTCATCGCGGCGGTCACCGCACCTGACACCTGGACAACGTTTGGGAACTCGGTGTGGTTCGCCCTGGTCGTCACCATCGGGTCGAAGCTGCTTTCGCTGATCTTCGCGTGGATCGTGGCACGCACCAACACGCCGCTACGCGGATTCGTCACGCCGATGATGATTATTGTGCTCGCGGTGCCGACGCTCTTTTTCGGGATCAGCTGGATCATGCTGGGGGACGAGCATTCCGGAACGCTGAACTTCCTGATCTCCGGGCTGTTCAATGCCGATGTTAATCCGATTAACGTGGAGTCCTGGCCGGGCCTGATCTTCGTCACATCATTGCGCTCGGCGGCGTTCGGATACTTCCTGCTCCTCGGCCCGTTCCTCGCACTGGACCGCATCCAGGACGAGGCCGCGTCGGTAGCCGGCGCCGGTCGCGCCCGGATCTTCTTGACCGTGCAGCTTCCCGCGATGGGCCCAGCTGTTCTCAGCGTGCTGATTCTCGGCTTCATCATCGGGCTGGAGTACTTCGAGCTGCCCCTGCTTCTCGGCACGCCCGCCGGCATCGACGTGTTCTCTACCCAGATCTACGACTACATCTACAACACGGAGCCGCCCCAGTACGCACGGGGCAGCACGCTCGCGCTCATCCTGATCGTTGTGCTGCTGATCATGCTGTTCATCCAGGCCAGAGTGCTCCGGGGCCGCTCCTTCACGGCAGTCTCCGGCAAGCGCATGGTGGCCAAGCCAATGGACCTCGGCGGCTGGAAGTGGGTGATGTGCGGGCTCATCGTCGTGTACGGCCTTCTCGCCGTGGTCCTGCCGGCACTGCAGCTGTTCATCGGCTCGCTCCAGCCTTTCCTCGGGGTGTTCACGAACCTCTCGCTGGACAACTATGCGACTGTGCTGAACGACCCTGCTGTGATGTCGGCGCTGCGGTTGACGGGATTGCTCGCGGTCGGCGGTGGGCTCATCTCGGTCGTGCTTGCACTGTGCTTCGCGTTCGTCATGCGCCACTTCCCGGGCGTCGCGGCCAGCTACCTCCGGTTTATCACCTGGCTCCCCTGGTCGATCCCGGGCACGGCGCTCACACTCGGCATGCTCTGGGCGTATCTGATGATTCCCCTCACGTCGTGGATGTACGGCACACCGTGGCTGATGCTGATCGGCCTCGTCGTCGCGGCCACTCCCGTGGCGATGCGGAGCATCGAACCTGCCGTCGGCCAGATCGGTCGAGAACTGGAGGAGGCCGCTTGGGTCTCCGGCGCGAGCAAGGGTCGAGCATTCGCTGCAATCACGAGCCGCCTCGTGCTGCCGAGCTTCCTCTCCGGCTGGCTGCTAGCCGGGCTGCTGATCGCCGGCAACCTTGCCATTCCGCTCATGCTCGGAAGCGTCCACAGCCTGACATTGCCCACGGTCGTGTATTCCTACTACCGCATCGGCAAGGTCCCACTTGCCGCTGCCCTCTTCTGCATCCTCGCGCTCGCCATTGCGCTCTGCTTCATCGTCTATTGGATGATCAGCACCGCCGTTGGGCGGCGCCGTAGAGCCGGACGGGGGCCGACGGCGGGGATCGACGGCGCCCCGCTCTCATTCCCAACCGACCCAGCCATCTTCCCAACTGACCAAGCCATCACCCCTACCGAACACGGCCAAGGAGCTCTGTCGCGATGACCCATGTATCGATCCGAGCGCTGCGCAAGGAGTTCGCGGACTTCGTGGCAGTAGACGACGTAGACATCGAGGTCGAGTCTGGCCTGTTCGTGGCACTTCTGGGTCCAAGCGGGTGTGGCAAGACGACGACCCTGAGGTGCCTCGCGGGTCTGGAGACCCCGACGTCCGGTGAGATCGTGATGGATGGAGTGACCGTGTCTGCGCCCGAGCGGGGCATCTACCTGCGCCCGGAGAAGCGCCGGGTCGGCATGGTTTTCCAGAGCTATGGCCTGTGGCCCCATATGACGGTCGCAGGCAATGTCGGCTACCCGCTCAAGCTTCAGCGTCTCTCGCGCGCCGAGATCCGCCGCCGGGTCAATGAACTTCTCGCCGTGGTGCAGCTCGAGCACCTGGCCGGCCGCTCCGCCGCTGCGCTGAGCGGTGGTCAGCAGCAACGAGTGGCACTGGCGCGCGCCCTCGCGAACGACTCGAGCCTGGTGCTCTACGACGAGCCGTTGTCCAACCTCGACGCTCGGCTGCGTGCATCCACGCGTGACCAGATTCGAGCCGTCCACAACCGAATGGGCAGCACCTCCATACTCGTCACCCATGATCAGGAGGAGGCCCTGACCCTTGCAGACAAGGTGATCGTGATGAACCACGGCAAGGTCGAACAGGTAGGCACACCCGAGGAGGTCTACACGCGACCGCGGACCTCGTTCGTAGCCCGGTTCGTTGGCGTCGCCAATATTCTCGCGGGAGCCGTCGTCGAATCACGGGAAGGGACGGCGACTGTTGCGGTCGGGGACGATGGAGTTCGCCTGGAGGTGCGCGGCGAGCACCCCGTCGGATCTGTGCTCGAGATCGCCTTTCGCGGGGAGCACGCACGCGTCGGTGATGTCCATGAGGGAGAGCCGAACGTACTACGGGGACGAGTCGATCGAGCGGTGTACTCGGGCCAGAGCGTCGACCTCCACCTGGAGGCGGGCGGGGTCCCGATGCGGGTGTCGGTCATGGATGGGCCGGGCCCACGATTCCAACCGCCCAGTCCCGGGACGTCGATCGGCTTCGCGGTGCCCGCTGAGGCCATCAGGGTCCTCAACGCCGGGTGAAATGAATCGAACGAGATCGTAACAGTCATGAACAATCCGACAGAATGTATTATAGATAATCTATTGGGGTGTACAACGGAAGTTGGTTCGGCGCGTATTCGCGGTTCAGAACAACTGGAGTTCAGAGAGGAACCCACATGAGATCGATTAAGAGTGCCGCGCTCGCAGGCGGCGTCGTTCTGCTCGTCGCAGTCGGCGCGTTGACGGGCTGCGGCGGTAGTACGGAGCCTGAGGCCACCGCGACCGTCGGAGGTCTACCGGAGCTCGACTCTGCGTACGCCGCAGAGATGGAAGAGCTGTACCAAGCGGCGATCGAGGCCGGCGAGACCGAGCTGACCATGTATTCGGTGGGTGACCCGCTGCCGGCGCTCTATGACGCCTTCATGGAGCGTTATCCGGAGATCACCGTGACCGCGACGCGACTCGGTACGACGGAGCTGACGAGCAAGCTCGAGCAGGAGGTCGCGAGCGGGAATATCGTGGCCGACGTCGTGCTGGCCACGGGTGCGACCCAGTATGGACGGGCGCAGGAGGGCTGGTACCAGCAGTTTGAGCCCGTGACTGTGACCGCCGACACTCTCAGCCCCATCGGCTACCGCGAGGATGGATACTATTACGGACCCTTCGGAACGGGATACGGCCTCGCCTACAACTCGAATGAGATCGACGCTGAGGAAGTCCCGCAATCGTGGGACGATGTGGTCGATCCCGACTCCGGAGTCAAGCTGCTCGTGACCTCTCCGACGATCCCAGGCGGTTTGACCGTAGCCGCAACCCTTCTCGAATCAGGGGGGGCGATCGACGAGTCCTGGCTGGCGGATCTCGCTGCGCTCGATCCGGAACAGGTGGCTTCGGCTGCTGAGGCCGCGCCGGCCCTGATCTCCGGCCCATCAACGGTTGCTGTGGGCCTCGGAATGAAGCAGACGCTCGACGCACGTGACAGCGGTGCTCCGCTGGGATACGTGTTCCCGATCGAAGGCGGCGCTATCTTGTCGCCGATGTTCTACTCGATCATGAAAGGTGCGAGCAACCCGACGGCGGCCGAGCTCTTCATCAGCTGGCAGTTCACGCCGGAGGCGCAGGAGCAGTACGCAGCTGCGAATTACTACGGATTGATGGAGGGCGCTCCTGGCCCGGAAGGGTTCCCCGGTATCTCCGACCTGGACGAGCTGATCGAGCCGCCTGCGGACGGCGACTACTCCAAGCAGCTCACAGCGACGGTTGCGCGCGCCAAGGAGCTCTTCGGCTGAGTTTCGACCACTGTGACGGCGTGGCACCCGGTAGCGGGAACCACGCCGCCGCAGCGATTCCCGACGATCGATGTGCAAAGGATGAGGGCAAATGAGACTCGATGAGGATGCTGCGCTCAAGGAGCTCCGGAGGGAGCTGCGGGCGTACTTTGCCTCCGTGATGACGAGCGAAGAGCGCTCCCAGCACAAGGTCTCACCCGAGCGAGTGGCCGAGATCAACCGGCGACTCGGCACCGACGGTTGGCTCGGAATCGGCTGGCCCGCTGAGTTCGGCGGTCAGGGGCGTTCGCAGTGGGAGCAGTTCGTCTTCTTCGATGAGGCAAAGCGAGCGGGGATCCCGGTACCCATGCTCGCCCTCAACACGGTCGGGCCCACCATCATGAAGTTCGGGACCGACGAGCAGAAGGCGAAATACCTCCCCGAAATCCTGGCCGGGCGGCTGCAGTTCGCCATAGGCTACACCGAGCCCGAAGCCGGGACCGACCTTGCGTCGATGAAGACCCGAGCCGTTCGCGAGGGAGGCGTCTTCCGTATCAACGGCACAAAGGTCTTCACCACCGGAGGGCGGCAGGCCGACTACATCTGGCTCGCCGCCAGAACAGATCCCGAGGCGGCGAAGCACCGGGGCCTATCAGTGTTCATCGTGCCCACGACCTCTGAGGGCTTCAGCGTGGCCCCCCTCCCGACGATCGCGGAGGACGGCGCCAAGGAGACCACCGTCACCTACTACACGGATGTCATCGTCCCTGCATCTAATCTGGTAGGCACGATCAACGATGGCTGGAACCTGATCACGGCGCAGCTCAACTACGAGCGCGTCGCCTTGGCTGCGAACCTGGGATGGCTCTTCGAGCTGATAGACGACATCAAGACGTACTTCTCCGACCGCGGCGCCAAACCCGAGGACTGGGCTCTGGCCATTCTCGCGACGATCGACGCTCAGATGGAGGCGGCCCGACTGCTCAACTGGCGCATGGTCGGGCGACTGGCGTCCGGTGAGGCGATCCCGCCTGGTGAGGCCGCCGCGGCCAAGGTCTACGGCTCGGAACTGGCGATCGAGGTGTGCCGGATGCTGATGGAAGTGCTGGGACGTTCGAGCTACCTCACTCGCGACTCCGCCGGAGCCGTTTTGAGCGGAAGACTTGAAGAAGGGTACCGGGCGACCGTCGTGACGACGTTCGGCGGTGGGAACAGCGAGATCCTTCGGGAGATGATCGCCTACCGCGAACTTGGAATGCTCCGCGCCCCGCGTTGATCGATAACAGGACGGAATCAGTATGGACTTTTCGATGACGGAAGAACAGTCAGCTCTTCTCGAGGCCGTGGGGTCGATCCTTACCGACCGCGAAGAAGCCGCAGGCTCTGCTGGGGCGGCGTTCGACGCGTCGCTGTGGCAGAAGCTCGCGGACGGCGAACTGCTCGCCCTGACCCTCGCTGAGGATCGCGGTGGGCTCGGCTTCGGAACGCTGGAGCTCGCACTCGTTCTGGAGTCATGTGGGAAGGAACTCGCGAACGTGCCGCTCCTCGAGCACTCCGTCGCCCTCGCGGCCCTAGCGCGGTTCGCCGACGAGGAGTTCTCAGCACGAATCCTCACACAAGTGAGCCAGGGCTCGCTCGTGCTATCGGCTGCGCTCTTCGATGCCGACCCGACAATGACTGGGGTGTCGGCCGATGCCGACGGCGTTGACTACATCCTGTCCGGAAGGGTTCCGTTCGTGCCGTTTGCGGACGACGCGGACCGCATCTTGATCGCGGTCCGTCGAGAGGGGGTGCCGGCTCTCGCGGTCATCGATCCGCGCGATCCGGCGGTTGAGCTCATCCAGTTGTCCACGACGAGCGCGCGTCCTGAGGCCGACCTCATCCTGAATGGCCTGCGGCTCGGCGCGTCGGAGGTGTTCGGGGACGCTCGCGCCATTCGCTGGGCCTGGGAGCGCGGGGTGGTCGGCACGTGCGCGCTCTTGATAGGCATCGCTGGCCGCGCACTCGAGATGACCGTCTCGCACGTCAACGGACGCAAGCAGTTCGGCCGAACCCTGTCGTCGTTCCAGGCCGTGGCGATCCATGTGGGGTCGGCGTACATCGACCTCGAGTGCGCACGCGTCACAATGCTCGAGGCGGCGTGGTTGCTGGATGACCGCGAGACGGCCGCACGTGAGGTCGGGATCGCCAAGTACTGGGCGTCGACGGCGTCCGCCCGCATCGCAGAGACGGCTCAGCATCTGCACGGCGGCATCGGCGTCACGACCGAGTTCCCCTTGCATCGCTACTTCCTCTGGGCCCGCCACCTGCAGCTCTGGAGTGGGTCAGCGCCATTCCACATCAGTGAACTCGCCGCACGCGCGCTCGAGGCGCAAAACCTCTGCATGCCTGCGTAACCGAATCGCCCCGCCCGGCGGAAACGTGCGGGGCGATTCTGTCACTGCGACGCTGTCCACATCCGTCAGTCGGGCAACTCCAGAGAGAGGGTCGCCGTGGTGGCATCCGGTCGGCTGCCATTGTCAATGCGGACCTCGACATCCACGAGCTTGCGTCCCTTCTCGTCGACGGACTTGCCTGTTACGACACCGTAGGCCGTCATCGTCATGCCAGCGACACCATGCGCGTTCATTTTCACCTCGAGGCGCCGGAGGAACGACTCGTACCCCGCCCATTCCGACATGTACCGGCCGACGAAGCCCAGATACCACGAAGTCATGACGAAGGGATCGGGGGCACCCTGCCGGCGGGCGAACTCGCGGTCGTGATGAATGGGGTAGAGGTCCCGCGTCGCAGTGACGGCCAGTGCAAGCGTGGTCGGGGTCAGCTCGAATGCAAGGGGAGGCAGCTCGTCATCGACACTGACATCGTCCCAAAGCACATTGGATCGGTTCATCGGGTTCATTCGGACTCCTTCGGCCGGTAGATCAGCGTTACATTGCGAGACCTTCCGATCTGCTCTCCGTCGCTTTCGCGGAAGAACTCGGTCTCATACGTGAAGAAGACGCCGCGACCGACTTTCGTCTCCTTGATCGGACTGATCGAAGTTACGCGGCGTTCACGCCTGATGCGCCCGTCGCCCGGACCGAACGGCTCCAGGTACTCGTCGACCCGATTCACCACGGTCACCGTGGTGAACCCGTACTCGGCGAGGATGGCGCGCGCCTGAGCCTCGGAGTTGGTCGACGACTCGCGGTCGAAATCATCCTTCAGATAGTCCGGAAGCCACGGAGGAGGCACGTTAGCGGCCATGAGGAACTGCGGTGGGGCGATGATGCGCCCGAAGCGCGACTTCGTAGCGATCCTTTCGTCCCAGTAAACAGGATTGCGGTCCTCGACGGCTCCGCAGAACAGCTGCACGACGCTCTCCTCGATCGGAAAGAACGACCATGTCGTGTAGGGGACGTTCAGGTGCGGTTCGAGGCGCTCTGCGAGCTCCTCGTCGGTTGGAATGGTCGTCGTCATACGTGCTTCTCCTTGCTTCCTGTCGGGTGTTCACCTGCGGTTTTCGGCATCCGTCGTCCCCCCGCGGTCTCCACCTCGTAGTCGCGACTCCAGAGCGTCTGAAGGTCGCGCGAAACAATTCGCCACCCTTCGGCGGTGCGTCGGCACTCGTCGCGGTAGCGCAGCATCACTTCGTAGATGGTGCCCGACGCAGAGGACTGCGCCGTGAGGTGCGACGCGACGCACAGGCTGTGCACGAGCGCCGTGCCGTCGGTGCGCAACCTCACATGCTGGCTCGTGATCTGATGAGCGGTCGATGCGTACGCGGCTGCGAGCCTCGCCGGGATCCTGCATATCACCTCGCGCCCGACCCTCACGTCGTCCGCACCATGCCTCCAAACGGCATCCTCTGTGAAGACGTCGTGCAAGACCGACGGCTCGTTGGAATCGAGCGCAAAGGCGTAGACGATCCCGAGTTCGCGCAACATCGCAACGTCCAGGTGAGTCGCGGCAGAGTCCTGTGATGATCGTTCATCCATGGTTCATATTATGCATAATATTGCAAACGGCGTCGATAGGTGATACGTTGCGATAGCACATTGCGGTAAGCGACCAGCGCGAGTCAGAGGAGACCCACGGTGACGACGAAGGCACCCGGTAGCGGGAACCACGCCGCCGCAGCGATTCCCGACGATCGATGTGCAAAGGATGAGGGCAAATGAGACTCGATGAGGATGCTGCGCTCAAGGAGCTCCGG
>Ga0164243_10013258_pt1 | contig 11612 bp, 12 predicted proteins | sample OricompcompostOP_FD_108781 | JGI IMG/M metagenome (GOLD analysis project Ga0164243, IMG submission 108781) | Organic Plus compost microbial communities from Emeryville, California, USA - Original compost - Organic plus compost (OP) | ecosystem: Engineered > Solid waste > Mixed feedstock >... | reverse complement strand
GGATCGTTCAGGGAATGAACTTCCAGCAGGGAAGGGCCTGACCAGGGGCTAATCCCCCACCACGTTCGCCACAGGTCGCCCGGTGTCCTGTCTGTGGCATTCGGGGAGGTCTCAGCCGAGTTCGTTCATGGAGGGCAGGTATAATTTTGTCCCTCTATGACCGAGCGTTGTCATTCTGCTCGGAACTCCTATCTTTTCGGCTATATGGGTACAGGGGCTGCGAAGGCCGTCCGGCACGTTTCGGGCATTCTTCCTGCGGACTGTCGTCCTTCCTGCGGGACATCCACGTCACGATCTCTCGATACGAATCCGGCATGGTCGTTTCAGCACGCGCGTGGTGTCTGCTGTTCGTTCTTATCCTCGGTCTCACCGCATGGGATGCGCGTGCCCAGAACGCATCCATAGGTGGATTCGTAACGGATGCATCCAGTGGACAGCCTCTGGAGTTCGTAAACGTCGTGTTCACTGCTGAAGGCGGCACGGCTCGGGTCGTTACCAGTGGTCGGGATGGGTCATATGTGATATCGGGGATCACGCCCGGACGGTATGTGCTGAATGCGACGTACATCGGGTATACGGCATTTGCAGACACACTCGTTCTCGCGGCAGGTGAGCGGCGCACGATTGACATTCGCCTCGCGCCGGCGGACCGGCAACTGGAAGAAGTCGTGGTGGAGTCCGAGCGGACCAGCGGTGCTGCGCGGGTCATTGCAGGTCAGCAGACGGTTACTCCGGCGGACCTGGAGATGGTGCCCTCACCCGACGTGTCCGCCGACCTCGTGAACTACCTGACGACGATGCCCGGTGTCGTGACGACCGGTGATCGAGGCGGACAGCTCTACATCCGGGGCGGCGAGCCTTCGCAGAACCTCGTTCTCCTGGATGGTATTCCGCTCTACCAACCGTTCCATGTGCTTGGCTTTTATTCCGCGTTCCCGGCTGAGATCATGAACCGGGCTGATATCTATGCCGGCGGATTCGGGAGTCGTTTCGGCGGGCGGGTGTCCTCCGTGCTCGACGTGATCTCGCGTAGTGGAAATGAACACCGGTTTGCAGGTACGTTCGCCGCGTCGCCGTTCGTCAGTGCGGCCAGCATCGAAGGGCCGATCGTGCCGGGGCGTTTTTCCTTTCTCGGGTCCATACGCCAGTCCTTTCTGGAGGAGGGTGCGGAACCGCTCACCGGGCGCCGGCTTCCGTTCAAGTTTGGCGATGGTTTCTTCAAGATCCAGGGACGTCTTACGTCCCGCAGCCGCATCTCCATCTCCGGCATCAAGACGTTCGATCGGGGGATTATCGGAGAGGATACCGGCGGCGTACCGCCCGACGAGGTGCGCTGGGAAAATCAAGGGATCGGTTTTCGGTATGTCGTTCTTCCCAAGATCCTTCCGCTGACCGCCGTCGTGAACGTGACACACTCACGACTCACGTCGGAGCAGGGGCCCCCCGGAGCGTCGTACCGTATGTCCAGCGTGCAGACGACGAAGGTGGGCATCGATGCCAGTTTCGTCGGGAAGCGTATCAACACGGACACCGGCCTCACCGTGGAAGCCATCGATCTGGATAGCCGGATCAGCGGGCTGTTTCAGGGATTGGACCTGCGCGCATCGGAGTTTACCGCGGCAGCCATGTACCTCGAGCCGGAGTTTCGGGTGGGCGGTGGGCTACGCATTCGCCCTGGTCTTCGAATGCAGTTCTATCAGGTACGGTTCGATCCCTACGTAGAGCCGCGTGTGCGGGTGACATGGGATCGGGGCATGCACCATTTCAGTGCGGCGACCGGACTTTACTACCAGGAGGTCGTCGGGCTGAGCGATCGCCGTGATGCAGCGAGCGTGTTTACGGTATGGGCCAACATTCCCAGGCAGGAATCCCGCACCCAGGATGTACGTGCGGGGCGGCTCTCACGGGCCGTGCATGCGATTCTGGGCTATCGTATCAGCCCTACACCCTGGCTCGATCTTTCCATCGAGGGCTTTCATAAGGAGATGGACAATCTCTTCGTGGGAGAATGGACGCCATTTCCACGCCTTAGCACACGCGTTCAGCCTGCCAGCGGGCACAGCAGTGGCTTCGATGTACGGGCTGAGTTTCGACCGGGGCGATTCTATGGGTTCGTCACCTATGGATACGCGCGCACCATCTACAATGCGGAGCAGGAAGAGTTGATCTTCTGGTACGGCGAAGAGCGTATCCGCTACCGACCGGCCCACGACCGCCGACATCAAGTGAACACCCTGATCAGTACGAGGCTTGCCGGATTCGACGTGAGCGCGCGCTGGGCGTTCGGTTCCGGGCTTCCATTCAGCCGGGCTATCGGTTTCGACGGCTTCGTGTTTCTGGATGACGTGCGCGACCTCTCCAAGTCGCCGAGCACCCGGCGCGTCATCTACGAGCGGCCCTACAATGGGCTCCTGCCGACCTACCATCGTCTGGACCTTTCCGTTGACCGGTCGTTTGACCTCGAGCCCGCGCGCATTACAGTTCAGGGCAGCATCATCAATCTGTACGACCGCAATAACATCTTTTACCTGGACGTGTTCACGCTGCAGCGTGTAGACCAGCTTCCCATTGTCCCTTCATTCGGTGTCAAGGTGGAGTTCTAACCATGCAACAGCTACCAAAAATGCATAGATGGACACTGGGAGTGATGGTTGCGGCGGCCGGCCTGCTGGCGGGTTGCAGCGATGAGGTGAACCCGGTGCTGGGCACGGACATGGCCTATTCCATCTATGGCATTTTCACGCCCGAACTGGATACACAGTGGGTGCGCGTGTTTCCAATAGAAGGAACGCTTCGGCTGCGGGATACGACGGCACTGGATGCCGTCGTGATGTCGACCGACCTTACCACGGGGGAGAAAGTGGTATGGCGGGATTCCTTACTTCTCCAGCCCAACGGAGGTTACGAGCATGCCTTCTGGTCTCCATTCCGGGCCGCGTTCGGTCATGAGTACAGGCTGGACGTGCAGCGCTCGGACGGTCGGACGACCAGCGGGCAGACGACGGTGCCCGGCCGCCTTGAGGCCGAGATGCAGCCGTTCGAGCGCCGTCCGGACGTCGTTCTCCCTTTTCTTCTGCGTGGTACGGCGGACCACCTGATGAAAATAGAGATGGAGTACCACGTCATCTACGACTATTTTCCGGGTCCGCCTTCTTCTACATCGACCGAGAAGCTCATTCTTGCTTACGAAGGCACGATCAGTTCGTCGCCCGACGGGTGGAAACTCCCTATCAACCTTTCTGCCGATTACGCTCGGATGAGGACGATTCTCGCGAGTGAGATGAAGTGGAAGCCAACGTTTGGCCTCGCGATTCTGGGTGTATCCGTCCGAATGCTGGTTGCCAGTGAGGACTGGATGCCACCGGGAGGTGTGTTCGATCCGGAGGTCCTCGGTATGCCCAACGTCATGTCTAATGTCGAAAACGGGTTCGGCCTGGTCGTCGGTGGTTATCGTCTGAATCTGGATTTTTTCCCACCGGATGACGCGGCCGCCGCTGCCGGTTACAGGCTTCTCTCGGAGCTGGATGAGTAAACGTGCAGAGGGCTCACGCCCCCGATCGGTTCGGAATGCACGCAAACTTGCGGATGGGCATAGGGTTTGCGTTATTTGTTCCACTGCCTTTCCCTCTGAGTTGTAGAACAGCTTCGGTTCCGGGCGTATTCTACCGTGCAGGCATCGACCTGCCCCTGTGCACAGCCCCGAGATCCGAAGCCGTTCTCCCGTAGCCGTGCGTACCCGATGCGTGATGATGTGGCCCATCGCCAGCAACTCCTGTTTACAATCCGCAAATCGATCCGCTACCATAATGTGAGGCGGCAGTTTTTCGAGCGGCTCCACAACATGACGGCTGCTCTCTGTGTCACCTTTGGAACGGTGACCACGTTTGCGCTTCTGTTCAATGCCGGTCCATACCTGGCAGCAAGTGCAGCGGCCGTGGTTACGGTTGTATCCGCTCTCGATCTGGTTCTCGGTACGTCTGCGAAAGTGCGCCTGCACCATGATCTTGCGCGGCGTTACATCGGGCTAGAGAAGCGAATCATCGGCAAGCTGCACCCGAATGCGCTGGATATCCGGCACTGGGAGGCTGAACGATTGGACATCCAGGCCGATGAGCCACCGGTCAGGCAGGTTCTGGATGCCATGATCTATAATGAACTCCTTCAGGCCTACGGCGCCGATGCGGACCAGTTGATCGAGGTACACTGGTATCAGCGGTGGATGGCTCAACTCATCGACGTACACGTTCACCGGCTCGTAGACCGGAGGCCACAGCGGACAGAGTTTCTCTCCATCGTTGAACCCGAAGATGAGCCGGCGGAACTCGAAGTGCGCGCATGATCTGCCGGGACGTGTGCAAAATCGAGCACAGGCGGGTGTAAGAGCCCATATGTTTTTGATATTCGAGGGCTAGCTCAGGGGCACGTAGCAGGCTCATCGCGATCAATGCCTCTCCTTTCTTGTTGAGCGTATAGCCTGAGCTTCTCTTACGTAGCGATGTCGGTGCATGCAAAGCGCAGCGCTATTTCGCAGGGCCCAGTTGGGTCTTGCGAAATGGCTTTATCGCTTTGCGCATTTGTGCCAAGAAAGAGTCAGAGCCCTGGTACAGACTGATTTCGGCCTTTTCAGGAGTGCTCGCGCCTGCGGATAGGTAGTCCTGCAGGTTGTGCTACCCGGATGCCTGGTCGTTCGAAGCACGAATAGGAGCCTGCTTACCTCAACAGCATCATGTTTTTGTGAGGAGCCAAAGGCGGTCCCTGCGAAAGCGGGGAAGCAAGCTCTCCGGGTTCAGGTATTCCTTACGAAATAGTTTACCTGTAGTCGGTCGCTTCGCTCGTGCCACTGCGTTTGCAATGATACCGCGGGGTTTGTAACGAGCTTGTCACCAGCCGGGCCATGGGCTGCCCGGGGCACGTGGTTTGTAGAAGATGTTGGTAGCGGTTCCAGTCGCTAACCGGGACTGCAGAGTAGCCATGAAAGTCCCAGGGATTGGAATGCTTATTGACGATGCTAATGAGAGTCTTGCACGGGAACGTGTCTACTTCGCGTTTCGCACGATGCGGGCCTACCTTGATGAGCTGGAGATCTATGTAGGGGAGAGCAAACTGTTCAGGGAACCGGTTTGTGCGACGCTAGAGGCTCAGAGCCGCCAGCTAGACTTTCTGGTGCGTGTATATGAGCAAGCGCGCAGCCACCGTGATGCCACGGGTGCTGATTACCAGCCGCCGCGTGAGCGCGTGCTCTGATGTTGTCACCATGTTATGGCCTGCTTCACCTTGCCTGATAAGCGTATGTTGATCATCGGAAGTGCGACAGACGACCTCAAAGCGCGTGCAAACCGCATGCTTTTGCCAGGCGAATCAAGTCTCGCCGAGCTACGTGTTCATTCTCCCCGTCCCGCTTTTTTCATGGTCACGCAAGGCCGGATCCTCTACGTCGGTGTCGAGCAGATTGGTTACCGTATGGGCAGTGTGCCCCTGGAGGAGGTGACGAGCACCCATCTCATTCGCCAGCGGCACGTTTCGACGATGCACGTTATGCACAGCACCGGGAAGCTTGTGCTCACGTCAGCTGATGGCGGACGGATTCAGCGCTTCGCCAATACGGTGAAGAAGCAGGTTGCGCTCCGGGAGAAAACCCGGTCCGAGCCTGTAGCACAGGTCCGGAGTGCCATTGCCGTATGAATCCTACGGCGGTCAGAACAGGTCAGGAGGGCGGGTACTTCTGAGCCCACTCTTCCGTGTTCTCGAATCCCTTGTATAGATCGTCCGCCATGGTCGTGATGACATCGCGGAGTTCGAGGTTTTCGAGCCAGTGCCGGGGAATGGCACCGTCTCCCAGCATCGTGCCGAGGATATTACCGGTAATGGCGCCGAGGGTGTCCGCATCACTTCCGTGATTGACGGCCAGCAAGACGCCCCGTTCGAAGCTATCGTCAGCTACGAGCGCGCAGTACAGGGCTATGCCCAGAGCCTCGTCAGCTACCCAGCCTTTCCCGAAGGCCCGCAATGCTTCGCGGGGCTCCACGTTTTCCCAAGCCAATTCCTGAGCCTTCTTGATGGCATTCAGGGTTTCCTCGTGGTTCCGTTCGAGTTGTAGGACGCGAACGGTTTCCTGAATGGCCCGGTCCAGAGACCATGCATCGCGGAGATAGCCGACGATCTTGCTGAGACAACCGGCGGCGAGGTTTGCTGTCGGGTCGCCGTGTGTGATGGCGGCGCTGTCCCTTCCGAGTTCGAAGGGGCCGGAGGGGAGCATGGCTAGCCCGGCCGGAGCAGCACGCATGATGCCGCCTGCACCCTTGCTTTCGTTGATGGGGTTGCTGATGGTGCCAACACGTCCGCTTTTCAGCGCCTCCATGACGCTTTTGCCGGGAGCACGTTGCGCGTGAAGCTCCTTTACCGTAATGAGCCACCCGTCCTGTACCCGGTCGAAGTCCGGATTGTCGGCGCGTTCGCCTTGCGTGTACAGCCAGCGCATATAGGCGTTGTGGAGCACGGTGACGGGGTCGTAGTGCCCGAGCCGTTTGCGCCGGACACCCGCACGCAGCATGCCCTCCGCCGTGAAGAGGCTCATCTGCGTATCGTCGGTGATGGCGCCGATACGTCCGAATGCCTCCACCATGTCCGTGATGCCGTCTGGTCCGTACTGCTTACGGATTTCTTCCGGTGAATGGAATTCGACCGGCGCGCCGAGGGCGTCTCCAACGGCGCCGCCGAGCAGGCAGCCCCGGTAGCGGGCGATATCGCGTGGGGCCAACACAGCATGTGAGCGGGGGGAAGAGGCAGTCAACATAGGAGTGGCCGGGTTCACCTTGACAGGTAGGAGAAGGGCTGTGGATAGTCTACGCGGAAGAACCCACTCCTGTCAACCTACGAAAAACAAGCCGGAGATGCACGCCCGTGTCCCTCGGTTTGCCCGCTTGCATACAGATCTTCACGCCTTCCGGCATTTATGCGTCCGCACCTAGATACCTACTTCGGGAGATAGTAGCTTGACTTCACGTGAACCGCTTGCCCGTTTCATCGAGCGTGCCTCGCGTTCGACCCTACTTCTATTCATCAATGGACTTTAGAGTGCCATGCATGCTTTCTCCCAACGTCCGGGGGTGTCCGAATACGCCCCGTATTTTCAGCGATATGTCGATCTCGTGCCGGATGGCGATGTGATTGCGACTCTTGAGCGGCAGGCTGCGGAGTCCTTGCAGATGCTTCGGGGCTTAGACCCTGTGAAAGGGCATTATCGTTATGCACCAGGGAAATGGGCGCTGAATGAGGTGCTCGTCCATATAATGGATACCGAGCGTGTTTTTTCGCATCGTGCATTTCGTTTCAGCCGAGGGGATCGCTCCCCGCTTCCCAGTTTTGACCAGGATGCTTATATCGAGCGCGTGGCGAACGTCCGCTATGACTTGCCGGACCTCGTGGACCAGTTCGCGCGACTTCGGGCTTCCACGCTCGATCTCTTCCGAGGCTTTACGCGGGAAATGCTGGAAATGCGGGGGGTAGCGAGCAATAACGAAGTGACGGTTCGCGCCCTCGTCTGGATCACTGCCGGCCATGAACGCCACCATATGGAACTCATCCGGGCGAATTACCTGGCTTCGTGAACAGCGCGTGCCCTGTGCGCGCGAGCATGCCTGTAGATCATCAGGGTCGCTTATCGACGCCACCCCGTATCATTTCCCTTCCACCGACTGCTTCACCTCGTAACCCGGTACAGAACCATGACCTTGCGGCATGCCTCGAATCTCGATATGAACGAGTGGTTGCATCTGCGCCGTGCACTGTGGCCGGATGTGTCCGTGCGTCAGCACGTCCTCGAGATGGACGCGATGTTGCGGGAGAAGAGGCGTGCCGCCGTCTTTGTAGCGGGCGGGCAGCCAGGCAGCGTGGATGGTTTCATTGAAGTCACCCTGTCCAGCCGGTTTAACGGGACCCGGTTCGTGATGGTGGCCTGTGTAGAAGGGTGGTATGTACGGATGGAGGGGAGAGGGCAGGGGATCGGACGCCTGCTCATGCGGGCCGCAGAAGACTGGGCGCGGGAGCAGGCGTGCGTGGAACTCCTCTCTGATACGGAACTGGATAACGAGCTAAGCCAGCAGATTCATAGCCGCCTCGGTTTTGAGGAAAGCGAGCGCGTAGTCTTATTCAGAAGGATATTGTAGGACGTATTGGGGGCATGTATTTAGGTGCTTATGGGTACAAACCCACGAGCACCTAAATACCTCTTGCTCACAGGTCGGTGAATTTGGCGTCTTCTACGTTCTCGTCCCAGTGTACCCGGCGCACGGGTTGCTGGCGGATGTGGATCGTCGTCTTCGGACGGGGCGGCGTGGCGGTCTTCTGGTAGGATTCCGACGATGAGCGAGGTGGTTGGTAATACTGTGCCCGTTCTTGCTGGATACGGCGGGCTTCGTAGGAATCTGCTATGACCGCACGGGCGAGGTTGCGCACCGCGACGAAAATGAAATACAGGAGGATGATGAAAAAAAGGAATTTCAGCATGTCTATATGCGAAAGGCTGCCAGCAGTATAGCAACGCAGCCACGTAGTATACAGTATCTATCCGCTACGAATACTTGTAATAATCAGGTGGTGTTTGCAGCCGTTCGTAGTCGTCTTGAACGAAACCAGCGGATGGCGCATTCATACACACATCAGTCTAACGCCGCTGAAAGGCGGCAGTTCATTCCAGGTTTTCGGCTATGCGCTCGGGCCGGTCGGGGTCGGGGCAGGATGCCAGCAGTTCGGCGACTGTGTGATCATAGGGTGCGGGGACGTGCAGGTTCGGGGCCAGGTCGTTCAGGGGGCACAGCACGAAGCGGCGCTCGCCCATGCGGGGATGGGGGAGGGTGATGCGCTCGGTCGAGAAGCTGAGCCGGTCGTAGAGCAGCAGGTCGAGGTCAAGCGTGCGCGGCGCCCAGCGAGGTTCGGTCGCGCGGTTTCTTCCTTCCCCACGCTCAATGCGATGGCACACGGAGAGCAGATCCTCGGGGGAGAGGCGCGTGCGAATCCGCACGACTGCGTTCAGGTAGTCTGGTTGCCGTTCATCGGGGGAGAGCGTATGGGCGTGGGTCCGGTATACCGGAGAGACCTGGATGACCTGAATGCCGGGATGGGCTTTCAACGCCTGAATAGACGCCCGGAGGTGAGACAATCGGTCACCCAGGTTAGAACCCAGGGCAATGAAGGCCTCGGTAGTCTCCTCGGAATCGGACACGGTCCTGCAGTAGCTGGTCTCACATGCTGTTTCCATCGACCACCGCAATGGATCCTGTGTGGTGATCGATAGGGCGCTCAGGCCGGTGCCGGGCAGAGAAAGGTTCAGGTGACTGTGGCCTGACTGACGCCTATCGGCTCCTGGCTGAGGTTCGCGCTTACGTCAAGGTAGTGCTTTCGAAGCGACACGTCTACGGAGTACGGCTTATCGTTCACGCGGATCATCGGTTCGTTTTCCAGTAACTCCAGCAGTGTCTTGCGCAGGACCAGCGCTGCGTCACGTATCTCCACAGCGTCAACGGATACATTCATGATGCCCGCCCGCTCCAGCAGGTCCGCCAGGCTGACGAGTGTTTGCGTGGCGCTCACGCGATCGGAGCAGTCCACGGCGCGGTCCTCGCTCGTGAACCGGTGATACCAGAACAGGGCGAAACTTTCGATGAGGGAGGTCAGCACCTCGATCGCGCCTTTTTCTCCTTCGACGCACGCCCAGAGGCTGGCGGCTTCCAGTTTGACGACCGTCAGCGGGTGTTCCTGGGTGGATACGTCCATGACTCTGCAGATCTCCTGGTAGCTCGTTTCGAGCGCACTCAGCTTGCGGATGATGCCGGAGAAGGCGCTCGTCGTCTCGAACATGAGCGAGAGCCGTGCTTTCGACGGCAGCATGGGGCTTTGCTGTTGCAGCACCTGGATCATGGCAGTTATGAACTGCCGCGACGTGACGATGACCGTATAGAGGTGATGCGCTTCAGGCAGCAGGTTCACGAAGGTTTCGCGGGAGGGGGCGCGGACGAGCTGTTCGAATACTTCATAGAAGCTGGCCACATGGCGGCTCATCTCGCGGAATACGTGCGACTCGTTCGCCTCGAACGCTGTAGCGAGCGACTTCAGCAGGTTCTGCAGTTCGATGATGTCGTGGAAGATCTGGCCCAGCGGGAAGGTGTCTGCATGACGGCGCAGCTCGGTAAACTTCTCCTGCGTGGTCTGCTGGTGCATGAAGAAGAAACTGCGACTCTTGGCTTGCAGGACCGCTGTGAGCTCATTGGATACTTTGTCGTGCCCCTTTGCGAGGACGAACAGATACTTTGTGAGCGCCCGGTCGGCGCCCGTCGCATCCAGGAGGCTCTGGAGGTGTTTACTGATCTCGTGGGATGTCATGAGTGGGAGGCTAAGCCAGGAAAGCCCTCGGGGGTATATGAACAGGCCCATGCCTGTTCAGCATCGGCACAGAACGGCCGTTGTTAAATGACTTCTCAATAGGAGTCAAAAGCGTGCCAGAAGGCCGGGCGGCTCCCAGCGGGGTTAAAGGCCGGTTTTTTGCGTGCAGGGCGGCACGGTTTTCCGCAAGAGGACGCTTGCTGCCGCATCGTTCTCCACAGGGATCACACTGGCTTTTTGTCGAGAAAGGCCGTAAATAAGGCGGGACGATTTCGTCCTTTCATACGCGAACTCAATCTTTCACCATCACCCTGAACGACCATGCCTGTACGTACTGCAGATGCCGAATGGAAAGGCGACCTCCCGAAAGGAAGCGGCCATATGTCTTTTGGAGGCGGCGCCTTTGACGGCCAGTATTCCTTCTCTTCCCGTTTTGAAAACGGGCAGGGCACGAACCCGGAAGAACTGATCGCCGCCGCACATGCCGGCTGTTTCTCGATGGCCTTCTCCAACGTTCTCGCGAAGGCGGGCCATACGCCGACACGCGTTCATACGACGGCCAAGGTTCACCTGGACAAGGTCGATGGCGGCTTTGCCATCACGCGTATCGACCTGATCACGGAGGGCGAGGTGCCCGGCATCCAGGAACAGGAGTTTCTGCAGCACGCGGAGGATGCGAAGAAGAACTGCCCGGTATCAAAGCTGCTCACCGGAGCCGAGATCACGCTTCAGGCGAAGCTCGTCGGCTGAACAGGGGTCCTAACTTGACTGTGAATCCCCCGGCACCTCACCCTGTGCCGGGGGATTTCTGGTTTCGGATCGTTTAGCCGCACATCATCCAGCGCTCGCACCGCTCCGCCACGAAGCTGCCGGCCACCCGCTCCCCATCCTCGAATCGAATGTTGATGGTGATCGGGACGCGCCCGTCCTCATCTGCGGCACCCATGATGACGGTGCCTCTTTCGCTCCTGGTACACGCTTCACGGGCCACACATCTGTGAGCCTGGCCGCCTTCCTGGTAGGGAGGGGTGCTCTCTGAGCCATCACCCAGTTCGAAAATGCCCTTCTCCGGTTCATCTATTCCGAGCAATTTGATCGAGATGAAGGACTCCTCCGGCGGCTGGCCAATGGGCACGTATGGCAAGCGCGAACAGGTTACCTGGTGCTCGCCGGACGCCAGGTAGATATCGAGCGCGGGGCCGTCCGTAGGGCCGCAACTCGGGATGAGGAGCGCG
>Ga0164243_10013257_pt1 | contig 11612 bp, 11 predicted proteins | sample OricompcompostOP_FD_108781 | JGI IMG/M metagenome (GOLD analysis project Ga0164243, IMG submission 108781) | Organic Plus compost microbial communities from Emeryville, California, USA - Original compost - Organic plus compost (OP) | ecosystem: Engineered > Solid waste > Mixed feedstock >... | reverse complement strand
TCGCCCGGCTGGCCCTGCTCTCCGGGCTGGCCCCGCTGGTTGCGGCCCTGCTGACGCTGACCCTGACCCGGCTGGCGCTCGCGGAAGGTGCGGTCGCGCAATTCGCTCTGCTCGCGGATCATGCGGCCGAGCTCGTCGAGCGCGCGCGCCGCCGCTTCGGCGCCTTCGTCCATCTGGCCGCCGGGCTGCGCGGTCTGCAGATTGTTGAGAAGATCGCGCAGTTCGGAGAGCAGGTTCTGCGCCGCCTGGCGGTTGCCGTTGCGGGCGAATTCCTCCATGCGGTCGAGCATGTTCTTGAGATCCTGGGGCGTCAGTACGCGCGCTCCGGGCGGCAGCTGCGCCTGCTGGCCCTGGCTCTGCTGCTCCATGCGCCGCGCCATCTCCTCCATGAACTTGCCGAGCGCCTCGCGCAGCTGGTCCATCAGCTGCTTGATCTCCTCGTCGGAGGCGTCGCGCTCCAGCGCCTCGCGCAGCGCCTGCTCGGCCTGCTTTAGCTGGTTCTCGAGGCCCGGAAGATCGCCGTCCTCGAGCTTCAGCGCGATCTGCCAGAGGTAATCGACGACATCGCGCAGATCCTCATCCGTCCGCGCGTAAAAGAGGCGCGAGGAGGCGGTGCGCAGACCGAGATAGACGGAGGCGTCCGGCGTGAACTTCTCGGGATAGAGGGAGAGGGCGTCGAGGGCGTCGATGACGCGCGGTTTCGCGTTGGCGTCGAGCGCGAGCGTGCGGCGCTGCTCGATGAGCGCGCGCGCCAGGGGATGGGTGAAGAGGCGGGCGGGCAGCAGCGTCTCGATGCTTTCGCTGCGTCCCTCCTGCCCCGGCTCGTCGCGGGCGACGAGCGTCAGGACGACGCGCGTGCCTGCCCAGGGATGCTCGGCCAGCTCGAGATTGGTCATGGCGTCGCCCGAACGGCCGCGCCCCTGCGGCAGGACGAGCCGGATTTCCGGCGGGCCGTACAGCGGGCGCGGCGCGGCGGCCGCGGCCCCGTCGTTACGCGGCGCGCGGCGCGGCTGCGGAAGGGCGACCTTCGCCTCCGCCGAGGCGACGCCGTAATCGTCCGAGGCGGTGTAATCGAGCGTGAGCGTGCCCTTGCGGCCGAGGCGCGGCGGCGCGCGGAAGGCGATCACCGGCGGGGTGTCGGGCACGACCGCGAAGCGCCAGGCGAAATCGGTATTGCCGGCACCCTTGACGGACACCTCGGTGTCGCGATCGAGCACGAAGCGGCGCTCGGCGACGCCTTCGGTGGCGAGCGCGCGGGGGGCCTCCGCGGCCGCGGGCGCCTTCTCGCCGGGTGCCAGTTCGTGCGCGCCGGGGGCGGAGATGTCCGCCGTGCCGCCCGATGTGCGGATGACGAGCACGCTGCCTGCGGGGATCTTGTGCGTCTGTTCGGCGTCCGGCGCGACGGCGGCGCTCGCCTCCTCGGCGCGGCTCGATGTGAGGAAAAGGGGCGGGCGGCCGGTATAGGGCGGCGGCGTCACCCAGGCGTCCATGCGCGGCGGCACGCCGCCCGCCGGGGAGCGCCAGTCGAAGGCCGACAGGGTGCGCGCCAGCCGGTCGTCGCCCGCCGAGACGAAGGCGATCAGCGCCGCGAGAAGGGCGGCGAAGCGCAGCGCGCGCGGGTCGCGCGCCGCAAGGCGCGGATGGGCGTAGCCGGCCTTGAGGTTTTTCGCCGCGTCGACGGTACGGGCGCGATGGGCCGCCCAGAGCGCGGCGGTGACGGGGTCCTCGCCGCTCGAGGCGAGCGGATCGTCGAGCGCGGTCGCGGGCCGGTGCCGGGTCCGGCTCTCGCGGTCGATGCGGGCGAGCGCGGACGGACGGCTCGGCCGGGCGAGGCGAAGCAGCGGATAGAGCGCGGCGAACAGGGCCAGGCCGAACAGGACCACCGCGGCGGCCCGTCCCGCCGGCGGGAGCGCGACGAACAGGCCGAACCAGGACAGCGACAGGAAGGCGAGAACGACCGCGCCGGCGAGGGCCAGCGAGGGCCACGCCCTTTCCCACAGAAGCGCCGCCTGGGCGCGGCGGATCACCGCCTCGAGCGCGCCGGGGCGTGTCTGCGGATGGCCCCGGCCGGCCTCGCCGGTCATCGGGTCCCCCTGCCGGGGCGGATCCGTGGTGTCATGCTCCAAGTCTAGCACTCCGAATGCGGCGTACGAGGGGCATGGCGAAGTTGTGAAGAGCCATGAGGAGCCCGGAGCAAGCTTCGTGCCCGGCGCCATGCAGGAAGGCGGAGGCTGGCGTGCGGGCGGCGGGCGGATGAGGGGAAGCGACGCGATTTCGGATGCGTGATTTCCCTCACCCCGCTCGAAGCTCCCCGCTTCGGGCCGCCGTCTTCCGTAAGCGGGAAAGGGGAAGAGGTCAGAGCCAGGGGGCGGGGCGGTCGAGCGCGATGATGGCCTCGGCGTCGAGGCGGGGACGGACGACGGCGAACCGGTCCTCCTTCACAAGCACTTCCGGCACGAGGGCGCGGGTGTTGTAGGTCGAGGACTGGGTGGCGCCATAGGCACCGGCGGTCATGACGGCGAGCAGATCGCCGGGCTTCGGCGCAGGCATGGACCGCGCCAGAGCGAGATAGTCGCCCGTCTCGCAGACAGGGCCGACCACGTCGGCGGTGATGTGGGGCGCGCCGGGCCGCGGCTCGGCGACCGGCCAGAAGTCGTGATGGGCGTCGTACAGCGTCGGGCGGATGAGATCGTTCATGCCCGCATCGACGATCACGAAGGTCCGGGCCTCGCCCTCCTTCACATAGAGGACGCGGGTGAGAAGAATGCCTGCATTGCCCGCGATGAGGCGGCCGGGCTCCAGCACCAGCCTGATGCCGAGCGGCTTGATGTGCTTGCGGACGATCCTCGCATAGTCATCGGGCAGAGGCGGCGGCTCGTTGTCGAGCCTGTAGGGCACGCCGAGGCCGCCGCCGACATCGGCGTGGTCGATCCGGTGCCCGTCGGCACGCAGGTCCGCGACGAGTTCGGCGAGCAGCGCGAAGGCCTGATCGAACGGCCCGACCTCGGTGATCTGGCTCCCGATATGCATGTCGACACCCGACACCGAAATGCCCGGCAGCGCCGCGGCGCGGGCATAGGCGGCGCGGGCGCGCGTGAAGGGGATGCCGAACTTGTTCTCGGCCTTGCCCGTCGAGATCTTGGCGTGGGTGCGCGCATCGACGTTCGGATTGACGCGCAGCGCGATGCGGGCCACGCGGCCGCGCGCGGCGGCGATCTGCGACAGGCGCTCAAGCTCGGGCTCGGATTCGACGTTGAAGCACAGAATGCCGGCGTCGAGTGCCTGTTCGATCTCCCCGTCCGTCTTGCCGACGCCGGAGAAGGTGATGCGGTCCGCCGCAACGCCCGCCGCCAGCGCGCGCCGGAGCTCGCCGCCCGAAACCACGTCCATACCCGCGCCCAGGCGCGCGAGGGTCGTGAGTACGGCCTGGTTGGAATTGGCCTTGACCGCGTAGCAGACGAGTGCGTCCATGTCGGCGAAGGCTTCCGAGAAGACGCGGTAATGGCGCTCGAGCGTGGCCGTCGAATAGACATAGAGCGGCGTGCCGACCTTCTCCGCGAGCGCGGGAAGGCTGACGCCCTCGGCATGAAGAACGCCGTCGCGATAGGCGAAATGGTGCATCTGAGCCGTCCGGCCCGCTCACTCGACGAGGCTGTCGAGGATGAAGCGTTTTCTCGGTTTGCTGGGATCGACCGGCGCGGGCGCGACGGCGACCGGCCGGGGTTCGGTCGTCGGCGGGTCCTCGATGAGGTAGTCCGCGCGTTCGTCGTAGGAGGCGGCGTCGGTCGTCGTCACCTGGGCGACGGGCGCGACAATGCGCTCGCTGGCCGCGGGCTTGGGCGCGACGGTGAGGCCGGGCGGCGGCTCGAGCGCGCCGCGGCGGCCGCAGGCGCCGAGCGCCAAAGCGGCGAGAACGAGCAGGGCGCCGCCGGCGCGGCGGCGCCACAGCGGCGCGGAGGAGGAAGACAGCATCATCGCGGCCGCACTCTCATGGAACGGCGGCTTTTCCGCAAGTGCGGCAAGGACACGCGCGCCCCTCACTTTCGCCCGAGCTTCCTCAGCCAGGCCGCGGCCTGCCGCTTCACATTGGCGGGAGCGGTGCCGCCATAGGAGGTCCGGCTGCGCACCGATTTGTCGACGCCGAGCACGGCGAAGACGTCCCGGGTGATCCTCGGCTCGACCGATTGCAGATCGGCCAGCGCGAGGGCTTCGAGCGGGGCGTCTTTCTTCGCGGCGAGGGCGACGATGCGGCCGGTGACGTGATGAGCCTCGCGGAACGGCAGTTTCAGCTCGCGCACCAGCCAGTCGGCGAGGTCGGTCGCGGTGGCGTAGCCCGCCCCGGCGGCGGCCCGCATGGCCTCGGCGTTCGGTTCGAGGTCCTCGATCATGCCGGTCATGGCGGTGAGGCACAGAAGAAGCGTGTCGAGCGCGTCGAACGTGCCCTCCTTGTCCTCCTGCATGTCCTTGGAATAGGCGAGCGGCAGGCCCTTGATGACGGTGAGCAGACCCACCAGCGCGCCGATCACGCGGCCCGTCTTGCCGCGCACAAGCTCGGCGGCGTCCGGATTTTTCTTCTGCGGCATGATGGAGGAGCCGGTCGTGAAGCGGTCCGACAGCGTCACGAAATTGAACTGCGGCGTCGTCCACAGGACAATCTCCTCGGCCAGGCGCGACAGATGGGTCGCGGCGATGGCGGCGGCGGCCAGCACTTCGAGGACGAAATCGCGCGCCGACACCGCGTCGAGGGAATTGGCCATCGGCCGCTCGAAGCCGAGCGCCCGGGCGGTCATGTGGCGGTCGATCGGAAAACCCGTACCGGCAAGCGCGGCGGCGCCGAGGGGGCTCTCGTTGAGGCGCGTCCGGGCGTCGCGGAAGCGGCCGCGGTCGCGCGCCAGCATTTCGACATAGGCGAGCAGATGATGGCCGAAGGTGACGGGCTGGGCGCTCTGCAGATGGGTGAAGCCCGGCATGACCGTGGCGGCGTGGCGCCCGGCCTTGACCGCCAGGGCGCGCTGGAGCGCGGCGAGCGCCGCGTCGATATCGTCCACCGTGTCGCGGATGTAGAGGCGGAAATCGGTCGCCACCTGGTCGTTGCGCGAGCGCGCGGTGTGCAGGCGCCCGGCGGCCGGGCCGATCAGCTCGGCGAGGCGGGATTCGATGTTGAGGTGGATGTCCTCGAGCGCGCGCGAAAATGTGAACTTGCCGCTCTCGATCTCCTTCAGGACCTCGCCGAGCCCCCTGGAAATGGCCTTCGCGTCGGCCCTGGAGATGATGCCGCTGGCCGCCAGCATGGCAACATGGGCTTGCGAGCCCCTTATATCCTGAGCATAGAAGCGCTTGTCGAAATCGATCGAGGCGTTGATCGCCTCGAGCGCGGCGTCGGGGCCTTCGGCGAACCGGCCGCCCCACATTTTGTTGCTCATCTTCGGCCCCTTCGAGGCGCTCAAGGTCCAGGTTTCAGCAATGCCAGAACAGGCAAGACAGGACACGAAGCTGCGTCCGGTGCGGGTGCTCGCGGCGGCCGCCGTTCTGGGCGTCCTCGCAGGCGCTGGCGCGATTTACATGACAAGTATGGGCGGGCGCAACGAAAGCGCGGCCTTTTGTGACGAAGGAAGCGCGACGGTGGCCCGCATGGCGCCGCTCGCCCGTGGCGAGGTCGCCGCCCTGCTCGTGCCCGAGCGGCCGCGCCGGCTGCCGAAGCTGGCCTTCACCGACGGCGCGGGCCGGCCGGTCTCGACGGCGGATTTCGCCGGCAAGACGGTGCTTCTGAACGTCTGGGCGACCTGGTGCGCGCCCTGCCGCGAGGAAATGCCGGCGCTCGATACGCTCGAAGGGGAGATGGGCGGGCAGGATTTCGGGGTGGTGGCGGTGTCGATCGACACCCAGGAGCCGGAAAAGGCGCGGGACTTCCTGAGTGAGCTGAAGATCGAAAATCTGGCCTTCTACGCCGATCCCTCGGCGAGGCTGTTCCAGGATCTGAAGGTCGCGGGCCGCGCCGTCGGCCTGCCGACCACGCTCCTGATCGATCCGGAAGGCTGCGAGATCGGCTATCTGCCGGGGCCGGCGCACTGGGCCTCGGAGGACGCCAAGGCGCTGATCCGGGCGGCGCTGGGACGCTAGATCGAGAGATCGAGGCTGCTCAGGCCGTTGAGGCTGCTCGTCGCCGCCGCGAGCTTGGTCTGGTATTCGCTCTGGACGCGCTGCGTCGCGATCTGGGTGTAAAGCTCGACCGAGGAGGCGGTGAAATCGACCGTCGCCGACAGGAGGTTGCCGCCGAGCGTCGAGAAATTGTCGTAATAGCTCTGGGCCGCGGCGCGATTCATCTCGCGCATCCGCGCGCCGGGGTTCTGCTGCCAGCTCGGCGTGTAGAGATAATAGCCGTTCTTCGAGACGGTGAAGGAGCTCATGTCTCAGGCGCTCCTGTCGAGAACGCCGCCGACGCCGTCCGGCAGCAGCGCCTTGCCGGCCTCGACGCCCTGGCTCAGCAGATCGACGACATTGCGCTGCATGGCCGCGGCATTCTTCAGCGCGACAATGGACATCTGCTGCGCGGTCTGTGCGCTCTGCATGGCGGCAAGTGCGGCGGCGACGTCCAAGGCGAACTCCGTTTGCCCGAACTGTGGCGCGGGACGATGAAGCCGAGGTTAATTTTGCCCTATAAATCAGACAGTACGGTCGATCCGGCGCCCGCAGCCCGCAAGGCGCGGCGCAAGGCCCTGGGCGTGCGCGGTGGCGCTTTCGACGACATCCGTCAGAGACCGGGCGCCCGAAGCCGGAGGCTCCGCGGGCGCCTTTTCGGCCATCGCGCGGCGCCAGCCCTCGAGAATGGCGGCGGCCGATCCGTCGGCGAGCACAGGATTCATCGGTCTTCTCCCGACCTCCATTATGCCGCAAAATCGTGCTCCTGCAGGCCGATAGGGGCCGTACGGTCAACAAATAGTTACCGGTAAACGGCTGCTAACCACAGAAAAAGCTTGCAATTGGGTATGTACTTACCTAAGTAGAGCTTGCAATCACACGAAAGGAGGCCCAGATGGCCAAGAAACCCGTGAAGAAGACTGCCGCCAAGAAGCCGGTGAAGAAACCCGTCGCCAAGAAGGCGCCGGCCAAGAAGACCGCTGCGAAGAAGGCTCCCGCCAAGAAGACGGGCGGTCTTGCCTCGCTCTTCAAGCCGGTGAAGCAGTCGGTCACGATCCGCCTCGACTCCGACGTCGTGGCCTGGTTCAAGAAGCAGGCCGACAAGTACCAGACCGAGATCAACAGCGTGCTGCGCAATCACGCGCTGAAGCGCGGCCTCTGATCGGGGTCCTGTGTTCCGGGGGCGCCGTCATGGCGCTTCCGGCCCCCTGAAAAAGCCCCCGGCGCCGTGCGCCCGGGGGCTTTTTCATGCCGGCGGACCGGATGTCGGGCCGTACGGAAGCCCTTGAATGGTTTTCGGCGCGCGGCCGAACCAGGGCACATCGGCGCGCTTGAAGAGCGGCGTCAGCAGAATGCCGAAGAGCACGCCGCCCAGATGTGCGAACCAGCCGACATCCTCCTCCGCGCCGGTCACGGCGCTGAGCGCCTGTACCGCCGCCCAGGCGCAGATGATCCAGAAGGCGGTGACCTTCAGTGGTATGCGCCCGAGCAGGAGAATCCACATCTTCACCCGCGGATGCAGCAGCAGATAGGACGCCACGACACCGGATATGGCGCCCGAGGCGCCGACGAGGGGAGCTTCCGACAGGGGCATGGCAAAAGCATGGAGCGCCGCGCCCGCCGCGCCGCACAGAAGGTAAAAGACGAGGAAGCGCACATGCCCCATCGAATCCTCGATATTGTCGGCGAAGACGAAGATGAAGAGCATATTGCCGACCAGATGCAGCAGATCGGCATGGACGAATTGCGAGGTGAGCAGCGGCCAGAAGCCGGGCGCGGCGGCCAGGTCCTCCGGCAGCATGGCCGTGCCGAACATTACGGCCGGTATGGCGCCGAAGCCATAGGCCGTCCGGTCGTCGTCGGCGAAGAAGAGATTGGACTGGAAGAAGACGTAGATCCCGACATTGACCGCGATCAGCCCCCAGCTGACGTAAGGATAGCGGATGAGAAGCCGGGGGTTGTCGTCACTGAGAGGTACGAAGACCACGGCCTGTCCCCCGGCGCGGCGGCGCCCCTTATTTGCCCATCACCCACAGAGTAATCATTATCACGGCGATGGCCACCGCCTGCAGGACGACGCGCCAGCGCATCAGATTCTGCGAGCGGCTGGGCGAGCCGCCGCGCATCATGTTCCACAGGCCCAGGAGAAGCACGGCGGCGACGGCGAGGATCGCCACCAGGACGAAAATCTTGGAGGTTTCCATGAGAACTCACGGTTCAGCCGCCGATCGCGGCGTTGAGGACGGCCCGCCGGGGCCACGCAAGACCATGTAGGGCAGATGACGCGGCGCCGCGATGCGGTCTTTCCGCGCGAAGGCGAAAAAGGCCGGATACGGCATCGCGCCGGGCCCGGACGCGGGAAAACGGGCCCGGGGAAGGCCGAAAGAAAAACAAAATCGAACCGCTCCGCGCGGGCCCGAAGATTCTGGCTCCATTGAGCTTTTCTTGCCGCCGCGCCAAAGCAACACCATCAAATGCACAAGTTGCCGTACAGGTTTTCGACAGACGCAACCCTCTGTTAAGCGGGCCCCCTTAGCGTAGGAGTGCCGGAATAACGGGAAAAATCCCGAATCCGGACAAGTCTTGGGGGATCCGATGTTTGCTCGCCTGCGTCGACCGCGTCCGCGCATCAGGCTGCCGCGCGCCTTAACTTCCGTCCGCGTCCGCATTTCGCTTCTGTCCATCGCGCCGCTGATCGCGCTCCTGATCACCGCCGCGACCTATTTCCTCGGCCAGAAGCAGGTGAACGAGGCGGTGCACAAGGCCGACCGCTATGCCGAAATCCCGGTCGAGGTCGAGAAATTCCGCGGCCAGCTCGCCACCATGGCGGCGGCGGTGGCCAATTACCGCATGACGCCGAGCGATGCGGTGAAGTCGAGCTTCGCCTCGGCGAGCAAGGAGGCCGCGCGCGCCGTCGCGGCGATCCAGGCCAATACGGACGACGCGAATCTCCTGAGCGTCGTGTCCATCCTCGCCGACGGGCTGCAGCAGACGACCGACGCCTTCAACAACATCGTCAAGGCCCAGGACGTGCTCGGCACCAGCGCGAAGCCCGGCGTCGACGCCCGCCTGCAATCGACGGGCGACGAACTGGAGACCCGGCTCGACCAAGAACTCAACGCGCTCGGCGAGGAAAGCTACGAGATCGCCAAGACGGTGCAGGAAGTCCGTAAGGACGAGAAGAGCTTCATCATTACCGGGCAGGCCGCCATCGCCGACGGATTTGCGGCGAAGGTCGCGCTCCTGATCGAGCAGATCCGGCAAAGCACGCTCGACGATACGGTCAAGGACCCGCTCATCACGAGCATCGAGGCCTACAAGCTGCTGTTCGACGAATGGCGCAAGGCCAAGCGCGAACAGGCCTCGTCCGGCCTCGTGGCGGCGGACGCGCTCGAACAGGTCTCGATGAACACAAGCTCGCTGCTCGCCTTCGGTCAGGACGGCAAGACCTCCGCCGTCGCCGAACGCACCGAGGCCGAGAAGCGCACAAATCTGATCGCGCTCGTCATCATCGCGGCCTCGGTCCTCATCTGCTCGACCATGGGCTTTCTGATCGGCCGCGCGGTGACGCGTCCGATCGGCGAGCTGACCGACGCGATGCGCCGCCTCGCCGACGGCGATACGGACATCAGCGTCAACGCGCGCGGCAATGACGAGCTTGCGGATATGGCCAAGGCGGTCCTCGTTTTCCGCGACAATGCGATCGAGCGCGAACGCCTCGCGCGGGATCAGGAGGAGGCGCAGAGGCAGCGCGAGGATCGCGCGCGCGCCGTCGAGGAACTCGTGCGCGGTTTCGAACAGCGCGCGGACGCGGCCATCGCGGGCGTGCGCTCGGCGGCGAGCCAGCTCGAAGGCACGGCGGTCAGCCTCGTCGACGCGTCGAGCCGCGTCGCCGAGGACGCGCGCACCGCGGGCGCGGCGGTCGGCTCGGCCTCCGAGAACGTCACGGCCGCGGCCGGCGGCGCCGAGCAGCTGGCTCTGTCGATCCAGGAGATCGACCAGCAGGCCGTCAAGTCGACCGAGGTTTCCGCGCGCGCCGTCGAGGAAGCCAACCGCACGGTCGAGACCATGTCCTCGCTGGCGAGCGCCGCGACGCGGATCGGCGAGGTGGTCAATCTCATCCAGGCGATCGCCGCGCAGACCAATCTTCTGGCGCTCAACGCCACGATCGAGGCCGCCCGCGCGGGCGAGGCGGGCAAGGGCTTCGCCGTCGTCGCGCAGGAGGTGAAGAGCCTGGCCCAGCAGACGGCGAACGCGACCGAGGAGATCGCCCGCCAGATCGGCGCGATCCAGGACGCCTCGGGCGAAGCGGGCCTCGCCATGGAGCGCGTCTCGACGATCATCGAGGAAATGTCGCAGATCGCCGCCGCCGTGGCCGGGGCCGTCGAGGAGCAGAACGCGGCGGTGCGCTCGATCGCGGACAATGTGGCCAAGGCTTCCGGCGAGGCGCAATCCGGCGCCGCTGCCATGCAGACCGTGGAGGGCGCCGCCGACAGCGCGCGCGCCGTCGCCGACAATGTGGCGCAGCTCGCCACCTCGCTCTCGCAGGAGGCCCAGCAGATGGAAGAGGCGGTGCGCAGCTTCCTCGACGGCGTGCAGGCGGCCTAGGGGCAGGTCCGCCCGGACTTACCCACAAAGGGTCTCGCGCCGGAGCCTTCGAAAGTCTATCTGAGCACGGGGCGGGCGGACGCGGACAGCGTCCGTCCGTCCGTTTGTGTTGTGCGGAGATGAAGTTTGGCTCTCGGCCGCCTCAAAACGCTCTGGGCATTCGTCTACGACATCAATATGCGGCTCGCCGCCCACGACGCCTGGGCGATGGCGAGCCATGTCACGCTCGCCGTGCTTCTGGCGCTGTTTCCCTTTCTGATCGTGGTGGCCTCGATCGCCTCGCTGGTCGGCACGCCGGAGCTTGCGGAGGGGATTGTCGGCCTTGCCTTCGAGGGCTGGCCGAAGGAGCTGTCGGCGCCGCTCGCCAGCGAGATCACCCGCGTTCTGACCGGCCGGCGCCTCGACCTTCTGACCATCGGCGTGGTGCTCCTTTTGTGGACCTCCTCCTCGGCGGTCGAGGCCATGCGGGTGGCGCTGGTGCGCGCCTACGGGGTGCCCGACACACGCTGGTGGTACTGGAACCGGCTGCAAAGCCTCGCTTTCATGCTGCTCGGGGCGGCGGGCATGCTGCTGCTGTCGGTCGCGGTCGTTCTGTGGACGCCGATCTGGGATTTCGTGACGGGCTATGTGCCGGATCTGAAGGCGGCGACCTGGAGCGCGTCCGCCTTCCGCTACACGGCGACCGGCCTGTTCCTGGCCGGCGGGCTCATCCTCGCCCATATCTGGCTGCCGCCCCAGCATTTGCCTGTGGCCGCGACGCTGCCCGGCACGCTGCTCACCCTGGCGCTGTGGCTGACCACGGCCGCCGGATTCGGCTGGTGGCTGTCGCATTTCGCCAATTACGCCTCCACCTATGCCGGCCTCGG
>Ga0164243_10013256_pt1 | contig 11613 bp, 6 predicted proteins | sample OricompcompostOP_FD_108781 | JGI IMG/M metagenome (GOLD analysis project Ga0164243, IMG submission 108781) | Organic Plus compost microbial communities from Emeryville, California, USA - Original compost - Organic plus compost (OP) | ecosystem: Engineered > Solid waste > Mixed feedstock >... | reverse complement strand
GAGAATCTCGGCGCGCGAGAGCTGGCCGGTCCAGCGCAGCACGCTGCCGATTTCGCCTGCCTTGAGCCACGTGCGCGCGCATTGGCCGATGAGCCGCACGCAATGCGCGCGATCGCCGGCTTGGAACGCGTGAGCGAGCGCGTGCTCCGCGTTCTCGTCTGTCATTGCTTCCAATGCCACCACCGCCCCACGCGATGCGACCGTCATCCCCCGCCCCACTTTAGTAGGGGGCTGCGCAAGTATGCGATTGCCTAGCATGAGCGTCACCTGCGGATTTGCGGTAACGCATGCGGCGTGCACGACCGACGCAAGACCTCGCGCGCACGCTGCTCGTGCACGCATCCGCAGCGACTTGCAATGCGATTCCAGTGGGGAAGGAGAGGGCGATGAAGTACTGCATCATGGGGATTTGTCATCGCGGCACCTGGGCCGCGCATATCGTATGGGGCCTGTTGTTGTCGCTCGCGCTCGTCGCGCCGCGGGCGCACGCGCAGACCGCGACGATCTTCCAGGAGAATTTCACGTCCGGCCTGGGCCAGTTCACCGCGACGGGCAGCGTCTCGACCACGGGCGGCGCGGCCCACATGCGGGGGAGCCTCACGGTCGACGGTGCGATTACTTCCGCAGCGATCAGCACGGTCGGCTATACGGATGTGACGGTCAGCTTCGATCGCGGCACGACGGGATTGGACCTCGGTGAATCGGGCGTCGCGTCGGTGTCGATCAACGGCGGCGCGTTCACGACGATCGAATCGACGACCTCGGCCTTCAGCTCACGCGTGACATTCCCGCTGGGCGCCGCGGCGGCGAATCAGTCGAGCGTCGTGCTGCGCTTCGCGGTGAATGCGAGCTCGGTGCTCGAGTCGTATGACGTCGATTCCATCGTCGTCTCAGGCACACGCAGCGGCGGCGGCACGGGCGGGCCGCGGCCGACGATCGGGGAATTCGTGACGTTCGAATCGGGCCACGTCCGGCCGCTCGCGCTGTCGAGCACGGGTCAGCGCCTGTATGCGGTCAACACGCCTGACAATCGGGTCGAAGTCTTCGATACCAGCGGCACCACACCGACGCTGATCGAATCGATTCCCGTCGGGCTCGAGCCGGTCGCGGTCGCGCTCGCAAGCGACAACCAGCTGTGGGTCGTGAATCATCTTTCGGACAGCGTGAGCATCGTCGACGTGAGCAGCTCGCCCGCGCGCGTCGTTAACACGCTGAACGTCGGCGACGAGCCGCGCGATATCGTCTTCGCAGGCCCGAACAACACGTGGGCGTTCATCACCGCGGCGCACCGCGGCCAGAACGCGCCCTTCAATCCGCAGCTCACGACGGAAGGCATCGGGCGCGCCGACGTTTGGGTGTTCAACACGAGCAATCTCGGCGTCGCCCTCGGCGGCACGCCGCTCACGATCCTCAACATGTTCGGCGATACGCTGCGTGCGTTGGCGCGTAATGCCGACGGCTCGCGCGTGTACGCGGCGGTGTTCAATTCCGGCAATCGCACCACCGTTCTCACCGACGACATCGGTGTCGGCGGCATCGACAAGCCGCCGCCGTTCACGGCGGCCGATGGCACGACGCAGCCGCAGACCGGGCTGATCGTGAAATTCAATGGTACGAACTGGGTCGACGGCGGCGATCCTCGCACCGGCGCGCAGCCGCAGATCTGGAGCAGCCGGGTGAAGCTCAGCTTGCCCGACTACGACGTGTTCACGATCGACACGACCGGCACGGTGCCGACCGTTACGGGGCGCACCTCGGGCGTCGGCACGACGCTGTTCAACCTCGCGGTGAATCCGCGCAACGGCGCCGTGTACGTGAGCAATACCGATGCGCTGAATCTCACTCGCTTCGAAGGCCCGGGCTCGCGTTCGACGACGGTGCGCGGTCATTTCGTCGAGAACCGCATCACCGTGATCAATGGCAGCTCGGTGCTGCCGCGCCATTTGAACAAGCACATCACGAGCTACAACGCCGCCGCGGGCACTGCAGCCGAGCGTGCGCTCAGCCTCGCGACGCCGTTAGGCATGGCGGTGACCGGAGACGGCAACACTCTGTTCCTTGCGGCGATGGGCTCGAACAAGCTCGCGCGGTTCACGACCTCGCAACTGGAAGCGAACACGTTCACGCCGGCGGCCGCGAATCAGCTCACGTTGTCGGGCGGCGGCCCGACGGGCGTCGTGCTCGACGAGCCGCGCTCGCGCGCCTACGTGCTCACGCGTTTCGACAACGGCATCTCCGTCGTGAACACGCAGCAGCTCACGGAGTCCGCGCACGTTCGGATGTTCAATCCGGAGCCCGCCGTCGTGACGAACGGCCGCAAGTTCCTGTACGACGCCGCGTTGACGTCGAGCCGCGGGGATTCCTCGTGCGCAGGCTGTCACACGTTCGGCGACATGGATCATCTCGCATGGGATCTCGGCAATCCGGATGAGGTGCTCGTGCAGAATCCAACGCCCTACAACACGAACATTCCTTTGATCGGCCGCAATCGCCGCCTGCATCCGATGAAAGGCCCGATGACGACGCAAAGCTTGCGCGGCCTGAAAGGCAACGGGCCGATGCATTGGCGCGGCGATCGCACCGGCGTCAGCCGCGCGGCGGATGAGACGCTCGAAGAACAGGCGTTCGAGGACTTCAACGTCGCCTTCGTCGGGCTGCTCGGGCGCGAGACGCAGCTGACGGAAAGCGAGATGGACGCGTTCGCGAAATTCGCGCTGAAGCTGACCTATCCGCCGAATCCGATCGCGAATCTCGACAACAGCCTCACCTCGACCCAGCAGCAGGCGCTGACGATCTACAACACGCTGACCTCCGACACGATCACGACCTGCAACGGCTGTCATGTCCTGAACCCCGCCGCGGGCCGCTTCGGCACCGATGGAACGATGGCGATCGAAGGCGCGGGCGTCGATGAGGACATGAAGATTCCGCATCTGCGCAACATCTATCAGAAGGTCGGCATGTTCGCGACGAACAGCCAGACGAGCACGCCGAACCTCGGCGAGCAGATTCGCGGCTTCGGCTACGACAACTCGGGCGCCTCGGGCACGGTGGCGCAATTCCTGAGCGCCGCGGTGTTCACGTTGACGGCGCAGCAACGCTCGCTCGTCGAGCAGCTCGCGCTCGCGTTCCCCTCGGAGATGAATCCGATCGTGGGGCAACAGGTGACGGTGACACCGGCGAATGCGACGCGCACCGACGTTCGCACACGCCTGAATCTGCTCGTGCAGCGCGCGCTCGTGACGAGCCCGCGGCCGGAATGCGAGCTCGTCGCGAAGGGCGTCCTTCAGAACGAGTCGATCGGCTGGGTGATGAACAGCGCGCAGAGTTTCGTGCCGAATGTTGCGAATGGCACTGCGCTCTCGTTGCAAGGGCTTCTGGATCAGGCGGCCAATGCGGGTGCGGCGCTCACGTTCACCTGCGTACCTCCGGGCAACGGCACGCGGATCGGCGTCGACCGTGATGCGGATGGGACGCTGGATCGTAACGACACGCAATGAAGTGAGCCTTGGGGGACTGTCATCCCGGCGAAAGCCGGGATCTCCCCTGGCACCATCCCTCCGTCGTCCCGGCGCGAGCCGGGACCTCCTCCGGGACCCTCCACCCCCTCCGTCGTCCCGGCGCAAGCCGGGACCTCCTTCGGCACCCATCCCCCTCCGTTATCCCGGCGCAAGCCGGGACCTCCTTTTTGTAGCCCGTGCCATCTGCGGTCCCGACTTGCGTCGGGACGACGGGGCGCGGCAAATCGGGACAGGCGGCGAAGTTAGAACTTCGGGTACGATCCCCCGGCCGCACAAACACACGCACAACAACACAGGGGGAAGTCATGTTCAGCAAGCGAATCAGGACGAGTGTTGCCGCGTTGATCGGCTGCCTGGTGCTCGTCGCCGTGCAGGCGAGCGATCCCTTCCAGGGCGCCTGGCAGGGAACCTGGGAAGGCGCGGGATCGAGCGGCCGATTCAATCTCACGTTGACGAAAAGCGGTGACGCCTGGGGCGGCAAGGTCGATGTCGGCCAGGACACCGGCGATTACACCGCCACGCTCGCGAATGCCTCATTCGAGGGCAGCAAGTTCAAGGCGCGCTACGAATACACGCCCGATCCGCAAGCCGAGATCGTGCTCGAAAGCACCTTCACAGGGAGCGATGCGACCGGCACGTGGTCGATGGTCCAGAAGGGCGGCAACGAATCCTTCGCGTCGGGCAGCTGGACGGTTTCTAAAAAGTAGCGAAGGCCGAAGCGACGCGCGCAAGGACGTGCGTCGTCGCATTGATTGCGCAAGAGCCGTGTATACAGCGCCGTTGACGTATACACGATGCGCGCCTCGCGAAACTGTTTGCGAACTTCGCGAGGCGCGAGTGAGAATCCGCCGTCGATCGCTGAACGCGATCCAGTGTTTCGAAACTGCATGAGTGCGACTCGAGAGCTCACGGGCACCCTGGACGTTGCGCTGAAACACACGGCGCAACTGCTGAAAGACGCGCCGGCCCTCGCAGTCGAACAAGCCGCCGAGATTCTCAAAGCCGTCCCGCAGCATCCTGCCGCCACGATGATGCTCGGCGTCGCACAGCGTTCGACGGGTGCGCTCGAAGCTTCGCGCGACACGCTCCAATCCGTCGTCGACGCACACCCTGCCTGGCCGCTCGCTCACCTCGAGCTCGCGCGCACGCTGTCGCTCGCGCAGAAAGGAGAAGCCGCGATCGTGCACCTGCGCCGTGCGGTGGAACTGAAGCCCGACTTGCCCGATGCCTGGCGCGAGCTGGGAGATCACCTCACCGCCATCGGCGAAGTCGATGCGGCCGATCAGGCCTACGCGCAGCACATCAAGCATTCGACGCGCGATCCGCGGCTCATGGAAGCCGCGCTTGCGTTGAGCGAAAACCGCATTGCCGTTGCCGAATCGCGGCTGCGCGAGCACTTGAAGCAATACCCGACGGATGTCGCCGCGATTCGCATGTTCGCGGAGGTCGCGGCGCGGCTCGGCCGCTATGGCGATGCGCGCAACCTTCTAGAGCGCTGCCTCGAGCTTGCCCCCGGGTTCGCGGCCGCGCGGCACAACTATGCGATCGTGCTGCAGCGGCAGAATGATTCGCTCGGAGCGCTCGAACAGGTGAATCGCTTGCTCGCCTCACAGCCGAAGCATCCGGCCTACCGCAATCTGCGTGCCGCGGCCTTGAGCCGCATCGGCGACTACGACCAGGCGATCAAGGCGTATGCGGAGCTGCTCGCCGAATATCCGAACAACGCGAAGGTCTGGATGAGCTACGGACACGCGCTCAAGACCTCGGGCGATCAGGACGCGAGCATCGCCGCGTATCGACGCAGCATCGAGCTCGCACCGAATCTGGGCGAAGTCTGGTGGAGCCTCGCGAATCTGAAGACGTTCCGCTTCAGCGCCGCCGAGATCGACACGATGCGCGCCCAGCTCGAGCGCCGCGACCTCTCCGAGGAAGATCGCTTTCATTTCCATTTCGCGCTCGGCAAGGCGCTCGAGGATCTCGCGAGCTTCGCCGACTCGTTCGCCCACTATGAGCGCGGCAATCGGCTGCGCCGCGCGAGCATCGATTACAGCGCGGATGAGAATCACGGCCTGGTCGTGCGCTCGAAATCGGCATTCACGAAGGAGTTCTTCGCAAGTCGTGCCGGCGCAGGCTGCACCGCCCCCGACCCCATCTTCATCGTCGGCCTGCCGCGTTCCGGCTCGACGCTCCTGGAGCAGATCCTCTCGAGTCATCCGCTCGTCGAAGGCACCCAGGAGCTGCCGAACGTCATCGCAACCGCCCGCGCATTGACCGGCGGTCCGATCTATGACTCGGCATCGAAGTACCCGGGTATTCTCGGCGCGCTCACGGCGGAGGAGCTGCACGCGCGGGGCGAGCGCTACCTCGCCGAGACGCGCGTCTATCGCAAGACCGACCGGCCGTTCTTCATCGACAAGATGCCGAACAATTTCGCGCATGTCGGCCTGATCCATCTGATGCTGCCGAACGCAAAGATCATCGATGCGCGCCGGCATCCGCTCGGCTGCTGTTTCTCCGGCTTCAAGCAGCACTTCGCGCGCGGCCAGCATTTCACTTATGGGCTCGAGGAGATCGGCCGCTACTACCGCGATTACGTCGAGCTGATGGCGCATTTCGATGCGGTGCTGCCCGGGCGCGTCCATCGCGTGATCTACGAAACGCTCGTCGACGATCTCGAGCGCGAGGTGCGCCGGCTGCTCGACTATTGCGGTCTGCCGTTCGATGCGCGCTGTCTCAAGTTCTTCGAGAACGATCGCGCGGTGCGCACCGCAAGCTCCGAGCAAGTACGCCGCCCGATCTATCGCGATGCCGTCGAGCATTGGCGCAATTACGAGCCGTGGCTCGATCCGCTCAAGCAGGCGCTCGGGCCGGTGCTCGCGGCGTATCCGAACATTCCGGTCTTTTGATCTCGTTACGACAATTCGAATCAGGGAGCACAACCATGACACGCAGCCGACTTCGAAAATTGAAGAGGCTTGCAGGCACGCATCGCGTCGCGGCCGCGACGCTGCCGCTCGCAGCCGTCCTCGCGGGATCGATGCCCGCTGCGCTCGCGCAGCAGAGCGAATCCGGCGTGCTGGAGAACATCATCGTCACCGCGCAGAAGCGCCAGGAAGACATCCAGGACGTGCCGGTCAGCATCCAGGCGATCGGCAACGAGCAGCTCGAGGAGCTGCACGTCGCGGACTTCGAGGACTACGTGAAGTTCCTGCCGAGCGTCAGCTATCAGACCTCGAATCCCGGTTTCGCGCAGGTCTACATGCGCGGCGTGGCGAGCGGCGGCGACGGCAATCACTCGGGCTCGCTGCCGAGCGTCGGCATGTATCTCGATGAGCAGCCGATCACGACGATCCAAGGCAATCTCGACATTCACATGTACGACATCGCGCGCGTCGAGGCGCTCGCGGGACCGCAAGGCACGCTGTACGGCGCAAGCTCTCAGGCCGGCACGATTCGCATCATCACGAACAAGCCCGATCCCTCGAAGTTCGATGCGGGCTATGACCTGGAAGGCACGACGGTCGCGGGCGGCGATCAGGGCTATCTGATGGAAGGCTTCGCGAACATTCCTTTGAGCGAGACGGCCGCCGTCCGGCTCGTCGGCTGGAATCGTCACGATCCCGGCTTCATCGACAACGTGTTCGTCGAGAACACGTACGCCGACGGCTCCACGGTGAGCAACGCCGGCCGGGAAAAAAAGAACTACAACGACGTCGACACGTACGGCGCTCGCGCCGCCCTGCGCGTGAACCTGGACGACAACTGGACGCTCACGCCGCAAGTCATGGCGCAGCGCCAGCTCGTGAACGGCATCTCCGCCTACGACGGGACCTTGGGCAAATACAAGGTCGGGCATCGCTTCCCCGAGCATCAGGACGATCGTTGGGCGCAGGCCGCGCTGACGGTCGAGGGCAAGATCAGCAATTTCGACGTCGTATACGCGGGCTCGTATCTGCGCCGCAGCGTCGATATCGACCAGGACTACGCCGATTACACGTACTGGTACGACGTCTATTACGCATCGGCCGACCCGAGCTACGACTTCGTCGGCTACTTCTATGACGACCTCGGCAATCAAGTGGCCGACCCCGGGCAGTACATCCAGGCGAAAGACCGCTACAAGCGCGAAACGCACGAGCTGCGTTTTTCGACCCCGGATGATCTGCGCTTCCGTTTCGTCGGCGGCGTGTTCATGCAGCGCCAGGTGCATGGGATCGAGCAGCGTTACATGGTCACGAACCTCGCCGAGGCAATCTCCGTCACGGGTTGGGAAGACACGGTCTGGCTGACCGAACAGGAGCGCATCGATCGCGACTTCGCCGTGTTCGGCGAAGCGAGCTTCGATGTGACGGACGCGATCACCGTGACGGGCGGGCTGCGTTGGTTCAGAGCCGAGAACTCATTGATCGGCTTCTTCGGGTTGAGCCATAACTACAGCACCTCAGGGAAGAACGGCGAGACGCTGTGCAGCGACATCATCGACGGCGACGGCATTCCCGGGAACAACGCGGGTAATACGACCGGCTGGGTGCCGTTTCACGGCATTCGCACCGCGCCCTGCACGAACCTGAATCAGCGCGTGAAGGAAGACGACACGATTCACAAGCTCAGCGTCTCGTACAAGTTCGATGAGGATCGCATGGTGTATGCGACCTGGTCGCGCGGCTTCCGCCCGGGCGGCGTCAATCGCTTCGGCGGCATTCCGCCGTATCTTTCGGACTTCCTCACGAACTACGAGATCGGTTGGAAGACCACGTGGGCCGGCAATCGCGTGCGCTTCAACGGCGCGCTCTTCAAGCAGGACTGGGAGGACTTCCAATATTCGTTCATCGCGCTCGGCACGAATGGCCTGACGATCATTCGCAACGCCAACCAGGCGTCGATCAACGGCGTCGAGGCGAACCTCGCGTGGGCCGCGACCTCGAGTCTCATGCTCTCGGCCGGCGCCGCCTACACGGATGCGAAGCTCGACGCGCCCTATTGCGGCACGGTGACCGCGGATGGCCGGCCCGTCGTCGACTGCCCGAATCCGCCGGCGCCGAAGGGTACGCGGCTGCCGATCACGCCGAAGCTCAAGGCGAATGCATCAGCCCGCTATGAATTTCCGCTCGCGGGGTTCGATGCGCACGTGCAGGGTGCGATCGTCTATCAGGACAAGGTCCGCGCCGTTCTGGAAGTGGCCGAAAGCGAGCTCGTGGGCGATCAGCCTGCCTACACGGTCGTCGATCTGTCGACGGGCATCTCGAACGGCACGTATTCGTTCGAGCTGTTCGTGAACAACGTGTTCGACGAGCTGGCGGAAGTGACGCGCTATGCGGAGTGCGCGAACTCGGTGTGCGGCTATCAGACGTACATCGTGCCGTTTCAGCCGCGCACGGTCGGGGTGAAGTTCGGGCAGAGGTTTTAGTTGGGCAGTTGCGGAGCGCGGGGCGAGAGAAGAGCTGCTGGGCTGCCGGGCTGCCGGTCAGAAAAGAGTCAGTTTGCTGAGCGCATCTCTGGCCAGCAGCCCAGCGCCCAGCAGCCCTTCAGCTCAATCCTGCCAACAGCACGAGGAACGCCCCAAAGCCTTGCATCCCGCCGCTCATCTTCCGGCCACGAGCGACTCGCGCTCGATGACCTCGCCATGCAGCACGATCTTGTCGATCGCGCTCCAGGCACGCACGGTTTCGAGCGGATTCAAATTCAACAACAGCACGTTCGCGATCTTCCCGACGGCGACCGTGCCGTAATCGCGCTCGAGCCCGAACTGCCGCGCGTTGTTGAGCGTTGCCGCGCGAAAGATCGCGTCGAGCGGTATGCCCGCCTGTGCCATCGCGCGCATTTCGCGATAGGTGTCATAGCCCGGTTGATTGCCGTAGATCGGGCCCGACGGCGTATCGCTGCCGAGCAGCAGCGGCTGACCGAGATCGTGCAGATACTTCGCCGCGCGCATGCCCTGATCGCCCGTGAGCAGCTGGATCTGCAGAATCTTCGTATCCGGCGCGTTGCCGTAGTCGGTTCGCATCTGGCGCTTGAACCATTGGCCGGCCGGCGTTGCGTACCAGGCAAGCAACGCGGGCGGAACGACTTTGGCATATGTCGGATCGCGCAGCGTGTCTTCGCGGAACAGGTCCGCGGTGCCGTACATCACTCGCAGCGTCGGTTGATAGCCGATGTTGCGCGAGCGAAGGAGCTTCAGATGCGCCGCGATGCGCGGCGGAACACCTTGCGCATCGTCATCGGTGTCCCAGTTCCAAAGCCCGTGTGCGAGCACGTCCACGCCGCCTGCGAGTGCGCGCTGCTGCATGCCCAAGGCATTTGCGTGCACGAGCACGAGTAAGTTCTTGCGCTTCGCCGCCGCGTGCAGCCGCTGCTGCGTCGCTTCGCTCATCAAGGGCCAGTCGCTGCGGCCGCCAAAGCCATCCTCGATGAAGACCTTCACGCAGCGCGCCCCGCTCGCCGCAATTCGCTCGACGACGGCTTCGGGCGTGTGATCTTTGTCATCAGCGCCGGCCGGCAATGGATGTTCTTTGGCGTTCGCAGGCTCGTAGACCCAATTCGGCATGACCGTGTAGCGCACGCTCGGATCGATGAAGACGGTCGGATATCCATCCAACACGGGCGCTCCTCCGCAGCGGAACAGATCCGGGTGCTGCGGTTGCGATTCGAACAAGGCGCTCGCTTCGGGAATGCTGTTCGCGTCGAGCACTTGAGTCACGCCGAAGTACAGATAGCTGCGCGGCTGTTGCTGGAAGTACTTCGCGCGCAGTGCCGTGATCTCGGGATCGTCGGAGGGAAAGGGCAGGCCGACGGCGTCCGAGACGTGCACATGCGAATCCATGATGCCGGGCGTGAGGAACTTGCCGCGGCCGTTCAGGCGCTGTGCCTTCGAGTCCGTGATGGGCTTGTCGCTGATCGAGGCGATGCGGCCGTCGCGAATCAGCACATGGCGCGGTGCGCTCGCGCGCGGCAGCTCCGGGGAGACGATCGCGACGTTTTCGATGACGAGGTCCGCGGCTGAGGCGGTGCCGAGGCACGCGGCGCTGAGCAGCAGCGTGCGCAGCGCTTGCGCGACCATGGCGCGTCCATTCATTTGTTGCTCCTTCCCTTTTGCGCCTTCTTGCGGCTGGTCGCCTGCGGCTCCGCCGCATCCAGCGCCTTCAGCATCCGGGCGAGTGCGAAATGTCGATAACTGAAGATCGCAAGCGAACGAACCTCCTGCCAGTTCGCTTGCTTCGACACGTCCATCGCGATCCAGCCGTTGTGGCCCATGTAAGGGAAAATCGAAAACTGTTTGTCGCGGATCAACAGCGCCTGCTGGTCGACGCCGACCCAGAACCCGAGCTGCAGCTTGCCCTCGCCGCGATAGCAATACGCCTGCGCGAATACTTTCTTGCCGACTCGCCACACGGGATGGCCGAACTGCGCGGCTTCGCTCGCCTCAGGCAACGAAAAGCAGATCTCGCGCATGGACTTCAGCACTTCCTGCGCCCGCTTCGATTGCAGAGGATCGAATTCCTCGGGCTTCATCGTCGTCGTCGGAGGCTTGATCTCGATCGTCTTGCCCAGCGTCTTCGTCAGCGCGGGCGGCGCGACTTTTTCATAGGCTTCGCGCACGAGCGCCGCGACGGTTTTCCAGGAGATGCCCTTGTCGAGATTGACGCCGAGCCAACCGCGCGGCCCGACGTAGGGCGGGACGAAGAAATGCTTCGGTTCTTCGCGTACGTAGTGGCGTTGTGCGCCGTCGGGTGAGTTCAGCCACAGGGCGATGCGGCCGTCGCCATGATGATTGATGACATAGGTCGCGAAGGTCTTGCCTTTGACGCGGAAGTCCGGCGAGCCGTGGGAGATGACTTCCTCGACTTCCGGGAAGCTGAGACAGACTTCGCGAACGGCCTGATTGATGTCTTTTGCCATGTTGGTGCTTGCCCCCATCCTGTCCTTCCCCCGCTGTCGCGGGGGAAGGGACGCATTATTCATGTCTCTTCCCGGTGGCCGCAAAGGATGTGCGTCGTGGCGCGATCGCGGTACGTCGGCACGCCCCTTTCTCTGTGCGAGTGGATCGCAATCCTGGCACGCGCCGCGTCCCTTCCCCCGCGACAGCGGGGGAAGG
>Ga0164243_10013254_pt1 | contig 11614 bp, 7 predicted proteins | sample OricompcompostOP_FD_108781 | JGI IMG/M metagenome (GOLD analysis project Ga0164243, IMG submission 108781) | Organic Plus compost microbial communities from Emeryville, California, USA - Original compost - Organic plus compost (OP) | ecosystem: Engineered > Solid waste > Mixed feedstock >... | reverse complement strand
TCGCCGAGTACGGCGCCGTCAAGATCTACTCCTACGACGACGCGGTCTACACCGACCACCTGGTCGTGCCGAAGGCCGAGGCGCTCGCTGCGCTGGCGGGCGAGACCTCGCCCATCGCGGTGCTCGTGCCGTCCGGTGGCGAGGGCAAGGAGATCGCCGCCCGTGTCTCGATCAAGCTCGAGTCGGGCCTGATCACCGACGCGATCGACGTCCAGGCCGAGGGTGGCATCACCACGACGCAGAGTGCCTTCGCCGGCAACTTCACGGTCACGGCGAACGTCACCCGGGGCATCCCCGTCATCACGGTCAAGCCGAACTCGACCAGCCCGGAGGCCGCGCCGGCCGCCGGCGAGGTCGTGGCCAAGACGGCCGAGATCTCCGACGTCGCCAAGGCGGTCAAGATCACGGGCGTCAAGCCGCGTGAGAAGTCCGGTCGTCCCGAGCTCACCGAGGCTGCCATCGTGGTCTCGGGCGGTCGTGGCACAGGTGGCGACTTCAGCGAGGTCGAGGCCTTCGCCGACGTCCTCGGCGCTGCCGTGGGCGCCTCGCGCGCCGCGGTCGACTCGGGCTGGTACCCGCACTCCTTCCAGGTCGGTCAGACCGGCAAGACGGTGTCGCCCCAGCTCTACGTCGCCAATGGCATCTCGGGTGCGATCCAGCACCGCGCGGGCATGCAGACGTCCAAGACGATCATCGCGGTCAACAAGGACGAGGACGCTCCGATCTTCGAGCTCGTCGACTTCGGTGTCGTCGGTGACCTGAAGGTCGTGCTCCCGCAGGCGACCGCAGAGGTCGAGAAGCGCAAGTAGCTCTCCGCGGAAGGGCCGGGCACCCGCAAGGGCTGCCCGGCCCTTCCGCGTCCTCCTGCCCCCAGCTTTTGGACACTTGCGGGGCATTTTTGGCGAGGATCTGCCCCGGAAGTGTCCAAAAGTTGGGGGGCGGGGACGAGGGGTGAGACGCGGTTGACTCGATCGAACAGATGTTCGATCATGGAGAGGTGTCCCTCTCCTCGTTGCCTGGCGTCCGGCCGCTTCCTCCGGCCGACGCGGTGCGTGAGCTCCAAGAGCGCGTCGACCGCATGCAGGCGCGCCCAGCGGCCCAGCCGGTGGCCACCCATCCGGCGCTGGCGGGGCTGCTGACGTTGCAGACCGGCGGTGTCTACGGCGTCGATGCCGCAAGCCTGGCGATGATGCTGATGGCCGGCCCCTCGGTCGACGGCGCCTGGTGCGCAGTGGTCGGCTCCACCGACTTCGGCATCGCGGCGGCGCACGAGATGGGTGTCGAGCTCGGACGCACGCTGCTCGTCCCGGACCCCGGTGATGCCTGGCTCGAGGTCACGGCGGCCCTCGTCGACGTGCTCGGCGTGGTCGTCGTGCGCCCTCCCGTCGCCGTCGGCGCCCGCGATGCCGAGCGGCTCGCGGCCCGGTTGCGTCAGCGCGGCGGCATCCTGATCGCTTGGGGCGAGTGGCCGCGGTGCGACGCCCGGCTCTCGCTCGACGAGGTGCGATGGACGGGCACGGGGCAGGGGCACGGACGTCTGCTCGCCCGCCGGGCCACCGTCGCGGTGCGACGAGGCACGGCGCCGCCCCGCCGGGCGACCCTGTGGATGCCCGATCCCGAGCTCGTCGTGCGTCGTGCCGAGCCCGTCGTCACGCCGTTGGCCTCACGGGTGGTCGGCTGATGGCGCGCACGATGGTGGTGTGGTGCCCCGACTGGCCCGTCGTCGCGGCGGCGGCCGAGCTCCCTGCTGGTGCGGCGGTCGCGGTCCTCGACAAGGGGCAGGTGCTGGCGTGCTCGCCGGCCGCCCGGGCCGAGGGGGTCCGCCGGGGCATGCGCCGGCGCGACGCGCAGTCGCGATGCCCCGGCCTGGTGCTGCGCGACCACCAGCCCGATGCCGATGCGCGGTCCTTCGAGTCCGTGCTCTCCACGATCGAGCAGCTCAGTCCTGGGGTGACTCCCTTGCGGCCGGGGCTCTGCGCGCTGCGAGTGCCGGCTCGTTTCTACGGAGGCGAGGCCGAGGCGGCGGCGGTCATCGCCGAGCAGCTCGTCAGCGTGGGTGTCTGGGACGTCCGGCTGGGAGTGGCCGACGGGCTCTTCGCCGCCGAGCAGGCCGCCCGCCGGGCGCTCGCCCAGGACGTCCTCGTCGTCGCCCTCGGTGGCTCGCCGGCCTTCCTGCGCGACCTGCCGATCGAGGTGCTCGACGACCTCGCCCTGGCCGACCTGCTGCGCCGGATGGGGCTGCGAAGCCTCGGAGAGTTCGCCGCGTTGCCGGCGGCCGACGTCCACACCAGGTTCGGCGGTCACGGCGCCCTGCTGCACCGGCTGGCCCGGGGGCTCGACCCCCAGCCGGTCGCGCGACGGCAGGTGCCGCCCGAGCTCACCTGCTCGCTGGCGCTCGAGCCGCCGCTCGACCTCGTCGAGCCGATCGCCTTCAGCCTGCGCACGACCGCCGAGCGGTTCGTCGCCGGGCTGGCCGCGCACGGCCTGGTGTGCACCACGGTGCTCATCGAGGTCGACTCCGAGGGGTCGCTCGCCTCGGCCCGGCAATGGAGCCATCCTCGTTGGTTCGGCTCCACCGACCTCGTCGACCGACTGCGCTGGCAGCTGCAGGCCGAGGGCGCGGTGCACGGGCCGGTCGACGCGGTCCGGCTCGTCCCCGAGGTCGCCGAGCCGTTGGCAGCCCATGCCGACAGCCTCTTCGGCGGCGGCCCCGACGACCGGGTCGAGCGTGGGGTGGCGCGGGTGCAGAGCATGGTCGGGCACGAGTCGGTGCTGTCGGTCGCGGTGCAGGGTGGCCGGGGCGCGGCCGACCGCCTGCTCACGGCGCCCTGGGGCGAGCGTCCTGCGGTCTCGCGCCCGGTGGGCCGACCATGGCCGGGCAGCCTTCCTCCTCCCGCGCCGGCCACCGTCTATGCCCAGCCGCACGAGGCGCTCGTCGTCGGCGCTGAGGGCCAGCCCATCGGCGTCACCGGTCGTGGTGTCGTCACGGGCGAGCCGGCACGCTTCCGGGCCGAGGTGGGCCAGGCTTGGCAGCCGGTCGCCTCGTGGGCGGGGCCGTGGCCGGTCGACGAGCTCTGGTGGGATGAGGCCGCGGCCCGTCGTATCGCGCGCTTCCAGGTGGTGGGGGTCGACGGCTCGGCCTGGCTGATGTTGGTCGAGGACGGTCGCTGGTGGACCGAGGCACGCTATGACTGAGCGCCACCGGCTGGTGTCCCGATGAGGTGGCACAACCCTGACGTCCCGTGGCGCGAGCTCGAGCGCCGGATGTCCGGTCGTCCCCTTCCCGACGGAGTCGAGAGCCCCGGGTCGCGCAAGCGCGAGGCCTATGTCGCCCCTGTGCAGGCACGACGTCCCGTGGGGCCGGTCGTGCCGTACGCCGAGCTGCACAGCCACAGCAACTACAGCTTCCTCGACGGGGCGAGCGCTCCCGAGGCGCTCGTCGAGGAGGCCGTCGCGCAGGGGCTCCACGCGATGGCCATCACCGACCACGACGGCTTCTACGGGGCGGTGCGCTTCGCCGAGGCGGCGCAGCAGCATCCCGACCTGCGCACCGTCTTCGGCGCCGAGCTCTCGCTGGGCCTCACCGCACCCCAGAACGGGGTCGCCGACCCCGAAGGCAGCCACCTGCTCGTGCTGGCACGGGGGGTCGAGGGCTACCACCGACTGGCCGCGGCCATCACCGACGCCCAGCTGCGAGGGGACGAGAAGGGTCGGCCGGTCTACGACCTCGAGGAGCTGGCCGAGCGTGGTCGCGGCCACTGGTACGTGCTCACCGGCTGCCGCAAGGGCGCCGTCCGGCAGGCACTCGCGGAGGGTGGCAAGTCGGCTGCCGCGAGCGAGCTCGACCGGCTCACCGCGCTGTTCGGCCTCGACCACGTGGGGGTCGAGCTCTACGACCACGGCGGCCCGGTCGACAGCGCGGCCAACGACGCGCTCGCGGCCCTCGCGGCCGACCACGGTCTGATCACCCTGGCCACCAACAACGTCCACTTCGCGACCCCTCCCGAGCGTCGCCTCGCCCAGGCCGTCGCGGCGGTGCGGGCTCGCCGCAGCCTCGCCGACATGGACGGCTGGCTGCCCGCGTCCGGTGCGGCTCACGTCCGCTCCGGGGCAGAGATGCAGCAGCTCTTCCGGCGCTTCACGGGGGCGGTCGAGCGCACGGTCGGCATCGCCGACGAGCTGGCCTTCGGTCTGCGGGCAGCGTCGCCGCGCCTGCCCAAGCAGCAGGTGCCAACGGGTCACACCCCCATGACCTGGCTGCGCGAGCTGGTCGACCGGGGCATCGATGAGTTCTACTCCGGCAACCGCGAGGAGGCCCAGGAGCGGCTGAACCGCGAGCTCGCGGTCATCGAGCAGAAGGACTTCCCGGGCTACTTCCTGATCGTGCGCGACATCGTGCACTACGCAAAGAGCGAGGGCATCCTCTGCCAGGGTCGGGGATCGGCGGCCAACTCGGCGGTCTGCTACGCCCTGGGCATCACCGCGGTCGACCCGATCTTCTACAACCTGCCCTTCGAGCGGTTCCTGTCGGCCGTGCGCGACGAGGAGCCCGACATCGACGTCGACTTCGACTCCGACCGGCGCGAGCAGGTCATCCAGTGGGTCTACGACACGTACGGGCGCCACAACGCCGCCCAGGTCGCCAACGTCATCAGCTATCGGCCCAAGTCGGCGCTGCGCGACATGGCCAAGGCGCTCGGTCACTCCACCGGCCAACAGGACGCCTGGAGCCGCACCGTCGAGTCGTGGGGCGTGCTCGAGGTCGACCCCGAGCACGGCGTGCCGCCGATGGTCGTCGAGCTCGCCTGCCAGCTGCTCAAGGCGCCGCGGCACCTGGGCATCCACTCCGGCGGCATGGTGCTCACCGAGCGTCCGATCGGCGAGGTCGTGCCGATCGAGCGCGGGCGGATGGACAAACGCACCGTCCTGCAGTGGGACAAGGACGACTGCGCCTGGATGGGCCTGGTCAAGTTCGACCTGCTGGGCCTGGGCATGCTCGGTGCGCTCCAGCACACTTTCGACCTCGCGGCCGAGCACTGCGGTGAGCGCTGGACGCTCGCCACCCTGCCCAAGGAGGAGGCGGGGGTCTACGACATGCTTTGCCGGGCCGACTCCATCGGGGTCTTCCAGGTCGAGAGTCGTGCCCAGATCGGCACGCTGCCCCGGTTGCAGCCACGCAGCTTCTACGACCTAGCGGTCGAGATCGCGCTCATCCGGCCCGGTCCGATCCAGGGCGGCGCGGTGCATCCGTACATCCGCCGGGCCACGGGGCTCGACCCCATCACCTACCTGCATCCCAAGCTCGAGCCGGTGCTCGAGCGCACGCTGGGCATCCCGCTGTTCCAGGAGCAGTTGATGCAGATCGCGATGGCGGTCGGTGGCTGCTCGGGCGACGACGCCGACCTGCTGCGCCGGGCCATGGGGTCCAAACGAGGGGTCGAGCGCATCGACTCGCTGAAGGCCACGCTCTACGCGGGCATGGCCTCGAACGGCATCGAGGGCGCGCTCGCCGACGAGATATTCGACCGCATCCAGGCCTTCGCCAACTTCGGCTTCGCCGAGAGCCATGCGCTCAGCTTCGCCCTGCTGGTCTACGCCAGCTCGTGGCTCAAGCTGCACTACCCGGGCGCCTTCCTGGCGGCACTGCTGCGCTCGCAGCCGATGGGCTTCTACTCGCCGCAGTCGCTGACGGCCGATGCCCGCCTCCACGGCGTCACCGTGCTGCGTCCCGACATCGCGCGCTCGCAGGCACATGCCGACCTCGAGCCCCTGCCCGACGGGGGAGCGCCCGGCGACGACGCCTGCCTGGCCGCCGAGCATCCCGAGGTGCCGGAGTTCGACCGCGACGCCCCCGATCTCAGCGCCGAGCACCGTCGTGACGGGGCGTTCGCCGTGCGTCTTGGCCTCACCGAGGTCGCGGGCATCGGGGCCGACGTCGCCGCGCGCATCGTGGCTGCACGGCAGGAGTCGCCGTTCGTCGACATGCCCGACGTGGTGCGGCGTGCCGGTCTCACCACCGCCCAGACCGAGGCGCTCGCCACGGCCGGCGCTTTCGACGGCTTCGGTCTGAACCGTCGTCAGGCGCTCTGGAACGCCGGCTACACCGACTCGCCCTCGCGGCTGGCGGGCACCGCGGTGCAGCTGCCACCGCCGATGCTGCCGGGCATGAGCGACGTCGAGCTCACCCTGGCCGATCTGTGGGCCACCTCGATCTCGCCGGGTGAGCATCCCGTCGTCCACGTGCGGTCGCTGCTGCAGGCCGAGGGCATCCTGTCGGTGCGCGACCTCGCGACGGCTGAGCCGCGGCGCCGCGTGCGGGTGGCCGGGCTCATCACGCACCGGCAGCGTCCGCAGACGGCCGGGGGAGTCACCTTCCTCAACCTCGAGGACGAGACGGGCATGCTCAACGTGGTGGTGTTCCACGAGGTCTGGCGGCGGCACCGCCGGGTCGCGCGCAACGCCTCGGGCATCGTCGTGCGGGGGATGCTCGAGGTCGACGGGGGAGCGGTCAACGTCGTAGCCGAGACGATCGAGCGCATCGAGACGCTTTTCCCCCAGACCGCCGGCGCCATCCCCGCCCGCCACCGCTCCCGCGACTTCCGCTGACGGCCCCCCGAGGGGGGAGGGGTAAAGGTTGACATGACTCTAAGGGGGAGTTAGGGTTGGGGACGAGGTTAAGGTCATTTCTACCTTTAGGGAGGTGCCGGTATGACGCTCATGTCGTCCTCGATCGACCCGGTGATCGACCAGAAGGTCTCGCTGGCGGTCTCCACGGTCATCTTCGCCCTGCGTCCGCATCCCACCACGGGCCTGCTGACGGTCTGGCTGCCCCTCGTGCGCCGCATCCGCGAGCCCTACGAGGGCCAGTGGGCGCTGCCCGGGGGTCCGCTCGAAGCGGATGAGGACCTCGCCGCCTCCGCCCGTCACACGCTCGAGCGCACCACCGGCCTCACCCCCCAGTACCTCGAGCAGCTCTACGCCTTCGGCGCCGTCGGACGCTCGCCTGGCGACCGTGTGGTCTCGATCGTCTACTGGGCGCTCGTCAAGCCCGATGAGGACGCCCGCGCCATCGACGGCGAGAACGTCGAGTGGTTCGTCGCCGACGAGCTGCCCTCGCTGGCCTTCGACCACCGCACGATCGTCGAGTACGCCTCGTGGCGGCTGCGCACCAAGATGGCCTACAGCCGCATCGCCCGAGGCTTCCTGGGCGAGACGTTCACCCTCGCCGAGCTGCGCTCCGTGCACGAGGCGGTGCTGCACAAGCAGCTCGACCCCGCCAACTTCCGCCGGCAGATGCTGGCGGGCAAGTCCATCGTCGCCACCGGCTCCTGCCTGCAGGGCACCAGCCACCGTCCGCCGGCCCTGTACCGGTTCGACGCCGAGACACAGCTCGCCGAACACGGCCCGCTGACCGACCCCGAGGAGCGCAGATGACCTCCGTCAACACCACCATCGTCGCCTCACCCGCAAGCACCTGTGACGTCGACCTGGCCAAGGGCCCGTGGGAGTTCGACCTCGTGCCGGGCTACGGCCCCGGTGCCTCCGAGGACGACGTCGTCCCGACGCCCGTCACGCGCCCGGGTCAGCTTCCGGCCGCGTACCAGAGGATGAGCGACGACGAGCTGCACGCCCGCATCCGCGCGGCCAAGGAGGCGCTCGGCGATCGCCTCGTGATCCTGGGCCACTTCTACCAGCGCGACGAGGTCGTGCAGTACGCCGACTTCGTGGGCGACTCCTTCCAGCTGGCCAACGCCGCGCTGACCAAGCCCGACGCCGACACCATCGTGTTCTGCGGGGTGCACTTCATGGCCGAGACCGCCGACATCCTGGCGCGTCCCGAGCAGCGCGTCATCCTGCCCAACCTCGCCGCCGGCTGCTCGATGGCCGACATGGCCGACGAGGACTCGGTCGAGGCCGCCTGGGAGCAGCTCACCGAGCTCTACGGCACCGAGCCCGACGCCGACGGACGGGTGCCTGTCATCCCCGTCACCTACATGAACTCCTCGGCTGCGCTGAAGGCCTTCTGCGGACGTCACGGGGGCATCGTGTGCACCTCGTCGAACGCCGCGACCGTGCTCGAGTGGGCCTTCGAGCGAGGACAGCGCGTGCTGTTCTTCCCCGACCAGCACCTCGGTCGCAACACCGCGAAGGCGATGGGCATCCCCCTTGAGCGGATGCCCATGATCCACCATCGAAAGCCAGGGCTCGGGCATGACGCAGAAACCTTGCGTGATGCGAAGGTGCTGCTCTGGCACGGCTTCTGCTCGGTGCACAAGCGCTTCACCGTCGCCCAGATCGACAAGGCCCGCGCCGAGCACCCCGGCGTCAAGGTGATCGTGCACCCCGAGAGCCCGATGCCGGTGGTCGACGCGGCCGACGCCTCGGGATCCACCGACGCGATCCGCAAGTTCGTCCTGGCCTCCGAGCCGGGCGACGTCATCGCCATCGGCACCGAGGTCAACATGGTCAACCGGCTCGCCGCCGAGTTCCCCGACCGCACGATCTTCTGCCTCGATCCCGTGGTATGCCCCTGCTCGACGATGTACCGCATCCACCCGGGCTACCTCGCCTGGACGCTCGACGGCCTCGTCGAGGGCGAGGTCCGCAACGAGATCGTCGTGCCCGACGAGATCGCCACCGATGCCAAGATCGCGCTCGAGCGGATGCTCGCCGCGCTCCCGAAGTAACCCTCTTCCCGTTCGAAGGATCGAGAGATGAACAGCATCATCGTCGTCGGCAGCGGTGTGGCCGGGATGACCGCGGCACTCGAGGCCGCGGACACCTACGACGTCACCCTCCTCACGAAGTCCGACCTGGCGCAGAGCAACACTCGCTACGCCCAGGGGGGTGTCGCTGTCGTCACGACCCCTGACGACAGCGTCGACTCCCATGTCGCCGACACGCTGGTCGCCGGTGCGGGCCTCAGCGACGAGCAGACCGTCCGCATCCTGTGCGCCGAGGGCCCCGACGCGATCGCGGAGCTCATCGATCGGGGGGTGAAGTTCGACCGCGACGGCGACGGGCTCGCCCATGGCCTCGAGGCCGCGCACTCGGCCGCGCGGATCCTGCACGCGGGTGGCGACGCCACCGGCGCCGGCATCGCCTACGCGCTCATCGACCGCCTGCGCGAGAGCGCGGTCACGGTGCGTGAGCGGACGACCGTCGTCGACCTGCTGGTCGAGGGCGGCCGGGTCGACGGGGTGCGCCTCCTCGACGGCCAGGAGCTCCGCGCCGACGTGGTCATCCTGGCCACCGGCGGGGCCGGCCAGCTCTTCCCCTTCACGACAAACCCCGAGGTCGCGACCGCCGACGGGCTCGGCATGGCGCTGCGTGCCGGAGCCGTCGCCGCCGACCTCGAGTTCTACCAGTTCCATCCGACCTCGCTCGACGCTCCGGGCAACTTCCTGGTGTCCGAGGCCGTGCGCGGCGAGGGCGCGGTGCTCATCGACGCCGAGGGCAAGCGCTTCATGCTCGACGTCCACCCCGATGCCGAGCTCGCCCCCCGCGACGTGGTGGCCCGGGGCATCGCGGCACAGATGGCCAAGCAGCCCGGCATCCCGGTGCGTCTCGACGCGACGTCGCTCGGCGCCGAGTTCCTGGCGAAGCGCTTTCCGAACATCGACGCCGCGTGCCGTGCCCAGGGCTACGACTGGGGCACGGTGCCCATCCCGGTGACGCCGGCCGCGCACTACTACATGGGTGGCATCCGCACCGACGAGTGGGGACGCACCTCGCTGCCGGGTCTGTACGCCGTGGGCGAGGCCGCCTGCAACGGCCTGCACGGGGCGAACCGGCTCGCGTCCAACTCGCTGCTCGAGGGTGCCGTCTACGGCACCCGCGTCATCGAGGGCTTGAACGACCCAGCCCCGCTGGTCGACTTCGACGCCGACTGGCCCGCTGCGGTCGCGCTCGACCTCGCCGACGGGCCCGATGCCGACGACGTCAGCCGCTCCGATCTCCAGCAGCTCATGTGGGACGCCGCGGGCCTCTCGCGCGACGGGGTCGATCTCGAGCAGGCTGCCGCCGAGCTGAGGCGCTGGAAGTCGCCGGACGTCACCGACGCCAAGGCTGCCGAGGACGCCAACCTGCTCGTCGTGGCCCGGGCGGTCGTCGCGAGCGCGCTCGCCCGCAAGGAGTCACGTGGCGGTCACTATCGCACCGACTTCCCCGACAGCGATCCGCAGCAGGCCCGTCACTCATCGGTCCGCCCGACGACCAAGGTGAGAGCCCATGCTTGAGCGCCGACACATCCAGCGTGTCGTCGACATGGCGCTCGAGGAGGACGCACCGTTCGGCGACCTCACCTCGCAGACGCTGGTCCCGGCAGGTGCCGTGGCCCACGCCGACCTGGTGGCACGCGAACCTGGTGTCCTCGCCGGCGTCGAGGTGTTCGTGGTGGCCATGACGACCCTCGACCCCTCGGTCAAGGTCGCGTTCCACGCCGCCGACGGCGATCGCTTCGACAAGGGCGCGGTGCTCGCGAACGTCGTCGGCCCAGCCCGGGCCGTGCTGCAGGCCGAGCGGGTCGCGCTCAACCTGGTGCAGCGGATGACCGGCATCGCGACCCTCACCGCCACCTACGTCGCGGCCGTCGCGGGCACGAAGGCGCGTGTCGTCGACACGCGCAAGACCACACCCGGGCTGCGGGCGCTCGAACGCCACGCCGTCCGCTGCGGCGGTGGACACAACCACCGCTACTCGCTGTCGGACGCCGTGATGGCCAAGGACAACCACCTGGCCGTCGTCGACGACATCACCGCAGCCCTGAAGAAGGCCGCGGCCGAGCTTCCGCACACGACCCACATCGAGGTCGAGGTCGACCGGCTCGACCAGCTCGACGCCGTCCTCGACTCGGGCGCCGCGCACACGATCATGCTCGACAACTTCTCGCTCGACGACCTGCGCGCAGGGGTGGCCCGAATCGGCGACCGCACCTTCGTCGAGGCCAGCGGTGGCATCACCCTCGACACGATCGGCGAGATCGCCCGCACCGGGGTCGACGTCATCTCCGTCGGCGCGCTCACCCACAGCGTCAGGGCGCTCGACCTCGGGCTCGACATCGCCGTCTCGTGATCTATCTCGACGAGGCTGCCACGACGCCCCTGCGGCGGGAGGTCCTCGAGGCCATGTGGCCCTACTTCGGGCCCGAGTTCGGCAATCCCTCCAGCCACCACGAGGTCGGCGAGTCGGCCCGCCGGGCGCTCGAGCAGGCCAGGGCCGACGTCGCGGCGGTGCTCGGCGCCCGCGCCTCGGAGATCAGCTTCACCTCCGGTGGCACCGAGTCCGACAACGCGGCCATCAAGGGCATCGCCTTCGCCGCCCCCCGCGGTCGCCACATCGTGGTCTCCGCGGTCGAGCACCCGGCGGTGCTGGAGTCGGCGGAGTTCCTTGAGCGGCTCGGCTTCGAGGTCACGGTGCTGGGTGTCGACCATGAGGGCATGGTCGATCCGGGGGAGCTGTCCGCGGTGCTGCGCGACGACACGACGCTCGTGAGCATCCAGTACGCCAACAACGAGGTCGGCACGATCCAGCCGGTCGCCGAGCTCGCCGCCGCGGCCGCGGAGCGGGGCGTGCCGTTCCACACCGATGCCGTCCAGGCCGCAGGATGGCTCGA
>Ga0164243_10013253_pt1 | contig 11614 bp, 10 predicted proteins | sample OricompcompostOP_FD_108781 | JGI IMG/M metagenome (GOLD analysis project Ga0164243, IMG submission 108781) | Organic Plus compost microbial communities from Emeryville, California, USA - Original compost - Organic plus compost (OP) | ecosystem: Engineered > Solid waste > Mixed feedstock >... | reverse complement strand
CGTCCATCACCGGATCGATACCCACCGCCTCGCAGACAGCCAGCACATCTTCCGCAAAGGCGATGAGGCGGGCGAATCGCGGATCGTCCCAGCACGAATCCGGGATGGTGAGCACCGGGTCCGACATAGCCTCCTACTCCTTCGCCGCGAACGACGTCACGAGATTCCAGCCGAAGCGCGTACCGAACCCGACATCGTCCACATGCACGCGCTCGTTGTGCCCGTGCGCGAGGCCCATGTAGTCCCGCACCCGCTCGCTCGGCGCCATCGGCCAGAAGCCGTATGTCTTGATCGTCTTCAGATGCGCGGCATCGGTGCGCCCGCCGATCAGCGTCGGAATGACCTTCGTGCCCGGCAGCAGGCCGTCGATGGTCGCCTGAATCGCATCGGCAAATGGCGAGACCGGATCAAAAGCGATCCCCTCGTTCCGCGTCAGCAGCTCCACCTCGCCGAGGTCGCCGATCACCTCCTGCACGAGGTCCCGCCACCCCTCGGCCGTGATGCCCGGCAGGATGCGGCAATCGACATCGAGCGTCACCTCGGAGGGAATCACGTTGATACGGTCCCCGGCCTCGATGAGCGTCGGCACCGCCGTGTGGTGCGTCACCGCCCAGAAACTGCGCCGTTCCCGCTCGCTGGAGAGCACCGCCGCAAGGTCGTTCCAGGCCGGCGCATCAGCCGCGAGCACCGCCTCCACCTGCGCCTTGAGCTCGCCGGTCTGGATCGCGGCAAGGCCCTCCAATGTCCGCCGCACGGGTGTGGTGATCGTGAACTCCGGCTCCCAGGCATCGAGCTGGACCAGCGCACGCCCGAGCTTCGCCACCGCCGTATCCGGAATCGGCGTCGAGGCGTGACCCGGCTTGCCGCGGAACGTGACGCGGAGGATCGATTGCCCCTTCTCTCCCGATCCCAGCCCGAGGAAGGTCACGCCGCCGACCGTCACCGGCGAGCCGCCGCCCTCGTTCAGGGCGTACTCCGCATCCCCGATGAGGTCGTTGCGATGAGCGTAGACCCAGCCGGCGCCCAGCTCGCCGCTCACCTCCTCGTCGGCAAACGCGGCAAGGATCACGTCGCGATCGAGGGGGATGCCCTGCCGCTTCAGTTCGAGGAAGATCGTCAGCTCCCCGGCGACCATGCTCTTCATGTCGAGAGCGCCGCGCCCCCACACGTATCCATCGGCATCGAGCTCCCCGCCGAATGGGTCGCGCTCCCACTTGTCGCGCTCGACGCTGACGACATCGGTGTGGCCCATCAACAGCAACGGCGGCGCGGAGGGACTCTCCGCCTTCAGCCGCGCCACGAGGTTCGCCCGGGTTGGCGCAGATTCGACGATCTCGTAGGGAATACCCTCGGCATCGAGCTGCGCGGCGATGTAGTCGGCCGCCAGCCGCTCGTGACCCGGCGGCGAGGTGGTGTCCAGCCTCAGCAGCGCCCGGAGGTGGCGCACCGCCTCCGCCTGCAATGTCCCCGCGAACGCATCGGATGCCGTATATCCTGCCGTCGCCATGCGTCCTCCATGGTGCTTGAGCGACTCGATCGATACGCGCATGCTACCCGGCATCCCGCCGCCTGGCTACGGCCGGGCAGCGAGAACGTATTCGCCGGCAATCCGGATTTGCGGCGCATCGTAGATGGACCCAACGACGCATCTCGGGCACAATGACCACAGGTCGATCATCCCCTTCCGCCCGAAAGGCCGCGCGTGTCCCAGCCAGCACCCACGACCACCACGGCGGCTCCCTCGCCGCCCCGCCCCTTCTATCGGCGAAAATGGTTCCTCTGGCCCGTGGGCACCGTTGCCGGCCTGGTGATTGCCATCCTGCTGGCCTTCAACCTCAGCGCCTGGCCGGGGGCGTTGCTGATCCGGGCGGTCTTCAATCACGGAGCGGAGCAGACGCGGGCCGAGATGGTGCGCCACGCCCCGGCCAGCGGCATCGCCTCCATCCGCAACGAGACCTACCGCCCCGGCGACAGGGATGCCCGGCTGGACGTCTTCTTCCCGGAAACGACCGGCGCCGACGAGCAGCGTCCGCTCGTCATCTGGATTCACGGCGGAGCATGGATCTCCGGAGACAAGGACGACAACACGCCCTGGTACGAGCTCATCGCGGATCACGGCTACACGGTGATCGCGCTGAACTACTCGCTCGGCCCGGGCAAGCACTACCCGACACCGGTCTTCCAGATCAACGACGCGCTGGCCTACATCCAGCAGAACGCCGAACGCTTCCACGCCGATACCGATCGCATCGTGATCGCCGGGGATTCCGCCGGCGCCCAGCTCACCAGCCAGATCGCCACGCTCGTCACGAATCCGGCCTACGCCGCGGAGGTCGGCATCATCCCGGCGGTGAAACCGGAGCAACTGCGCGGCGTCATGCTGAACTGCGGCATCTACGACATGGCGACCTTCGTCGCGGAGGACGACGCCCCGACCCGCTCGACGATGGAAAGGCTGCTGGTCTGGGGCGTGGGCACGACTGTCTGGGCCTATACCGGCAAACGGGGCGGCGACCCGGCCGCGATGGCGCAGATGTCGACGATCAACCACGTCACGAGCGCCTTCCCGCCGACGTGGATCAGCGGGGGCAACGGTGACCCGCTGACGGACAAGCAGTCGAAGCCGATGGCGGCGAAACTCGAATCGCTCGGCGTCCCGCTGACGGCCCTCTTCTGGCCGGAAGATCACGAGCCGAGCCTCTCGCACGAGTACCAGTTCCAGCTCGACAAGCCGGAGGCGCAGACAGCACTGGACGGGATGCTCGCCTTCCTGGATGCGCAAATCGGCCCCGCTTCGACAGCGCCCGCCAGCACGCCCATCGCATCGCCGGTCGCGTCACACCCGCTTGCCACGACGGCTGGTCGCGCGTAAGCAAAGCAAAATGCCATTTCCTTTGCTTAGCTCCCTGCCGACCACTCCGTTAGCTAAGCGGCCTTTGCTTACCCTTGCCGCCAGCCACCCGTAAGCAAAGCAAACGGGCATTTCCTTTGCTTACGTTCCCCGGCATGTTCTTAACGCATCACGACAGCAAGACGACACCGTGATGCTCGCCATCCCGCAAGCCACCGCCCCTACGGGGATGAGATCGCGTATCGGCCCAATATCCCAGGCATGGGACGCTCACCAAGGTGGGCGCTTCGGTTGCTCCTCGCGGCCGGAGATTGTCGCCGCCACCGTCGGACCGATACGCGATCGGTCCCTACGCACGACCGGGGTCGACATGCCGATTCGGACCGGGCAGGCCGTGAGAGCCTGCTGCCCTCGGTGGCCACATCATGGTATGGCCGGTAGACGTTAGCCTCTCAGGTGACAGATCCATCTGCCGTGAACGAGGCCAAAAAACGCACGCCGGGATGGGCGGGCATGTTTCGCGTTTCCCCTACGCCGTCGTCTGCCACGTCGCGCGCAGGAAGGCCACGCTCTCACCCAGCGCCGCCACATCCTCCCACTGGCACTCGATGCTCACCCTCCGGTCGTAGCCGAGCGCACGTAACTCCCGGAAGAACGCCGCCATCACCGTGCCGTCCGTCGTCGCCATCGGCAGCGTCCGCGTCCCCGGCGCCGCGACGTGGACGTGCGCCAGCCGCGATCCCGCTTCCCGCACAACCGAGACATCCTCGCCTTCCTCCAGCATGTGATAGAGGTCCGCCAGGATCATCAGCCGCTCATCACCAACCTCGGCAAGCACCGCCAGCCCATCCGTCACGCTATTGACCAGATTCGTCTCCGCCCGGCGCAGCGGCTCCAGCGCCAGCATCACCCCCCGCGCCGCCGCGATCGGCACCAGCACCCGGCAGGCCTCAACGAACTGCCGGCGCCCCTCCGCAGCGTCCCAGCCGTCCGGAATCGTCCGCGCACCGCCGCTCCCGAAGACGCACAGCGTCCCGCCCAGCGCCGCCACCCGCGCGAACGCCGTCTCCGCATAGGCCGCCAGCACGTCCAGATCGACACCCGGCCCGACGATCTTCAACGAACCCGGCAACAGCACATTCCAGGTCTCGGGCACCAACGGCAGCGCCGCCGTCTCTGCCTTCAATGCCGTGGACCCGGCCGCATCGAGCGTCCCGGCTGAACCGGCAACCGGCCATTCCACGAAATCGGGCCGCGCATCGCCCTCCAGCACGCCGAGTCCGGCCGCTCGTGCCGGTGATACGCAGATCCCGAATCGCATGCAGATGCCCCCCGCCCTCGCCGTGCCCCAGCCGTTCCATGGCGTCAGTCTACCGACGTCAGGGAATCAGGCAACCGCCCGCTATACTCGAAGGACTCAATCTGCCTCCCGCCTGCCCACCCGGAGCCCGCGCCCATGACCATCGCGACACCAACCACGACCACCTTCCGCCCGTTCGCCCTGGAGGAATGGCAATCCCGCCACGAGCAGGAGGCCCGCTGGAACATCGCCGACAGCGGCGTGCAGCCCGTCGTCCTCTCCGAGCTTCTCGGCGACGATCCGGATGCCCTCGCCCGCCTGCTCGCGATGGACCTCCACTATCCGCCGGTTAACGGCACGCCCATCCTGCGCGAGCGTATCGCCGCGCTCTATCCTGGCGTCACGCCCGACCAGGTCCTCGTCACCGTCGGCGCGGCGGAGGCTAACGGCATCGCCACCACCACGATCACGAAACCGGGTGATCACGTCATCGTCCTGGAGCCGGGCTACCGGCAGGTCGCCGGTGTCGCCGCCAACCACGGCTGCGAGGTGGAGGCCTTCCACCTGATCGAGGAACGCGGCTGGCGGCCCGATCTCGCCGAACTCGCCGCGAAACTCCGGCCGGATACAAAGCTCATCGCCGTCAGCAACCCGAACAACCCGACCGGCGCCATCCTCACACCAGAGGAGGTTTCCGAGATCGTCCGGCTCGCCGCGTCCGTCGGCGCCTGGGTGCTCGCCGACGAGGTCTATCGCGGGACCGAGGTCGTGGCTGCCACCGACGAGGAGACGCCCTCCTTCGCCGGGCAGTACGATCGCCTCGTCCTCACGAACAGCCTTTCCAAGGCCTACGGCCTCTCCGGCCTCCGCGTCGGCTGGACCATCTCCGACGCGGAGACGATGCAGGCGATGTGGCGGCGGCACGAGTACGCAACGATTGCCACCAGCAACGTCTCGATGGCCCTCGCCGAGCTGGCGGTGGAGCCATCCGTCCGCGCCCGCCTCTTCGCCCGCAACCGGGCGCTGATCCGCGAAGGCCTGGCCCGTTTGAACGCCTGGGTTGATTCGACGGATGGCCTCGTGACCCTCACGCCGCCCTATGCGACGGCGCTCGCCTTCATCCGCTACCACCTCGCCATCCCGTCGCTGGACGTTGCCCATGCCCTGCGGAAGGACGGCGTGCTGGTGGGCGTCGGTGCGGACTTCGGCGAGGAATACCACCTGCGCGTCACCCACGGCCTGAACGCGGAAATCATGGACGCCGCCCTCGCCCAGATGTCCGCCACCTTCGCTCGCCTCGCGGACAGACAAGCGAACACCTCGTCATGAGCAGCCACCGTGACCCGGAACTTGACTCACCCGGCACATTCTCCATCAAGGCGGACCGCCTGATCCTGCGCGACTTCGCACCGGACGATCTGCCCGCCGTCCACGCCTTCCGCAGCGATCCGGAAACGATTCGCTTCATGAGCGATCAGCCAGAGCCCGCGACCTTGGCACAATCCTCGGAATGGCTCGACGGTGCGATCCGATACAACGCGCTCCGCCCGCGCGAGGGCTACAACCTCGCGATCGCGACAAAGACCCCGGATCGTGTCATCGGCTGGATCGGCTTCGGCGATTCCGGGCGGCATCCAGGAGCGGAACATCACGGCGTTGGGTACATGCTGCTCAGCACGGAATGGGGCAAGGGCTACGCGACGGAGGCGCTCACCGCCGCGATCGCCTTCATGACCGATACCTTGGGCGGCGACTCCGTCTGGGCATGGTGTTTCGCGGCGAACGGCGCGTCCGAGCGGGTGATGCAGAAGGCCGGGATGCGTTTCGCCCGCGAATTCGCCGACGAGGAGACCAGCGAGCCCTGCCGCGAGTACGTCTACGAGCGGCGGCGGTCACGGTCCTGATCGACCGCCACAGGCGTCACCCCATGAGGGTGTCGATCACCTCACCGCGGACGATCCGGCCCAGCATCTCCGGGGAAACCTCCGTCAACGACGCCACCCGCGAGCGTCCGGGAGCCGCCGGCACCGGCGTCACGCCGCGCACGGTCAGCATCGCGCAGCCAGCCGCCTCCGCGCTCAGTGTCCCATTGAGCGTGTCCTCCACCGCCACGCAGTCCACGGGATCGAGTCCGATCCGGTCCGCGCCGGTCAGGTACGGCTCCGGATGCGGCTTCCCGTGCGTCACATCGTCACCCGCCACGACGGCGGCAAAGGTTCCCTCTGGCGCACCCGCAGCCACTCGCTCCGCCACCGGGCGGTAGGCCATCGTCACCAATGCACATGGGACTCCGGAATCCCGCAATGCCATCAACAGGTCATATGCGCCGGGGAGCCACGGGATGCCGTCCGCCAGCGACGCCACCACATGCGCCAGCTGGCGTTCGATGATCTGCTCGACCGTCAATGGCACGCCCCGCTCCCGCAGCAATGCGGCCGAGACCAGCATTGGCCTGCCCACCGTCGAGAGCGCATCCTCATCCTTCCAGAGGATATCGAACTCGGAGGCAAGCAGCTTCTGCCCCTCGATCCAGCGCGGCTCCGTGTTCACCAGCGTGCCGTCCATGTCCCAAAGCACCCCACGCAGGCGTCGTTCCACAAGTCATCTCCCTCTGGAGAGGAAAGAGAAAAGGAGAAAAGAGTACGGCGCGAGGTGTGTTCTCGCTGCACGGCACACGCCCACCTCCTCTTTTCTCGTTACTCTTTCCTCGTTATCCCCACGTCAACGGATCGAGCCGGAGATAGAAGGCCAGGCGCTCGGGATCGAACGGCATCCCGTAGGCGTCCGCCAGCGCTGCATCCGCCGCCCGTGCAACCGCCTCGTCCGGCCACGTCTCCCGGGCGTTCGCGGCCAGCAACGCCAGATCGGCGTGCCGGTCCGCCACGCCGAGCCGCCCGAGGTCGATGAGGCCCGTCACAGCCAGCGTCTCCGGGTCGACCATGATGTTCGGCAGGCAGGGATCGCCGTGACCGACGACGAGATCATCCGCCTCCAGCGCCTGCGCCCGGCGCAGATCGTGCTCCAGCTCGGCGAGAATGACGGCGGGCTCGCGCCCCCGGTCGATTTGCGGCAGGAAATCCGGGTTCACCGCCCCGCGCGCGACCACATCCCGAGCCAGCGTCATCCTCGCCAGCAGATCGTGATCGCGAAACGGGCACGCCGCCACCGGAAGGTCGTGCAGATGCCGGACCGCCCGTCCAATCCCCGCCCACGCCTGGAGCAGATCCGCCGGAGACAACCGGTCCGCGCCGACTCCCGGCACAGCAGAGGTCACGAGGCACGCACCGATGTCGCGTTCCCGCCAGGCGAATACGCTCGGGCCGGGGATTCCCTGACCGCCCAGCCAGGCCACGCGATCCCGCTCCGCCTTCAGCGCCGGGATGGTGCCCGCGTCGACAACTTTCGCGAACCGCGCTCCGTCCGGTGACCGCCGCACGATCGCGCCGGACTCCCCGATCGCCACCGGTCTCCAGGCCTCCAGCCCGAAGGCACGCACCAGATCGGTCATCCCTCGGTCAGCACCAACCACTGACGCCCATCGATCAGCTCCCGCACTGCATCCAGGTGGCCGGTATGCCCCGCCGTCTCCACGATGACGTGCAGGATCACCCGCCGCAACGATTCGGGATGCCAGCTTCCGAACATCCCCTCCGGCCAGAAGCCGGGAGACGCCGACAGGTCAAGTCCGGCGATCTCGGCATTCGACCGCGCGATCTCCTCACGGTAGGCGTCCAGCACCGTATCGGCGGGGACATCGGACCCCACGCCCCAGGCATTGCCGCTTGCCTCCAGCGCATCGAGCACCGCGCGGTCGCCAGCCATCACCCCGGCGAACCAGAAGCGCTCCACATCGAGCGTGAGGTGCTGCACCAGCCCAAGACACGACCACCCGGACGGCAGCATCGGCCGCCGCAGCGCCTCGTCGTCCAACCCGTCGAGGGCGGCGAGGATGTGCCCGCGCTGGGCGTTCAGGTAGTCAACGAGCAGCGTTCGCTCATCGCGAACGGTCGGGAGAGACGTTTCGGGCATGGATCAGCTCCGTCTTCGGTCGGCACGGCGCGGGGAGGCGGGACACCGCCTCATGCTAGCAGGTGCAGCCGGGCCGGCTTCTCCCCGGTTGCGATCGTGGAGAGCGGTCGTGGTCCCGGTCGCGGCCACGCTGCTCGCGCGTCGCCAGGTCCGGCACGCATGCACCGCGACACATCGTGACCGCCCGCGAAGGCTTCCCCCTTTCCCCGATCCGGCGTAGCATGCCGATATAGTCAATCGCTGACTATATCGGCTCGACCGGCCCGTCTACATCCGGAGAGACTCCATGACTGCTACGGACACCGCCTTCACCACCGAGGATCTGCTCATCGCCGGGCAGCGCAAGCCAGCCATCAACGGCGAGACCTTCACGGTTTCCAACACCGCCACTGACCAGCCGATCGCCCGCCTCGCCAAGGCCGGCCTCGCCGATGTCGAAGCCGCCGTCGCCGCAGCCCGCAAGGCCTTTGACGAGGGTCCGTGGCCCCGCCTTTCCCCCTTCGAGCGTGGGCGCATCGTCCAGCGCATTGCCGACCGCATCCGCGAACGCGCCGACGAGCTGGCCCGCATCGAGAGCGCCAACACCGGCAAGCCGATCGCCCGGGCCAAGGGCGAGATCCTCGGCAGCGCCACCGTCTTCGACTACTATGCCGGCGCCGGAGACAAGTTCTACGGCGAAACGATCCCGATGGGCGACAAGATCCTCGATCTCACCCTGCGCGAGCCGGTCGGCGTCTGCGCCCAGATCGTGCCCTGGAACTTCCCCTTCTCGATGGCTTCCTGGAAGGTCGCTCCGGCCCTCGCGGCGGGCTGCACACTCATCCTGAAGCCGGCCAGCCTCACGCCCCTCTCCGCGCTGATCCTCGGCGAGATCTGCTACGAGGCTGGTGTGCCGGAGGGCGTCGTCAGCGTGCTGGCCGGCCCCGGCGGCCTGATCGGCGAGGCGCTGGCTGCCCATCCCCAGGTCGACAAGGTCGCCTTCACCGGTGAGACCACCACGGGCGCCGCCATCCTGCGTGCCGCCTCCGACACCATCAAGAAGGTCTCGCTCGAACTGGGCGGGAAGAGCCCGAACATCGTCTTCGCCGACGCCGACCTCGAGAAGGCCGCGGCGGCGGCCGTCCCCGCAGGATTCGGCAACAGCGGCCAGACCTGCACCGCCCGCACCCGCGTCTTCGTCGCCAACCGCGACCACGACCGCTTCCTGCAGCAGCTCGCCGACCGCGCCGCCGAGTTCACCGTGGGCGATCCGCAGGCCGAGGGCACGCAGATGGGTCCGCTCATCTCGCCGGGCCAGCGCGACCGCGTGGTCTCCTACATCGAGGTCGGCAAGGAGGAGGGCGCCGAGCTCGTCTACGGCGGCGGTCGCCCGGAGGATCGGCCAGTGGGTGCCTTCCTGCAGCCGACCATCTTCGGCGGCGTCAGCAACGACATGCGCATCGCCCGCGAGGAGATCTTCGGCCCGGTGATCTCCGTCATCCCCTTTGCGGACGAGGACGAGGTGATCCGCGCCGCCAACGCCAACGACTACGGCCTCGCCGGTTCGGTGTGGACGCGCGACATCGGGCGCGCCCTCCGCGTGGCGAAGGGCCTGCGCACCGGCCAGGTCTCGATCAACTCGAACGGCGGCCCTGGCGTCTTCGGCCCGTTCGGCGGGTACAAGCACAGCGGACTCGGCCGCGAACTGGCGATGCACGGCCTGGAGCTCTACACCGAGGTCAAGAACATCTACGTGGACCTCGAGGCCTGACGCGGCGCAATGATGGGGAGGGCGCGACCTTCATCGCGCCCTCCTCGGTTCCTCGCTGCCGGATGGCGGAAGGGCCATGCCGGCGTGTCGCGGTGAGGCCTTACGCCGGAACCACTGCCATGTAGGTCATGGCCTCGGAGGGCTCGAAGCTGGCTGCCGTATTCCCCGCCCAGACCTCTCCGTTCACCAGCGAGAGCCGGCGGTGCGGCTGCCCCTCACGCAGGTCGAGATCGTCCAGATCGACCCAGAACACATTCGGCCGATCGGCGGGATCGAAAAAATAGCGGCGATTCGTCTGGTCCGCGACCGTGCGCCATTGGGTCGCCGAGGTGTTTGGCGCCCCGTTCACCATCTCCACCGCGCGGGGAGCCGAGACATTCCGCATGATCGACATGACATCCGCCACCGCCCCATCCGGGTCATCGTCCGACAGCAGGCTGAGGTAGTAGGAGGCCCGCACGAACCGGTCGGCCGAGCGGCTCGTGCCCGGCAGCATCACGTTGCCGCCGATCTCCTTCCAGTAGTCGGTCAACGCAAGCTGCTGCTCGTAGATGGGTGAGTTCGTCATCACCCCGAATTGCCGGCCGTGGTGGACCGTCAGCGTCCCGTCCAGATATTCGAGAATGGCGGAATCGCCGCTCGCGTCGGAGAGCGACAGGTGGCCGGTCCCCGGCTGGCCATCGGGCGTATCCCGCGTCACGACGTAGACCTCGCCGTTGGTCAGCCCCTCGACCGCCTCGGCCACCGTGGCAAAACGGTCGAGCGCATATTGCACCCACATCGCGATCGAGAGCGATCCGACAGGGCTCTCATCGGTCAGATCGTGGTAGACCGACTCCGCCAGGTAGAGCAGATTGGCCACCAAGCCGGCCTCGTTCATCCCGTCGGTGGTCACCGCATGCCACGACCCCACACCCACGCTGCCATAGCGCGATGTCCAGGAGGCTGCCCGTGGCCCGGCGGCGCCGTGCCGCTCCACCCCGCGCGGAAACGCCCAGAGGTCCGACGGCATGTCGACGAACCAGTCCAGGGTCCGTCCGGTCAGCGCAAGACCGCCCGGGCTGACATAGAAGACGCGCGTGCACATTGTCGCTGTTCCCCTCCCGGCTCTCCCGGCAGTGTGACGGAGACGATCCCGCATTGCCCGATAGGTTGGATTTGCCTATCTCGCATGATGAAGTGTACGGGGTCCTTCGAGCACGGGGAAGAAGGAGCCGCGGCGCAGGCGCCCGATCCGAACGGCTGCCGTCAGCGGGGCCGAATAGCGATGCGCGCCAGCGATCCGGACGTCGCGCTAGACACCTCGTTCCGCCGGTAGCCGCCCCGACGCCACGGCTGCCTCCAGCGCCGCGTAGTCCCGCTCGACCACCTGTGCATAGGCCACCGCCCAGTCCGTCACGGCGTCGTCGAAGCGGGCGCTATCCCGCAGGTCCCCTTCGACGACGCCCGCCGTGGGACTCTGGCTATGTCCGCGCGCCAGCAACGCCCCGCACAACCGGGCATACTGCTCGAACTGCCCGGCATCCAGCGCTGTGAGGTCGAGCGATCCCTTCATGTCGCGGAACTGGCGTACGTAGTAGTCGCGGCCGCTCGCCTCGAAATACCCCAGAAAGGGATCGGAGGCCGCCTGCAACGTGCGCTGGCAGGAGATGACGCGGAAGCCGTTCACGCCGCTCCGGGGCCG
>Ga0164243_10013250_pt1 | contig 11615 bp, 10 predicted proteins | sample OricompcompostOP_FD_108781 | JGI IMG/M metagenome (GOLD analysis project Ga0164243, IMG submission 108781) | Organic Plus compost microbial communities from Emeryville, California, USA - Original compost - Organic plus compost (OP) | ecosystem: Engineered > Solid waste > Mixed feedstock >... | reverse complement strand
GGGGGATTAGTCTCCAGGTGGCAGTGGGTCGGAGGGTGGGCGGTGATCGAGGTCGTATCGCGATGTGCAAGGCCTGCCCTAGGCCCGGACACGTGTACTGAATAACTGAGGCTTGACAGATCCGTTACGTTGGTTCTGCCGAGCCTCAAAAAGTAAGAGGCAACATGGAAGCACGTTCTCGACGCGTATACATCACTGATTACGATCTCCACCGGTTGAGCATGCTTCTCCGTTCACAAGGGGATCTCAAAAGGCCTGGCAAGGAACAACTGCTTGACCTGGCTGCGGATCTGAAGCGTGCCGTTGTGGTCTCTGCCCAGAAGGTCGTTCCTAACGTCATCACGATGAACAGCCGGTTCCGGCTGAAGGATCTCGACACGTCCGAGGAGGGCGAGTACACGCTCGTTTTTCCAGGAAGAGCCAACAAAGGCCAGGGAAAGATCTCCATCCTCGCTCCGATCGGGGCTGCGCTCATCGGGGCGCGGGAGCATGAAACCATCTCCGTAATGACGCCATCAGGCATCAAGCAACTGCGGGTAGAAGCCATCCTGTATCAGCCTGAAGGAGCCGAGGCGTAAGACTCGTGATAACCGAATCGGCCACTCGCGCACGTGTCCTGGCGACACGATACAAGCATGCGATGGCGCCCGAGTTGCTTCTCGCAGCGGCCATCAATGCGGAGGGGAATATTGATCTCCCTGCCGTTCGCAACGGATGTGTCGAGCCGGAGTCGCGCGTGGAGTTCAGTCTGAAGCCGACTGGAGAGATGGTGCAGCGGCAGAACTGGATCAGTACGACTTCAATTGACGGCTCACCGGCCACGATCGTCATCCCGGGAGATCAGGAGAGCATGGACATGATCTTTTTTGCGGAATGTCTCGAGCATGAACTCGGACACCTGACGCCATCGTTATTCCGCCTTACAGAGCGGCAGCAAGGAAGACGGCGGCAATTCGTGGCGTCAGATGAGGAGAGCGATCGGGGACGCATGAAACTGCTCCATGACGCATTCAGCATTCACCTGATTGCGTCCGCAGAGCGTGTAAGAAGGCGCAGGGTGGAATACGGACCACCGTAGCACGAAGGATTGCAAGCATTATCAGATAGGAGGTGCATGGATATGAATCGGAGAATGTCTACTACAGCCATGGTCGTACTCACTGCCGGGGCCATTCTGAGTGTTGCATACGGTTTTGGCGGCCTCCATATCCTCGTGGATATAGGCGCGATCATGATTGCCCTGGCCGTGCTCAGCCTTGGAGTATGGCTGCGGGAAAGGACGTTTCGCCCCATCAAGAAGCGGGCTACTCCGCTACGTCCGGCGTACGACGCACATGCACGCAAGCCGAGGACGATCAGGCGGACTACCGCTCCGGGCCGCTCTCGGGCCAGAGGAGCCGTTGCGGGCCAGGAGAGCTTCGTAAGAACGCCAATGCACCGGATGTTTCTATCTGACTAGCCACTTGCATGACCAGCCATGCTCAATATCAAGCGAATACTTGTTGCGACAGATTTCGAATGGGGAGGAGAGCAGGCGTTACGACATGCCGTCGTGTTGGCTGCTGAATTCAAAGCGGAATTGCACGTACTCCATATCGTAGTCGGACCGCTGCATGAGGACCGAGGCGTGCTCAGCTTCGTAGCAATGGAAGAGTTGTGCAGCCGCATGAAGCAGGCTGTCCGGCAGTATCAGCATCTGGTAGCAAGCTCTGGTCATGTGCACGGTATCCTCGACCGGTATGCGGTCAGGCGTCACGTGGAAGCCGCGCAGGGTATTCTGGATTACGCAGCTGACTATAAGATCGACCTGATCGTCATGGGTACACGGGGACGCCGGGAGGCGAGGCGGTCTGTCGCAGGCAGCACGGCGACCAGAGTCGTGCGGCGCGCCTTGTGCTCCGTACTGACGGTAGGTGTGGACAACCTTTTCCTCCCGGGCCTTATGAAGCGCATTCTCGTGCCCGTGGACTTTTCGGAGCGGAACGCGCATGCCCTTACTCTTGCCAAACTGATTGCACGGAAGACCAGGGCTCAACTCACCTTGCTTCACGTGATCGAGCCTTCGCTGTATCTGGGGCCCCGGCCTGGTAGTTTCATCTTCTCGGCAAGGAGATCCGTTCGAAACGCCTACACCGATTTAGAGCAGTTCTACCGGTACGCCAGAGGCCCTGATGTGTCCCATCGCTACCAAGTCGTCCAGGGAAGGCCTGCTCAGCAAATCATCTCGACTGCAAAGCAGCAAGATGCGCATCTGATCGTGCAGGGTTGCCGGGAGAATACAGACACAGAAGCGTTCAGGCACGGTAGTGTGGCAGAGGACATCATGAGGCAGGCTCCGTGTCCGGTCCTGACCGTTAGGGGCGCCAGCCCCATACCTGTACGTGGGGAGCAGCAGGGCAGCCAGAAGGACCAGTATACCCCGATGCTCCGGCGTGGCATACCCGCCTGAGCGACACGAAATCAATCGTAATAGATCCCCGATGAAATATAGTCACCGTGTTATCGACTCCGATCCATGCGGGTCGAGCCAGCAGATCAGTATCGTGCAGCTCGTGCCCGTTCGCCGGGATTACCGTACTTCCCGCAAGGGAAGCGATACGAGTCGGCACGGCTTTCCATAGATTCAGAGAGGTACGAAAAATGCTGAATAGGAGGCTTCATCCCCATGAGTGGCAGCAATTCTTCCATGAGCTCACGGAAGAATTGAGTCAAGACAGCACCCAGCGGTACGTGATGATCCGGGTCTCCGCTCCCGAATTGACGAGTACACGGGATGTGGCGGCCTGGCTGGAATTCGAGCAGATCAGCTATGATCCGGAAACGAACACCTTGCAGGTGTTGCTCGACGGCTTTGATCACATCATCGAAGATCCGGACATGATCTGGGCTGCCATAAAGGCAAAAGGGAGTGTGGAAAGAGTGATCGTGATTCGTCGTGACGGATCCAGAGACTATATCGAGTTTAGTAAGTATCGCTTTCCCCACAGCGCACTCGCGTACGGTTCTCGGCCGGTAGGCGCGAGCTTCTTACGTAATGCCGAACGCCGGGGTACCGGGACTACAGGGAGTTTCTGGGGTCGCGTTCAAAGTCGTATAGCCGGATGATGACCGAGCGGTCCCGGTTTTTGTATAACCAGCATGAACGTCGATTACCATGATGTCTCCATTGAAGAAGTGCGTGATCTGTCAATCTGATGGCACGTACCGCGTTTTTGCACGGCTGGAGCCTCACATTTCGAAACGGCGGCGGATCGTTGCGGAGGACCGGGCCTGCGAGCATCATAAACAGGTGGTCGCTCGCCAGTTGAAGTCGCGTTTTCCTGGATCCTATGCGCGCGTGCTCGTCGATGGGCCTGCTGATGGCGGGCGGTCATGGTGGCCAAAAGCGTAAGCATTCGGCAGGAGAATCGTAGTATTTCAGTAAGGTGGCTATATCCTGTTCTTGCGGTGGGGCAGGATGTTAAAGCACCCGATCTGTAAGGATACTGCTGGGCGGAAATGCAGCTTCGGGATGCTCGGCAGTGCTGCGCCAGGCGGCCGAGCATCCTGGATATCCGATCCCTCCGGCTCCTTGTCCGTGTTACAATATGGGTATGATATATGTGCGCGAGAATCAAACGGGGAGCTCTCGGGATTAACGGTGAGCATAACGGGGCTCATCCTCACCTGACTGACAAACAGGCTGTCGTGGTGAGCCTGATCACCGTAAGGAAGCATCTCTCCTGAAAGGAGAACGACCGCAATGGAAACCCAGAAACAAGCATCCGATCTTATAGAGAACCTGGCATTGATCTACATCGCTCTGGCGCATGCCGCGGACCACTACCTGTCCGATTCCGAGGTCAATGCCATAGCCGAGCGGCTGCGCGGCTGGCAGAACGGAACATCTAAAACCGTGCTCAGCGCATTGAAAGAGGCGCTGGACGATTACGTAAAAGAAGAGGCCCAAGAGCGGGTAAACGCCGCCATCCTTACAGTCCGAGACCACATCCCGCAGCACCAGCGCCAGCAGATACTGGACGATCTCATGGAGATCGCCATCGCTGACGGCAAGTTTACACATGGCGAGAGCTCATTCATCGGCGGGCTGGCCCATGCATGGGACGTACACGAATCGGATGGGCAGAAAGTGAACGGACATACGTGGTGGAGCGTGCTCAACGATGGGGCACAGGCAGGGAGCTGGACGGCCCTGCACCATCTGGCACTCATCTACGTATCGCTCGCGCATGAGACGGACGACGACCTCAGCACAAGGGAGGTCCAGGCAATCACGGATAAGCTGAGGGAATGGGTGCCCGACGCCAGTGAGGAGGAGGTCCTGAACGTTGTGACCGAGGTGTTGTCCGTATACGTGCAGGGACAGGACAAGCGCCTCTTCAGCGAATCGGTTGAAGCCTTGAAAACGGCGGTGCCTGAGCATCAACGAGCGGCATTGCTTGCGGATTTGCGCTTCATTGCCGATGCAGACGGTGTCACACTGGATACAGAGCAAGAAATGATCAAACGGTTGTCCAATACCTGGCAGATCCCCCTCGGAACCTGAGGCGTATCGTGCCTCGGATGAAATGACAGATCACGCAATGAGAGCACGGGTGCAAGGGAAAACACATTGCACCCGCGCTCGTTTCGTTCGAGGTGACGCTGCATGCCGCCTGGGAAGCTACTCAGGCGGCTCTCTGGAGTTGCGGGGCCGCATAGAAGTCTCTGCACTCGGCTTCACGTCCACGGACGACCCGCTTGCCGCTCAACTCCCCTCGTGATTCTGTTACAACGGTACATTGACCCTCACGGCCGTCGCGTTCGTAATAGAGCACGACCCAGTTGCCGACCTTGCCGGCCTCATGCGCGCGGGCCGTATTGGAGAAAACCGCCGTGAAGGACCAGGGACCTCGTTCCGTGTGGAGGACAGGTAGTATAGCTTTACCAGAGGGATTGAACCGCCTGGGGGCAATCAGGGGAAGTTCACCTCGCTTGCTCCGCAGTCGGTATTCCAGGTCGACGTTGAGGAGGGTATGAATGGTGGGGCGCATCGCCCGCCCGGGGAGGGCAGCGTTGCGTGCTCTGCGCATCTGCTCGCGCGTGGCACGGTTTAGCATGGCGTTCAGATGCGTACGCAGCAGTTGGATCCGGCGAGCGCCGAATCCTTCGACCTGTGCAAGGCGACCATCGTACGCGGCCATCTCAAGCTCCTCAAGGGTCTCGACACCCAATTCGCGGTGGAGGCGTGCTGCGAGTCCGCGGCCAATGCCGGGCACCCGGGCAAAGAGATCTTCCGGCGTGTGCTCTTCTCGGAGCCTGCGGACGAGGCTCATCTCACCGGTTTCGATGAATTCCATGATGCGAGCGGAGAGGCTCGTTCCGATACCGGGAAGTTCTTCGAGAGCCTCGCGCCCACCCTGCTCCAGTATTTCCGTCAACGGGCGCTCGGAGCGCCGTACGGTCTGTGCGGCGTTAAGGTAGGCCTGGATGCGATGTGGATTGGCCTCGCGCTCGATGAGCATCTTCGCGAGTCGCTCCAGCGCTTCTGCGATCGCACTATTCGATATTGCCATGGCAATCACTAATCTATGTTCAAGCGGAGAGCACCGGTTATTTTCGGCCACTGGAGATCTCGGGGCACCTTTCACATGGTTCGGAAATGCAGTTCGACGTCTCGAACAGGTCGCGTCAAGCCCTTCAAGAGTGCCCCTATATTTGGATCCGTTGGGCGGCGTAACGGTGCGTTGCCGTATCGGGCCTTGTATATCAAGTAAAATAAATGGCTTGTGTGACGAGGTTGTGTCATACGAGATTGGGACGACGTTACATGGAGCGTGTTGCGGGAGGCCGAGTGTAACGATGAATCGGTCTGGTGTGAGGAAGGGACGACATCGTTCAGTATTGATGACACTACTCTACAGGAAGCGGGTAGAAAAAGGGATGGGGGGAGGTGGTTCGCTATTTGCTATCCAGGGCGAACAAGTTCTCTGTGCCAGTCTATATCCCATCGGGATCGATGAAAGCAGAAAATTCGGGCAGGCGTAGCCTCGTGCGAGCCCTCATTCTCGGCGTAGTGTTGTGTGGGGCCGTTCTCCCGGAACGAGCCCTTGCACAGGATGGGGCGGAGCGAGCGCTTCAGCAGATCGAGACAGCGTTCAGCAACGGGGACAGCCGTGTGCTGGCGGACGCGGCGGCGGATCGGGTGGAGATCAGGCTGTTCGGTTCAAGTACATGGTTTAGTCGGGGGCAGGCCGTGTACGTGCTGGAGGATTTCTTCCGGCAGTATCCACCCCGGAAGTGTGCTTTCAAGAAGTCTACACAGACCGACGATAGCTGGTTTGCTCCCGGAGAGTACTGGTACGAAACGGCGGGGAATCCCCTTCGGCTATACATAGTTCTTCGGCAAAAAGGGGAACAATGGGAGCTTCGCGAAATCCGAGTGGAGGAATAGATGTGCGTATCAGCATGTGCACGTATTCAGGTGTTCAGATCAAAGAGGCACCGAACATCGTGATATCTATACATGCTGACACCCGAATACGCTAATACCGGCATGGCTTTGCGTTGGTCAGACACACAGGAAGGACGGCATCTGAGACGGCGGTACGGTGGTATCGCCGTCTTTTTGATATTGATGCTGCCACTGACGCTTGGCCTACGGATCTGGCGTGAAGCGCATGTACTCCGTCATGGAGAGCAGCAGCAGGCCGAAGCCGTTGCCGATGCGTTCGACCTGATCGAGCGACAGTTTGCGGCCATACAAGCCGAACTCTGGAGTACGGTAGCGGATCTGGCCGGATCTGATGCCGTTGTGTCGGGCCTCAGCGAACTGGGGCGTGGCATGGGGGACGTAGCGCGAGAGGATCTCGTAGAGCACGCTGCTAACCTGGATTTACCGGACCGGACGGCCATCGAGATCTATGATGCGGATTTGCAGCTTCAGGCCTGGAACGGGTTCACCCTGCCTACGGGGCATGCACTCGAGAGGCCGGGATTCATGGAGGCCCGTCAGATGGACGTGGCGCCGGATGGCGATCAGCGGCTCGGGTTTACGGTCTGGTGGCCGGTGCGGGATGGCGGGCGCTTCCTCGGGATGGTACGCGGAATGCGGCTCGTGCTCGTACGGACACCGGTGCAGAATCAGTTTTTGCGGAGCTATAGCCTGGCGGAAACATGGGAGCGAGCGACGGACCTCCAGGTCGTCGTACAATGGGAAGGAGGACCCGCGGAAGCACCGCTGCCGAACGCCCGAATGCGTCCCCTGCACGGTATAGATGGCACGCTGCTGGCGCGTGTCTACGTTCAGCCGCCCACCATAGAGCAATTGCTTGGCGAGGTCCGAGCCCGATTCAACGACGTACTCGTTTTCTGGACCACACTGTTGCTGTTCTGGCTCGTGGCCGGTCTGTGGTTGTGGTATAGCCGGCCAGGCAGCCGCCCGACACAGGTTTCCGACATTACGGAGCAGCGGGCATGGCTGGCTGCATTCTGCCGTTTCGCCGTATTCGCGACGGCATGGTGGGGGCTCCGTTTTTCGCTACTCGCTCTGCACGTACCGGCACGGTGGCAGGAAGACCGGGCCCCCCTGGCCCCCCTGTTCGACCCGACGCACCTCGCTTCGGCGTTCGGGGGTGGTTTGTTCCGGTCTACGGGAGATCTGCTCATCACCGCGATTTTTGCACTCGTGTTCGCGGTAACCTGGCTGGAGCTGGCAGCTCGCTTTCGAGATCGCTACCGGGGGCGGGCGTTTCTGGCGGGGGAAGATCCGGGGACAGATCGGATACGCCGAGGGACAGCGGTTTGCCTTGCCCTGATCTCGGCTGCGATCTTGCTGGCCATCGGCGTGGTCGTGTTGCTCGGCGTCATCACCCGACATGCCATTCTCGACAGCACACTGGATTACTTCGTACGGAGTGGACTGATACCAGATCCACCGGAGCGTTTGCTGCTGGTCATCTTCTGCGGATTGCTCATTCTCACGGTTGCCGTGATCACAATCGTGGTGGGCATCATGTGGGGGACGATAACGCTGCTGGTCAGACATCATCCAAAGGGGTGGTCGCCCCGGACGATAGCCGGATACTTTCTGGTGCTGGTGATAGGGATCTCCGTGCCGCTACACCTGCTGACCGGCATGGGCCGGATCGTACCGTTCCCGGTCGTCATCGTGTTCGTCATGCTGGGGGCGTGGCTTGCCGTGTTCGGGCGGATACGGCGAGATCAAGGCATGGAGCTGTTGAGCCTGCGCGGCATTTCGCTTTCGATTTTCGTCGTGAGCGTGCTGCTATATCCGATCTGCTTTCAGGGCATGGATGCACGGCTTCGAATGCAGATGACGGATGCAGCGGAAACCTTCAGTGAACGGCGCGACCCGCGTGTCATCTTTGCGTTGGAGCAGCTTCTGGAGGAGGTACAGAGCAGTGGCCGAGGGGCACAGATCGAGCAGCTGCTGACGTCACGCGGGGACTCCGTTACGAAGCGACTAGAGCTCGATTCCCTGGCGGCTTCGGCCATGAGCGGTTCGTTTCTATCATCGCTCGGACTGTACGACGTGAGCCTGACGGTGCTCGACCGTGCGGGCCGGCCCGTGGGGCGCTACTACGAGGCGCAGCAGGCGCCGGGCCCGGCATCCCTGGATGCATTCGATACGGAGGAGTTCGATATCCTTCAGCAGATGTATCGGGAAAGCGGGAGTTCGGGCGTGATGGTGGAGCAGATCACCGGGCGCTTGCAGCGGGACCGATTCCAGTACGTCGGCATCGTTCCGCTAGAAAACGAGCGGGGGATCATACAGGGCTGGGTCATGGCCCGAGCCGAATCGCAGACCCTCTTTCAGTACAAGGAGACGCCATTTCCGCGCGTTCTTCTGCCGTCAGGCGCTTCGCGAAGCCTGCAGGACGAACTGGCCCTTTCCGAGTTCAGGAACGGCGTTCTCGTGCGGAGCCTTGGCCAAGACTACGGGCGTTATGCGCTCAGCACGGAGGTCCGGCGCGCTCTCGTCACGCATTCCGAATTCTGGCAGCAGGAGCGGGGAGATGGGAGGCTGTTCCTGACGTACTACCGGCGCGAAGAACCCGATCGCTCTACCGTATTCTCGGATGTGCTTCCGCAGGCGACCGGTTCCATTCTGGCGGTGCGCGTGCCCGCCGTCAACACGTTCGACCACCTGTACTATCTGCTACGGTTGACCGTAGCGGGTCTGCTGCTGGGGCTTCCGCTCTACGCCGTAGGCGCCTATGGCCGGTGGCGGATCGGGCTGCTTCCTGCAGCGCGTGTCCGGTTCAAGGATAAAGTGCTCAACGCATTTCTGGGTGTGGGCCTGGTGACCGTGCTCGCCATAGGCATCGTCGGGCAGGAGGTCGTAGAGGAGGAGACGGTGGGGGCAGAGCGGGAGGGCCTGCGGCGCCACCTGGAGCAAATCGAACAGATTCTTGCTCTGCGGGCACAAACCGGCGAATTGCCGTACCGTGTCCTGGCACGAACGGATATCGACTCGCTGTCCGCCGTAATTGGAGCGGATGTCAATGTATACAAAGGACCTTCCCTTGTCGCGACGACACGTCCGCAACTCGTACGGGACCGGCTCATCAGCGATCGCATGCCAATCGGGGCCTACGAAGCTGTTTTTCTGAAGGGTCAGCGGACGGCTTTCGTCCAGGAGAACATCGGGTCGTTCGTATACCGGGCAGGGTACCATGCGTTGCTGGACGAGCGAGGAGAGCCGCATTTCGTCGTTTCCATTCCGACACTGCCGGAGCAGGAGCGTATCGAAGAAGAACGCACACGGACGACGGCATACCTCTTCGGCGCTTTGCTTCTGCTCCTGCTCGTCGTCATGTCTACGGCAGCCATCGTGGCGGATGCGCTGGCGCGGCCCGTAGGGCGGCTTCGGGTGGGACTTGAAGCTGTAGCGAAGGGACAGTTCGAGCAGAAGATTCCGGTGGTGACGCGGGATGAGGTGGGCGACCTCGTGCGGACGTTCAACGAGATGCAGGAGCAGCTTGCAGAGAGCCGGCGGGAACTGGCGCAACACGAGCGGCAACTTGCATGGCGCGAAATGGCCCGGCAGGTCGCACACGAGATCAAGAACCCGCTCACACCGATGAAGCTTTCCGTGCAACATCTTCGCCGGGCTTTTTACGACATGGCCCGGAAGGGTACGGATGGCATGGATGAACAGCAGTTCCGCCGGTTTGCGGGGTTGTTCGATCGGATCACCAACACGCTCATCGAACAAATCGATGCGCTGGCGCGGATCGCAAACGAATTCCACTCCTTCGCCCGGATGCCGACGCGCGTCATGGAACGGCTGGATCTGAACTCCGTCGTACAGGAGGCGGTGTCACTCATGCAGGAAGAAGAGGGCGCAGAGATCGAGTTGCGCCTGCATAAGGAACCGCTGATCGTCGAGGCAGATCGGGAGGAGTTGCGGCGGATCTACATCAATCTACTCAAGAATGCATTCCAGTCGATTCCGGAGGACCGGGAAGGCCACGTCGAAGTCGAGACGGCTCCGGACGGTTTCTCGGACGGTTTGCACTGGGCTGTCTGCGCCGTCCGCGACAATGGGAGTGGCATTCCTGCAGACCTGCGCGACAAGATCTTTCAGCCGAACTTTTCGACGAAGACGAGCGGGACGGGGCTGGGTCTGGCGATCGCGCGGAAAGGTGTGGAGGAAATGAAGGGTGAGATCGGATTCGAAACGGAAGAGGGGCAGGGGACAACGTTCCAGGTAAAGCTGCCTCTCGTGGAGGAGGTGAAGGCGAATGGCCGGGAGAGAGGGTGAGGAGGATGTGTTTCGATTTTTTTGAGATCCTGTTGGCATAGGGCGGGGCGCCGGTTTAGCTTTCTGTGGATGGCCTGTTGCCTTTCAAGCATCCACGTGGACCAATAGATCGAGGTTGATCATGCCGGAAGAGATGACGTCCAGTGCGGAGCGTGAGGAGGTGCTCACGCTGACCCTGATAACAACGCCGTTTGCCGAGCAGTGTAAGACAGCGGCCGGAGAGGCCTGGGGTGCCTCGTTCAACCATCCATTCGTGCGGGCGCTGGCAGATGGATCGCTCGACCCGACGCTGTTCAAGTTCTACCAGATGCAGGATGCCCGGTATCTGGAGGCATTCGCGGACGCGTGCTCACTGATCTCAACCCGGTGCCCCGATCCCGATGATAAGTTGTGGTTCATCGAGGCGGCGCGGCTGGCGCTCGTCGTGGAGACCCAGTTGCACGAGGGGTATGGCGCTCGACTGGGGTATACGGCAAAAGACATTGCTGCGATCACGCTCACACCGAACAACCGTGCGTACCAGAACCACATGATTTCAGCGGCCGCGCGTGGTAGCCTCGTCGAAGCAGTAGCTGCGCTGACACCCTGTCCGTGGCTCTATACGGAACTGGGCATGCAGCTGAAGGCGGAACTCGGGGAGGTTTCGGACGATCACCCGTACGCCGACTGGCTTCGTACGTATGCTGACCCCGGCTTCATCGAGTATACGAACACCTTGCTCGGTCGGCTGCAACGGTTTGCCGACGCACACGACGAGGAGGCACGTGTACGAGCGCGCGAGGCATTTGCCGTGAGTTCGCGGTACGAGTGGATGTTCTGGCAGCAGGCCTGGGAAATGCAAGAGTGG
>Ga0164243_10013249_pt1 | contig 11616 bp, 9 predicted proteins | sample OricompcompostOP_FD_108781 | JGI IMG/M metagenome (GOLD analysis project Ga0164243, IMG submission 108781) | Organic Plus compost microbial communities from Emeryville, California, USA - Original compost - Organic plus compost (OP) | ecosystem: Engineered > Solid waste > Mixed feedstock >... | reverse complement strand
GCGCGCCACCGAGGCGCAGACCGAGCTCGCCGCCGCCGCGCGCCGGCGCAACGTGCGCGGCGCGTTCGCGCTGCGCGAGGGCGTGACCTTGCCCGCGCACGTCGCGCTGCTCGACGACGTGCTGACCACCGGCGCCACCCTGGCCGAGTGCGCGCGCGTGCTGCGCCGCGCGGGCGTGCGGCGCGTCGACGCCTGGGTGCTGGCGCGCGCGCCGGTGCCCGGGGCGCGCTGAGCGCGCGGCCGGGGGCGCCGTGCCGTACCTTGACCCGGATCAACACCCGGGCCCGCGCGCCCGCCTTCAATGGCCGTGCCGGTCCGGCTCGCGGAACGGCGAGGCCCAGACGATCCGGAGGTGCCCCATGAAGATCCTGTTGCCGGTGGACGGAAGCGCCAACAGCACGCGCGCGGTGCGCTACCTGGCGCGGCACTGGCCCGCGGGCGGCGCCGCGGTCACCCTGCTCAACGTGGACGCGCCGCTGCGCGGCAGCATCGCCGGCCGCCTCGACGCGGCCAGCGTGGCGCGCTTCCACGAGGACAACTGGAACGCGGCGCTGAAGCCCGCGCGCCGCGCGCTGGCGAAGGCGGGCCACGTGCACGACGAGGCCACGCGCATCGGCGATCCCGGCACGGAGATCATCGAGCTGGCGCGCCGCGGCCGCCACGACCTCATCGTGATGGGCTCGCACGGGCGCAGCGTCCTCAAGAGCCTGTTCCTCGGCTCGGTGGTGGTGCGCGTGCTGTCGGGGTCGAAGGTGCCCGTGCTGGTGGTGCCCTGAGGGCCTGCTTTCCGTGCCTCGCCGGGAGCCATCCGTGCACGCGCCTCTCCGATGGTGCGGCATGGTGGAGAGTAGGCGAGGGTCTGGGCCATCGCGGCCGGAGGCCGCTCCCACAAGGTTGACGAGGCCCCGTGGGAGCGGCCTCCGGCCGCGATCGACCTGAGGCGGGACCGCCAGCGGCCCAGCGCCGCCCGTCGCGCTTCATCCTCGGCGGCCTTCCCGGAAGACTCCGAGCAGGCGCCGAAGCCTCAGCGCGGCCCGAAGTTCAGGTAGACCGGGTTGCCGACCAGCAGCGGCTTGCCGCCGGCGCCGCGCACGTCCGCGCGCAGCCAGTGCCGCTGGCCGTCGCTGGTCCAGGCGAAGCGCAGGCGCTGGTCGTCGCCGGCGATGGGCGCGTCGGCCATCGGCGCGAACGGCCGCCCGTCCAGCAGCACGACCAGGCGCGCGCCGGCGACGTGCGCGACGTGCGCCTCGAACTGCACGCGCTGGCCCGCGGCGGCGGCGAGGGCGTCGCCCATCGCGGCGCGGCGCTCGCCGCACTGCGCGGCGAGCTCCAGCAGGCGGTCGCGGCTGCCTTCCACGTCGATGAACACGTGGCCGGCGCGCAGGCCCTCCAGGATCGCCGGCTGCGACAGCTCGCGCGCCCGCACCACGGTGGCCGGCGTGCCCACGTTGCTGCCGCCGAGGCTGGCGAAGGGCTGCTTGGCGTCGTGGTTGTCGCTGCCGCCCACGGCGGTGAGCCGGTAGCCGCGGTCGAGCAGGTCCTGCCAGAACGGGATGCCGGAGAACGGCGTCTGCGCGTCCACGCCGTTGACCGCCTCGATGCCCTGCACCAGCGCCATGTCCGCCGGCGGGTCGGCGGTCCAGCCGCAGCCCATGCAGATCTCGCCGCTGGGGCGCACCGGGTGGTTGATCGAGACGAACACGTGCGGCGAGGCCACCCTGCGCAGCAGGGCGTTCCAGTCCGGCACCGCGGCGCTGCCGACGCGGAAGTCCACCGGCGCGACGGTGCCGTACAGGTTGGCGTGGCCCTGGTTGGTGGTCAGCTCGCGGCCCGGCATCAGCAGCAGGCGGTCGAAGTAGGGCTGCAATTCGCGGATGGCGCCGAGCTGCGAGATCGTGTTGTGCTCGCTGAGGCCGATGAAGTCGAGCCCGCGCCGCGCCGCCGCCGCCGCGGTGAGGAACAGCGGGCAGGGCACGCGCTGGCTGTCGCTCTGGCTGGCGCAGCCGCCGTCGCTGTGCGCGCTGTGCATGTGCAGGTCGCCGCGGTACCAGCCCGGCCCGGCGCGCAAGGGCGGGTTGAGCACGGCGGGCTCCCACGGCGGGTCGCCCGGATGGCCGAACCACAGCTTGGCGGTGTAGCCGGCCCTGGTCGCCGCGCGCACGTTGGGGATGCCCAGCAGCAGGGTCCAGCGGCCCGGGCGGATCGCGCCGGGCAGGTAGGACGGCGTGGCGTCGGTGTCGCCCACGGTGAACACGCCCTTGCTGCCGCCGCTCCAGCCGCGGAAGCCGCCCGGCTCGCGGAAGCCGCTGGGCCCGAGCAGGCCGAGGTCGATGACGGTGTGCTCGCCGCGGTCGTAGTCGAACTGGACGGTGATGCGGCTGGTGCCGGCGGGTACGTCGAAGGGGACGCTGCGGTAGGCGTGGTTGTCCTTGCCCGTGAGGGTGCCGCGCAGGACCAGGTCGGGCCGCTCGTCGGCCGCGCGGGCGGCGTGCGGCCATGGCGTTGCCGCGAGCAGCAAAACCGCAAGCCGCCATGCCTTTCCCTTCTCCCTCCGGGAGAAGGTGCCCCGGAGGGGCGGATGAGGGTTCGGGGAACCCTCGGCGCTCCGCTCCGCCCGGACCCTCACCCGCCCCGGATCAGGTCCGGGGCAGGCGCTGCCGGCATCTTCTCCCGGTGGGAGAGGGGTTTCACGATGGAAGGTTGTCGGCATGCGGATCATCAGAAGCGGTACATCGCCGCAAGGCGGAACGCGCGGCCCAGGATCGGCCTTGCGATGAACGTGCTGGCCCCGGCATCCGAGCTGGACAGCTCGCCCGCGCGCGGGTTGCCCTCGGTGAGGCCCAGCGAGTTGGTCAGGTTGTCGGCGTAGAAGAACAGCGACCAGGCCGGGTCCACCTCGTAGCGCGCGCTGGCGCTCAGCACCTTGTACGAGGGCAGCACCACCGAGTTGGCGGTGTCGACGTAGCGCTTGCCCTCGTACTCGCAGGCCAGCTGCAGGCGCAGCCGGCCGTCCAGCAGGTTCACGCCGGGCACGAGGCGGTAGCTCACCCTGGGCACGCGGATCAGCTGGTTGCCCACGTAGTCGAGCAGCACCGGCGCGCCGTCGACCAGCTGGGTGTAGCGCAGGTCCTGGTACTTGGGGTCCTGCCAGGTCGCGGTGAGCTGCACGTCGAACAGCTCCGACGGGAACCAGGTGCCTTCCAGCTCCAGGCCCCTGGTCTTGGTGCTGGCGTAGCCCTGCTGGTTGGTGGACACGCCGGTGTCGGCGTTGAACACGTAGTTGCTGAAGCCCACGTTGTCGTACTTGGTGTAGAACGCGGTGGCGTAGAAGTCCACCCAGCGGTTGGAGAACTTGTAGCCCACCTCGCCCAGCTTCATGGTCTGGGTGATCGGCTTGGAGGCCGGCACGCTGGAGGCGGTGAGGTAGGTGCTCAGGTTGGGCAGGCGGAAGGCCGGCGTCCAGCGCGCGAAGACGCCGGTGTGCGGGGTGAACTGGTAGTTCGCGCCCAGCGTCCAGCCCAGCTTGCTGAACGTGTTGTCGTAGCCGAAGAACTGGCCGCTGCCGGTGACGATCTGCGAGGTGGCCAGCGTGCCCAGGTTCGCCTTGGTCGGCAGCTCGGTGCTGCCGTCGACGTGCACCTGCTCCCAGCGCACGCCGCCGTCGATGCGCAGCCGCTCGTTCACCTGCCACTCGTCGGAGAGGTAGAAGGCGTGGGTGGTGGAGGTGCCGCGGCCGTTGGCCCACTCGTAGCCGTAGCGGTAGATGCCGTTGGCGTCGGTGAACGTGCCCACCGGCTGGCCGGCCGCGTTCACCGCCACCACGTCGAGCACGCGGGCGTTGTCGCCGGCGTCGGTGATCATGGTGGAGGAGTAGCGGCCGAAGCCCTGGCTGAAGTGCGCGTAGTAGTAGCCCAGGGTGACGTCGTGGGTTTGTTCGCCGAACTCGAACTTGCGCAGCAGGCGGGTGTCGCCGATCACCTCCTTCACCGGCATGGTCACGCCGCGCAGGCCCTCGACGACGGAGAGCCGGCGGCCGCTGCCGTCGTCGTACACCTGGCCGTTGTCGTGGTAGCGCAGCTGCAGCCCGGTGGCGCCATAGGCGGCCAGGTTGGCCTGGTTCTGCGCGTAGAGCGCCGCGGCGCCCTGCACGGTGTTGGGATAGACGCCGTTGCGCTGGGTGTGGGTGTCGTCGTAGCGCAGCGACTCGGCGATCTTCCAGCCGCCGCCCAGTTCGTAGTCGCCCCTGAGGGTGAGCTGGTTGCGGCGCACCGAGGTGCCGACGGAGTTGTCGAAGTCGTACAGGCTGCCGTCGCCCTCGATCATCCGCACGTGCTCGGTCTCGGGGCCGGCCAGGGTGCCGTGGTTGCCGTCGAAGCCGGGCACGGCGTGGATCTTGCCGCTGCGGGTGATGCGCATCGGTATGCCCAGGTACAGCGCGACGTTGTCGTTCATGTACTTGTAGTCGACGCTGAGGCTGCCGCGCTCGAACCGCTTGCTCAGGTTGAGCCGCACCTGGCCGCCGTCGTTGGCGTGGAAGCCGGGGTCGCGGATGCCGTCGTCCACGCGGTGGAAGCCGCCCACGCCCAGCTTCCAGCCGTCGCCGACCGGCGTGCCGTACCAGAAGTCGAGGCGGTTCAGGTCGTAGTCGCCGGTGGTGTACTTGACCAGGCCCTCGGCGCTGTCGCCGACCTGGCGCGGGATGAAGTTGATCGCGCCGGCCGGCGCGTTGGAATAGAACACCGAGGACGGGCCGCCGCGCACCACCTCGATGCGCTCGATGGTCTCGTCGAGGCGGAACGCCTGGTCGCCGTTGAGATAGCCCAGCGCGGGGTCGTGCTGCACCGGGATGCCGTCCTCCAGCAGGTTCACCGAGCCGAAGCCGTCCACCGGGATGCCGCGCGCGCGGATGTTGCCGCTGGCCTCGCCGCCGGAGGCCTCCACCCAGAAGCCCGGCACCGACTTCATCGCCTCGGTGACCGAGGTGGGCGCCTGCATGCGCAGGCGGTCCTCGTCGATGGTGGTGATCGAGTAGCTGGTCTCGGCCTTGGTGCGCTCGCCGGTGCCCGAGCGCGCGGTGACCACGATGGGGTCGAGGTTCTTGCTGCCGTCAGCCCCCGTCTGCGGGATCGGCGGCAGGGCCGTCGCGCCCGCGGCGGGGGCCGGGGGCTTTCCCGGCTGCAGCGTCACCGTGGTCGGGGTGAGCATGCGGTAGTCCAGCCCGGTGCCCTGCAGCAGCGCCTGGAGCTGGGCCTGCGGCGGCAGCCCCGCCGGCGCGGCGTGGCTCAGCCGCGCGTCGGCCAGGCGCGCGTCGTAGACCACCTGCAGGCCGGTCTGGCGCGAGAAGCGGTCCAGCGCCGCCGCCAGCGGCATCGACGGGATGGCCTGGCCGGCGGCGGCGGACGCCTGCGCCAGCGCGACGGCGGGCGCGGCGCCGCCGAGCAGCAGGGCGAGATGGAGGGCGAGCACTTTGCGCATGGAACGATACCTGCGATGGAAGGTCGGCGGGGCGGCGCACGGGCGCCGCGCATGCCTACCCAAGAGCGCCACGGGGGCGGATCGGGTACCGTCAATCCGATGAATTTTTTCTTACGGCGGCGGCCACGCGCACGCGGCCGTCCGCGCGCGTCACGTGCACGCCGGGCAGGCTGGCCAGGTAGGCGGTGAAGGCCGCCGCGTCGCCGGCGTGGAAGCGGCCGCTGATGCGCATGGCGGCCACCGCCGGGTCGTCGATCTCGATCGGCTGCGTGGTGTAGGCGTTGAAGCGCCGCGCCACCGCGGCCACGGTGCTGCGCTGGAACTGGATCTCGCGCGGCAGCCAGGCGGTGGCGCGGGCCAGGTCGGCGTGCGCGTCCAGCGCGGCGAGCGCGCCGCGCGCGTCCACGCGCGCCTGCTCGCCGCCGCGCAGGCGCGCGAGCACGGCCGCGCCGGCATCGCCGCCGGCCAGCCGGTGCCAGGCGGCGCTCCAGCGCGAGGGCGGCGCCAGCACGTCGACCCGCCCGCTGAGCACGGCGACGCTGCCGCCGCCGGCCTCGCGGCGGACGGCGAACACGGTGCCGACGTCGCGCAGCAGGTTGGCGCCCAGCCGCACCTGCAGCGGGCGCGCGTCGCGGCCGACGTCGAACACGGCGGCGCCGCGCAGCAGCTCGATGCGCCGCGCCCGCGCGTCGAAGCGCACCGCGATCGCGCTGCCGCGGTCCAGCTGCACCGCGCTGCCGTCGGGCAGCTCCAGCGCGCGGCCGGCGTCCGCGGCGGCGGCGTAGATCTCGGCGGGCGGTTCGCCCGCGGGCGGGCGCGACAGCAGCAGGGCGAACAGCGCGAGCATGGCCGCGCCGGCGAGGCCGGCGGCCACGCGCCGCACATTGCGCCGGCGCGGGCGCGCGGCCGGCACTGGCGCGGCCGTGCGGCGCAGCGGCACCACCGCGCTTTCGCGCGCGGCCAGCGCGCACAGCGCCGCGGCGTCCGGCTGCTGCGCCAGCGCGCCCTTCAGCTCGCCGTGCAGTCGCGCGATCGCCAGGTACTCGGCCACGTGCTCCGGCGAGCGCCGCAGCCAGGCGAGGAAGCGGGCGCGGCCCGCCGCGTCCAGCCCGTCGCGCTGCTCGAGATGCCAGGCGGCGGCCTGCTCGGCGATGCGGCGCTGCGCGTCGGCGGCGCGGCGGTGGCGGTGCGGGTCAGACATAGTGGCGCATTCCCTGCCGGCACGCGGCCAGTCCCTTGACGATGTACTTCTTCACCATGTGCGCCGAGACGCCGAGCCGTTCGCCGATCTCGCGGTAGCCCAGCTCGTCGCGGTAGTGCAGCACCAGCGCCGCGCGGCACTTGGGCGCGAGCCGGGCGATGATCTCGCCGAGCCGGCGGCGGCGGCGCTCGCGGTCGATCCCGCTGGCGGCCTCGCAGGGCACCGCCATGCGTTCGAGCAGCTCCTCCAGCCCGTCGCCGCAGGTGGCGACCAGCCGGCGGTCGGCGGCGCGCTGCCTGAGCAGGTTGGCGGCCACCGTGTAGAGGTAGGCCTCCGGGTTGCGGATCGCCGCGTGGTCGGCGGCCAGCAGGCGCGCGTAGACCTCCTGCACCAGGTCCTGCGCGTCCCAGGCGTGCGCGGTGCGCTTGAGGAAATAGCGGCTGAGCGGCGCCTGCTGTTCGGCGAACAGGCGCGACAGGCCCTGTGGCGAATCGGGCTTCACGGGCGGTCTTGGATGGCGGCGGGGAACGCGCCCGCGAGCGCGGCTCGCAGGCGTCGCCCGACGCTAGCCGGCTTTCATGACGCCGCCGTGAAACCCGGCGCGCGCCTCACTTCACCGCCAGCGCCAGCACGATGCCGGCCCACACGGTGAGGCCCCACCAGTTGTTGTGGCGGAACGCGGCCAGGCAGGCCTCGCGCGCGCGGCCGCGGATCAGCTTGAGCTGCCAGCCGAACAGCGCGGCGGCGGCCAGCAGCGCCAGCCAGTACGGCCAGCCCAGCTGCGCGCGCTGGCCGACGAACACCATCGCCAGCAGCAGCGTGCCCATCAGCACGGCGAGGATCGGCAGGTCGGCGTCGCCGAACAGGATCGCGGTGGACTTCGCGCCGGCCTTGAGGTCGTCGTCGCGGTCGACCATCGCGTACTCGGTGTCGTACACCACCGACCACAGGATGTTGGCGATGAACAGCAGCCAGCCCAGCGGCGGCACCGTGCCCTGCACCGCGGCGAAGGCCATCGGGATCGACCAGCCGAACGCCGCCCCCAGCACCACCTGCGGCAGGTAGGTCCAGCGCTTGGTGAACGGGTAGATCGCGGCCAGCGCGGCGCCGGCGAAGGACAGCTCGATGGCGAGCCGGTTGGTGAGCAGCACGAGCAGGAAGGAGAACGCGAGCAGCGCGCCGAACACGGCCAGCGCCTCGCGCGGCGTCACCCGCCCGGCGGCGATCGGCCGGCCGGCGGTGCGCGCCACCTGCGGGTCGAGCTTGCGGTCGGCGTAGTCGTTGATCGCGCAGCCGGCGGCGCGCATGGCGAACACGCCCAGGGTGAAGACCAGCAGCGGCTTCCACGGCGGGAAATCGCCCGCCGCCAGCCACAGCGCCCACCAGGTCGGCCACAGCAGCAGCAGCGCGCCGATCGGGCGGTCCATGCGGGTGAGCACCAGGTAGTCGCGCGCCTTCTCGCGGGCCGGCGGCGGCAACTTCTGCAGCAGCCAGTCCAGCACGCGCGCCGCGCGGGTGGAGCTGTCGGCCGGGCGCGCGACCGCGGCGACGGGCGCTTTCGCGCGTCGCGTCGGTGCCGGAGCAGCGGGCTTGCGCCGCTGGCGCTTGCGCGGTGGGGGGGCCATTAGCGCAGTTTAGCGTGTGGCGGCCGCAGCGAAGGCATGCCGCGACACGGGAAACACGCCGTGCGGCGCGCGGCGGCGACAGGGCATCGCCGCGGCCTTCAGCGATCCAGCGGACTCGTCACGCCGTGCCCGCCGCGATTCAGTACGTGGGTGTAGATCTGCGTGGTCCTCACGTCCTTGTGGCCCAGCAATTCCTGCACGGTGCGGATGTCGCTGCCCGATTCCAGCAGATGCGTGGCGAACGAATGCCGCAGCGTATGCGCGCTCACCGGCTTCACGATGCCGACCTCCCGGCAGGCCTTCTTCAAGGCGCGCGCCAGCATGCCGTCGTCGAAATGATGCCGGCGCTCCTGGCCGTCGCGCGGATCGTGCGAGCGGTGCGCGGCCGGGAACACGTATTGCCAGCCGAATTCGCGTGGCGCCAAGGGATACTTGCGCGCCAGCGCCTGCGGCAGCCATACCGCACCGAAGCCCGCGCGTAGGTCGGCCTCGTGCAACTGGCGAGCTCGCTCCATCTCGCGCCGCAAGGGTTCGGCCAGCGCGCGCGGCAGCATGGTGTGCCGATCCTTGCCGCCCTTGCCGTCGCGCACGATGATTTCGCAGCGTGCAAAATCCACGTCCTTCACGCGCAGGCGCAGCGCTTCCATCAACCGCAAACCCGAGCCGTACAGCAGGCTGGCCAACAGCCAGGGACGACCGTCCATGCGCGCCAGCAGCTGCATCGCCTCGTCGCGGGAAAGCACGGTCGGCACCCGGGCTGGGCGCTTGGCACGGGTCACACCGTCCAGCCACGGCCGCTCGACGCCGAGTACATCACGGTACAGGAACAGCAGCGCGGAAAGCGCCTGGTTCTGCGTGCTTGCCGCCACTCGGCCCTGCACGGCCAGTTGCGAAAGGAAGCCCTCGACCTCGGATGCGCCCATGTCGCGTGGATGCCGTTTACCGTTGGCCAGGATGAAGCGGCGGATCCAGCCCACGTAAACCTGTTCGGTGCGTAGGCTGTAGTGCTTCAACCGAAGCACTCTGCGGACCTCGTCCAGCAGCCGCGGCGCCTTGCCCTGGGCGGAGCGCATATCCGCGTTTTCGGGGCGATAAAGCATAACGACCTCGTTCCGTGAGATATGCAAACCATCATGCGCGCAGCCCGGGTGAGGAGCACATCTGGCAAGGCCTTGTTCGTGTGTAGGATTTCCCCGCTTGACGCCGTACGAGCGTGGACGGAGCATGGACGCATATGCCCCGAGTTGGGGTCTACTAAGCGTTAGCTGCACATGGGGGTGCACGTGAAACTGTTGTTCTTCAATGTCGGGTGGATGGAACGGTATCAGGGCCTTCAAGCTGGCGATGAGATCGTTGGCGGTGGCTCTTATGTAAAGACAGAAGGCCGCGGAAACGAGGTTTGTAACTTTGCCGAGGTCAATGGCACGCTTTATGGCTACGTCCAACCTCCGGGCTGGCAAATCGATATTGGTCGGTTAGGCGCACAGCCAAACGACGATGAAGTATCGGGCATCACTGTAGTCTGGACTGCGACTCGCCCAACTGGGGGAACAGCCGTCATTGGTTGGTACAAGGATGCAACTGTTTTTCGGAGCTACCAGAAGTTTTCGCGGGCTTCAAAGTTGCATCGTAAGAACGGTGTCGATGGTTACTGGGTTAGCACGGCGGCTGGGAGCGGGAATCTTCTGAGCGTTGACGAGCGCACCTGCGAGATTCCGAGACAGGTCAAAGGCGGCATGGGCCAATCCAATGTTTGGTACGCCGACAGCCCCCAAAGCGCCGAAATCGTCGCGCGAGTTGAGGCTCTAATTGGTGGAAAGCGCAGTACGGTCGCGTCCCGTAAGGGTGCGAGAGGAAAGCAAGATCAGGAGCGAAAAGCCGAGATTGAACGCGCTGCAATCAGAGCTTGCTGTGAGCACTTTGAACGACTTGGCTACCTAGTGAAGAGTGTCGAGAAAGACAATCTCGGCTGGGATTTGGAGGCTTCGTCCGGAAAGACCGTGTTGCGCATCGAGGTCAAAGGCCTGTCGAGCACTATCTTCTCTATCGAGCTAACTCCCAATGAGTACCGAGCCTTTGCGGAGAAATCAGAATCTTACCGTCTAGCAGTTGTAACTTCGGCTCTCATTGATCCAGAACTTTCTGTTTGCCGCTACAGCCCTGAACAAAAGATCTGGGTAATTGAGGGCGATGCGGAAAGATCACTCGAAATACAAACAAAGCAAAGCGCATCGGTGAGGTGCAGCTAACAATTCATTCAAGCCGACGCCGCTTCGCGGCGCGGCTTAATTCAGGCGTTAGGCGGATGAGCAACATCACTTGTCGCTCATCTTTTCGAGAAATCAATTCTAGTTAGGGGGAATCATGAGAACTGCTGCAACGGCCATGCTGGCTGCCATGCTTATGCTGAGTGGCTGCTCAAAGCCAACAGACGCCGTCATACCATCAGACATGGACTCTTGGGATGAAAAGCTTGCGCCTGAAATCAAAAAGCTATCTGATTCGGAGAGAGAGAAGGTCGCCGCTTATTTAATGCGAGCAAAGATGGGAGAGGCTTTCGGTGGCGGCGGCATTCCCCCGGGCACGACCATTGGACAGGCTATTGATGCCCAATCAAAGTGGGAGGCTGAACAGGCGGCTAAGCATGCAGAAGAAGAGGCGCTGAAGAAGAAGCTAGAACAAGAACGTGCCGCAGCACTTGAACAGTTGAACAAGGCAGTGACCGTCACCTTGCTGGCCAAGCGAGAGCTACCAAAAAACTACAACATTGGGCGGTACAGCGAGTATCAAGAATTCCGCATTGGGGTTCAAAACAACACAGAGAAACCAATAGTCGGTGTTTCCGGCGAGATCAAGTTTGTTGATGTTTTTGACAAAGAAGTTGGCGCTGTCAATTTCAGAATAAGTGAGAACATTGATCCGGGTAAAACTGTTGTATGGACGGGCGGCCGAGACTACAACCAGTTCCTTGACGCGCACCGGGCCGTTTGGAACCTTGAGGATGGCAAGTACACAACACGGTTTGTTCCTGAAATGGTGGTGTTTGGTAATGGAGAAAAGCTCACTGTTCCAGAGTAGGGAGCATCCGCCTAACAATTCATTCAAGCCGACGCCGCTTCGCGGCGCGGCTTAATTCTGGCGTTAGGCATCAAAAGGCAAATCGGTCGCCTGTATTCTTGTGCTCGCCTTGGTTTGGTCGCTTATCGCCATCTACAACAACACACTCGGTGTCCATACCAGACATTTCGTTCAAGGCGGGCTTTACCGTCGCCCAAATTGAGTGTTGGGTGGTCTGAAAAGAGGAGATCCCGCATG
>Ga0164243_10013248_pt1 | contig 11617 bp, 13 predicted proteins | sample OricompcompostOP_FD_108781 | JGI IMG/M metagenome (GOLD analysis project Ga0164243, IMG submission 108781) | Organic Plus compost microbial communities from Emeryville, California, USA - Original compost - Organic plus compost (OP) | ecosystem: Engineered > Solid waste > Mixed feedstock >... | reverse complement strand
TTCTCTCTTTCCTTGTCTTTTTCGCTTTCCCCCCAACCCATGTCCTAAAAGGGGACAAGGTCTAGGTCTTGGGGACGGAGGCTGATGCCGGCTTCACCGCTAATGCTGACTAGAACATCACCGAGGGGCGGGGTAAGAGAAAAAAAAAAAAAAAAAGAAAGAAAAAGAAAACTACTCGGGTACGAAGTCTAGTTTTCTTTTCTAGCTAAACTTGTTGGGACGGACTGCATTGATGGCAACGTAATTCCGGCCGGAACGGGCTGGTGGAGGTGTGGAATCCTGCTCGTTCCTGACAATATTCGGGGGTCGGCTCATCTCGTTTCCGCAATAGCCGTGGTGTCCCGTTGCTGTTACCGAGCTAAAGATCCAATTGTTGGGTTTTTTTCAGTTGGAGACTGAAATAAAAAAAAACAAACAAGGAATGAAATGAAGAGGGATCAAAATGATGTTTGTCTTGGCCTTGGCACGGGAATGAGAAAATCCCGGCAAGAAGAGCTGGAGTAATTAACAATGGAGAGTCCCTGGATGGGACACGAATGCTGAATGTGGGCATCAGAGGAAACGAGAGTATAGAATTGGTACGGCAACCGGAGAAGTGGAAGGAAAAAAAATAATAGCGAGTCAATTCTCCGAGTGGTATCAAGTTCCTTTCTTTTCTTCGCCTGTAAGTGTATATCAGAAGTCTCTGTGTCCCATTGCCCTTCTTACCCGTCGCGACATTATATCCATCGTGATCGTTAATGTTGCTTATTGACCGATCCATATGCTCAAGTGGAGCGCTCTTTAAGTAAAAAGAAGAAGGAAAAATATAAATAAAAAAAAGACAAAAGAAATAAAAAACAAAAGGAGGTGAAAAGAGAACGGAGAAAAGCAAGAAACCCATTCCATTCAAAGCGCCGCATACCTAGCCTTAAAGATAGAAACTTCATCATAAAACAGAATCTCCCTGACTCGGAACTCGCACCGGGGCAGAGCAAGATCCACATCGTTCAGGGGATCCGCATCCGAGTCGTGCGCGAGAGACGTCTCGGATTCCGCGCCATCCAAAACAACGCTCGCGGGTGTCGCGCCTCCCTGGGCACTCTCGACGGTGGAGACCGAGACTTGACTGGCAGTATCATCGTCACCGCCGAACGAGGAGGCATCACTGCCCTGAGCAGGGCTGGATGAAGAATCCACAGAACCTCGTCTGGCCCTCCTAGCACGAGATCTGGGTTCGGATTCGTAAATTTCAAAGCATTTGCCCGAGAGACCGACGTAGCAGAGCTCGATCTCTGGCCGCAATGTTATGATGTCTACAAGCTGCAGGGCCAGCTCTTTAGGGTTCGAGTTGTAAGCCACCCTGTCGGTAAGGGCGATTTCGGGCAGGCATAGAGACCTTAGGTGAGGTATATTGGGGAGCCTTTGGAGGAAAGGATGCTGCGAGAGAGTAAAGAGATGAGAGTCAATAACGAGAAAATGAAGAGGGGGATCGCAAGGGCATATTGCCATGGAGAACGGGGCCATTTAGCGTTGCATGTCTCGGGACTTACCCAATCCTTGTAATACATGGCCATTGAGAGCTCTGTCAACCTTGGCATTTTGCCGCTCGTGAGATACAAGACCATGTCGGTCGTTGGTGCCCAATGACGCCATCTGGGGCTCTCGAAGTTACTAGTATTTCCCCTACGCCTTTCTGAGCTGTCCAGCAACAGCTTTCGCAGACTGCCACGGTGTCTAACTATGACGGACTTGAATATCGAGTCGATACTGACGCTGCGACTTAGTGAGTGGCGGCGGTCATGGAGAAACAGAGATTCGAGGGAGTTGGGGGCCAAGGTTTCCTTGATGAAATTGATCAAGGCTGTGGATACCTGGTCGGTGTGGATGTGCTTGAGGGCAAGGTGGTACTGAAGGGAACTTGCTGGCGCTGCCTTGATTGCATTCGCATCTTTGATCCCGGGGATGTTGGATGTCGGCGCGAATTTCTGCTTCAAGAGCTTCCAGAGATTATCATGATATGGGCAATCAAGAAGAGTAAAGGTCGTGAGTGTTGTCCAGTCAATCGCCTTTGTGCAGACCTGCATAGAAAGCGGTACCCGCTCAAGCTCCAGAGTCCGCAACCTCAGCTTCCCTTCCAACTTCCGGAAGTCGCCGCCACGAGACTGGGCATTCGCGGGCTCATCTAGTGCTGGTCTAGGAGGTACATAAGGACGGCCTCGTCGTTCTGGGGACGAGGGAACCGGTGTGGTTTCTAGGATAGGAACGACGTGGCCTGGAGAAGGCAAGGCATCACCGGCGGATGATGGGTGCGTAACTTCGACGTAGGAAACAGGCCCTACTTCAGCCTGCGACTGCTGAGCCGCTGATGACCCACTATTATCATCCGCTTTCTTCGGCGCCTTGCGCCGTATATCATAGATCCTACCGAATATCACCCCGAGGACGCCGCCCAGCCGGCGATCTCCGATAGTGCTTGCGCCGGGCCAGTGAGCATTATGGTCGACTTGTTCTAGGTCAGAGCCGTCCCAGGCTTTGACGAAGTCGCGGTGCGTCACTCGAGAGCCTATGCCAACACGGAGTTCCTGGAGACGAGATTTGGAGCGCTCAATCAGAACAGACATTTCGTCCAGGTAGGCGACGTCATCAATTTCCAATACCGTCAGACTCCTGAGAGGCGGAAGCACGCTAAAGGTTGGGTACTCCACGCGGCTGTCCCGGTAACGCATAGGAGTCAATGAGTGGGGTTGTGGTTCAAAGTTGGATGGGAGGAGGATGCCAATAGGAGTTAAAGTTGCCGATGATGGGATAACCGTCTGGCTAGCCAAGTCTGGACTTTGGCCATTGTCGGATTGCGTGGGGTCATCGTAGCTGTCGTGCCATCGAACCCACACTCGTTCCAACTTGGATTCGGCATCTGGCGAGCGATCTTGGTGAGAGGCCAGGGCTAGGAAAATGTCGGATATCACGCCGGTGGGCATATCCCAGACGAAGGTTTCCAGATTCACCATCTTCTCGACTGCAAGGGCAACAAGAGTGCCCAGCATCTTCCCGCTCTCCTTGGAGATGAGATATTCAGCTACCCAGTCGGAAGGCCCATTTCCTAGAGAAAACTTCCGGGTGAATTGGGCATAGTTGCTCTTCCTAAGCTGATGAACCACCGCAGTCGGTGGAGACGAGGAGTGGTTGCGTAGTAAGTGGACGCGGTGGGCAAAGGAATTGCCAAGACAGAGAGTCGAGAGACCATAGGTGAGGGCATCGACGTTCTTAGATTCGGTAGCCTCGGCATCGGAATCGGGCCATACTATGTCGAATCTCGAGTAAATCTGCGGAACGGCTAAACTGTGAAGCGTTGAATTCGTCAACGCAAGGGATGTAAGGTCATTGGTATGCGTAACCTAAGCCCGGTCAGACAACAAAAGCGAAAGACGACCAGGTCAATTAGCTTATACTAAGCCCCGGAAGTGGAGGGGGCTGGATGGGGGGTTGGTGGAATGAAGCTCCCTTACCTCATGTACAATCAGGCGAAGGATATCTACAGGCAGCTCAAGCAAGGTAAGCTTCCCGCTGCGTTCTGCTAATGTCTTGCCAACAACCTCTTTTCCTTTGAGGAGCTTCTCGACAACTTGCTTCGGAGCAGTCTCCTGCCGGGAGGAGCTGGCCGGGAGCAGAGGTTGGGTAGGGCTGACTTGGGAGCTTTCCTCGGATTGGGAATGGCTGGTCGGTATCTGAGGATCGAAGGGTGACGTGGGTGATGTACTGTTGCTGGAGGTGTCGGCAGATGCCGTAACTTCTGACGGTTTGGTCATGTTGGGGAGAGAGAGAACGGTGAGGGCATGCTTCATAGAAGGTCGGTGACGAGGCTGAAGAGGGGCGACGGAGGAAGGCTTCCCGCACCGAGTTGCTGTGGGTGTATTGACGGGGGTGCGGGTGCGGGTCGATGGCGGAATCTTAGTGGGCTACGCTGACGATAGGGATGGAATCGCGATCCGAGTTCAGCGGCGAGGGAAGGGTTGGCTATGATGGGCGCAACCAGAACTCTGCGGTGTTGAATTCGGGAGTCGGCAAGGAACAATTGGGCCTTGCTCTGTGCGCTTGCTGCTCCTCGAATGTTTTGGTCGGGATTTATGCAACTGTGGTGGAAGGGAAGGCTGGCTGGGTTGGGGGTCAAATCTATGACCAGGCAGTCAGCAGCAGTTGCCTATCTCCAGCTGTTGTTGACTAAGCGTGAGTACATTGATGAGAACACGGAGAATTACTGGGGCCTTCCAGCAATAGAGTCTTGACTCTTTCTTGCGCTTTTCCCTTCGGTCATCACTTAACGAAACACACTACAGGTGATGAATATATAGAAAGGGCAATAGAAAAGCCGAGTATCTCTCGCCCTCCGCCATGATACGCCGTTTTCCTTTATTATCTTGAACTACTCATACCTCCGGTCGGAACTCTTACCTATCCGGGACCTGCGAAGTTGGTGAGAGAAACACTGCTAAGACCGGGTTCCACGAGAACGATCGCCTATGGCCACAGAGAGCAACCGGAGCGAAAAGCGACGCCGCATAAACCAACTCCAGCCTAGCCTCAAGATCTTCCGGAAGCTCTGCCCGTCTCCACGCATTCTCGGGCTCGGGTTCGGGTTTGGAGTCTACCGGTACTCACGTCGACTTTGCCCAATGACACCCCTCCGCCACCTCATTATTTGACATGGGGACGGTTTATCTTGGTAGCTCTGCCTTTGTAGAGTCGTTATAACCGATGATGTAATTGGTGTGCCTGTGCAGCCTTGAGCTGCTCAAAACGTACAGCCACCTGATGAAGCACAGAACTCGGGACAAGACCCGTGACGCTGACCCTGTCACGAAAGTCCGAGGTTTAAAATGCGAGGTGAGCGCGAGCAGTAATCCCATCAATGGACGAGTTCCAATATCTGTGCAATTTCTCCTTGCATAAGATATAATGTAATGTACGAGACCTCACGTCAGGCATCGAACAGCGAAGCTCCGCAGATCAACGTGCATTGCTCCTCTGAAATCGCACAACGTCCCGTGGCCAGGACTGGGTTACCCCTCCTCAATCTGCCGCATCTTCAACCTCCTCGCAGCCAACCGACCTCGCATGGTTTATACCTTGCTTGACAAGGAGGGGTTGAAATGCATCCCGCCAGTTCATCCGTCCCATGTACTCATAATGCCCACATGTACGATATGCGAGCAAGCCCAAAGGCCAAAAACAGAAAAAAAGAGGAAGAAAAAAAATTAAACGAGGGGTCCTGGTGTTAATTCCCCCGCGACGAAGCGTCCCCCCCCCGCCCTCAGACTTGCAACATCATTGAGGCACATTTAAGGCAGTCGAGGTTGGTCTCGTGGTCGCGTCCGCCGCCGAATTTACCCCCAGGCCAGGCCAGGCCTTGCCATATCAGAGCCCAAGTACCGAGAAAGAACAATAAATAGAGGTGTCGCCGATAAAAGCGATCATTGATGAGAAATCCCCGCAAACCAAACCGGACCGGGCAGGTTCATAAACAGGCCTGACCAGCCATCCTCAGCGTCACCTTGTTCCGCGTCTTTTTCCTCAATCTGCAAGCAGCAACCTGTGGTTTCTCTCGATATATAAAAGTACACGCCATCTGTTCTCTTCGGCGTTCTGGCTGCCTACAAATCTCGCCGTTGTTCCTCCTGCAGCTGTCGCTGTCGTGTTACGAACCACCGTTAATACCAGGATCAAAACCAACCTTTCTCTAAGTATTATTGTGTTGCCTAATCGAGCCTCGCGACAAAGACTCCCCGCTAGCTGACGAAGACTCAAGCTTGTGCCAGTGTTATAATTGCTTGCCTGGCGTTTCCTGGTGCGCTTGCCGTGTTGTTTATTGGCCTCCCGAGAGACCTCGGATCCGAAAAAAAGAACAGGACAACTTGTTATTTTCTTTGAATGTGAGTTCATCGTGCGGCGACTCTGTCCTCTTCTTCCTCTTTATCTCTCTGTCCTCGTCGATGGGACCAAGTTAGGCGCATGAGTGATGGACCGAGGACGTGGCGGTCTAGGATCCTGCAACTGTAGACTTCGTTGATTTGTACATTGTACAAGTACGAAGTACTTACACGAGACAAGACTAGCCCAGGACCCATTTAAGTCCATCACCGCCTTCCCGCAGTTGCAGATTAGCTATCTGAGCTCACCCACCTCGAAAAGCACGCGTTGCGTCACTCCGCTGCCCCCAAACCGCGACTCGTCGACAGCAGATATCTTCGTCGCTACACTCAGCTAACGCTCGCCCAACGCGAAATTAGGAGGGAAAATAAAGTAGCGAAACCGAGAATACAGATCTAATTCTCTTGTGTATTTATCTTCTCGCGAAACCCAAAGCGCCCAATATCCCGCTATTCCGCCCAAACCGCCATCACTGCCACATCCCCAACCCCGCGCCCCTACAAACCCCGAAAAACAAATCGTCGCCTTTAATAAATCCAGCCTTCCGCAACAATGTCCTCCTTCCTCCAAGACCTCTGGGAATCCATCTTCGTCGCCGGTCCGACCCCTACCCTCCTCAAAGCCGCCAACGCCACCTTCGCCGCCCTCCAGCTCCTCCTCGCTATCCTCCTCTTCACCACCCAGAGCGTCCACTTCATCATACTCTCCATCCTCTGCGGAGGTCTATGGTGGTCCATCAACTGGTTCGCCGCCGAGCTGAAGATACATCAGGAGCGCGAGGAGCGCGAGAAGCGCAAGCTCGAGGCCGAGGCTGCCCGCGATGATGCGGCGGGGGGATCTTCGGGCGACGATGACGACGACGGGGAGAGCGATAGCGAGACCGAGGTCGAGACGACTATGACGGCGCCGCCGGCGAACGTATTGCCCGCGGCCGCGAGGACTCCCCCCGTGGCGGAGTCCAAAGATGTCGAGTCGGTACAGAACGTGGGGGAGATTAGGAGGAGGGAGGTACCCGCCGCGGCTTCGAGGGGGATTGGACCGGGAACGCAATCGAGCGTGAGCACCGAGGACGAGTGGGAAAAGGTCTCCGAGAGCGAGAACGATAAGCAGAAATAGGTTTTCGTCTAGGGCGCATCCTCGCCGAAGGTCCTTTCTAGCTGCACAATCCGCATTTTTACTTTTATTTACTTTGATACCAGGCGCAGTCAGTTCCGGACCGTGGTGGCGGAGGGAATAGTGTTGGCATGGGTACTGGGGGGCGAGGGGATGTCAGGCTCAGCAGCGTAGCGAGTTGGGTGTTGGAGCGAGGGAGTCGTTAGTTTTACATGCATGATAGAGAGGTGGTTTTCTTTCCGTAGACAGTTCTCGTCGAGGGAGCTCTATATATTATCCTCACACCGTACTCAGGTTGATGTGGGCACCCATTTCCGTACTCCGGGCATCACCCAAGTTTCTTCCAAGAGAATGGGAACATCTAGTCCGATTCGTCCCGTATATTTTCGATACATATTGAATGGAGAGTTTGCTATCAAGACGTGATTTACTTCCATTGAATCAAGATGTTCCCGTCCGTATCCGCCCACCCTAGCCAGTCCGACAACTAACAACACATTTGCAATGTCACACCGCTTTTTTTGATACCATCAATATAGCCAACGCCCATTCACTTGACCAGAACCGAAAAACAACAAAAAGGGTCTTGCATCGTACCACATGAACCACATGAGGAGAGTAGGTCTACACTCTGTGACACTGTGACACTGGTACCACATACGCACAGCTAGAGTGCCTTCGAAGATGCGGGGACTAAGATTGCTCGACAACATTTCCCTCACAGAATCCGACTCAGCGGGCCGCAGTTCAAGACCTGCGGTTGGTTTGATGGCTCCCCGCTCACGGTTATCCGCCTCGACAAGCAACAGGTAACCATCCTTCACGTTCGGTTTGCTGAGATCGTCTTCGGTGATGTCACCCGCGCATTGGTGAACATGAGGGATATCTGATGCAAGGCAGCTCCGAGGAGGATATGTCTCGTCCGACACAAGCCGGATATGGAACACTAACTTCCACAGCTCGAGGTCTTATTTTGGGTATTTCGAAGGATCATTTACACTGTTGTTCTGCTGCGTGGCGTCCTCTCCAGTACCAAAAATGTGGAAAGCCGGATCAACAGACCAGATCATTGTTTGCGTGTAATTCTCGAAGGCATCCTGCAGGAAGAAGATTAACATTTGGAACCCCGCAATGTACACGGTCGCACGCCGTGGACTGAAAAGAGTTTCGTGACTTACCCAATCGACCTCCCCCGTGTCGACACCATTGCCTCCGAGCTGGGGGAATAGGGAGAGGGGTGGTGACGACTGACGGTTCGCCCCAAACGTGTCAAATTGCAATTCCGGAGGCATAGCTGGCTCAACAACCCCCGTGGACATGGGAAGGTCCATCTGGGAAATGGGCGGCAGCTTGTTCTGGCTCTGGCTAACGAAATTCGGTGGTGACGAGGGAGAGATCGACCCAGCGAGCATGCCCAAACCCAGGGCGGCGGACTGCTCCGGTCTCATATCTTGCGAATCGACGAAGGAGTTAATACCAGTGAGCCGCACACCAGCTCCCGGCGTTGCGGACCGGCTGGGTTCTCGAGGTCCGGCCATTTTCGCACTCTCGATCAGAATTTTCAGGACAGCCCCGGCCTTGTACGCGTCAACCGACATGTGAGACATTCCTTGCCAGATATCTCTCGTTATCTCCAACGTCCTGAGCATCTCACGCTGCTGCTCCGGTGTGCAGATGTAACCAGTTTGAGTGAACGGTGAGATGGGAGTCTCGTGCGCTTCCCTACTAGAATATCGCAGCTCTACTGCGACCAAAGCCGCCGGATAATTAAAGTCCTTCAGGGCTAAAGACGCAACGTGGCATTTCAGGTCTTCTAATCGACCGCCGGGCTGCGTTTCGCGGTGTAGAGACTCGAGATGGTGGAGCATCGCGAGAGATGCTTCAATAGCAGTTCTGCGCGAATGCGCATAGCGAGGATTCTGCCTTCCACGTGGGATATAATTCCTATGAAGAACACACAGTATCTTTTGGTACAAAATGTCGAGGTGGAATCGCGTCATGTAGTCCTGTGGTGGTTCGGAGATGTCATATAGCGGGGATATCTTGAGATGAGGCGGGAACTGGGCCCGGATAGCCCGGAGATCCGTGTCAAATTGCAAAACTTCGTCGTATGTGAGCTGGCGACCAACGTTTGTAGTTGCGCGCAGGATTTTGCCAAATTCGATGCAAAGTTTAGATTTCGCGATGAGATAGTCCACCGGTGTTCGTTCCAACGCCGACCTTGGTGGAGGTAGTTCCGTGGACTCTGGACCAAAGTCTTCATCGAGGAGGTTTCTGGGTAACTCAGTATCGCAGTCTGAATCATTTATCATGCGGGGAAGAGAAAGGTGATGTGAGAACACCACATCGCCCATCCGGACCATCGCCCAAACTCTTCTTCTCATTTCCTAATAGATGAGTTAGTCTTCCTAGAGCAACCGAAAACGCGGAAACAAAAATAAAATGAAATAAAATAAAATAAAATAAAAACGTACTGCCTGATACGGAGTGAGGGATTTGAACCATTTTCCATCACGATGATATCCCATCCTAAATGCTATCCTCGTTGCTAGGGATAGGACAAGCCACAAGGCCATGTCCATGTCCCACCTCGAGCTGTACTCGCCAAAGATGTAAAGTGTCAGAGTTTCGATCGAATACTCTACAGCTTTGGTATAGTCGGCCGTAACGAGACACTGAGAAGCTCGCAGGCGATATTCCGCGGCAATGTCGAGAGAACGGCCTTTCATATCAGGCGGCTCATCACCGGCCTTGTGATAGCTTATCGCAGCATGGCAAAGAATCGAGTAAAGCAGACCTATCCACATCAGTGGCGTCTGTGAGGGATCTAGCCAATGGGCATGCAGCTGGCGCAAGAAAGTTGGGCGATGGACAATACATATCCAACCGTCCGAAGATTGGAAAAAGCGCTCGCATAAAGCCAGAATCGTTGTTTTCGGCGGTAGTTCTGCCCGCAACTCAACCTCGGACGTCCTCAGCGTTCCTAGTAGGAGCACAGGACCTTCAAGCGCATGCGCGGGTTTGGAGGAAATGACCTGTTTGTAGCTCCTCTCCAGCTCCTTTTTGTGAGTCACGAAATAGTTCTTAACTTCGGCAATATCTGCGAGAAGCGAGTGCCAGTGCTCCTGGCCCAAGTACATGGACTTGCCCATCTCGGAGTCGACCTTTAGGACGCCGAGAGAGGTAGCAAGCCTGTCGTCAACATCGCTGCCTTCATCGCCCTGGTCGGTCCGCGTCGAAGCCGACATAGAAGAGCCCTCTGTCTGGGACCTATTCGTGACCGCAGTCGAATCTTGACTTATTTGACCTGTTGACTCGGTTCGGGAAGATGGAACCTCGACGTTCGCACCGCCGTGCATCAACGATAGCACAAGATTTTCCAGGCGATCGATTCTGTTCTGCATATCTCCTGGACCGGCGGCTGCTTGGGTCTGAGGCTTCTTTCGTGGAGCTGTCGCAGCATAATGGCAGGAGGTCGTGGAGGAACCGTCGCGCTTTACACAGTTTCCGCAAGGATGGGCCCGGTCGCATTTCCTATACATAAGAGAAAGAGGTTAGACATTGCCTAGGAGGAGGGTCGAGATGAAAAATCTAGTCGGCTTGGGCTCTGTTGTCGTTAACGAATCGAGCTGCTTACAGTCTAAGTGGCGGGATCGTTAGCACTTCACCAATATTCGCGGGAGGTGGAGAGGGCGAGAGTGACAAACTTCTTAGCCCGGCACATCTGGCAGCTCACGGGAATGCGATTCCTCTTGCGTATAACGCGGAACTGCTCTGTCGGGGAATGGGCGCCGCCCGACGAAGGCGTCGTTGAAGGAGGAGTAGGGGTCATGGTGGCTCGCGGTCCAATGGAAGATAAAGTTTAAGGCGGAGTTAAGAGGCGAGTCTCCGAAGAGCTGGCAAGGATGTGAAATGGCGATGAACGTCGACAATGACGAGACGGTGGGTGTGCGATTTCGGTTCCTAAACTGGGAGCACAAAGGAGCGAGTATGTCCGACACGGATTCCAAGCGTTCTCATTCCCAGGCGTCGAAGGTGGCCAGCGGCAAACTGGAGACGTTTGTCTTGACCACGGTGAAGAAAATAAAGACGGCAAGGGAACGGCGAGAGTCGAAGATGGTGAAGACCGGGTGTCTCCAACTGCGAGGCGAGGATGAGTTACGGCGGTGAGGAGTTGGAGAGGAAGAATAGGGAAATCTGTGTGCTTTGCGACAATGTTGGTAAGGACGTGAATTTCGGCGGGCCAATTTTGGGTCCTCTGTGCTTCTGGCGTGGCGTGTAGGATTCAGTATCATTGATTGATGCTGCGTCCGCCGCCTGCGTGTTACACTGCGCCGCAACAAAGTACTCTCGAGCCACCTTTGGGGACTAAGTTTGACAATCAATGTTCGATGTTGGACTGATTGCAGCTCGATCCACCCCGGAACAATCCGTGCAGGGCGGCGGGGGAGGAACAATTTGGGAGGTGCGGCAGCCAGTTTGAGGCGTGGGCAGCCTGGTGTGGTCCTCAGTGCAGATACCTCCGAAGCGTGAATGTGATTACCACGCTACTACCCTGTACTGTTGTACTTCGTAGTCACTCGAAGTACTTTTGCAG
>Ga0164243_10013246_pt1 | contig 11618 bp, 10 predicted proteins | sample OricompcompostOP_FD_108781 | JGI IMG/M metagenome (GOLD analysis project Ga0164243, IMG submission 108781) | Organic Plus compost microbial communities from Emeryville, California, USA - Original compost - Organic plus compost (OP) | ecosystem: Engineered > Solid waste > Mixed feedstock >... | reverse complement strand
CGCGAGAGAACCACCGCATCCTTGATCGGGATCGAGCTTTGGTAATAGTAGCGGTTGAGCGCCCAAGCCTGGACCTGGCCCTTGTTGAGCTTGCCTCCATGCAACATGCGGTGGAACGGATGCAGGTTGTGATAGCGCTTGGCACCGATCTCGTAGAGGCGCTTTTCCAATGCTTCGGCGCTTTCAAGCGGGCTTTCGTCGATTTCGGATCGTGCCGAGGCCAGCATCATAATGTCAGCTCCATACCATCATAGGCAATCTGCCATCCGGCTTCCTCGGCCCGTCGGCGCTCGGCCGAGCCTGGCAGAAGCACGGGGTTCGAATTGTTGATGTGCAGGAAAATCTTTTGTCCGAGCTGTAGCCCGGCGAGTTTGCTCAGCGCGCCATCCTCTCCGGAAATGGAGATATGGCCCATTCTCCTGCCGGTCTTCTTCCCCAGCCCGGCAGCGATCATCTCGTCGTCGCGCCAAAGGGTCCCGTCGAAGAAGACGAGCGGCGCCCCCTCGAGACGGCTGGCAAGGTCCGCGTTCACATCACCGCAGGCGGCAACGAAGAATAGCTCGCCGCCTTCGCGAGCCTTGATGTGAAGGGCGATGGTATCGCCTTCTTCCTCCGCATCTGCGCGCTCGGTTCCTTCAAGATACCATGCTGGTTTGCCGGGCACGATGAACGCCGTCACCTCAAGGCCGGACGGGCTGCCGTCTGCAAGCACCGGCTCGAAAGGCTTTTCGATCTCGATGGGACGGCGCGCCACGATCTCGGGGTTCAGCACGTTGAAGATGCTGTTGTCTGCGAGCACCGACAGAACCTTGGGATGCGCGTAGATCGAGAAGGGCGATCCCTCACGCAGCGACAAGAGGCCCGTCACCGCATCCACCTCGCCATTGGTCAAAAACACGCCCGCAATCGGGCTGTGCCGCATGGCAGTGCCCGCCGGGTGAAGCCGAGGTGTGCCGTTGATCTGCTGACGGATATCGGGCGAGGCGTTGATCAAGAACCAGTTTAGATCATCACAGCTGATGGCGACCGAAGCCTGTGTTGCCTGGAAGGAAGGGGTGGCCCGCGCCTTCCGGCAGATATCGCAATTGCAGTTCCACTGCGGTACGCCGCCACCTGCCGCAGCGCCCAGAACGATAGCTCGCAACATGCTGAATTACCTAGAGGCTGCGGCAGGGGCAAAGCATTACTTGCGCTTCGCGCAGGCGTACATGTTGATTTCCATGCCCACCTGCACTTCGCTGATCTTCGGCGTTTTCCAAGCCATGAGAATATCCTCCTGAGTAGACGTGGCGGATTGCCACGTCGCCATCATGCAGTTCTCATCGGCGGTGAACTATCTATGGCTGCCATAGATTGGAGGGGCGGCTGCAATCAGCCGGCAGCCGATCAACCGCATCGGGCTGCTTGGATGCGGGCGAGCAAAAGAAAAAGAATGGCTAGGCGTCGTCCGCCCATCTGGGCCTGCGCTTTTCATTGAAGGAGGCGAGGCCTTCACGTGCGTCGCTCGTTTGCGCGGTGATCATGATCTGGCTTTCGGCGAATGCGATGGCTTCGTGGAAATTCATCATCTCCATGGCGGCCATGGCCTGCTTCATGCGCTTCACCGCAACGGGCGACCCGCCGCGCAGTTTTTCCAAGAGCCATTCAACCTTCGCGTCCAGTTCCGCTGCGGGCGCAACGTAGTTGATCAAGCCGATCTCGCGGGCGCGGTTCACGTCGATCAGCTCGCCGGTCAGGATGAGCTCTGCGGCGTGGCGCGGCAGAATCAGGTTACGGAAATAGACCTGCACCTGGACTGGAATGACGCCGACCTTGGTTTCGGGCAGGCCGAAGCGGGCGTGATCGGCAGCGACGACGAGGTCGCAAAGAGACATCAACGCCATGCCCCCGGCCACGCAGGCTCCGTTGATGCGGCCGACAATGGGGATTCCTGCCTGTCGCACGACGCGGGCGAGGCGGCCGAAGTCTGTGGTCGGCTCGTCGAGCAGATCGCCGAAGACGGATGTTCCCTGTTGCAGGTCTCCGCCCGCGCAGAAGGCCTTGTCGCCGGCACCCGTAAGGACCACGGCGCGCATGGTGGCGTCGGCCATTGCCTGCTCGATGCCAGCCTTGATGCCGTCGATCACCGATTGGTTGATTGCGTTCCGCCGTTCCGGCCGGTTGATGGTGATCCAAAGAGTGGTGCCGCGGCGTTCGGTCAGTATTGCGTCAGGCTGGCTCATTCTTTCCTCCTCAGGCCTTCACCAGGCCCTGATCAACCCAGCTTGCAGGGACGGGCACCTTCATCTCCAGCGCCATCTGCCCGAAAGCTTTGCCCTGCGGATCGATGCGCAGCGATGCCATGCCCCCGCCGCCAAGGGCGCGGTGCAGCAGAAAATTGAGGGCGTTCAGCCCCGGTGCTTCAAAGCGCTCGGCAGGTCCTTCGATTATCCCGTTGAAATGCGCGAGCATTCTGTCCGCGGTCACCTCGCGCCGGATAAGCGGCAAAAACTCCGGCCGCCGTGCGATGATCGCGATATTGGAGGAATCCCCCTTGTCGCCGGAGCGGGCATAGGCGAGCCGAATGAGCGGTACTTCCACCGTCGGTTCATCTGGGACGGACGCAACTTCTCCGGCCGGCTCGATTGTCGCGTGGTCTTCGCTGCCGCACGGCACCGCGATCGTCATCCGCTCCCTACCGACCGTCACGATCGGCACCGGCATTTCGGTCTTCGGCACGTAGAATGTGAAAAGGCGCACCACGGGGGTCGGCTTGGGGCGTCCGCTGAAAATACCGGTTGTGCCCGGCGCGAACGAAAGGCCGATCGATCCGATCTCCTTGGCGAAAAGATCGAGTGCTTGGCGGCTTTCGTGTCGAACGACGAGACGCAGAAGCACCTCCCGAGTATCACGCGCCTTCGCGGCACCGGCATAGCTTGCCTCTGCTCCCAGCGCCTCGATGTGGGTGGCGGTGAAATCCGGCAGGCCGCGGGCAGCAAGCTGGCTGCGCGCCCGCGCGATCATGGCTTCGGCTGTACGTTCCGCTTTCCGCGCTGCGTCAGGTCCGACGATGGAGATCGCAGCTACGGCCCGATATCCGTCCTGGTAGGTGGCCGAGACCTTATAGCTGGAACTCGGCGCACGCCCTTTCGCGCCGGAAACAAAAACGCGGTCCGCGCCCTGTTGGGTGATCGTGATATTCGAGAAATCCGCCGTCACATCCGGCAACATATAGCTGGCGGGATCACCGACTTCGTAAAGGACCTGCTCGGCCACCACGGGCGGCGTGACGAGACCGCCCGTATTCTCCGGTTTGGTGAGTATGAAGGAGCCATCGGGCCGGCACTCGGCGATAGGATAGCCGATATTTTCCCACCCCGGCACATCTTCCCAGTCGGTGTGGATGCCGCCCGTCGCCTGCGGTCCGCATTCAAGCACGTGGCCTACGAGGCTACCGGCAGCGAGCCTGTCATAGTCTTCCTCGGCCCAGCCAAATTCATGCATCAGGACGCCGAGTGCGAGCGCGCTGTCGGCGCAGCGTCCGGTGATTACAATGTCGGCTCCGGCGTCAAGCGCGGCCTTTATCGGCAGTGCGCCGAGATAGGCATTGGCCGTCAGCATTTCCTCCGGCATTTCGCGGCCGGAACTTGCGTCACGGGTCCCTGCTGCGCGCATCCTGTCAAGCAGCGGCAGCACATCGTCGCCTTCAACGATGGCGATCCTAAGCGTAAGGCCAAGCTCCCGTGCGGCAGCTTCCAAGGCGTCACGGCAACCGGCGGGGTTCACGCCTCCGGCATTGGTCACCACCTTGATGCCGCGCTGCGTCAGTTCCTTCAAATTGGGCTTCAGATACGCGATGAAATCGGGAGGAAAGCCGCCGGCCGGGTCCTTCATACGGGCCCTGGCCAGGAGCGACATGGTCACCTCGGCCAGGTAATCCATCATCAGGTAGTCGAGCTCGGCGGTAAGGAGCTGGGGGATCGCCATCGGGCTATCACCCCACGCACCCGACGCTCCACCAATGCGGACGATCTTGTCGCTCACGTCTTTCCTCCCGCGGAGCTGGTCAGTAGGATTTCGGCAGGCCGAGCACCCGCTCTGCGATATGGCAAAGGATCAGTTCACGAGACACGGGCGCCAGCCGCATGCCTACGGCCTCGCGGAAATAACGCTCGACGTTGAACTCGGCGGCATAGCCCATCCCGCCATGCGTGCGCACGGCGCGATCGCAAGCGTGGAAGTTTGCATCTGCGCTCATGTATTTGGCGGCGTTTGCCTCGGCGCCGCAGGGTTGACCCGCATCGTAAAGCTCCGCCGCACGTAGCGTCATCAGCTCCGCCGCCATCAGCTCCGACCAGCTTTCCGCCAGCGGATGTTGGATCGACTGGTTTTGGCCGATAGGCAGTCCGAAGACGACGCGGTCCTTGGCGTACTGCACGGCCCTCGACAGAGCGCGACGGCCAACGCCGATGCACTCGGCCGCGTTCAGGATCCGCTCGGGGTTGAGACTGTCAAGGATGTAGCGGAAGCCCTTGCCTTCCTCGCCGATGCGATCCTCTACAGGGATCTCCAGATTGTCGATGAACAGAGCATTTGAATCGACCGCCGCGCGGCCCATTTTGTGCACCTCACGCACCTCGATCCGGCTCCGGTCGAGATCGGTGAAGAAAATCGAAAGGCCGTCGGTCGGCTTCTTGCATTCCTCGATCGGCGTCGTGCGGGCGAGGAGGAGGATCTTGTCAGCGATTTGCGCGGTCGAAATCCACATCTTGCGGCCGGTGACAACGTATTTGTCTCCTTGGCGCACGGCGCGCGTCTTGAGCTTGGTCGTGTCAAGTCCGGCGTCCGGCTCGGTCACGCCGAAGCAAGCGCGAATTTCCCCCTTGATCAACGGAACCAGCCATCGTTCCTTCTGCTCGGGCGTTCCGTGCACCACGATGGAATGGGGGCCGAAAATATTGATATGGACGGCTGAGCAGGCGGCGAACGAGCCTGCCGAATTGCCGATCACCTGCATCATGATCGCCGCCTCGGTCACGCCGAGGCCGGCACCTCCATATTCCTCCGGCATTGCGATGCCGAGCCAACCGCCTTCGGCGATGGCCTTGGTGAACTCGGTGGGGAAGGACCCGATTCGGTCCTTCTCCTGCCAATATTGGTCATCGAAGCGGTCGCAGATGGCCTTTACGGCATCGCGGATTTCGGCGCGCTCGGGTGTGGTGGCAAGGGCATCGAAATTCATAAGCTGATCTTTCCCTGCATTGGCGGCGGCTCAGGCCGCGTCTGTCTTTTTGGCTGTGGCGGCTTGCAGAACTTCTCGGGTGTGCTCGCCCAGATTGGGCGCGAGGCGCCGGATCGAAGCGGGTGATTTTGCGAACTTGACCGGGAAGCGGGCTACATTGAGCGTTCCCTCGGTGGGATGCTCGAGCTTGCTGAACATTCCGACCGCCTTTAGATGCGGATCCTCGAACAGGTCCTCGATCATGTTCACCGGCGAGACCGGCGTATCGATCGAGTGGCAGAACTCGATCCATTCCGCATTGGTTCGCGTGGGCATGTGTTTGGCGAGATATTGTCCCGCGAGCTCGGCATTCTGTGTGCGAAGCTCCTGGGTGGCAAAACGCGGATCGCGATCGATCATGCCGGGGTCACCCACCAGCTCGCAGAATGCTCGCCAGTGCTTGTCGGAGTAGACGACGAGCGAAAGATAACCGTCCTTGGTTTTGTATGGTCCGCGCGCCCGTGACAGGAGCCGCTTGTACCCCATCGGGCCGATATCGGGATCAAAGGCATGCCCGCCCATGTGGTCGGCCACGACGAACTGCGCCATGGTCTCGAACATCGGTACTTCGATTTCCTGGCCCTGGCCCGTCATGGCGCGATGATAGAGGGCGCTCGTCAGGGCGATGGTGAGATAAAGGCCCACAACCCGGTCGCAGATATTGACCGGCGCGTATCGTGGCGCGCCATCGACGGCTTGGAAGAGGCCGGAAATACCAGCCGCCGCTTGCATCAGATCGTCATACACGGCCTGGCCGGCATTCGGGCCCTCGCTGCCATAACCGACGGCGCCGCAGAAGATGATCCGCGGGTTTATCGCCGACACTGTGGCGTAGTCGAGCCCAAGACGCTTCATGGCCTGGGGACGCACGTTATAGACCAGGATGTCGGCCTGGGGCACGAGGCTCAAGAGCGCGTCCTTGCCTTCCTTGGTCTTCAGGTCGAGGACAACACTGCGCTTGTTCCGGTTGGACTGAAGGTAGAGCGGCCCCATCCCCTCATGCTTGGCCGGCCCTATCCAGCGCATGGAATCACCGGAGGGGCTCTCGATCTTGATCACGTCCGCCCCGAGATCGCCGAGGATCTGCGTTGCAGCCGGACCCATGATCACCGTCGTTAGATCGAGCACCCGCACGCCTGCCAGCGGACCCGTGGGGCTAGCCGTCTCCATCTCGTCACCGTGCACCGCGGTGCTGCTCATTCCGCCGCTCTCCAACTCATAATTTCGGTATTACGAAAATAATTTCATTGTGACGGAGTGATATTTGATCGCGCCGAGCTATGTCAAGCCGCGTCCTCTTCTGCGTGTGGATGCGTTCGCCCCTGCCGGTCGCCGCCGATACGTGCTGCCGTCTGGACCAAAACCGAGATATCTGGCTGTCGCTCGATGTCCCCGATGAGATCCAGGAGTTGGCCAAGCTCCTCGCGCGAAGCACCGATTTCCTCCGCTAGCCCGATTGCAAATTGGCCAATCTGGGCGGTGGAGGGGCGACCTAGGGTCTCGGTCAGAGCGCTGGAGAGTTGGCGTCCATCGGTGGTTTGGACCGTGATGCGACAAAGCCGTTCAGGTATTTCATCCGTGGCGATGACGGCGATCTTGGATACTTCGCCTAGGATTGCCGGGTCTCCGACAAGCTCGAGATCCGAAAGGGCGAGCCGACGCTGCAGCAAAGCGTTGCCCAGGCAGAATTGCGCACTCATCTTCGTTGCCGTGGGGCTTGCGAAAGGGCCGGTATTGTCAATGCCCGGGTAGCGCGCCTCATAGGGGTTCAGTTCCAGGACAAGCCCTGCGACCTCATGGTGCGACAGGTCTTCCTGTGTCAGCAATTCCGTTAGCACCTGCAGCGGGCCCTGAAGGATTGCGCAGGCAGGGTAGGGTTTTACCGTCGCTTCTTCGATCTGCCAGAAATCATAATCTGCCCATGCTTCCCTGGGGTTAGCCACGCATCCAGCATAGCCGTTGAAGAAGCCGCGGGGACCCTCAAGTGCAAAGCGAGCCGCCGTGGCGCCGGCAGCTGCAGCCCGCGCCGCCGTGATGCCGTTCCGCGCCGCAAAGCCAAGTTGCAGGGGAAATTCCGCACTGCCTTCCTGCCATACCTGTGCGAGCCCTCCCGCAAGATGTGTCGCGATGCCAAGCGCGTGCGCGGTCTGGGCGGAGGTCAGGCGCATCAGCCGCGCCGCAGCAGCTGTTGCGCCGAACACGCCATAGACACCGGCCGCGCGGAAGCCTCGGCCCGTTACCTCCTGGTCGAAGTCGCGGCCAATCCGGCAGAGCACCTCGTAGCCGATGATGATCGCCTCGAGGAATTCCGCGCCCGTCGAGTCATACTCTTCCGCTATTGCGAGGGCGGCCGCCATGACGGGGGCCCCGGGATGGGTCGTGGAATCCGGGTGCGTGTCGTCCTGCGAGCGGGCGTGAAACAGCGCGCCATTGGCGAAGGCGGCTCCTTCCGTCGAGACCCGGCAGCCGCTGTGAAGGATGGTAGCCTGAGCGGGCAGGCTATAGTTCGTCTCTGCGATCTTGTGAGCGATCCGTTCACGGCCGCGCCCCGCAAGCGCGACTGCAAGGTTATGGGTCAGTGAGACTTTCGCTCTCTCGACCGCTGCCGACGTTATGGCGCTCGGGGGTGTGTCGGCGACGAGCAGACCAAGGAATTCGGACAGACTGGATTTCGTCATAGCGCGCCTCCCGTGCGATCATCAGCCATGGGCAGATATCAATCCTGTATTTCGCCATGCCGAATGTTTATACGCTGTGAAGAATTTTACTAGCGGCGTCCGACTCGCCGCGTCAAGGCATGGGAAAAGGCAGGAGGAGCCGGCGTGGTGGATACCGTCACACATTCCGAGGCGAGTGGTGGAGGGCGGCCTCTTGCCGCTTGGTTTGAAGCAGCGCGGCAAAGGAGATTGAAAGGGATCCACACGCCCTGGGATTTCCGCAGCAGTGCAAAGCGCGCGCTACCAAGGATGGTCTTCGATTACATCGATGGAGGGGCAGGGAGCGAAATCGCCATACGCATGAACCGCGAAGCCATCGATTCGGTGCGTCTCGTGCCTTCCGCACCGAGGGACGTCAGCTTCTGCGATACCTCCGTCACGCTTTTCGGACAGGAACTCAGCTTGCCTGTGATCATTGGCCCGACGGGCCTTGCTTCCGCCTCCTGGCCGCGCGGCGAGATCGCATTGGCAGAAGCGGCTGCCCGGACCGGCATACCTTACGTGATGCCGAATGCCGCCAGTGTTTCTCCTGAAGACGTGGCGCGGGCGGGGGAGGGCCGGGCGTGGTTTCAGCTCTATCCGCCGCCTGATCGGGAATTGACGCGCAAATGGGTGGCGCGGATTCGGGACTGTGGCTTCTCTGCGCTGGAAGTGACCATCGACGTGGCCGTGCCGGGGCAGCGTCTGCGCGATGCGTATAATGGCTTCGTGATGCCCTTTCGCTGGACGCCGGGGAAATTCCTCGATGTCGCCGCCCGTCCCGTCTGGGCGATGAAGATGCTCTATCATGGCCAGCCAACGCCCTATCTGCAGGTGGAGAGGGACGGGTCGCGGGCGACCGCTTCAAATCAGTCCGAGAACCGCCGCTACCGCTTCACGCGTGCACTGAGCTGGGACCTGCTCAAGATCCTGCGCGACGAATGGCATGGGCCGTTGCTCGTGAAAGGGCTGCTCGATCCGCGTCAGGCAGGTCAGGCGCTGGCCGCCGGCTATGACGGTATCGTCATATCCAATCATGGAGGCCGACAGCTGGATGGCAGTGTTTCGCCAATAGAGATGCTGCCGGAATTCCGGTCCGAAGTGGGGGGCCGCATTCCTTTGCTGATCGACGGCGGCTTCCGATCGGGAGTGGACGTCGTAAAGGCCGTTGCGCTTGGGGCCTCGGCGGTGCAACTGGGGCGCGTGGGTGTCTTTGCGTTGGCCACTGCGGGCAGGGCCGGAGTCGAGCACGCCCTGACGCTGTTTCGCGCCGAAATCGAGACCGCAATGGCGCTGTGTGGCGTCACTCGGCTAGAGCAACTGGACGAGCATTCTGTTCGCCACAACTGGGGAGGTCCGAGGCCATGATGAGGATCGCAGTTCTTGACGACTATCAGAACGTCGCCAGCACTTTCGCTGATTGGTCATCGCTTTCGGGCCGCGCCGAGCTCACGATTTTCCATGATACGGTCCGCCACGAGGATGGCTTGGCCAAGAGACTGGCTGTTTTCGACGCGGTCTGCTTGATGCGTGAGCGCACGCCGTTTCCGGCATCCTTGATCGCGCGCCTGCCAAGGTTGAAGCTGATCGTGACGACGGGCATGAACAATGCTTCGCTTGACCTGGCTGTGGCCAAGGCAAGGGGCATTCTGGTCTGCGGCACGAATTCGGTAGGCCATTCCACCGCGGAACTCGCTTTCGCCTTCGTGCTACAGCTGGCAAGAGGCATATCACGGGAAAGCGCGTCACTGGCCGAGGGCGGCTGGCAGGTCGGAGTTGGCCGCGATCTTGCCGGAGCGCGGCTCGGCTTGCTGGGACTTGGCCGGCTCGGCGCCAAGATGGCGGCTTACGGCCGCGCCTTCGGCATGGAAGTCGTGGCCTGGAGCCAGAACCTCACCGAAGAGGCAGCCTCCGAAAAAGGTGCCGAGCGCGTCTCCAGGGAAGAACTCTTCGCCAGTTCCGATTTCGTCAGCGTGCATCTCCGCCTGTCGCCCCGCACCACCGGTATCGTGGGTGCGGCCGAGTTCGCTCGGATGAAACGCGATGCCTTCCTCATCAACACCTCTCGGGCCGGGATCATTGACCAGGCGGCGCTGCTCAACGCGCTCCAGCACCAGATGATTGCCGGAGCCGCGCTCGACGTCTTCGATGAGGAACCGCTGCCGGAGGAGCATCCGCTGCGCCATGCGCCCAATCTGCTCATGACGCCTCATATCGGCTACGTCACCCGGGACACCTATGCGGTTTTCTACCGTGAGACGCTGGAAGCGGTGCTTGGCTGGCTCGACGGAAACCCGGTCCGGGTGATCGTCTAGGCAAGCAAACCGCGATCGCGGGCGAGCCTGGCGACGATTGCCGCTATGGTTTCCAGGGTAGGCGCCGGAATTCCTGCCGCGCGAGCGAACTCGACCGGCGCCAGTACGATTTCATTGATCTCCATCGGCCGGCGCTGCTCATAATCCTGCAGCAGGGAAGGTTTATGGTCGAGTGTCTTCCGAAGCATCTCCTCGGGAACAAGCTCCGAGTGCAGCGAGTATCCATATGCTGCCGCGATCTCGAGACCTTCCGTCACGATGCGCTGGTAGATGACGCCCAAAGCCGCATCGTGTTTCGAGATCGAGCTTTTGTTGCCGGTCGCAAGCGCGATTACCGATCCGCTCATATTGAACAGGAGCTTCTTCCAAATCGCCGCGCGGATATCCGTGACCTCGGGCGAGGCAATGCCGGCGTCGCGGAATGCTTGCCGCACAGGCTCAACATTTGTCCTCGGAGGCATCGTGATCGCTGCGATATCGATCCGGTTCGCGCCGGGAGAATTGTTCACCACGATGCCCGGCGCGCGCATCTCATTGGCAGAATAGATCAATCCGCCGAGAATCCTTTCTGCCGGCATAGTGCGCAGGAATTGTTCCGATAGGGCGAATGAGGGCAGGCGAGGTGGGATGGCGTCCCCTGCGGGCAGACCTATGGGATACCACCACGGCATGCCGTTCTGGGTGAAAAGAACCAGCGTTTCCGGCCCGACGAGTCGCGTGAGTCCGCTGGCAACGGACGCAAGGGCCGTGGCCTTGACGGTTACGATCACAAGATCCTGGATGCCCAGATCGGCCGGATCATCCGAGGCTAGAGGATGAGCGGTCGATTCCCCGCCGGCAGCGACGAGCTTGAGGCCATCGGCACGGATAGCGGCCAAGTTGTCGCCCCGGGCGACCACCGAGACATCGTGGCCCGCCTGCTGCAGACGCACCGCAAAGTGGCCCCCACCGGCGCCAGCACCATAAATGCAGATACGCATTTGTCGTTTGCCTCCCAAAGCCGGTCGCCTCTTTCGATGTAACGAAAGAGATTTCATTATCACGAAGGTGGTGGTAGTCAAATCTGCTTGGCAGGCTGGACGGGTGGTGCTTCGGTAAGAGAACAGCAAAGTCGTTCCTCCCCCTTGACCTTGCCCGTCATCCGCGCCCATGTACTGGCCGTTTCAGAATTGTGGTGAGGCGATGTCCAAGATCGTCAAACGGACGCTAGAGTTTTTTGAATTATTTGCCGAGCACAAACGGCCATTATCGCTGTCGGAAATTTCCAAACTGCTCGAAATTCCAGTATCGAGCTGCCACGATGTTCTGCAAACCCTTCTGGAGCTTGGCTATATTTATGAGCTGGGG
>Ga0164243_10013244_pt1 | contig 11619 bp, 13 predicted proteins | sample OricompcompostOP_FD_108781 | JGI IMG/M metagenome (GOLD analysis project Ga0164243, IMG submission 108781) | Organic Plus compost microbial communities from Emeryville, California, USA - Original compost - Organic plus compost (OP) | ecosystem: Engineered > Solid waste > Mixed feedstock >... | reverse complement strand
GGATCGACCCGCAAACGCCCCTGCGCCTCGCCCGATACCACTTCGTCATCGAGATAAACCGCGCGCACCAGGCCGAACAAAACGGCCTGTTCACCGACCTCCATCAGCTGGTGCAGCTCGCAGGCGAACGCGGCCCGGCAGTCGCGCACGCGCGGCAGCGGGAAATCGCCGAATGGCGTCAGCGCCAATCCCAGGTGCTCCGGCTCGGAGGCGCCGGCCGGCAGCGGCGCGGAACTGGCGTTGACCAGCTCCGCCTGCGCGGCGTGCGGCAGATGCACGACAAAGTGTTTGCGCTCGCGGATATTGCGCCGCGTGTCCTTGTCGCTGCCGTCCGGCTTTCTGCCGATCGACAGCATCAGCAGCGGCGGATCGCTGCACACCGCGTTGAAATAGGAAAAGGGCGCCAGGTTGTAGTTGTGCCCATCAGCCGCGTTGGCCGTGAGCACCCAGGCGATGGGTCGCGGAATGATGCTCTGGATCAGCGTGTGATAGACCCGGTTGGGGGACAGCGTGGCAAGGTCGATCAGCATGTCGAGTCATCCAGGGCGCGGGACAATATCGCGAATCGCCCGATCTCAGGCATCGAGATCGGGGATCAACAGCGTGCGCAGACGTTGAATGCTGTCCTTCAGCCGCAGCTTTTCCTTTTTCAGGCGGCGCAGCAGCAGCTGGTCCTGATAAGGGAAACGCTCCAACTCGGCGATCTCGACATCCAGTTCGCGATGGCGCTGTTGCAGCGTCAACAGACGCTCATTGAATGACAAATCGGATTCGGTCATAGGGGCGAAGGTAAAACGTAGTGTGATTTCATTGATTATTCGCGCACGCGCCCTCTCAATGCAGACAACATTGCCCGAACAGCCGGCCGCTGCCGCAGGGGCACGGTTGATCGCGATCGACGGCATACAGATTTTCCAACCGCGGTTGCGCGTTGAACGTGCGCGCGTCTTTGCGCCACAACCGATGCACGGTCTGGTAACCGGTCAGCAGTTGTTGCAGCTGCAATTGCAGCGACATCACCCGATCGCCTTCCTCCACGGACCAGCTCGCGCCTTCGCTTTCGATGAAGGCCACCACCCAGTCGAGCGCGGATTCGACCCGATCGTACAAGCTGTCATCCTTGAGCTCATCCAGGGCCAGCAGCCAGATGTTTTCCAGGTACTGGTGGCCCATCAAAAAGCCTTCGCACCAGTGGGTCAGGGCCGGCAGGGAAAAATGTCCGTCGCTGTCCGTGCCGGGCCGGTACAGGTCGCGCTGCGCCTGATCGCCGATATGGCGGAACAACTCCACCAGCAACTGATAAAACGCCTTGGCTTCCCCGGCATCGTCGAAACAGGGGTCATCGCTCAGCCAGATCAGCTCGAACCACTCCGACGGCCTGATCGGTTCCGGCGAACAGGCCATGGCGTACAGCACCCCTTGAATCTGGTGATAGCTGAGCACGGCATCGCGATTGCCGAGGTAGTTGAGATACTTCAGCAGGGCCTGCTCGTTTTGGTGTGCGAATTCCAGCATGGAACCGGGCCTGTGCGCGAAAACAGTACGGCCCGCATGTTAACGCGGCGCTGCCGCAAACACCAATTTCACCGGAGGCGGTCCAACATTATGCCCATCGACGTTTCGTAGCTACACTTCGCTGGATTGATCCATGCCCGCAACCTTCGGACCGCCGCCATGCCCGAGTACCAGCCTCCGCGCTCCAACACGCCCGGCGTGCCATCGCCCTGCGTGCGCAATTGCTGCCTGAACGGTGACGACGTATGCATGGGCTGCGGGCGCAGTCTCGAAGAGATTCTGCAATGGCACAACGCCAGCGACGAGCAACGTATTTCAATTCTTGAGCGCGCCCGGCTTCGGTGTGAACAACGACGCGACTTCACACCGAAGAGTTAACACATCACAAAACTTCGTTCGTCAAAATATTGCCTTTCAATTTTCAATTGCGTCGATCTCGACGCAACATGCCAAAACTGTGAAGAATTTCCACTAGTGGCGGTTGTCACGAGGATTGCCCGGAAGTACTGTTACTTCACGCAACGGAAATGCAGCAGGGAGATCAACGGTTTTTCTGAATCCCAGTTTTTCGGATAAGTGCGCCACGCAGCCAATAGCGCAATATCCACATCGTATTTACGATTCTCGGGCAACCCCTCGTCCATCACCCACCCTGTGCGGACGAGGGGTCTTTTTATTCCCGCCTATCCGCGCTTTTCAATTCGCAACGCAGACCTTTCCCCAGCCGTTTTAAACTAACGCTTCGCCACAGCCGCGACGTTCGATAATTTTCCGTCGGGGAAAAATCGTCAGTGCAGTGAAATGGAATCGGATTTTTTCACGCGAATCGGCATCGAAAACAATCCGCTCGGTTCCAGCGTCGCGTCCAGCTCGTAATTGATGGAGTCGCGCTGTTTGGTGAGGAAATCCTTGATGAAACCCAATCCGCTCATCAAATTGACTCCCGCCGGCACGGTGTAGCGTGCAACGCCGCCCGCGGGTAATTCCAAGGGTTCCCGACTGGTGCCATTGACCAGATCACGGCCCTGCAGGCGCACGCGGTAACTGATCGCGTCCAGCTTCATCGGCTTGCTGTTCGGATTGGTGATCACCAGGTCGATGTAAACCGTCTGATAAAATCCTTCGCCCGGCCCCATGCGCAGATTGGCGATGGCGATATCCGGGTCCTGGCCGTGCTCGCGCTGGAACATGCCGCAAGCGGCAAGCGCCAGCACCAACGGCAGGCACAGCAGGCGCAACGCGAAGCGCGCCCAGTGCGCTGGAATGAAGGTCGGACGCGCCGGTTGCGCGTCGCGATGGATTGAAATACTGCGCTGACTCATACCCACTCCGGTCACATCGTTATTATCACGTCGCCCGTGGCTGGTGCAGGTTCTCACGGCAGCGGAGACAGATCAATTTCCACTCGCCGATTGCGCGCGCGCCCGGCATCGGTGTCGTTGCCGGCCACCGGCTGGCGCGGGCCGAAGCCGGCGGTGTGGATTCGCGGCATCGCCACCTGGTGTTGCGCGAAGAATCCGCCGACGCTCTGCGCGCGCCGCTCCGACAGATGCTGGTTGTGCTCGAAGCTGCCGGTGGCGTCGGTATAGCCCTTGATGTTGACCTGGGTTTTCTCATACTCCTTGAGCACCTGCGCCAGGTTTTCCAGGATGGGCACGAAACGCGGCTGAATCTGCTCGCTGTTGGGCGCGAACACGGTATTGCCCGGCAGCACCACCTTGATGCTCTCGCCGTTGCGCAGTACCAGAATGCCGGTGCCGGCGGTGCGCGCGCGCAGCAGCTGTTCCTGTCGATCCTGATAGGAGCCGGAAAGGATCAGCGGCGGCGGTTCCTGCTCCGCCGGCGCGGCCGGCGGCGCGCCATGGGTTTGCGCTGGCGGCGGCAGGGGTTTGGGCGGCGCCGCCCTGCCTTCGCGGGCGGATTCAGCGCCCGATCGGTCCTCGTGGGTGTTCACCGCGCAGCCGGTGGCCATCGCAATCGCCACCAGCAGTACCCACCGACCTTGAAACAACTTCGCCATGACCTCGGCCCCCGAGCAAAAAAACAGCGTGAAAACGGCTGATCGTTGATATCCGCAGGACCGATATTAACGTCAGTGGGGCCGGTAGCCAACGCCATCAGTCCGCGATATCCAACAAGGGGGCCGGTTCGCGCCCGCCTGCGCGCTCGCCGTCGTGGCGGGCGACGTCGAGCAGATCCTCGGCCGATTCGGCGTCGAACGGGAAAATCGCGGTGCCCATCTCCGCCTGCAACGCCACCGGCCCGCCCGCCAGCGCCACCGGCTCCGCCAGCGCCAGCCGGGCGCGCTGAATCACCGGTTCCAGGCCGCGCCGCCCCTTGAGATTGCACAGGATGAGCACGAACTCGCCCTGCCCGAGATAGGCGGCGAAATCCGTCTGGCGCAGGCAGGCGCGGATGCGGCCCGCCAGCTCCAGCAGAATCAGGGGCGCCTCCTTCGACAGCTCCCGCTGCGGCCAGCGATCGAGGCGAAAGGTGATGGTGCCCACCAGCGTGCCGTTGCGGCGCGCGTGCTCCAGGGCATCCAGCCAGTGTTTTCCCAGACCGCGCCGGTTGAACAGGCCGGTGACGGTGTCATCGAGCGGCGACAGCGAGGCCACCGGCTCCGCCGGGCGGAAATCCTGCGCGTACAGGCCGCCGCAGTGCGCGTACAGAGCAACGGTGAACAATGCGCACAGCAGCGCCAGCCCGTCGAACGGGCTCAGCCGCAGCAGCGCTTCCGGGGAGTCCGCGGCCACCGCCAGCGCCGCCCCCACCGCCGGCAGCGCCAGCCACGGGTAGGCGCCGCGGCGACCGAGCAGGCAGAAGGCGCACAGCACCAGCGCCAGCAGACCGCCCAGCGGCACCTCGCCATCGGACCGCCAGGCGGCGACGCAGCACAACGCCATGCCGATCAAGGCCCCGAGCGCGCACCGCTCGGCGGCGACACCCCGCCACCAGGCGCGCAGCGCCGCGCCGTGCCAGAACATCACCACCGCGATGGCGGCGACATCCACGGCGTCTCCGGCCAGCGCGACCAGCGCCGCCAGCAGCAGGGTCTGCGTCAGTGAAAATCCCAGCAGCACGCGCCGGCGCCACAGGGATTCAGGCGAATCCGCGCCGCGCCGACAGATTGCATCCAGCCACACCACCAGGCGGCGCCCGGGCGCGCCGCTTTCCTGCCCAGCTTCAAGCATCCTTTGCACTCCGATAACGTCATGTCACTTTTATGTTTTGTACGACGATCACCGCTGACAGCAAGCGCGACCGCCGGCCGCGCGTTGGCACAGTATAGGAGCCCGCGCGGCAGGACAGCGTCGCGATTACGACCGGATTTGTGAACCTTTCCGCGCCCGCGCGATCGCACGGCCGGCATCGGCTGCGATCGGGTGTTCAGTGGGGGTTCAGCTACGCGCGGCTATCCTCGCGCGACACGCAAGAAGGAAGGGGCGGCATCATGATAAAACCCTGCGCCATTTCTCTGGCCCTGCTGCTGGGCGGTTCGAGTCCGCTGGCGCTGGCCAACAGCGATCACCGCGCTCACGCGCTCGCCGGCGCCGACTACGCACGCGTATTGAGCGCCCAGCCACTATACGGACCCCGGGAGTTCAGCCAGCCCGGCGCCGAATGCCGCCCGGAAGCGGCGCAATCGGGCGCTGGCAGCCGCGTCGAGGGCTATCGCCCCGCCGCCGCCGGCAAATCGGCCTGCGACGCCAACGGCGGTGGGGCAAGCCGGGGGGAAGTGGTAGCATACCGCGTTCATTATCGTTACCAAGGCCACGATTTCATCACTGAATTGCCCTACGACCCGGGTTCGCGGCTGCCGATCGATTTCGATGATCAACCCATTCGCTGGTAAGCCTTCGTCTTATGTCCGTGTGTTTCCGTGCCCTGATCGCCGCTCTGCTCGCCTTCGCCCTCGCCGGCGCGGCGCAGGCCGGTCCGCGCTCGCAGGAACACGGTCCGCGCGGCAGCGGCCACAGCCAGCGCAGCGTCAACGATGTCATCGGCGAAGTGGAAAACCGCTACGGCGGCAAAGTGGTCGGCGTGCAACAGGCGCAACAGGGCGGCCAGCCGATGTACCGCGTGCGCGTGTTGCAGAGCAACGGCCGCGTAAAAACCATCATGGTGCCCGCCGAACGGCGGCGCTGATTCCGGACTGATTTCCCGATGCGTTTGCTCCTGGTAGAAGACGAATCCAAACTGCGCGAACAACTGGCCCAGCAACTGCAGCGACACGGCTACGCCGTCGACAGCGCCGCCGATGGCCGCGAAGCCCTGTATCTGGCAAGCGAATTCGACTACGACCTCGCCGTCATCGACCTCGGCCTGCCGGTGGTCGACGGGCTCACCGTGATCCGCACCCTGCGCGAACAACAGCGCCGCTTTCCCATCCTGGTGCTGACCGCGCGCGGCCGCTGGCAGGACAAGGTGGAGGGCCTCGAAGCCGGCGGCGACGATTACGTGGTGAAGCCGTTTCAACTGGAGGAAGTGCTGGCCCGCCTCAACGCCCTGCTGCGCCGCAGCGGCGGTTTCGCCAGCCCGGTGCTGAGCTTCGGCGCGCTCACCATCGACACCGCCGGCCAGGAGGTCTGCGTTGACGGCCAACCGGTGGAACTCACCGCCTACGAATACAAGGCGCTGCTTTATCTGGCCCACCGCCACGGCCAGGTGATTTCCAAGACCGAACTGACCGAACACCTTTACGACCAGGATTTCGATCGTGACAGCAATGTCATCGAAGTGTTCATCGGCCGCCTGCGCAAGAAACTCGATCCACAGCAAACCCTCAAGCCGATCAGCACCGTGCGCGGCCGCGGCTATCGCTTCGAGCTTGCGGGCGCGGGTGATGCTTAAAGCGCCGAACTCGCTGGCGCAGCGTCTGCTGCTGGCGAGTCTGATCTGCCTGCCGCTGTATCTCGCCGCCACCGGCTGGTTTCTCGCCCAGGCGTTCGAAACCAGCCAGCTCGATTCCGCCCAGGAGCGGATGCGCGTGCAGTTCTACTCGCTGGTCGGCGCGCTGGAGGTCAACGCCGATGGCGTGCGCGTCAGTCCGCACACCGGCGATCCGCGCCTGCGCCAGCTGAACTCCGGGTTGTACGCGGTCATCACCAAACCCCAGGGCGAGTTGTTGTGGCAATCGCCCTCCAGCGAAGGCATGGACCTCAGCCAGAATCTGCTCACCGCCGACGATCCGCCGCCGACCGGCGTCGAACGCTTCCAGGCGTTGACCGACGCCACCCCTTTTCTGCGCTTTCAATTTCAAACCACCTGGGAAACCGAAGAGGGCGAAGACACGCCGCTGGTATTCACCATCCTGGAAACACAGACCGCGCTGCGCGCGGAGCTGGGTTCGTTCCTGCGCCAGCTCTGGTTCTGGCTGGGTAGCGCGGCGCTGCTGCTGACCGCGGCGCAGGCGGCGATTCTGCGCTGGGGACTGCGGCCGCTGCGCCAGCTGGCGCTGGACCTGCGCGATCTCGAACTGGGCCGGCGCGCGGCCCTGCCCGAGCGCTACCCGGCCGAGCTGCAACCGCTGGCCACCAATCTCAACCAGTTGCTGATGCGCGAACAGCTGCAGCGCGAACGCTATCGCAACACCCTGGCCGATCTCGCCCACAGCCTGAAAACGCCGCTGGCGGTGCTGCGCCAGTCGGTGGAAGGCAACGCGGTGCCCGAGCGCGCGCTGCTGGACGAACAGATCGGGCGCATGGATCAGTTGATCGGCTATCAATTGCAACGCGCCGTGGCCAGCGGTCCGCACAACCTGCAACAGCGCGTGCTGCTGGCGCCGCTGGTCGCCAAGCTCATCAACAGTTTCAGCAAGGTCTACTTCGACAAGCAGCCGCAATTCAGCGTGCAGGTCGCGGCCGATTGCCCCTGTCGCGGCGATGAATCCGATCTGCTCGAGGTATTGGGCAATCTGCTCGACAACGCCTGCAAGGCGTGCCGCAAAAAAATCAGCGTCGGCGCCGCCGCGGGCGAACGCTGGCTGCTCATCAACGTGGAGGACGACGGCCCGGGCGTGCCGGCGGATCAGCGCGAGCGCATCCAACAGCGCGGACAGCGCGCCGACAGTTATCAACCGGGCCAGGGCATCGGTCTCGCGGTGGCGGTGGACATCCTGGAAAGTTACGGCGCCGAACTCGATATCGGCGCCAGTGAGCTGGGCGGCGCGCGTTTCACCATTCGCTGGCCCGCGGCCTGAACCTCAGGGAATGATGCAGTGCTTGGCGAAATCGCCGGTTTCCTGCAAGGTCCATTCGGCCTTGGGTTTCTCCCGCATTTTTTCGCACCACTTGGGACTGCCCACCTCGGGCGCGCAACCCGCCAGCAGCGCGGCCGCCGCGACCAGCGCCAGCAGTGCGTATCTCGACTCGATCATTGTTTTCTTCTCCTCGATGAATCGGCGCCGAACGACACGGCGCCGCCGTGGAATTTTTCCTCAACACACGCGCACTGTCCACGCCGCGGCCGCCAGCCTGCGAACCACGGCGCACTCGTGCGACACACGCGCCTGCGCCATCGCATTTTCAGCGCGGCAATCACCGCCTCAACGCGGCGCGACGCGACCGCAACACCGCTGGGGAGCATTGACAAACGCGGTCGGCACGGCGACGTGATGTCCTCGATTGCCAGCGCCGCCAAGGCCGGCGACAATGCGCCGACAATTCTCGGACGAGAGGTTTGATATGTTGAAGCACTGCGCGGTTTTTCTCGCCGCCGCCCTGCTGGCCAGCACCGGCCACGCCGATCTGAAGGGCAGCTATCAATTGCACAAGGGCAAGCAGCTGGAGCTGTTCTATCGCGACGACCAGCACCTGCGCGCCAGTGTCGATGACGACAAACAACTGGTGGTGAAGGGCAGCGATACCTGGATTCTCAAACGTCAGGACGACAAATGGATGGCGCTCAATGCCGAAAGCCTGGGCAGTCTGCTGCGCTCGGTGGCGAAGGATCACGCGCAGGAGATCGGGCCCACCGAACTGCACGCAACCGGACGCAAGGAAACCGTGGCCGGTTATGTCGGCGAGGTGTATGAGTTCAGCAACGGCGACAAAAAATACGAGCTGGTGCTGACCGATAACGCCGAGGTGCTGGCGCTGACCAACGCCTGGCGTCAGCTGGCGCAGAAACTCGCCGCCAATATCGGCCGCCAGGAAGCGCAGCGTTTGCAGGCCGCGCTCAACGCCATTCCGCAAAAAGGCAAGGGCGGACTGTTGCGCCAGGGCGACAACCTGACGCTGGTCGCGATCGACAAAACCAAAAACAGCGACGTGGATTTCCCGGCCAACACCCAGGTCGTGCAATTGCCGCAGCTGCCGTTGCCGCACTGAACATCATCGCGACAGGGACGTCGCGCTCCTCCCGGCGCTGTGAACCGCGGCCTATGGGCCGTGGCTATCGCAGTCATGGCGAAATACAATTTCAAAGCGTTTTTCCCGCCCGCTAAAGTACACCTGAACTCAACCAGGATTGCAGGAGTACATCAATGCTGCCGAATCGAGAAGGTCAACGCGTTCCGCAAGTCACGTTCCGTACCCGCCGCAACAATCAATGGGTCGATCTCAGCAGCGATGAACTGTTCGCCGGCAAAACCGTCGTGCTGTTCGCGCTGCCCGGCGCCTTCACGCCGACCTGTTCGTCCACACACCTGCCGCGTTACAACGAACTGGCCCCGACCTTCCGCGAATGCGGCGTGGATACCATCGCCTGCCTGTCGGTGAACGATGGTTTCGTGATGGAGGCCTGGGGCGGCGATCTCAACGCGGAAAATATTCTGCTGCTGCCCGACGGCAACGCCGATTTCACCGATGGCATGGGGCTGCTGGTGAACAAACGCGATCTCGGTTTCGGACGGCGCAGCTGGCGTTATTCGATGCTGGTGCGCGACGGCGTGATCGAAAAACAGTTCATCGAGCCGGAGAAGGACGGCGATCCGTTCGAAGTGAGCGACGCCGACACCATGCTCAACTACATCGACCCCAACGCGCGCAAACCGAAGCGGGTGAGTCTGTTCACCAAGCCGGGTTGTCCGCATTGCGCCCGCGCCAAGGTGCTGTTGCGCGACGCCGGCCTGCATTTCGAGGAAATCTCCCTCGGCGCGCAGGGCCTCAGCTACAGCACGCTGGCGGCGGTCACCGGGCGCGGCACCACGCCGCAGGTTTACATCGAAGGCGAACACATCGGCGGCGCCGAGGACCTCGATGCCTGGTTGAGCCGCCAGTCCGCGCAATAATCTGCCAGCGCGCGACGCTCCGCCGTCGCGCGCCGTTTTCTCCCCATCTCGAATGCATCCGTTTTTTCGCCGCGCCGGCGAAAGGCGCGCGGCTTTCCGTGCGCCGCCTAACATCACCGACAAGGCGCGAGCCGCGACTGTGTTGCCTCAAACACAGCGCCGCGGTCGGGCGCGGGATAAGCTGATCCCCGCGCCACCGTCCGCACCTCACCGATTCCGAGAACAGGCATGATTCTGCTGGTAATCGCCCTGGCCCCCTTCGCCGGCATCGCGCTGCCGCTGTTCGCCGGCCGCCGCCGCAATCTCTGCGCCTGCGCCGCGGCGACGGCGCCGCTGCTGGCGCTGGTCCTGCTGCTGCCCCGGGCCGATGACGTTTACGCGGGAATGGTGCCGCGCGCGCACTGGCCCTGGCTGAGTTCGCTGGGGCTCGATTACGCGCTGCGCCTGGACGGTCTTTCACTGTTGTTCGCGCTGCTGATTCTCGGCATCGGCCTGCTGGTGATTCTGTACGCGCGTTATTACCTGTCCGCCGCGGATTCACTGCCGCGCCTGTACGCGCAGCTGTTGTTTTTCATGGGCGCGATGCTCGGCATCGTGCTGGCGGACAACCTGTTGCTGCTGTGGGTGTTCTGGGAGCTGACCAGCATCGCGTCCTTCTTGCTGATCGGTTATTGGTCCGGGCGCCGCGACGCGCGCCGCGGCGCCCGGCTGTCGCTGACCGTCACCGGCGCCGGCGGGCTGGCGCTGCTGGGCGGGCTGCTGCTGCTCGGCCATATCGTCGGCAGTTTCGATATGGATACGGTGCTGGCGGCCGGTCCGCTCATCCATCGGCATCCGCTGTACCACACCGCGCTGGTCCTGATTCTGATCGGCGCCTTCAGCAAATCCGCGCAGTTTCCGTTTCAGTTCTGGCTGCCCCACGCCATGGCCGCGCCGACGCCGGTATCGGCGTATCTGCATTCGGCGACGATGGTCAAGGCCGGCGTTTTTCTGCTGGCGCGCCTGCATTCGGCGCTGGCGGATTCGGACCTGTGGTTCTACGGCGTCGGCCTGACCGGCCTGACGACGCTGCTGCTGGGCGCCTATCTCGCGCTGTTCCAGAACGACCTGAAGGGGCTGCTGGCCTATTCGACGATCAGCCATCTCGGCCTGATCACGCTGCTGCTCGGCCTCGGCACGCCGCTGGCCACCATCGCCGCGTTGTTTCACGTCATCAATCACGCCACCTTCAAGGCGTCGCTGTTCATGGCGGCCGGCGTCATCGACCACGAAACCGGCAGCCGCGATATGCGCAGGCTGCGCGGACTGGCGCGTTATCTGCCGCACACCGCGCTGCTGGCCACGGTGGCGTCGATGTCGATGGCCGGCGTGCCGCTGCTCAACGGTTTTCTCAGCAAGGAGATGTTCTTCTCGGAAATCCTGACGCTGGGCCACGCCGGCGACATCAGCCTGCTGGTGCCGGCCGTGGCGCTGCTGGCCGGCATGTTTTCGGTGGCGTATTCGCTGCGGTTCGTGCACGACGTATTTTTCGGCGGCCCGCCCGTGGACCTGCCCAATCCGCATCCCCACGAGCCGCCGCGTTATATGAAAGTGCCGATCGAAATCCTGGTGGTGACCTGTCTGCTGGTCGGCATTCTGCCCGCCCTGACCGTGTCGGCTTTGTTGCACGCGGCGGCGGCGGCAACCCTGAACGGCACCGTGCCCTATTACGATCTGGCGATATGGCACGGCTTCAACGCGCCGCTGCTGATGAGTGTCCTCGCCATGGCCGGCGGCGGCGTGTTGTACAGTCTGCGCCGGCCGCTGTTCGCACTGCACGCGCGCCTGCCGACGGTCGACGGCCGGCGCCTGTTCAACCTGTTCCAATTCCG
>Ga0164243_10013243_pt1 | contig 11620 bp, 10 predicted proteins | sample OricompcompostOP_FD_108781 | JGI IMG/M metagenome (GOLD analysis project Ga0164243, IMG submission 108781) | Organic Plus compost microbial communities from Emeryville, California, USA - Original compost - Organic plus compost (OP) | ecosystem: Engineered > Solid waste > Mixed feedstock >... | reverse complement strand
TCAGTGCGGACAGGATTTCGTTTTGAACCCGGCCGCGCTCATAGGCAACGGCGTACGGAATGTCGTAACGAAACATGACCATCGAATAGCGCGGCACGAAGCGGGTCGGATGGCGACGCTCCAGCTCGAGCGACAACGCTTTGTGCAAATGGAACTTGGGATCGCGCACGGTATCGCGCATCTCCAGGTAGTTCTCGATCGCCATGTCGGCAATGGCATTGGTGTTCGGTCGGCGCAATGTCTCGAACTCGCGGAAGCTGCGTGCCCAGTCGTCACTGCCGGTCAGCAGTGCGTCGAGCTCGCGGCAGTCCTCGAAACAGCAGTTCATGCCCTGGCCATGAAACGGCGTGATGGCATGTGCCGCATCGCCGAGGAGTAACAAGCCATCTTCGAAGGACCATTGCTGGGACCGCACCGTACCCATGATGCCGGTCGGGTGCTGCAAAAATTCCGCCGCCAGGTCCGGCATCAGCTGTTGCGCGTCGGGGAAATGCGTGCCGAAGAATGTTTCGATGCTGGCCGGCGAGGTCAGCGTCTCGAAGCTGTCCGGTCCCTTCAGCGGCAGGAATAACGTCACGGTGAAGCTGCCGTCGACGTTTGGTAGCGCGATGAGCATGAAGCCGCCTCGCGGCCAGATGTGCAACGCGTGCCTTTCGATGCGCGGCCGGCCGTCTGGGAACGACGGCAGGGTGAGCTCTTTGTAGCCGTGCTCGAGCAAGTCTTCAGTGCAGGCAACGCCGAGCTGCTCCACCAGGCTCCGGCGCAAGATCGAGCCGGCGCCATCGGTCCCGAATACGCGCTCCATGGCGATCTCGTGCGGCTGAGCGCCGGGAGTCTGGAACTTGATGCGCCTGCCTTTGAAATCCGCGCCGATGGCGGGATGCCTGAAGATCAATTCGACGCCGGCACGCTCGGCGGCGTCGAGCAGAATGCGGTTCAGGCCGGGCCGCGATACGGAATAAATGACTTCTTCCGGGCGCTGGCCATAAGGAACAAACGTCAGCGCGCCCTGCACGTCGTGCAACATGCGGCCGGGCATCGGGATCAGCTCGGGCGTGACTTGCTCCATCACACCGGCCAGCTCCAATGCACGGATGCCGCGGGCGGCGAGGGCGAGATTGATGGAACGGCCGGCATCGACGGCAACGCGTCGCATGTCGTCCTGCCGCTCATACAGCCGCACACGGTGACCGCGACGCGCCAGGATGATCGAGAGCAGCGTGCCGGCGAGGCCCGCGCCAACGACGGTCAAGACTTCGCTGCTTCCGCCATTGCTCATTGCAGCGCTCGCTCCAGCGCGGCGACGAATTGCCACACGTCGAGGAATGAGTTGTAGAGCGGCACGGGAGCGACGCGAATGATGTCGGGCTCGCGCCAATCGCAGAAAACACCTTGTGCCGCGAGCGCATCGATGGCCGCCCGGGCTTCGGTGGCCGAGCGATGCAAGCGAATGGACAGCTGGCAGCCACGCGATTCGGGATCGGACGGTGTCGTGATCGTCAGCGCGTCCGACAGGCGTGCCTGAAGCAACGCGTGCAGATAGGCCGTCAGGCGCAGGGACTTCGCGCGCAGCTCATCCATGCCGGCCCTGTCGAACAGCGCCAGCGAGGCCAGCAATGGCGCAGTCGCGAGAATCGGGGGATTCGAGAGCTGCCAGCCTTCCGCGCCCGGGATGGGCTGAAACGTGGACGGCATCTGAAAGCGGCTCTGCTTGTCGTGACCCCACCAGCCCGCGAAGCGGGGCAGGTCCGGCGAATGTGCATGGCGCTCATGCACGAAACAGCCGCCGATGGCGCCCGGTCCGGCGTTCAAATATTTGTAACTGCACCACATCGCGAAATCGACATCCCAGTCGTGCAGACGCAGCGGGACGTTACCGATGGCGTGCGCGAGATCGAAGCCGACGATGCACCCCTGGCGGCGGGCGCAGCGGGTGATCGTTTCGATGTCGAAGCGCTGTCCAGTCAGATACTGCACGCCGGGCAGCATCACCGTGGCGATGCGCTGGCCTTCACGCTCGATCAGCGAGCAAATATCTTCGGTACGAAGCACGTCTTCGCCGGGACGCGGCGCGAGCTCGATCAATGCGGTCTTCGGATCGAAGCGGTGATACTTGATCTGCGAGGCGACGGCGTACTGATCCGACGGGAACGCCTGCTGCTCGATCACGATGGCTTCCCGGCCGGGCCGGGGACGATAGAAACTGGCGAACATCAGATGCAGGTTCACCGTCAGCGAGTTCATCGCGACCACTTCGAGCGGCTGCGCGCCCACCAGCCTCGCGAGCGAATGGGTCAGCTGTTCGTGATACGGCAGCCAGGGTCGCGACGACGAGAAATGGCCTTCGACCGCAAGCTCGGCCCAGTGCTTCAGTTCTTCATTGAGCAGTTGCGCGACGCCGCGAGGCTGCAGGCCGAGCGAGTGGCCGCACAGATAGATGCTGTCGCCGCCATGCTCGCGCTGGGGAATGAAGAATTCGGCGCGCAGCGCCGCCAGTGAATCTGCGGCATCCTGCTGTTCGGCGAAGGAGCGCTCGACGGAAACGTTCATGCGGGTGTCAGGGGTAGCAAAATCGGCCGGCTCGGTGCGGCGTCGATGACAAAGGGAGCGACCTGCAAGTTCAGCAGGTAAGGACCATCGGCGACGGTGTCGTCGATGAATGCCAATTCGGTGATAGTGGCGTGCTGCCGCGTGACGGTCGCTGCGGACGTGCTGCCTGCCGGCATGCCCCAGAAAATCCGGTGCGCGGCCAGCTTGCCGCCGTCGTGCGCGCGATCGATCGACGGCAGGTCCACGACCAATGTATCGATGCCATGCTCGACGATGTGATGCATGGCTTCGAGGCTGAAATAAGGTGGCATCGGGCCCGCGTCGTAGTTGCACGCGAGCTTGGATGAATCGTTCGGCAACGTTCTCACGACCAGCGCCTGGTAGTCGCGCAAGGTGGCGCTGCCGATGGCTTTCAGCAGCGCAGCCAACGAGATGACACGATCGCCTGGGATTTCCGCAGAGGGCTCGGGCGTTACGGAGACGAGCAGCGCGGCGCTGAAATGCCGGATTGCAAGATCACGAACACTCAAGCGTTCCAGAGTGATATGACCGGCACATTCGGTATGCGTGCCGTTGCAATGAGGTGCGAGCGTATGCACGGAACAATTGCAGCTGCCGCCACGGCGCACGTCGCCGACGAACGAGCCGCCCGTGATCGGTTCGGCGCTGGCGGCCGGTGCGCCGAAGAAGGTCGGCTGGGCTGCGTCGAAGCGCAACGGAATGGAAATGTCCCGACCGCAGCTCGCAACCTGCCAGCGTCGACCGGCAATCTCGACAGCGAGCGGACTGGAAACGGCAGGATCACGCATCGAACGTTATGGATCAGCGCTTGTGCGCAACCGCGCCGCACGCCTGACAGGTGCGCATCTCCAGCGAGTTGTAGAACCGGTCGAACACCGGCGGCAACTGCTTTTCGATGTCGCTGACATGCAAATATTCCGCATGCAGCGGATACGAGCAATGCTCGCAGAACCAGAGGAAGCCATCCTGCTCATCCGGGCGCCGCTTGCGTTCGATCACCAGACCGACGGTGTTTGCATAACGCTGCGGAGAGTGCGGCACTCGTGCCGGCAGCAGCAGGATTTCGCCCTCGCGGATCGGAATGTCGACGCGGGCGCCGTCCTGCATGGTGCGCAGAGTCATGTCGCCCTCGAGCTGATAGAAGAATTCCTCGCCCGGATCTTCGTGATAATCGGTGCGCGAATTCGGGCCGCCGACCACCATGATGATGAACTCGGAGTCCCGGAATACCAGCCGGTTGTTCACCGGCGGTTTCAGGTATTCGCGGTGCTTGTCGATCCAGTCGCGAAAGTTGAAGGCTTTGAGCGGGCTCATGCTGGGTTCTCCGCGGGTGGCCAGTATACCTGCTGTGACCCGGGGAAATCCCGCGGCAGGCCGGAGCGCACGGGGGCGGGGGCTGGCTTGCGTCCGAAGCGGTCACGGACCATGCTTGGCCTCATGAGGCGTCAGTGTGTAACTTCAGCGTGGCTATTGTGGCTGGCGCTGCTATTCAGCCTGCCGGGGCTAGCCGCCGAGGACCAGGCGACCGAGCCCGAAGGTCAGGCGGTGGCCGCCGTGGATCCGGTGCAGGCCATCTGGAAGCAGCAGGAAATCGCCTTCTATTTCCAAAGCTTCACCACGTTTTATTCCTGCACCGGCCTGGAAGGAAAGCTCGAGCGCATCATGCGCGAGCTCGGCGTACATGCGAGGGTGAAGGTTCGATCCGCGGATTGCCCGTATTCGGTGGCGCGCATGCCGCGAGTCGTGATGCAGGTGGTCAGCCCGGTCGAGGCCACGCCCGAAGCCTTGGCCGATCGTGACAAGAACAAGAGCGTGCGCGAGCTGGCTCAGCGCGTGCGAGGCAAGAAGAGCGACAATCCACTCGACAGCCTGGAGCAGTTTCCGGCGCAATGGCGTCGTGTGTCGCTGACGCGGGGCCGTCTGGATCTGCAGCCGGGCGATTGCGAGTTGATCGAGGAGCTGCAGAAGAAAGTGTTCCCCAAGCTCGCCGTGCGCACGGTGCAGGACGACGTGCGGTGCTCGCCGAATCAGCTGACGCTGGGCCAGCCCCGCCTGGAAGTCGACGCGCTGATGGAAATTCCCAAGCCCGACGACGCGCAACAAAAGCGGCCGGGCACTTGAGTGGCGGGTTATTCGCTGCCGACGCTGAGCCCTGAGGACGAGCAGGGCACGAACACCGGCGCAGGCGAGGATTGATCGAGGCGCACCGCGCAGAGCTTCTCGCCCCAGACGCAGCCCGTGTCGATCGCGAGCACGCCATCGGCATCGTAATAACCCAGCGCCGACCAGTGACCGCAGACGATGCGGATGTCGCGCGAGCGGCGATCGGGCACCTGGAACCACGGCAGCAGATGCTTGGGTGCGTCCTTCACCTCGCCCTTGAACTTCAAGTCCAGTCGGCCGTCGGCGCGGCAGAAGCGCAGGCGCGTGAGACAGTTGGTAATGAAACGCAGGCGATCGAAGCCCTGCAAATCGTCCGACCAGCGATCCGGCTGGTCGCCATACATGTGAGCGAACAATTCGCGGCAGCTGCGCTCATCACGCAATGTTTCTTCGAGCTCGCGCGCGCACGCCTGTGCCAGCGTCAGGTCCCACTGCGGCGGCAGCCCGGCATGAACCATCGTGTAACCGAGCGTGGCATCGTGATGAAGCATTGGGCGATGGCGCAGCCAATGCAGCAGCTCGTCGCGATCGGGCGCGGCCAGCACCTGCTGAAGCGTGTCTTTGGATTTGACGGGCTCGGTGGGCGAGAGCGCCAGCGCGAGCAGATGCAGATCGTGATTGCCCAGCACGCAGACGGCGGCGCTGCCCAGCGCCTTCACCCGTCGTAACACTTCCAGCGAGCGCGGGCCGCGATTGACCAGATCGCCGACCAGCCACAGCGTGTCGCGCGAGGGAGAGAAGCCGAGCTGGCTCAGCAGCTGCGAGAATTCCTGGTCACAACCCTGCACATCACCGATGGCGTAGACGGCCATGCGGACGATCGCTCAGTGCAGCAGCCCTGGCATGGCCAAGGTGAACGGTGCGATCGGCGCATCGAAGTGCGCGCCGTCATCGGCCAGCATTTGATAACTGCCCTGCATGGCGCCCACGGGCGTTTCGAGCACGGCACCGCTGGAGTAACGAAAGCCCTGGCCCGGCAGCAGATACGGCTGTTCGCCGACCACGCCTTCACCGCGCACTTCCTTCACTTTGCCGTTGGCGTCGGTGATCACCCAATGACGCGTCAGCAGGCGCGCCGGCACCTGGCCTTCGTTGCGAATGGTGATGGTGTAGGAAAAGGCATAGTGCCCCTCATCCGGCTTGGACTGCTCGCCGACATAATTGGCGCTCACGTCGACGCGAATCTTGTAGAGCGCATCCGATGCGGGCGGAGCATCGCGGTCCGGATGGCTGGAGGAGGCGCGACCTTTGGGGGGCGTGGTATCTGTCATATCGGAGACTGGCTGAAGCCGGCGCAATTCTAGCAGTGTCGGCGGGCAAGCTCGCCGAAAAAGCGCGAATCTTATGTCTGCTAATGCAGGCGGACCGCCAGCACGTCGCACGGGGCCGCGTGCAGGATGGTGTCTTCGGTGAAGTTGAGCAGGATGGCCAGGCCATGACGCTCGCGGCTGCCGAGCACGATGAGATCGCTCTTCAGGCGCTGGGCGGTGCGAATGATCTCTGATTTGATGCCGCCGGTCTCGACCAGCTGGCGGCTGCCCGGCAGCGACAACCGGTGCGCCAGCTCGGCGAGCCGCACCTTGGCGCGCTCGACCAGCTCGCCTTCGATCTGCACCGTCGGCAGCAGGGCTTCGCCCATGGGTTCGACCGGCACATATTCGACCACGTGCAGCAGCGTGATCTCGGACTGATAACAGGCGGCGATGGCCTTGGCACGTTCGCCGATGATCTGACTGTCGTCGGACAGGTCGACCACCAGCAGAATGTTCTTGTAGTCGCGCATTGCAGTCCCCTCGGGTGCGTCAGCGAAGCCCGATTATAGGAGCTTGGCGGCGAGTCGGCTGCTCAGGGCGACGAATTCGGCGGGCGAGAGCACCTCGGCCCGCAGGCCCGGATCGATGCCCGCCGCGGCGATGTCGGCGGCGTCCAGGAAAGGTTTGAGCGAATTGCGCAAGGTTTTGCGGCGCTGGGAAAATGCCGCCCCGACCACGGTCGCGAAATGCTTGGGATGGCCGATCGGCATGGGGTGTTCATGCGGGGTCAGCCGCACCACGGTGGAGACCACCTTCGGCGGCGGGCGGAAGGCGCCAGGGCCGATATCGAACAGCGGCTCGACCCGCACCCATGGCGCCAGCATGACCGTGAGCCGGCCGTAATGCTCCGAGCCCGGCGCCGCCGCCATGCGGTCGACCACTTCTTTTTGCAGCATGAAGTGCATGTCGAGAATGCGCTCGCGCTGTTCGATCAGATGAAACAGCAGCGGCGTGGAGATGTTATAGGGCAGGTTGCCGACCAGCCTGAGCCGCTCGCCTTCATATATATGAGCGAACGTGAACTGCAGGACATCGGCGGAATGGATGTGCAGCCGCGGGTCGTTCCGGGTGATTTCCTGCAGATGGCGGATCGCATCGCGGTCGATCTCGACCGCGTGCAATTCGTTCAGGCGGGCCAGCAACGGGACCGTGAGCGCGCCCAGGCCCGGCCCGATCTCGACCATGCGATCCTGGGGCTCAGGCGCGATCGCGGCGACGATTCGCCCGATCACGCCCGGGTCATGCAGGAAGTGCTGGCCGAATCGTTTGCGCGGTTGGTGCATGGGTCATTCGCAGTGCCATCTGCATCGCCGCGGCCAGGCTGCTGGCGTCGGCCTTGCCGGTGCCTGCCAGCGCCAGCGCGGTGCCGTGATCGACGGAGGTGCGCACGATGGGCAGGCCGAGCGTGATGTTCACACAATCGCCGAAGCCGGCATATTTGATCACCGGCAGGCCTTGATCATGAAACATCGCCAGCACGGCGTCGGCTTGCTGGAGCATGTGGGGGGTGAAAGCTGTATCGGCCGGCGCCGGCCCGATGAGCTGCAATCCTGCCGCGCGCAGCCGCTGCAGCGTCGGCTCGATCACTTCGATTTCTTCGCGGCCCAGATGGCCCGACTCACCGGCATGGGGATTCAAACCACACACCAGAATGCGCGGCTGCGCGAGGTCGAAGCGAGTGCGCAGATCGTGGTCGAGAATGCGAATGACGCGGGTCAGCGTCTCTTCGGTGATCGCCGCGCTCACTTCGAGCAGCGGCAGATGCGTGGTGGCCAACGCGACCCGCAAGGTCTCGGTCGCCAGCATCATGACCGGATAGGAACCGCCGGTGCGCTCGGCCAGATATTCAGTGTGTCCCGAAAACGGCACGCCCGCGTCGTTGATGACGCTTTTCTGCACGGGCGCCGTGACCATCCCATCGAACTCGCCGGTGAGACAGCCCTGAGCGGCAGCGTCGAGCAGATTGAGCACGTAACGCGCATTGGCAACGTTCAGCTTGCCAGGCTCGACGGCCGTCGCGGTTGGAACATGTAACACGCGCAACGTGCCGGGCTGATGAGCTGGCACGACGGTGCTGCTGACGTAGGGCACCAGTCGGATGCTGCCGAGTCGGAGTTGCTGTGCGCGCTGCTTCAGCAGCTCGATATCGGCGGCAACGACCACGTCGCAGGGCCAGTCGCGCGCGGCGATGGCGAGACAGAGATCGGGCCCGATGCCGGCCGGCTCGCCCGAAGTAACGATCAACCGCGGTATGCGCGTGCGGGCCGGCGCATTCTTCTGCGGGACTGCCGCTCCTGCGCTCCCTGGGTCGTGCGACCTTCCGGTCACATCCTGTATTCCACGAACGCTTCGTCGCGCAGGCGACGCAGCCACAGCTCGGTTTCTTCCTCGGCCTTGGCTTCACGCAATTCGGCGAACGCGCGCTGACGGCGCAGGTCGTCGGTCGAATCGTGCTGACGGCGACCGAGCAGCTGCACGATGTGCCAGCCGTACTGGGTCTTGAACGGCTTGGAGATCTCGTTTTCGCTCAACGCGTCGAGCTGTTTCTCGAACTCGGGCACGAAGCTGCCTGGACCGGCCCAGCCCAGGTCGCCGCCGTCGGCAGCCGAGCCCGGATCCTGCGACGTCACGGCGGCGATCGCGGCGAAATCTTCCTTGCCGTCGATCACGCGGGTGCGAATGTTGTTCAGCTTCTGCTCGACCGTCTGGTCGTCCTCCAGCTCGTTGGTCCGGAGCAGGATGTGACGGGCGTGCACCTGCGCCACCACCGCCTGCTGTACGCCGCCACGCACTTCATTCAAACGGAACAGATGAAAACCGCTGGGGGTGCGGATGGGCTCCGAGGTCTGGCCGGGTTTCATCTTGGCGATGTTGTCGGCAAGGATGGAGGGCAGCTGGGTGCCGCGACGCCAGCCGAGCGAACCGCCTTCGATGTTGGTGCTGCTGTCGGAGTAGGTAACCGCGAGCTGCGCGAAGTCCTCGCCGCTGTTGGCCTTCTCGAACACTTCCTTGGCGCGTTTCTCGCGCGCTTCGATCTGTTCGGGCGACGCGCTCACCGGCACCGAGATCAGAATGTGCGAAACGTTGTATTCGGCATTCTTGTCGGGTGCGGCCTGCTGACGGGCCATGAATTGCTCCAGCTCGCGCGGCGACACGTTGATGCGGGCGATCACGTCGCGCTGGCGGAGCAGCTGCAGAGTCATCTGCCGACGGATCTCATCGCGGAACGTGCGGTAGTCGATGCCTTGCTGCGCGAGGGCCTGGGGCAGATCGGCGAAGCCGATGTTGTTGCGCTTGGCCACGTCGTCGAGCGCACCGTTGAGCATTTCGTCCGACACCTGCAGGCCGAGCTTGTTGGCCCGCTGCATCTGGATCTCCTCGACCACCAGGCGCTCGAGAATCTGCTGGCGCAGGACGTTGCGCGGCGGCAGCTCGGTATTTTGCTGACGCAGACGCGCGGTGATCTCTTCGGTCTGCTCCTCGAGCTGTGAGCTCAGGACCACGCCGTCGTTGACCACGGCGGCAATGCGATCCAGCAGCACGCCGCTGCTGGAGAGCTCGCGAGTCTGGGCCAGGGCGCCACCGGCCACGCCGAGCAGGCTCAGGCCAAGCAGACAGCCACGGATCGCGCTAGTAACTTTGGAGGTAGGGCGGAGCAGTTTCATGCGTAACCAGGGTTGGGCCACTGGGGCGGCCTCTGAAGCGAGGCGTCATTCATCCTTGGGAGGATCGATGGAGTATCCCCGAATCGACCGTTCCAGAAAAGTATTCGCGCCCACTCCGACATTCGACAGACCGTTAAGTTCAAGCTGGAACAGCACGCTGGTGTCCAGGTCGCCGCTGCGATCGCTCACGTAACGCCGCGCCACTACACGGAATCGCCAGCAGCAGGACCGATATTCCAGACCGGCGAACTGGTCGATCACGCCCTTTTCGTCGACCCCGATGCCGGTGGGCGGCTGGTTCGGATTCACCGGGACGGTGTCGATGGCGTTGTCCTCCAGCGAATACACCATGCGGGCATAGACGCTCCATTGCTTGCTGACCGGCCAGGCGACCGAGCCGTCGACCTGTTCGAGCCGGTTGCGCCGGAAGCGGTAGCCGAGATTCACGACGCGGTCGTAGCTGGGCCGGTATTGCAGCTGCAGCTGGCCGCGCTCGGAGCGGGTCTCGCTCGGATCCCATTGAATGGCGCCACGGATGTTCCAATTGCCGTACGCGCGCAGATCCAGCTCCGCCACGATGTCGGAGGTGTTGGAGCTGTTGGGCACTTCGCCCGGCAGGGTCACGCGCGGCGGCTCGAAGTAATACGCCTGACCGATGGTCGCGGCGATGTATTGCTCGCCGGTGTCGGCATCCAGCCAGCGCGAAGTGAAGCCGATCGCCAGCTGGTTCGCATCGCCCAGCCGGTCCGCGCCGACATAACGATTGGTGCGGAACAGCTGCACCAGGTTCAGATCGGCCACTTCGGTGTCGAACACCGGCAGGTCGTTCTGATTGCGATAGGGAACATACAAATACATGAAGCGCGGCTCGATGGTGCTCAGCCGCTGGTTGCGCGAGCCGAACAAGCGCTCGAACACCATGCCGCCATCGACGCTCAGGATCGGTGCCGAGCGCGTGAACGTGTCTTGGCCGCTGGGGGTGGTGCCGTCGCTCAGGTTGTAGCGCGTGTAGCGCCAGCTCGCCGAGGGCTCGAGATACAGACCCGCGCCTCGCAGCGGCATGCGGATCTCGGGCGCGAAGTCGGTACGCCAGCCGGTGGTCAGGCCCTCGACGTTGTGCCGGAAATTGACCAGCTCGAAATCCATGCCGTAGGTGAGACCGAACGGCTGATCGGGAAAATTCGCGCTCACCGCCAGCTGCGGCAGCATGGTGTACGGGCGATCGGCCGGCGCGATCGGCAGCCGGTTCTGGGTGGCGAAGTCGATGGTCTGGAAGTTCTGCGCGTTCAGGATGGCCAGCCAGCGATCGTCCAGGTAGGTGAGGTGGGCGGAGCGGTTCAGATACGTGACGCTGGTGCCCTCGGGGCCCATGCCGAAGTCCTCGAACCATTGATCGTCGCTGGCGTTGGCGGCATCGATGTTCAGGCGCAGCCGGCGGGTGAGATCCGACTGATCGACGAAGTGCACCAGGCTGCGATCGGTGCCGAATTCACGATCGTCGGGCAGATACTGCACATCCAGCTGGCCCAGGCCGGCGCGATTCAGATAACGAAACTCGGTATCCAGCTTCGGGCCGCGCTTGCTGAAGTAGGTCGGAGTGAAGGTCGCGTCGTAATTCTCGGCGATGTTCCAATACCACGGCACCGACAGCGAATAGCCGCTGCGCGAGGAGGTGCCGATGGTCGGAAACAGAAAGCCCGACTTGCGCTCGTTGCCCACGGGAAATGAGATGAACGGCGTGTAGAGCAGCGGCACGCCCTTGAAGTCCAGCCGCACACCGCGGCCGATGCCGATGCCCGCCTGCTGGCTGATGTCGATATCGGATGCGGTCAGCATCCAATCTTCGTTGCCGAGCGGACAGGTCGTGTACTGGACGTTGTCGAGCGACAGCTTGCCTTCGGCACTCGC
>Ga0164243_10013240_pt1 | contig 11621 bp, 9 predicted proteins | sample OricompcompostOP_FD_108781 | JGI IMG/M metagenome (GOLD analysis project Ga0164243, IMG submission 108781) | Organic Plus compost microbial communities from Emeryville, California, USA - Original compost - Organic plus compost (OP) | ecosystem: Engineered > Solid waste > Mixed feedstock >... | reverse complement strand
TACAACGTCGTCGGCCCGGGCGAGGTGCCCCTGTCCGCGGTGATGCGCGAGCTGGGCAACACCCCCATCCCCGTGCCCCACCCCGTCGCCCGGCCCCTGCTGGGCATGCTCTTCAAGTACCGGCTCGCCAACTTCCCGCCCCCGGAGCTGGACCACATCCAGTTCCTGTGCGCCGTGGACGGCGGCCGCTGGGTGAAGGACGTGGCCTGGAAGCCCCGCCACTCCATGCGGGAGACGATCCGCTCCATCCAGGGCGACTAGCGGCCGAAAAAGTCGAAGGCCCCTGACACGCGTGTCGCGCCTGGCGCGACGCCCACGGCTGGACCCCATGACATGGGTGTCAGCGACCGGACGGGCGGCGCGCCGGACCCTCCGCCGCTCGGTGCTCCAACCCCCTGGATTCACGTGGGGCGCGCGGTGCGGGGCCGTGGGCGCGGCGGCTGGCATCGCCATTGCTCTTGGGTCCGGCATCACGGCGCGGCGGCGCGGGCCTGAAGCAAGGCGCCACCCCGTCAACATGTCAGGGCGCTCCATGGGGGAGCTCCCGACGCCCATCGTCTCGGCCGGCCCCGGGACGATGGGCGGATTCTTGTAGGGCGCTCCATGGGGGAGCTCCCGACGCCCACCGCCTCGGCCGGCCCCGAGTCGGTGGGCGGTTTCTTTTCAGGGGTCAGGGCAGCTCGTCCGCGAACGGACCCGCGTCCTGGCGCTCCAGCAGCCACGTGCCGCCCTGGAACACGAACTCCGAAGCGACCATGTCGGTGTGCTCGGAGGCGGACGGCAGGCGCATCCACTGGATGCGGCTGTGCACCGTGGCGCGCAGCCCGTCCTCGGAAATCTGAACCTCCTCGATTTCGTAGTCGGTGATGCTCAGGTCGCGGTCGTCGTGGAGGGCGGCGCGGGCGCGGGAGAAGGCGGTGCGCTTCTCCGGGACGATGAGGGCCCCGGCCGCCCGGAAGTCCTTCCAGCGGATGAGCTGATGGAACCGCTCCACGGTGGGTTTGAGTGCTTCCAGGTTGGATTTCTTGGATGCGGTTGCGCACGCACCCAGGGCGAGCGCGAGGAGGAGGGCGGGCAGGCGGTTCACGGGGTGGGACGGTAACACCGGGTGCCTCCCGGGACGAGGTCGCGGTGCTATGGTCCGGCTCCCCGCCCGAGTACCGGAGTCGCGAGCGCACATGGCCAAGTCGATGGTGGAGCGATACGAGCAGCTCCTCCGGCAGGACCCCACTTCATCCGTCTTCGTCGAGCTGGCCAAGGCCCTGCTGGAAAAGGGGGACGCGGCACGCGCCATCGAGGTGTGTGAGCAGGGGATTTCCCACCACCCGTCCTCGACGGTGGGCCGGGTGTTGTGGGGCAAGGCCCTCATCCACCTGGGGCGTCCCGCGGAGGCGATGGAGCAGTTCGACCGGGCCATCGCCATCGAGAAGGACAACCCCTACGCGTACAACCTGATTGGCGAGGTGCTGTTGCAGCGCGGGCTGTACCGCTCGGCGCTGCCCATCCTCCGCAAGGCCGTGGCGCTGCAGCCCAACGACGGCCGGGTGAAGCTGTGGCTGGAGCAGGCCCAGCAGGCCCTGGCCGGGGGGCCCGCGCCCGTGTTCGCGGACCTGATGGGGCTGGAGAAGCCCGAGGAGCCCGAGGCCGCGGGCGGCGCGAAGGCCGACGAGGACCACGCGGGGACCCACCCGACGGTGGCGCCCATGGCGGCGGCGAGGCTGCGCGCGGCGGCGCTGGGAGACGCGGCGAAGGCGGCGGCGAGCGCGAGCGTCGCTGGCGCCCGGGCTCCGGCGGCCCGCGCCGCGGCGGACCTGTCGAGCGCGGCGGAGCAGGGGAGCGTCGCGGAGTCGGAGTCCGCGGCGACTGGCGAGCCGCCCGTCGCGAGGGACTCGCTGGGGTTGATCGACCGGCCCGTGCCCGAAGGGGCGCGGCTGCCCGGCCTCGACCTGTCGCTGTCCGACGAGGACGACGCGGCCTCCTCGGACGCGTCCGGGGCTCCGGCGGACGCGCCCGCGCGGCCGGACGCCGACGCGGCGGACCCGTCCGAGCGTGGCGAGGTGCCTTCGGACGCCGACGCGGCGGCCGGTGACGAGGCGCCCCCCTCGGAGTCGGCGGCCTCGGGGGAGCCCACCGGGGAGCTCCCGCTGCTGCGCACGAGCGAGTTCACCACGGCCAAGCCCGTCATCCCCGCCGCGGAGGACGAGCCCACCGGGGAGCTCCCGCTGCTGCGCACGAGCGAGTTCACCACGGCCAAGCCCGTCATCCCCGCCTCGGGGGGAGGACTGCTCGGGGACCTGCCTCCGCCGGAGCCCACGGGGACCGCGCCCGTCGCGCGGGCGCCCCAGCCTGCGCGGGGCTCGGGCTCGAAGCGCTCGCTGCTCGATGACATCCCGGACGCCGCGGAGGCGACCTCCCAGGCGGCGCGGGAGAAGGCGCCCAAGCAGGACACGGAGGCGCTCACCGCCGCGTACGAGAAGGAGCTGCGCCAGAAGCTGGCGCGCGAGGCGGCCAAGACGTCGTTCATCAAGCGCAACGGCGTGAAGGTGGCCACGGGCGTCACGCTGGCGCTGGTGCTCGGGGTGGTGGTGGTCGGCTTCCTCAAGGTCCGCGCGAACGCGGGCGGGCAGACGCTCAACGAGGCGCTGTCCCGCGCCGAGGACCTCATCACCCAGGACACCCGGGCGTCGCTGGATGGCGCGCTGGAGCAGCTGGGCCGCGCGCGGGAGATGGACGAGAGCAGCAGCCGCGCGTGGGCGCTCACCGCGTGGGCGCGCGCGCTGCGCTTCGCCGACCACGGGATGTCGCCGGAGGACCGCCAGCTCGCGCTGGAGGCGCTGGAGAAGCCCGGCGTGAAGGAGGCGGCGCCGGGGCTGGTGCTCGCCACCAATGTGCTCGTCGCGGACGACCGGGGGCGGGAGCCCGCGCGCCGCGCGCTGCTCGCCGCGACGGAGGAGGGCACGGAGGTGCAGGCGCTCGCGGGCAGCCTGTACCTGGCGGCGAAGGACGAGAAGAAGGCGCTGGAGCGCTTCGACCGCGCGCTGCGGGCCTCGCCGTCCAACGTGCGCGCCCTGGTGGCGCTGGGGGGCTACTACCTCGGCGCGGAGGACTACCCTCACGCCATCGAGATGTTCGAGAAGGCGCGCACGCGCTCGCCCTCGCACCCCGTGGCGCGGCTGGGCCAGGCGGAGGCACGGCTCGCGCTGGAGCAGGACCTGCCGGCGGCGCTCGCGGACGTGGAGCCCCTGGCGAAGGACGCGCTGCTGCCCGCCTCGCTCAAGCCCCGCCTCGACCTGACGCAGGGGCGGCTGTTGTCCGCTGTCGGCCGCCACGACGAGGCGCGCGCGCTGCTGGGCAAGGGGGCGCAGGGGCCGCTGGCCTTCGAGTTCCAGCTCGCGCTGGCCGCCGCCAGCCGCGCCGCGGGGAAGCTGGACGCGGCGCAGGCCGCGTACGAGGCCGCGCTCAAGTCGCAGCCCAGGAGCGAGGAGGCCCGCGAGGGGCTGGGGCGGACGCTGCTGGACCGCGACCGCGAGCGCGACGTGCTGACGCGCCTGGAGGCGGAGGGCGGGCGCAAGGTGGCCATGGTGCGCGGCGCGGCCCTCGTCCGGCTGGGCGACTGGAAGAAGGCGCGCGCGGAGCTCGCGCGCACCCGCGTGAACGACCGCTACCCGCCGGAGGCCGTGTCGCTGCTGGCCCTGGTCGACGCCGCGGAGGGCAACGCCTCCCAGGCCCGCGAGGTGCTGGAGAAGGCGCTCCAGGCCTCGAAGCGCCCGCGCAACGACATGCGCGTCGCGCTGGGGCAGGTGTACTGGCGCGAGCGCGCGTTCGACAAGGCGCAGAAGCAGTTCCAGGAGGCGCAGAAGGACCCGCGCGACTACGAGGCCTCGTGCTCGCTGGGGCGGCTGCTGCTGTCGCGCGGCCTGCCGGACATGGCGCTCGAGCCGCTGACGCAGGCGGTGGAGCGCAACGGCTCGCACGGCGAGGCGCGCGACGCGCTGGGCCGCACGCTGCTGGCGCTGGGGCGCACTCCGGAGGCCCTCAAGCAGTTCGAGGCGTGGCAGCTCGACAACCCGGGCAGCGCCGCCGCGCACAAGGGCTTCGCGCTGGCCCTGTTCCACGCGGGGCGCCGCAAGGACGCCGAGGGCGCGGTGGGCCGCGCCACCAGGCTGGCCGCCGAGGACGCCGAGGCGCACCGGCTGCGGGCCGCCATCCTCTTCGCGTCGGGCGACGCGAAGGGCGGTTTCGCCGCGCTGGAGCGGGCCAACAAGCTGGACCCGAAGGACCCGGACACCTTCTGCGAGATTGCCCACGCCTTCCTGCGCCAGGGCAACGTGGACAACGCGGACGCGGCCTTCGCGGCGGCGCGGCGCGAGGGGCCGGACGCGACGTGTGGCCGGGTGGGGGAGCTGTATGTCCAGCTCCCCGGTGGCGGCAAGCCGGCGGCCCGGACGCTGGAGGACCTGGCCGCGCGCGCGCCCACCGTCTGGGACAAGGCCTTCGCCCAGGCCGCCATGGCGCGGGTGCTGCTCGGGGCGGGGGCGCTCAAGGAGGCGCGCGAGGCCGCGGACGAGGCGGTGCGGCTGGCGCCCTTCGAGGGCCGCTCGCACCTGGCGCTGGGCCTGGTGGCCGCGAAGCAGCGGCAGGAGGCGGTGGCGAAGAGCGCGCTGGCGAAGGCGGTGGAGCTGGAGCCCACGGACGGCCCGGCCCACCTGGCCCTGGCCGACGTGCTGGCGCGGGAGTCCGGGGAGCTGGCCCGCGCGGTGGCCTCCTACGAGACCTACCTCCTGCTCGCCGGTGACGCGGAGGAGGCCGGGCGCGTGAAGAAGCTGCTTCCCGCGCTCAAGAAGAAGGCGGCGCGTTCTCCGTGAAGAACCACTCCCAGGGCCCCGAGTACCCGCTGCTGCGCATCATGTGGGGCAACGCGTTCCTGCTGTCGGTCATCTACCTCCTGGTGGGGCTGGTGGTGGAGGTGGCCCTGAACCAGTGGCCCTCCCGCTTCCTCCAGCGGCTGTCGCTGTCGCTGGACTCGCTGCCCGCGCGCGCGCTGGAGCTGGTGGGGGCCATGGAGCCGCTGCGCACGGCCTTCTTCTCCGGGCACATCCCGGAGTCCGGCGTCCGGCTGGTCTTCGGCCTCACCACGGTGGTGGTCATCTTCCTGCTCGCCCTGGTCGTGGGCACCCTCATGGGCGGGCTGCGCTACCTCGTCGCGCGGAGCATGGCGCGCAGGCGCGGGGGCTCGTAGCGACGCGGGCGAGGAGGGGGGCCTCCCGTTCAGTCCGCGCTCCCGGCCCGGCGCACCCGGGGCTTGCGCGCGCGCACGGGGCTGGTGGGCGCGGCCTGGGGCTCGTGGCCCGCGGCCCGCGCCATGAGGCAGATCTCCACCACCTTGGGGCCGAAGCGCTCCCAGCGGCTCTCCCCCGTGCCCTTCACGGAGAGGAAGGCCTCACGGTCGATGGGGAGCGCCGCGGCCAGCCCCAGCAGCGTGGCGTCGTTGAAGATGATGAAGGGGGCGACGCCCAGGTCCTTCGACAGTTCCTTGCGCCAGCGCCGCAGCTCCGTGGACGCCAGCTCGCTGTAGTTCAGCACGGGGGGCGCGGCCGACGCGGCGCGTGCTCGCGACGCGGAGGGGCCGCCCGTCAGCAGCACCGGCATCTTCCGGGGCGCGCACACGTCGCAGTTGCCGCAGGACGCCTCCACGCCCTCCTGTCCGAAGTAGCGCAGGAGGGTGGCTCGGCGACACCGGCTCTCCCGGTCCGCGTAGGCGTAGTCCGTCATCCGCCGCAGGAGCTGGAGGTTCTGCCGCTCCTGCTCGCGCACGCGGCTCAGGTCCATGCCCAGCTCCCGGAAGGGGACGCGCTGCAGGGCGCGGATGGAGCGCCCGGAGAAGGGCCGCCGCACCTTGGCCGCGCCGGACTTCTCCAGCAGGCCCAGGGCGTGGCGCACCTCGTCGACGGACAGGCCCGTGCGCCGGGCGAGGATGGGCAGCTCCGTGGTGACCTGCCGCCCCACGGGGAACGTCTCCAGCAGGGACTTGAGCAGCCGCTGCGCGTCCGGCGCATGAGGCTGGGCCGTGGGGGCCTTCTCCGTCAGCGTCACCCCGTGCTCGCCTTCACCGCGTCCGCCGCGCTCCAGCTTCCCGTCGCGCTCGAAGATGCGCAGCGCGGCGGACACCTCGAACTCGCTGGCGTTCACCATGCCTGCCAGCGCGTGCACGCCCTTCTCGAACTCCTCCACGGACTGGAGCACGTTCCAGATATCCGCCAGCACCACCTCGGAGGGGTGGTTGCCCTGGATGAGCCGCTCCTGGGTGAACACGTCCGAGTGGTTGAAGAGGAGGACGGCCCGCGCCTCCCCGCCGTCGCGCCCCGCGCGGCCAATCTCCTGGTAGTACGCCTCGATGGCGCGGGGGATGTTGGCGTGCGCGACGAAGCGGATGTCCGGCTTGTCGATGCCCATGCCGAAGGCGTTGGTGGCGACCGCCACCGCCTCCTTCGCGGACATGAAGGTGTCCTGCGCCCGGCGCCGCGCGTCGTCGTCCATGCCCGCGTGGTACAGCACCATCTTCAGCTTGCGCGCGTGCAGCTCCGAGAACACACCTTCCGCCGCTCGCCGCGTGGAGCAATAGATGATGCCGCTGCCGCCCTGCTGCGCCAGCCGCGCGCAGGCCTCGTGCCGGTCCGAGTCTCCACCCACCTCCTGCTTGCCCAGGAAGAGGTTGGGCCGGTCGAAGCCCATGGCGAACTCCCGGGGCTCCTTCATCAGGAGCACGCGGATGATGTCCGCGCGCACCTCCGGGGTCGCCGTCGCCGTGAGCGCCACCGTGCGCGGGGGGCGCAGGCGCTTGCGGACCTGACCCAGCTGCGCATACTCCGGCCGGAAGTCGTGGCCCCACTGGGAGATGCAGTGCGCTTCGTCGACGGCGAACAGGTCGACACCCACGGCCGTGAGCGTCTGCAGGAAGCTCGGGCTGCGAAAGCGCTCGGGCGCGACGTACAGCAGCTTGTACTCGCCCGCGCGCAGCCGACGCATCCGCTCCGCGCGCTCCAGGTCCGACAGCGACGAGTTGATGAAGGTGGCGGAGATGCCCCGCGCGGTGAGCTGCTCCACCTGGTCCTTCATCAGCGCGATGAGCGGTGACACCACCAGCGTCAGGCCCGGCAGCAGCGTGGCGGGGAGCTGGTAGCACAGGCTCTTGCCCGCGCCGGTGGGCATCACCACCACCGTGTTGCGACCGCTCAGCACGGTGGAGATGACCTCGGCCTGCCCCGGCCTGAACGCCGTCAGGCCGAAGTGGCGCTCCAGACCCTGCTGGGCTTGCTCGAAGTAGGGCAGGGTCAACGGCATCGCGCGCATGTTCACCATCCTGGCCCTGCCGTCAACGGAAACGGCCCCGTGGCGCCGCTCACAGCTCCAGCCCCGGTGGAACGGGGACGGCCAGGCGGGCCCTTCTCAGCACCACCTCCTGGCGCCGCCTCTGCGTCGCCTCCGGCTCCAGCCGCCCGTCCACCACCACGTCCCCCTCACGGACGCCCGGCGGCAGTGCCCACCGCTCCACCGTGCAGGCCCGTCCATTGTCCAGCCGCACCACCCGCGCCCGCGCATCCTCCAACACGTCCACCTGGATGGGCCCGACCAGCCCCACCACGCACCCCACCGTCATCGCCCACCTCCCGCCATGCCCCATGCTCGCCCCGTCTCGGTCCCCCGCGTGACACGCGGGACCCCGCGCTCCTCAACCTCCTCCCGCCGCGCCCCACGCGCGCCCCACCTCCGACTCGACCTCCGCCAACAGCCCCCGCTCCATGAACGACACGTAGCGCCCGTCCCCCACCACCACGTGGTCGAGCACCTTGATGTTCAACAGCCGCGCCGCCGACACCAGGTGCCGCGTGAGCGCCACGTCCTGCACGCTCGGCTCCGGATCTCCCGACGGATGGTTGTGCGCGAGGACGATGGCGGTGGCCCGAGACACGAGCGCCGAGGCGAACACCTCGCGCGGGTCCACCGGACACGCGTTCATCGTGCCCTCCGCCACGCGCGCGTCATGCACCAGCACGTTGCGCGCGTTGAAGCACAGCACGTGGAATACCTCGCGCCGCAGGGGCCCCAGCTCCGGCCCCAGGTACCCGTGAATCTCCCGGGGCGTGCGCAGTCTGGGCCGCCGCTCCGGCGAGCGCTGCACCCGCCGCCCCAGCTCCAGCGCCGCCAGCACCCGCGCCGCGCGCGTGGGCCCCATCCCTGGCATGGCCGAAAGCTCCACCGGCTCCGCCTGCGCCAGCGCCCGCAGCCCCCCGCGACAGGACAACAGCGCGCCAGCCACCAACCGCCCATCCCTCGCGCGCGCCGCCGTCGCGCCCCACAGCACGCACAAGAGCTCCGGGTCGGTGAGGGCCTGGGCTCCCAGCCGGAACAGCCGCTCCCGCGACTGCTCCACGCCATCGGGACCCTCGTCCCTCACCGACCCCTCGCCCACCACCCCGTCGCCCTCACACGCCCCGCCCATGCTCCACCCCGCCGCCGCCCACCTGTCGTGCGCGTGACAAAGCAAGGCATGTGCCCGCTCGCTCGGCTCGGAGCGCGAGCGGCCTACCCGTCTCGTCCTGTGCGTGGAAGGCCCACCTGCTGGACGGCCACCTCCCGGCCCGCATGGCGCGCGGGGCGCGGGCGCCGGCTCAGAAGCGGGAGATGGCGAAGAACGCCTTGATCTTGTCGTTCGTCTCGCGCAGCCGCTCGCTCAGCGTCCGCACGAACGTCCACAGCAGCACGTACGCCAGGTCCTTGTCGGTGAACATCAGCTGGTCCAGCTTGGACCTCTCGATGACCCACACCGTGCAGGACACGTGGGCGATGGCGTCCGCCGAGCGGGGAGAGTCCTCGATTACCGCCATCTCGCCGAAATATTGGCCGGGCTCCAGGATGGCGAGCGCCTCCTCGCCGATGCCGGGGACCGTCTTGGAGATGCGGACCTTGCCCCGGGCGACGACGTACATCTCGTGGCCGACCTCCCCCTCGCGGAACAGGAAGGCGCTCGCCGGGTAGTCCCTGGAGTGGCCGAGTTGCGCCACCTTGGCGAGCTGGCCCTGGGTCAAACCCTCGAACAGCGCAACCTTCTTGAGGAGCTCGGCATCCATGAGGGCAGCTTCGTATCACGCGCCCGAGGGCCTCTGGTACCTTCGCGGCCTCAATCAGGAGAGGGAGGAGCCACCGTGGCGGAGGAGAAGATCAACAAGGTGACCATCATCGGCTCGGGGCCGGCGGGCTACACCGCGGCCATCTATGCCGCTCGTGCCAACCTGCAACCGGTGGTGTTCGCGGGTGGGCCCACGCTGGACCACCCTCAGCGCGTGCCCGGTGGGCAGCTCATGGTGACCACGGACGTGGAGAACTACCCGGGCTTCCCGGAGGCCATCACCGGTCCGGAGCTGATGGAGCGCTTCCAGAAGCAGGCGGAGCGCTTCGGCACGGTCATCCACATGGAGAACGTGGTGAAGGTGGACTTCAGCAAGCGCCCCTTCCTCATCGAGGGAGAGAGCGTCAGCTACCGCTCGGAGACGGTCATCATCTCCACCGGCGCCACCGCCAAGTGGCTGGGCGTCAAGGGCGAGGACACCTACAAGAACCGGGGCGTGTCCGCGTGCGCCACGTGTGACGGCGCGTTCTTCAAGAACCAGGACGTCATCGTGGTGGGCGGCGGCGACACGGCGATGGAGGAGGCGACGTACCTGGCGAAGATCGTCAAGCACGTCACCCTGGTCCACCGCCGCGACACGCTGCGCGCCTCCAAGGTCATGCAGGAGCGCGCGCTGAACAACCCCAAGATCTCCTTCCTGTGGAACTCCGCGGTGGAGGAGGTCGTGGGCAACGCCAAGGGCATGACGGGCGCGGTGGTGCGAAACCTGAAGACGGGTGACAGCCAGCTGCTCAACGTGACGGGCCTGTTCGTGGCCATTGGCCACACGCCGAACACGGAGCTGTTCCAGGGCGTGCTGGAGACGCACCAGGGCGGCTATCTGAAGACGGTGCCGGGCAGCACCCGCACCAACATCCCGGGCGTGTTCGCGTGCGGCGACGTGCAGGACAGCTACTACCGTCAGGCCATCACCGCCGCGGGCACCGGCTGCATGGCGGCCATCGACGCGGAGCGCTGGCTCATCGAGCACGGCGAGTAGCTCCCCGCGGAAGCGGGACGTGACGCACAATCCCAGGGGGCCGGTCCACCGCGCGTGGGCCGGCCCTCGTCTCTTCGACGCGCGACGACGGAAAAGAACGCCCCATGAGCACGAAGCAGAAGACGGTGGCGGTGCACGCCGGGAGCCGCCTCACCGGCAGCAAGGCCATCCCCGTCTCCCCGCCCATCCACCCCGCGGCGGTGAACTGGTTCGACAGCAGCGACGACCTGGACGCGGCGCTCGACGGCAAGGACTACGCCTACGCCCGCATCAGCGCCCCCAACACCACGCTCCTGGAGACGGCGGTGGCCGCGCTGGAGGGCGCGGAGGCCTGCGTGGCATATGCCAGCGGCATGGCCGCGCTGCGCTCGCTGTTCGAGGCCCAGGGCTTCCAGCGCGGCGACCGGCTGGTGATGCCGGCGGACGGCTATGGCGTCACGCGCGCGCTCTACAAGAACCTGTGCGCCACGCTGGGCGTGGAGCTGCACGCGCTCGACCTGGCGGACGCCGCCGCCCCCGCGCGCGTCCAGGCGCTGAAGCCGCGGCTCGTGCTGGCGGAGAGCATCACCAACCCGCTCCTGCGCGTGCCGGACCTGCGGGCCCTGGCGGACGCGAGCCACGCGGCGGGCGCGGCCTTCGCGGTGGACGCGACGTTCGCCTCGCCCGTGGGCCAGCGCGCGCTGGAGCAGGGCGCCGACTACGCGGTGCAGTCCACCAGCAAGTGGCTCAACGGCCACAGCGACGCGCTGGGCGGCACCGTGAGCGGCTCCACCGCGCGCATCGCCCCGCTGCGCGCGGCGCGCGTGCTCGCCGGCGACGTGCTCGGCCCCTTCGAGGCCTGGCTCACCCTGCGCGGCCTGCGCACCCTGCCGGTGCGGATGAAGGCCCACGTCGAGCACGCCGCCCACGTGGCGCGGCGGCTGGCGGACTCGCCGCTGCTGGAGCGGGTCATCTACCCGGGGCTCGCGTCGCACCCGGACCACGCGGTGGCCGGGCGGATGCTCCAGGGCGGCCACGGGCCCATGGTCTCCTTCGAGATTCGCGGCGCGGCGCGCGAGCGCTGCATGCGCTTCCTCGAGGCGCTGGAGCTGTGCCTGCCGGGGCCGTCGCTGGGCGACGTGGGCACGCTGGTGATGCACGCGGCCAGCGCCAGCGCGCGCCGCTTCACGCCCCAGGAGCGGGAGGCCGCCGGCATCCGGGAGAACCTCATCCGCGTCTCCGTGGGCCTGGAGGACCCGGACGACGTGGCGGACGACCTGCTCCAGGCGGTGGCGAAGGCGGTGCGCCCGTGAAGATGGTGGACGTGGGCGACAAGCCGAAGACCGAGCGCGTCGCGGTGGCCACCGCGCTGCTGCGCATGCAGGCGGCCACCCGGGAGCGCATCCTCGCGGGGACGGTGGAGAAGGGCGACGTGCTCGCCGCGGCGAGGCTCGCGGGCATCATGGCCGCCAAGCG
>Ga0164243_10013238_pt1 | contig 11622 bp, 8 predicted proteins | sample OricompcompostOP_FD_108781 | JGI IMG/M metagenome (GOLD analysis project Ga0164243, IMG submission 108781) | Organic Plus compost microbial communities from Emeryville, California, USA - Original compost - Organic plus compost (OP) | ecosystem: Engineered > Solid waste > Mixed feedstock >... | reverse complement strand
TCCGGCAGATCTCCACGGGGCTGCCGGTCGGGCAGGCCCCGTAGCTCAGCTGGATAGAGCAGCCGCCTTCTAAGCGGCAGGTCGCAGGTTCGAGCCCTGCCGGGGTCGCCACCAGCTTCAATCGACGGACAAGGGAACTAAAGCTAGGCCATACGATTCCCTGATTGCCAGCTTCCGGTCGAGACACAAAGAGGGAAAGCGCCTGCTCCAGTCATCCTCATGAGCGTTCAAAAAAGACCCCCTCAAGCCATCGAGAATTCGTCATCTGCAGAACGCCCCCAATCTGCGGGGCGGGGTGAGGAGAAGCCGCTGGTCGTGCATTGGCCGACGAGCGAGCCCGTGGTCAGCAATTGGGGTGACAAGCTGAACCCGGTGCTGGTGCGCTTTCTGACGGGCCGTAGACCAGTCAATCGCAAGCGAGCCCCGGAAGGGGCGCCGGTTCACCTTGTCATAGGCAGCGGCTTGTCGTCGGCCGCACGCGATGGAGACGTGGTCTGGGGAAGCGGCTTTCTCGAGAACATTGCTCCTTCTCGCGTTGCGGATGTGCGCGTTTGCGCGGTTCGCGGCCCGCTCAGCCGATCCCTGCTTCTTGCTGCCGGCCGGGATTGTCCGGAGGTCTATGGCGATCCGGCCCTCCTCATGCCGCTCTTCTACAATCCTGAGGTTACTCCCTCATACGATGTGGGCCTGATCCAGCACTGCCGGGAGATCGGAGAGGAGCCTCTGCCTTTGCTCCCGCCGGGGCTTACGGTGCGGGTGATCGACATCACCGGCGGGATCGAAGAGGTGATCGACGCGATCCTCTCCTGTCGCCGTATCCTCTCCAGCTCCCTCCATGGGATGATTGCGGCCCATGCTTACGGCGTCCCGGCAACATGGCTGAAGATCAGCGATCGTCCATTGGGCGACGGCTTCAAGTTCGGGGATTACTGGGCCTCGATGGGGCGCGATGATATCGAGCCCATAGAGGTAAGACCCGGCGTGGCAGTCGATCCCGAGGCGGGCATCTCGACGCCCGGCAAGCCTCTTGTCGATCTCTTCCGCCTGATCCAAGCCTGTCCCTTCATCAACGGGAAGCGCAAGGCGGAACTCGTCCGAAGGGCCCGTGCCCTGGCTGATACCAGCCGGTCCCGCTCCATTTTTCGCATCCATGCTGGTTTGGCACCCCCGACGAGCTGAGTTCTCGTCAGGCCGTCCCTGTCTTGGTTAATAAGGGCGAGCTATAGCCCGGGCGCCTGCCGATGCTATGTAATTCGCGTCTCGCCCATGCACCGCCCGCCGCCTGATCCAGCCGAACCGGAAAGGAACCCCGCCATGTCCGTCCATGTCGCCGTCATCGTCGGTAGCCTTCGCGAGGGAGCGTTCAGCCGCTCCACCGCTCTCGTGCTGAAGGAACTCGCTGCGCCGCGGCTCGATCTCAAGATCGTCGAGATCGGAGACCTGCCGCTCTACAATCCCGATCTCGACGGCGAGAGTCCGCCTGCGGCCTGGACCCGTTTCCGCGGCGAGGTTGCGGCGGTCGATGCCGTGCTCTTCGTGACGCCGGAATATAATCGCTCGATCACCGGCGCTCTGAAGAATGCCCTTGATGTGGGCTCCCGGCCCTATGGACACAGCGTCTGGGATGCCAAACCCGCCGCGGTGGTCAGCGTCTCGCCGGGCCTGCTCGGAGCCTTTGGCGCCAATCACCATTTGCGCCAGTCACTGGTCTTTCTGAATATGCCCGTCCTCCAGCAGCCGGAAGCCTATATCTCCAAAGTTGGCGATCTGCTCGATGCCGACGGCAAGCTGACCAACGATTCCACGAAGGATTTCTTCAAGGCGTTTACCATCAAGTTTGCGGACTGGATCGACCGAACCGAGGCAAAGTAGCAGCCATCACGGGCCGGCACACACATCCGATGCCGATTGTGCATGTCGCAGACATACGCACTAACGTCCTCCCGGCTCCGGGAGGGCTGAGGAATGTGGGCGACCATCGCCGGCAGGCGGCGAGACGTAGACGCCATCATCACCAGCGTCTTATGACCAAACTATAGCCGCGCTGCCTAAAAAACTGGAATTCACAAGACCTTCTGCAATTGTAACTCTTCCACGCTGTCTGAAGAGCTATTGACCAGAGGGAAATACTATGAAGACAGCGATTTTTATACGCCTGCTCGGCGCCGGCCTTGTGTTAGCCGGCATATCGAATGTCGCTCTTTCCCAGGAACTGGAGAAGCTGAACGTCATCGTTCCGAACGAACGGACGGCGGTGCAATACGAGGTTTTCGTCGCGAGGGATCTCGGTTTCTATGAGGATGAGGGCCTTGATGTCACCTTCCTCTCCTCGGCGACCACGGTTCCCTATGTCGCCTTCCTGCAGAATGGCGATGCCGATATCGCCATGATGGACTCCTCGGAAATCCTGCAGGCACTGAACGCCGGCCTGCCGGTCTCCGTCATCTACGAGACCCAGCAGGTCTCGCCGGACGGCATTGTGGTGCCGTTCGACAGTGACATCACTAGCCTGGCGGCACTCGAAGGCAAGACCATCGGCATGGCCAGCGATCGGGATCTGGTGACGACCGCGATCTCGTTCCAGAAGGTCGGCCTGTCGATCGACAATGTCAGGACGGTCGTGGTCGGTGACGAACCGCCGATCATCGTTTCCTCCTTCCGCAACGGCCAGATCGATGCCTTCGCGGGTGGAACGAGCGACCGCTTCGGCATGGAAGCTGCGGGTATACCCTTTCGCGACATAACGCCGGCAGCAGCTCAGGAGAATCCGGCAAACTCCCATGTGATCTGGGGCCCACGAAAGGAGGAGCTCTCGGGACGGATCGCGAAATTCCTCCGCGCATGGGCCAAGGCGCAGCACGCAGCAATGGTCGATTTCGATGTGGTGGCGTCGATCTGCCGCGAGAACGTGCCGGAGCAGTGGGAGAACATCCAGCTCGGACGGAAGCTGCTCGACTTCACCACCTACAAGCTCAACGTGCCGAGAGCCACCTTGCGGGGCCGTGCGAGGCCCGAGCTGTGGGTTGAGGTGCAGCAGCCGCTGATCGACATGGGCCAGCTCGAAAAGGCCTTCGATCCCTCGGACTTCATCGACGTCTCCTTCGTCGAGGCAGCCAACGACTACACCTATGCCGATGTCCGGGAAGCCGTGAAGGCGTGGCGGGCGGAAAACCCCGACAAGATGATCCCATAGTCGCCGCTGCGGCTTGAGAGATTGAAAAGGCCGGGCGGTATTCGCGCCCGGCCCAAGACAGATTACTTCTGAAGCACCGTGCCGGCGATGTTGTTGCCTTCGTTAGTCTCCGGCACCTTTTTTCCGGGATCGGCCTCTAGCACGAAATTGTAGTTGCCCGGCTGCCAGTCGAGTTCGTCCCAGAAGGGAAGGGCGTGGTTGTAGACCTTGCCTTTCTTCAGGCCCGACACCTTCACCACCAGACGGTTCGGATAGGCCGGGTCGGCATATTTATTGAGGCTGCGATGATCGGCGCAGCTTCCCTTGCCCTGTTTCTGGCACTGCACGGTAATCACGAAAGCGCCGGCGTCGGCGCTGCCGATATTCCGGACCGAGACGGTTCCGTTCAGGATCCTGCTCGGGATCGGGACAAGATCGGCTGCGGCTGCTGTCATCTGTGCCTGAACAGGCGCATGAGTCCCGATCGTTGAAAACATGATGGCGGCGAGTACGCCATACATGCGCGTTGCATTGGACATGGATCATTCCTCCGGGTTCAGCCCTTGGGCTGTCGATCCCCTACCTCGGGGCCAACCTATCGAAGGCGTTGCTGATTGCAGTGATGCCCGTCACAGTCGAAGGGCTTGAGGAATTCAAAAATAGAATTGGTATAAATAAAGGGTGTCACGCCTTTGAATGAGTATAATTTGTGGCATTATGCTCGCAGGCACCGGAAAAATGGCGAGATAGACAATTATATACTTGTAGCGTGTGGCGCTCTGCGTGATCCCTGCGAATTGACATAGAAATTTCGATTCCGGGGTCTGAATGCAATGAGTGCACGTTCGAGCGAGGCGGGCTTCTACGATTTCCGGACTGTTCTTCTGGCGGGAACGATCCTGACGCTGCTGCCGGTTCAGTCCTTCGCACAGGAGGTCCTGCTCGAACCGGTTCCGGTCGAAACCACCCAGCCTCAGCGCGCGAGCGCTCCGAGCGCCGCCCCGGCACAAAGCGCCGCGGCCTCGGATGACGAACAGACCGATGAGGAAAGCGCCGATGGCCCGGTCAACGGCATCGTCGCGAAGAAGGGCGGGAGCGCCACCAAGACGGATACGCCGATCCTCGAGACGCCGGCGACGATCAATGTCATCGGTACCGAGGAAATGGAGCAGAGGGGCGCAAGCTCGGTCGGCGAGGCGCTTCTCTATACGCCTGGCGTCATTCCCGGCGCGCGAGTGTCGACCCGCTACGACATCGGCTCGATCCGCGGTTTCGGCGGGCAGAGCTGGTTCGACTATGTCGACGGGATGCGCATGCTGCGCGGCGGTTTCAACGCCCCGATCATGGATAGCTGGAACATCGAGCGGATCGAGGTCCTCAAGGGGCCGGCCTCGGTGCTCTACGGTCAGGTGATGCCCGGCGGCCTCGTCAATCAGGTGACGAAGAAGCCCGAGGAGGAGACAAGCCGCGAGGTGCAGGTCACGCTCGGCTATCCCGATCGCTTCGAAGCGGCGTTCGATTTCACCGGGGCGGTGAATGACGACAAGACCTTCCTCTACCGGCTGGTTGGGCTTGGCCGCTACGAGGAGGGCAATGTCGATTTCTCGGAAACCGAGCGCTGGTTCGCGGCGCCGTCGGTGACCTGGAAGCCTTCGGACCAGACCAGCCTGACGCTTGAGGGCGGCTACCTCAACGATCCGTCGAGCTTCTATGCCGTTTATCTGCCGACGCTCGGCACGGCCGCCCGGCATCCGAGTGGACATCAAATCCCTTATGATTTTGCCATCGAGGATCCGCACTATTCCAAGTTCGAGCGCGAGCAGGCCTGGGTCGGCTACGAGTTCAGGCACGCTTTCAACACGAATATCGAGTTCCGCTCCAAGCTCCGCTACATGGATGTGGAGTCCTGGCAGCGCGGAATGACCCCCTTTGGCTGGGATGGGCCCATGCCTACCACGACCATGAGCACGCGGCTTTCGCGCACTAACGACCTGTCCCGCTCGGTCACAATGGACAACCAGCTGCAGCTCGATTTCGATACCGGGCCGATCGGCCATGAGGTGCTGATCGGTGCCGACTATCAGCATCTCGATTTCTCGCGCTACATCGTTTCCGGCGTCGTGGGGCCGACGATCGACTATCTCAACCCGACCTACGGCCCGATCCCGATCCCCGACTACAACAACTACTTCTCGGAGGATCGCGAGCAGTTCGGCATCTACGCGCAGGACCAGCTTGAGTTCGGCCGGCTGCTCGTGACGCTCGGTGCCCGTTACGACTGGGCGAAGTCCGATTACGACCACTACACCTATAATGCCGCCACCGGCGTTAAGACCTATACCGATGCCGGCTCGAACGAAGCCGATCAGGAGGCGGCCACATGGCGCGCCGGCGTGATCTATCCCTTCGACAATGGTCTCGCGCCCTATGCGAGCTACGCGACATCCTTCGAGCCGGTCTCGGGCACGACGATCGGCGGCGACGCTTTCGAGCCGACGACCGGGGAGCAGTTCGAGGTCGGCGTCAAATATGAGCCGAGCTGGTTCAATGGCGTCTTCACGCTCTCGCTATTCGAGATCACGCAGCAGAATGTCCTGCAAAGCTCCGGCATCGCCGATCCGCTCTGCAGCACACCGGCAAACTGCCAGATCCAGACGGGTGAGATCCGGTCCCGCGGCGTCGAGTTTGAGGCCAAGGCCGAACTCTTCGAAGGCTTCGACCTGATCGGCTCCTATGCCTATGTCGATGCGGAGACCACCGAGGCCGAGGATCCGGCTCAGGTCGGTCTTGTCCCGACGGCGGTGCCGAAGCATCAGGCGAGCCTGTGGGCCAATTACACCTTCGGTGACGGCATGCTTGCCGGCCTCGGGGTCGGCGCCGGCGTTCGCTATATCGGCGAAACCTATGGCGCGGTGGACAACAGCTTCAAGGTGCCGAGCTACACGCTGGTCGATCTCGGCCTTTCCTACGATTTCGGGGCCCTGCGCCCCAATCTGCAGGGCCTGAAGCTCAACGTCGCCGTCACCAACCTCTTCGACAAGGAGTATCTGTCCTCCTGCGGCTCGTCGAACTCCTCGGTCACCGGCCTCTGCTTCTACGGCGCCGGTCGGGCCGCCAGCGCGACCCTGAGCTACAAGTGGTGATAACCGGAACCGGCTTTCGCCGGGCTGATCCGATAAGCGTATCCGCCTTCACATTCTGATCCCGTTTCGGCGGGGGCTGAAAAGAAACCGGCGCATCCCTGATTGGATGCGCCGGTTTTTCATTGCCATGGAGAGGGCTGTTTTATTCCCTGCGGATGCCGGCCTTCTCCGCAACTTCCTTCCAGGTCTGGATCTCGTCCGCCATGCGCTTGCGGAGTTCCTCCGGGCCTTCGGCGTTCACGGCGAAGCCGGCGGCAAGCATGCGGTCCTTGACCTCCTGCTTCTGCATGATCTTCAGAACTTCCTCGGCAAGGCGCTGCAGGATCTCGGGCGGGGTTCCGGCCGGGGCGAGCAGCATCTGCGAGGTTTCCGACGCGGCATTCTCGACGCCGGCTTCCTCGATGGTCGGCACATCGGGAAGCTCCGGCCAACGCTGCTTGCCCGTCTGCACGATCGGGGTCAGCCGCCCGGTGCGGATGTTCTCCATGACGCCGGCGACCGTGGTGCTCGAAAGCTCGGTCTCCCCGCCGAGAACGGCCGTCAGCGCCGGCCCGAGCCCCGTATAGGGGATATGGGCGACGTCCAGCCCGAGACGGAGCTTGAGCAACTCCATGGCAAGATGCGGCGTGCTGCCGATGCCCGGAGAGGCATAGTTGAGGGAGCCCGGCTCGGCCTTGGCCTTCGCCACCAGCTCGTCGAGCGTCTTGACGCCCGACGTCGGCCCGGCAAGCACGACGTTGGGAGAGGCGCCCAGATAGGCGATGGGCTCGAAATCCTTCATCAGATCATAGGAGACGGGACCGATGCTCGGATTGACCAGCGCTGAGCCCGATGCCACCAGCAGCGTGTAGCCGTCCGGAGCCGCCTCCGAAACGGTGGTCACGCCGATATTGCCATTGGCGCCCGGGCGGTTCTCCACCACGACGCCTTGCCCGATGATCGGGCTGAGTTCAGTGGCGATCAGCCGGGCGAGAAGATCGTTCGAGCCGCCGGGCGCGAAATGCGCGATGATGGTGATCGATTTTTCAGGCCAGTCGGCCTTCGCCGGCATCGTCATTGCGGCTGCAAGGGCGCTGCATCCGATTGCAGCGACGGCCAGCCTGCGCGTCACGGTAGTCATGGTGGTCTTCATCCGCGTCCATCCTCCTCATCGGGTTCGCGTTCCGGCTTGGTAACGCCCGAATCCGGCCTCGCCAAGTCCGACTTTCGCACCCGTGGCATTGGCCCGGACTCGGTGCGAGGATCGGGCCGGTTGCTTTCGGAAGCCTGATTCTGTGTCGACGTTGCGGATCGTCCCATGAGCCAGCCCGATCACTCGGTGCGCTCCGCCTATATCAAGGCGATACGCCTCCTTTTCGCGGAAAGGGCGCTCGCGACCGCGCTGATCCTGTCGGGCATGGTGATCGCGCTGCTTCAGGTCGCGGAGCCCGTCCTGTTCGGGCGGGCGATCGACGCCATGACCCGCAACGAGCCCTCGCTCCATCTCGTCGCCCTGTGGGCGATCGCGGGCTTCGGAGCCTTCCTCTTCGGGCTTGGCGTCGCCCTGCAGGCGGATCGTCTCTGCCACCGCCGGCGGCTGATTGCCATGGCGGCCTTCCTGGAGCATGTCCTTCGCCTGCCGGTCTCGTTTCATTCCGAGGCGCGGACGGGAGAGCTCATGCGCATCATGACGGTGGGCTGCGACTCCCTGTTCCTGACCTGGCTGGCGATCCTCCGCGAGCATTTCACCAGCCTCGTCTCGATCCTCGTCCTTCTCCCGATCGCTTTCTGGATGAACTGGCAACTCGCTCTGCTGCTGCTCGTTCTGATGGTCGTCTATGTCAGCGTCAATGTGATCGTGATCCGCCGGACGCGGGGAGGGCAGGCGGCGGTCGAAGCCCATTTCCGCGAGGTCTCGGGACGGGTTGGGGATCTCTTCGGCAATGTGCCCGTCCTGCAGAGCTTTCTCGTCGTCCCCGCCGAACTCGATGCCGTGCGCCGTCTGCTGGCAGGCCTCCTCGACGCACAATATCCGGTGCTGAACTGGTGGGCGGTGATGAACGTGCTCACCCGCGCCTCATCATCCCTCTCCATCGTCGCGATTTTCGCCGTTGGCGCCGCGCTCCGGAGCAGCGGCACCGTCACTGTCGGCGAGATCGTGTCCTTTGTCGGCTTTGCCGGAATGCTCATCGGCCGTCTCGACCAGATGACCGGCTTCGTGATGAACATGTTCTTCCGCGGCCCGCAGCTCGTTCAGTTCTTCGACATCATGGAAGAAGAACCGGGGCCGCCGGAAAATCCCGCCGCGCCGGCGCTCGTCGTCAAGGGCGGGCATGTGACGTTCGAGGATGTCTCCTTCCGCTATCCGAATGGCGAGGGCGGGCTGAGGGGCATCAGCTTCGAGGCGAAGCCAGGGGAGACCGTGGCGCTGGTCGGCCCGACCGGCTCGGGCAAGTCGACGACGCTCGCGCTTCTCCAACGCGCCTGGGACCCTCAGACCGGCCATGTGCTCATCGACGGGCAGGATATTCGCGATGTCTCGCTCGCATCGCTGCGCGCCGCGATTTCCGTGGTCTTTCAGGACGCCGGCCTTTTCAATCGCTCGATTGCCGAGAACATCCGCATGGGCAAGCTGGACGCCACCGAGGCCGAGATCGAGGCGGCGGCGAAGCTCGCCGAGGCGCATGACTTCATCATGCGAAAGCCCGAGGGCTATCGCACGATGGTCGGAGAACGCGGGCAGGGGCTTTCGGGCGGGGAGCGCCAGCGCATCGCGGTGGCTCGCGCCTTGCTGAAGAACGCGCCAATCCTCGTTCTCGACGAAGCGACCTCCGCCCTCGACGTCACGACCGAAGCCCGCGTGCAGGCGGCCCTCGACCGGCTGCGGGAGGGACGGACCACCTTTGTCATCGCGCACCGGCTATCGACCGTCCGCTCAGCTGACCGCATTGTCGTGCTCAATGAGGGCCGCATCGTGGAGCAGGGCGGTTTCAGGGAACTCGTTGCACAGGGCGGAGCATTTGCCCGCATGGTCGAAGCCGGCGGCTTCAATTCATCCGGCGAGATTGAAGGAAACTGATCTAAGCCTTTGCTGTGATAAGGAATCCCTGAGCCGACAGAGACTTTCCTTGTCGGCAAATCCTGCTATCGTCCGCGCCGCTCAAGGCCGGTAGGAGAGTGCGCCGCAGATGACGGCATCCACGGAAAGCGCGGCAGGCGGCGACCCGGCAATTGCGATCGAGAAGCTTGTCGATGGGATCGCGGCGTCGCCTTGGCGCAGCGTCGCCTTGCTTCTGCTCCTCTCGCTGATCTGCTTTCTGCCGGGGTTCGGCGCCATTGCGCCGATCGATCGCGACGAGCCGCTTATCGCCGAGATCACCAAGCTGATGGTCCAGTCGGCCTCCATGATCGCGGCGCGGCCCGAAAATCATTCCGCCTTCTTCAATCCGCCGGGGATCAACTGGCTTCAGGCCGCGGCTGTCGAGATCATGGGAGGCGGTCCCGCCTCGCCGATCTGGATCTATCGCCTGCCGTCACTTTTTGGTGCGATCGGCGCCGTGCTTCTGACCTGGTGGGCAGCACTCGCTTTCGGCAAGCCCCGCGCCGCCTTGCTCGCTGCCGCGATCCTCGCCGTGACGCCTCTTCTGACCGGCGAGGCAAGGCTCGCGCGGCCGGACGCAATCCTGCTGGCGATGATCGTTCTCGGAGAGGGGGCGCTTGCCCGCTTGTGGCTCGGAAAAGACAGGGCGCACTATGGGCTGGCCTTTCTTTTCTGGACGGCTCTCGGCATCGGCATCCTGATGAAGGGGCCGGTCGCTCCTGCCGTCCTCGGCCTCACCGTCATCGTCCTTTGCTTCGTCCGCGGCTCCACGGCCTGGCTGAAACGCCTGATGCCCGTGGCCGGCGGAATCTGGCTTCTGCTTCTCGTTTCTCCCTGGCTGCTGTCGCTTTTCTTTGCCGGCAGTCCCGGCCTTTGGGAGAATTCGCTCAACCGCGTGCCGGCGCAGGAAACCTTCTCTGTTCCGCCCGGCAGCCATGCCGTCCTTTTCTATCCCTTCTTCGGTCCGGCCGGCATTTTCGTTGCCCTCGCCATTCCGGCAATTCTCGATCATGCCCGCAGGCCTGTCTTCGTTTTCGCTCTGGCCTGGGTGATACCCTATTGGCTCCTGATGGAACTGCTGCCCGGCAAGCTTCCCGACTTCGTCCTGCCGCTTTATCCCGCTTTGGCGATCGTGGCGGGAACGGCGATCGACGAGGGGAAGGCTCGCGTGACCGGCTGGATCAGCACCTATTTTTCGCTGAACCCGCTCGTCTGGCCGTGGGTCATGGCGCTCGCCTCGTCGGTCATGTTCTTCGTTGCCGAAGATCGCGTGCCCTATGCGGCCATTCCTTTCTATGCGGTCGCGGTCGTCTGCGGATGGTATGCTTTTTGGTGGTTCTACCGGCAGAAATCGCTGGTCGCCTCGTCCATCCTCGCGGTCGCTTCGGCGCTGTTCATCCATATCGGCCTGTTCGGCGCGGTGCTTGCCGATCTCACCGTGTTTCAGGTCTCGAGCCGTGTGATTGCCGCAGGCCGCGAGGCGGCAGGCTGCGACAAGCCTGAATTCGTGGCGACAGGCTTCTCCGAGCCGAGTCTCGTTTTCTATGGCGGAGCGGGCATGCGTTTCAGCAATCCTGCCGATGCGGTGGATTTCCTGTCCGAGGGAGGCTGCCGCGTCGCTCTTGTCGAGCGTCGGCGTCAATCGATCTTCAATCAGCGCGCCGCCGATGTCGGGTTTCCGCTGCAGATCGAAGATCAGGTCAAGGGTGTCAATCTCGGCGACATGCGTCTGGTCGACATGCGCATTTTCGTCGCCGGCGCGCGCTGATCCGGCGGATGACGGCCATAGGAAAGAACCTCCTGTCATTGCGGCTTGGCCGCATTTTCAGCCGGCCCGCAATGGCCGCCGGCTTCGCCCGGTTGGCGTCGCGTTGGCCTGTGTGGAGCGCAGGGGGCGCGCTCGTGCTTGCGGCGTCTCTTATCGATACGCCCGCGACATTACTGGCCCGCGACATTCCCAATCATCTGAGGGATGTCGCCGACATAGTGACGAGGCTCGGCATCACCTATCTGCTTGTCCTGCCTCCCGCCGTCCTCGGATTGGTCCTCCTGCTGGCGCGCTGGGATCGCGTTCCGCTCCTTGTCGCGCGAGCCTGGAGCGAGGCCGGTGCTCTCCTTCTCTATTTCATCCTCTCGGTCGCCACGGCGCAGTTGATCGTCAATCTCCTGAAGCCGGTCTTCGGCCGGGCACGACCGGCCCTTTTCGACGGGCATGGCGCCTTCGCCTT
>Ga0164243_10013237_pt1 | contig 11623 bp, 9 predicted proteins | sample OricompcompostOP_FD_108781 | JGI IMG/M metagenome (GOLD analysis project Ga0164243, IMG submission 108781) | Organic Plus compost microbial communities from Emeryville, California, USA - Original compost - Organic plus compost (OP) | ecosystem: Engineered > Solid waste > Mixed feedstock >... | reverse complement strand
CGGGGTGAACACGCCGGTGACCTCCTGGGGCGCGTCCAGGCCGGCCTCGCGGTACAGGCCGAGCGCGCGCAGCACCGGCGTGTCGGAGATGACGAACAGGTCCGCGGGCCCGTCGCCGCCGTGATGCTCGACGGCCGACCAGGACGGGACGACGAACATGTCGCCGGGCGCCCAGTCGAACCGCCGCCCGTCGATGACCGAGTGCCCGTGGCCGTCGCGCACCACGTAGATCCGGTTGCCGGTGGCGCGCCACGGCGTGGTCGCGCGGCCGCCGAACACCCGCAGCATCGAGCAGGCCAGGGTGGGCAGCACGCTGGCGCCGGAGTGCGGGTTGGCGTACTCGGCGGTCACCGCGGGCGCGTCCGGGCGGGCGGCGGCCAGGTCGCGCAGCCGCCGGTCGGTGTCCGCCCAGGTGTAGACGAGCAGCGGCGACGGCGCCGGGTCCAGCGCGGTACGCACGCGGTCGTCGGCGTACCGCTCGGGCCGTCCGGCGAACTCCCGCGCGGACCGGTTGTGCGCGCCCTCGACCGGCTGGTTCAGCTCCGGATGCGGCTCGAAGAAGATCGCGTCGAGCGCCTGCACCATCGGCAGGTCCAGGCCGTCGAACCACAGCATGTTCGCGTCGGTGGTGTTGGAGTGGTCGTGCCAGGCCCAGCCGGGGGTCAGCACGAGGTCGCCGGCGTTCATGTCGCAGGCGTCGCCGTTGACCGTGGTGAACACGCCGGAGCCGGAGATCACGAAGCGGATCGCGCCGGGGGAGTGCCGGTGCGCGGGCGCGGACTCGCGCGGGCCGAGGCACTGCACTGCGCCCCACAGCGTGCCGGCCGCGTACGGCAGGCCGCCGAGGCCGGGGTTGCGCAGGCTCAGCACCCGCCGTTCGCCGCCGCGCTCGACCGGGATCAGCTTGATCGCCCGGTCGGCCAGCGGCTCGTACGTCCGGGCCGGCCACAGCCACGGTACGGCGCGCGGGCGCGGGTGCGGGGTGAGCAGCTCGTCGGTGACGGTCCACAGCGGGGCCAGCCCGGCGGCGTCGACGTCGGCGTAGAAGGCGTCAAGCTCGACGTTCTCATCGACGGTCACGATGCGGCCCGGTGCTGTCCCGGGGGGCCGAGCCTCCCCGGAGCCCCCGGCGCGCGGTGCCTTCGTATGGCCGCCGTTGACGGCCTCTGCGCGTGCAGGCTGGCCACTCTCGTTCACGCGTCCCTCCCGTGGTTCGTCATGGCCGGTATCCGGTGGTGTGCCCACGCCGAAGCGGCGGACGCTCTCCAGGAGCGAGACGCGGCGCAGCCAGGCGCGCGCGGCGGCCGGGTCGGCGGCCAGCGCGCGCAGCTCGTCCTGGCCGGCGCGGCGGCGGGCCGGGTCGGTCTCCTTCAGCCGCTTGGTGTTGCGGTCGGTGTCGGCCTGCACGTACTCGACGGCGACCCGGCGGCGGCGGTCGGCGAACGCGTCGAGCTCGCGGTCCTCGTCGCCGCCGTCCTGCAGCCGTACGAGCCGCCGTACCAGGTCGATCGCGTCGTGGATGCCGCTGTTCAGGCCGACGCCGCCGACCGGGGAGTTGACGTGCGCGGCGTCGCCGGTGAGCAGCACCCGGCCGGTACGGAAGGTGGCCGCCACCCGCTGGTGCACGCTGTACAGCTGGCGGTCCACCACCGGGTAGCCGCCCGGGTACGGGGCCACGCCGTTCAGGTGCTCTTGGATCGCGTCCGGGCTCAGCGCGTCGTCGGCGTCCACCTCCGGGGGCACCGGCCACAGCACCCGCCAGGAGTCCGGCGTGCGCAGGATGAACAGCCACTCCGCGGGGTCGGCGATGTAGTTCACCTCGGCGATGCCGGGCAGCTGTTCGCGCATGTCCACCGGGGTGCTGGCGATCAGGAAGCGCTCGGCGTAGGTGATGCCGTCGAAGCCGATGTCCTGGGACTTGCGCACGGTGCTGCTCGCGCCGTCCGCTCCGATCAGGTACGAACCGGCCAGCTCGTACGGGCCGTCCGGGGTGCGCACGCGGACCCGTACGCCGTCCCCGGTCTGCGTGACGTCCTCGAAGCGGGTGCCGAAGCGCAGCTCGCAGGCCGGGTCGGGGCGCAGCCGGTCGTACAGGAAGCGCACCAGGCGCTGCTGGTTGAGCTGGAGCCGGAACGGATAGCGGGTCTCGGCGGCGAGCAGGCCGAGGTCGAACTCGGCGATCAGCCCGTCGCGGCGGTCGCGGAACTGGTAGCGGGGCACGGGCAGGCCCTCGGCGAGCATCTTCCCGGTGATGTCGATGTCCTCGAGCAGCTCCATCGTGGCGGCGTGGAACGTCGACGCCCGCCAGTCCGGCTGCGGCTCGGGGGACTCCTCGACCAGCACGGACGGAAGGGACGCGCGGGCCAGCGCGGCGGCGGCGGTCATGCCGACCGGGCCGGCGCCCACGATGATCACCGGACGGTCGGCGGAGATCACGGAGGTCGCCATGACGCCGACGTTACGAAGGGATGTCCGGTTCGGGAAGGGTGTGCCATCCTGATTCCGCTACGTCGAATTTCCCGGGGCGTGATGCCGTGGAGCTGCGACACCTGCGGTACTTCGTCGCCCTGGCGGAGGAACTGCACTTCGGCCGGGCCGCCGCGTACCTGCACATCGTGCAGCCGGCGCTGAGCAAGCAGATCTCCGCGCTGGAGCGCGAGCTCGGCGTGCGGCTGTTCGAGCGCAACAAGCGGCACGTGGAGCTGACCGAGGCCGGGGCCGCGTTCTTCGCCGACGCGCTGGACGTGCTGGCCCAGGCCGATCTGGCCGCGGAGCGGGCGCGCGCGGTGGGCCGCGGGGAGAGCGGTGTGCTGGTCATCGGGTTCATCCCGCCCGCGTTGAACAGCGTGCTGCCGCATGCCGTGCGCGCGTACCGGGAGCGGCACCCGAACGTACGGCTGGTGCTGCGTGAGTGCACGAACCGGGCGGCGCTGGAGGGCGTGCTGACGGACCGGATGCACATCGCGTTCGTCCGCATGCCGTTCGAGCCGCGGGGGTTGCAGTACGAGACGGTGTACGAGGAGCCGGTCGTTCTGGCCATCCCGGAGGACCACCGGCTGGCCGACTACTCCGCGGTCCCGATGTCCGAGCTCCGCGACGAGTCGCTGGTCATGATCCCCCGGGCGCAGGAGCCCGAGCTGCACGACTACTACGTGGCGCTGTGCCAGGACGTCGGGTTCAGCCCGCGCATCGTCCACGACGCGACGACCACGCTGGTGGCGGTCGGCCTGGTCGCCTCCGGCGCCGGAATCGCCTTCGTTCCGGAATCCACCCGGGTCATGGCCCGCGCCGGCATGGTCTACCGCCCCATGCGCGACCCCACCCCCCGCTTCCGCCTGGCCGCCACCTGGCGCGGCACCCCCGAACCCCGGCTCGCCACGTTCCTGTCCACCCGGCCGTGGCACCCGGAGCACCGATGACGCCGCTACTCTCCAGGTGACGGCAGCCGCGCGTCGATCACCGCGCACCGCCCGCGGCCGACCGCCGCCAGGCACTCCTCCAGCGCCGCCGCCATCTCCTCCGGGCGTTCCACGGTGACGCCGACCCCGCCGTACGCCTCCGCCAGCCGCGCGTAGTCCGGGCCCGGGGACAGGTCCGTCTCGGGGAAGTCGGCGTGCGCCGTCGACGCGCCGTCGGGGAACAGGGCCTCCACCGGGCGGCGGGAGGCCTTGTACGCCTGGTTGTTCAGGACGACCGTGACGAACGGGGCGCCGGCGCGGTGGGCGGACCACATCGCGGCCGTGGGGACGCCGAAGCCGAACGCGCCGTCGCCGCAGACGGCCACCACGGGGGAGTCCGGACGGGCCAGGCGTACGCCGAGCGCGCCGGCCACCGCCCAGCCCAGCGCGGGCGAGCCGGTGTCGAAATGCCGCCCGGGGGCGCGGTCGATCTGGCGGGCGACCGCGGGCTTGTTGGTGACCGCCTCCTCCAGCACCACCGCCTCCTCGGGCAGCGCGGCGTTGAGCGCGGCGAGCATCGCGTCGGGTGCGGCGTCCGGTGCCGCGGACGCCGCCTGCTTCTCCCAGCCGCTGCGCACCTCGGCCAGCCGCGCGGTCACCTCGGCCCGGCGCGACGCCCAGCGGTCCTCGACGTCCGCGGTGGCCAGCGACCGTACCTCGTCGGCCAGTAGTGGCAGCGCCAGCGCGGTGTCGGCGGTGAGCGCCACGTCCACCGGGTACCGCCAGGACGGCATCGTCGGCTTCACGCAGTCCACGTCGATCTGCACGACCGCGGCGTCCTCCGGCGGCGCGTCGAGCGCCGGCACCCACGGCACCTCGACGTCCAGCAGCAGGACGGCGTCGGCCGAGGTCAGCTCGGTGGTCGCGGCCCCGGCGTACAGCGGGTGCGCGGCGGGGAAGTTCATCCGGTGCCGGTGGTCGATCACCGGCGCGCCGATCGTCTCGGCCAGCCGTACCAGGCTCGGCACCGTCTCAGGGTCGGCGCCGGCGCGCGCCGTGACGATCACCGGCCGCCGGGCCGCGGCCAGCACCCGGGCGGCCTCGGCCAGCCCGTCCGGGTCCGGCGCGGGCGGGCGCGGCGGCCGCAGCGCCGGCGAGCGCCGGGCCGCGCCCGCCTCCATCAGCGTCTCCCGCGGCAGCATCACGTACGCGGGCCCGCCCGGCGCGCTGCGCGCCACCTGGTACGCCCGCCGTACCAGCGGGTCCAGCTCCCGCCCGCGCGGCACCTCGATCGTCCACTTGCCCCACGCGCGCAGCAGCGCCTGCTGGTCCGGCTGCTCCTGCTGCCAGTGGATGGCGTTGTCACGGTGCCCGGGCACGTCCGGATCGAGGCTGTACGGCGACCGGCCGGCGAACACCACGACCGGTACGCGGTTGCGCTGCGCGTTGTGCACCGCGCCGCCGAGGTTGAGGGTGCCCGCGTCCACGTGCACCATCACGGCCTGCGGCTCGCCGGACGCGAAGTAGTGGCCCATCGCCGCCGACAGCGCGATGAACTCGTGCGTGCACAGCACCGCCCGCGGGTGCGGCGCCCCGGCCGCCCGCGCCGCGGCCAGCGCCTCCTGCACCGGCGCCGTGTCCGTCCCCGGGTTGATGAACAGGTGGGACACGCCTTCCGCGGCCAGCGCCGCCACGAGGTCGTCCGCCGCCGTACGTCCCTGCACATGATCCGCCATGTTCACCTTCATAACCCGATGCCCGAATCCGGGGAAAGGCGTGCGGTGATCTCCGGTGGTTATCACCGCGACATGAACCTGCATTTGTCGTCATGGCGCCGCGCGGTGAGTATCGGCCGTGTAATCGGCTGTGCGCTCGGAGGAATCGATGGAAGTCGTGGTCTTCGACCTGGTCTCCTATGACCGTCACGTCGACGATCTGGTCCGGGACGGCGAACTGCCCTGGCCGCTGCCCAGACGCCACTTCGACCCGGACGTCGCGGTGCGCACGTACGCCGAGCACCTCGACGCCTGGGCGGAGCTTGACCGCCTCGGCTACGACGGCGTCGGCTTCAACGAGCACCACACGTCGCCGTACGGGCTGATGAACTCGCCCAACCTGCTGGCCGCCGCGGCCGCGCAGCGCACCCGTAACCTGCGGCTGCACATCTACGCGAACCTGCTGCCGCTGCACGACCCGCTGCGGCTCGCCGAGGAGCTCGCCATGCTGGACTGCCTGTCCGGTGGCCGCATCGTGGCCGGGTTCGCCCGCGGCATCCCGCGCGAGCACACCGTGTACGGCGTGCCGATGGCGGAGTCCCGCGCCCGGTTCGAGGAGGCGTGGGAGGTCATCCACCGGCTGTGGACGGAGGAGGTCGCGTCGTACCACGGCCGCTTCTGGTCCTACGACAACGTCGCGCTGTGGCCGCGCCCCGTGCAGCGGCCGCACCCGCCGATCTGGGTGCCGGTGACCAGCAGCAAGGAGACCATCGAGTGGGCGGCCCGCAACAACGTGGCCATCACCCCCGGCATGGGCCACCCCGGCCTGCGCGACGACATGCTCCGGTACTACGCCGCCCGGCTGGCCGACGCGGGCCACAAGCTCACCCCCGACCACATCCACCTCCAGGTCAACGCCTACGTCGCCGACGACAAGGCGCAGGCCGTACGCGAGGCCGGGCCGTACCTCCTGTACTTCAACCGGACGCTGTTCAGCCACGGCAACGAGACCGAGCACGCCGCGCAGCGTCGTACCGGCTACGTCACCGACGACTCGCTGGACTACGTACGGCCGGAGAACCTCCCGGCCGCCCGCCGCGCCAAGGCCGACTACCGCGACCAGACGATGGCCGACATCGAGCGGGACGCGGAGAACTGGGCGTGGGGCGCGGCGGATGAGGTCCGCGAGCGCATCCTCGACCAGGCGCGGCGTACCGGCGCGGGCCGCGTCCTGATCAACCTGAACCGGGGCGCCATGCCGCAGGAGCAGTTCCTCCGGCAGATCCGGCGGTTCGCCGAGGAGGTGCTCCCCGGCCTGCACGCGCACATCCCCGCGATCCCCCCATCGCTGACCTGAGGCAGGTTCCCATGCGGAGAACCATCGGCGCGCACCCCTGGCTGGTCCTCGGCCTGCTCACCGCCTTCTGGGGCCTGGTCGGGCTGAACCGGCTGGGCATCTCGTACCTGTTCCCGATCATCGTGCCCGAGTTCCACATGGCGTACTGGCAGGCCAGCCTGCTGATCTCCGGTACGTCGGCCACCTGGGCGGTGACCAGCTGGCTGTCCGGATGGCTGGCCGACCGGTACGGGAGACGTCGCGTGCTGATCCCCGGCGCCGCGCTGGCCTGCGTGTCCACCGCGGCGATGGGCGGCGCCTGGGGGTTCGGCTCGATGCTGGTGGTGCGCGAGTTCGTCGGCATCGGGGACGGCGTGGGCTGGTCCACCGGGCAGGCCGTACTGGCGGGGGAGTTCCCGCCCAAGCGGCGGGCGCTGGTGCAGTCGATCTTCACGTCCGGGTACACGCTGTTCGGCAGCGTGCTCGGCGCGCTCATCGTCACCCACCTGGCCGCGGCGCTCGGCTGGCGCCCGGTGTTCCCGATCCTCGGCCTGGTGTTCCTGTTCGTCGTGCTCGGCCTGTACCTGTTCATGCGCGAGCCGCCGAAGGGCACCGGGTCGCCGGGCGAGGCGGCCCGGCCGACCTGGTCGGAGGGGCTGCGGCTGCTGCGCAACCGTACGGTGCTGCTGCTGATGATCGTGCAGGCCGGGGCGCTGGGCTGGCTGCAGGTGGCGGTCGGCTACAACGCGCTGTTCCTCACCAAGGTGCGCGGCGTCGAGCTGACCACCGCCGGGGACATCCTGGCGATCTTCGGCGTGGCCGGCCTCGTCGGCACGCTGACGCTGCCGTTCTGCTCGGACTACCTGGGCCGCAAGCCGACGATGCTGACCGCCGGGCTGCTCAGCGGCGCATGCCTGATCGCGTACGCGGTGACCGGCCTCGGCCCGGTGGCGTCGACCGCGCTGCTCGCCGGCAGCGCGTTCTTCCAGGGCGTGCTGATCCCGCTGGCCGCGGCCACCTGCGTGGTGGAGAACGTGCCGGTGCGGTTGCAGGCCACCGCGATGGGCGCGGTCAACTTCGCCGGCGTCGTGGTGGGCACGTTCGTCATGCCGATGGCGGCCGGGTTCCTGGCCGACGGGTTCGGCCTGACCGCGCCGATCCTGCTGGCCGGCGGGTGCGTGGTGGTCGCCGGCCTGGCCGTCACGGGGATTGCGGAGAGTGCTCCGCGGGTGCTGGCCCGGCGGCTCGCGCCGCAGCCGCCCGCATCCGGCGAGTGGCGACCGTCAGATACACGTACGTGATGGCGGCGCCCAGCAGCAGCGTCACCGACATGCCGAACAGCTCCGCCATCAGCCCGCCGTCCTCGGCGCGCAGCATGGCGGCGTGCGATGCCTGGTTGACCCACAAGATCCCGAGCGCCAGCCCGCCGACCAGGTAGACCGTACGCGGCTTGGTGACGCTGACGTTCAGCCACCGCCCGCTGACCAGCCCGACGATCCCGCGTACGACGACGGCCGCGCCGCCCGCGACGATGAGGAACGCGATCGGGTTGTACGCCCACGCGGTGTGCAGGTCGCCCTGCATGAGCGCCTGCACCGCGCGGGTGGCGCCGCAGAGCGGGCACACCCACCCGAACAACCGCAACGGGCTGTGCACCTCGACCGGCGGCAGCCCGAACACCGCGATGGCCACCCCGCCCAGCAACCCGGCGACGGTCAGCACCCCGATCACCCGATGCCGGTCAACGTCCTCGAACCGCGCCCGAATCCCCACGTCCACGTCCACAAATGTACGGGTTATCGCCCCCGGCCACCGCCCTACCCCAGCGAACGGCCGTGACCGGCGATGAGCGACCATGGCTCGGTGACCACAGAGCGGACGGAACGGACCACAGTTCGAGAAGGCAAGAGCGTGTTGCCGTGGCAGAGCGACATGGTCGCGGGCATGGTCGCGGCCGGGGTCTCGGTCGCGGCGTTCGTGCCGGACTCACGGCTGGACAAGGTACTGGCGGGGCTGGGCGGGGAGGGCGTGCCGCTGCGGTCGCTGACCCGCGAGGAGGAGTGCGTCGCGTACGCGTCCGGGCAGCGGATGGGCGGCGGGCGGCCGGTCGTGCTCATGCAGAGCTCCGGGATCGGGAACGCGCTGAACGCGCTCGGGACGCTGGCCGTGCCGTACCGGCTGGGGATCCCGCTGGTCGTGTCGATGCGCGGCACGCTCGGGGAGACCAACCCGTCGCAGATCCCGGTCGGGCGCGCGGCCACCACGTTCCTGGGGGCGCTGGGCATCCAGTGCTTCTCACTGAGCCGGGCCGAGGACGCGGCCGGGCGGACCAAGGCCGTACTGGACATGGCGTACGAGGCGGGGGAGACCGCCGCCCTGATCCTCGAACCGGAGCTCGGAGGCCAGCGTGAACGTCATTGAGGTGACCGAGACGATCGTGGCGGCCTGCCCGGACGCCACGCTGGTGCCGTCGCTGGGCACCGCGACGTCGGCCGTACGGAAGGTGACCGGCGACGGGCCGCACTTCTACTTCGGCGGCGCGATGGGCTCCGCGCTGGCCGCCGCCATGGGCCTGGCCGAGGCCGCGCCGCACCGGCAGGTGGTGGCGCTGCTCGGCGACGGCGAGACGCTGATGGGCGCGAGCGCGCTGTGGTCGCTGTCCGCGTACCGGCCGGGGAACCTGCTGGTCGTGGTGCTGGCCGACGGCGCGTACTCGATCACCGGCGGGCAGTCGATCCCGGTCGAGCTCCGCCTGGCCGGAGTGGCGAACGCCCTGGACGGCCTGTCCGGCGCGACCGCCGAGTCGCCCGCCGACCTACGCGACCACGTGGCCACGCTGCCGCGTCCGGGCGTGATCGAGGCCCGGCTCACGTCATCGGAGTGGCCCGGGCCGTCGCCATTCGTCGACCCGGCCGCGGTCGTGCGCGGCGTACGGGAATCGGTGAGCGCCGGGTAGCCCCCGCGCGCCCCAATTATGGCGAACGATTTTCCGGGCTATGACCCGGAAAATCGTTCGCCATAATTGGGATCTTTACGAGGATGTTCCGGAGCTGACCTCGGTGGCCTCGGTCACCTCGGCGGACTCGTCGCCCCGTGCGGCCTCGGCGTCCAGTTCGGCCTGACGCCGTTCCGCCGCGGCCAGGTCCTTGTGCCCGAAGGCCAGCACCACGATGCCGAGCAGGATGGCGCAGGCGCCGATGGCGAACGGGACGTGCACGTTGAACGCCTCCGCCAGCTTGCCGGCCGCGAACGGGGCGAGCCCGCCGCCGATGAACCGCACGAAGCCGTACGCGGCGGACGCGATCGGCCGCTCGACCGGCGCGACGGTCATCACCGCCTGCGTGGTGACCGTGTTGTTCACGCCGATGAACACGCCCGCGACGATCACCGCGATGATCAGCACCACCCGGTTACCGGTGAACGCCGCGATGACGAACACGTCGAGCGCGAACAGCGCCAGGTTCCCGTACAGCGTCCGGGCCAGGCCGAGGCGCTTCTGCAGCCACGGCGCGCCGACCACCGAGAAGACCGCGACCAGCACGCCCCACCCGGTGAACACCAGGCCGAGCTGGATCGCGGACAGGTCCATGGGGAACGGCGCGTAGCCGAGGACGGTGAAGAAGCCCCAGTTGTAGCAGAGCGCGGTCAGGCTCATGACCAGCAGGCCCTTGTGCCGCAGCGCCTTGATCGGGTCGGCGATCGAGGTCTTGCGGGCGGGCTTCGGCAGCGGTTCGACGAGGACGACGGTGGCGATCAGCGCGATGGCCATCAGCGCGGCGACGCCGTAGAACGGGCCGCGCCAGCTGATGTTGCCGAGCACGCCGCCCAGCAGCGGGCCGACCGCGATGCCCAGGCCGAGCGCCGCCTCGTACAGGATGATCGCCCCGGCGAAGCCGCCGGTCGCCGACGCCACGATGACCGCCAGCGACGTGGCGATGAACAGCGCGTTGCCCAGGCCCCAGCCGGCGCGGAACCCGACGATGCCGGCGATGCTGTCCGACGTGCCGGCCAGCGCGCTGAACGCCACGATCAGCACCAGGCCGCAGACCAGCGTGCGCTTGGCCCCGATGCGGCTCGACACCCACCCGGTGATCAGCATGGCCACCGCCGTCACCACCAGGTAGCTGGTGAACAACAGCGTCACCTCGCTGGGCGAGGCTTTCAGCTCGCTGGAGATCGCGGGCAGGATCGGGTCCACCAGGCCGATGCCCATGAACGAGATCACGCACGCGAAGGCCACGGCGAAGACGGCCTTGGGCTGACGCAGCGGGTTCGATGACGCGGACGCGCCGCTCATCCAGTGCTCCCTCGGGGTTCGGCGACAGGGGTGAGGGCTCGGGACGTGAGCCGGTCGATGGCGGGCAGGGCGGCGGCCAGCGCGGCGCGGTCCTCCTCGGAGACCTCCGCGAGCAGCGCGGCGAGCCGTTCGGCCTGCGCGGCGCGGCGGCGGGCCAGCGCGGCGGCGCCGCCGTCGGTGAGGAAGACCCGCACCACGCGCCCGTCATCGGGGTCGCGGCGCCGCTCGGCGAGACCGGCGTCCTCAAGCCGGGACACGAGCTGCGTCATCGCGGGCTGCGTCACGCCTTCGTAGATCGCCAGCTCGGTGAGCCGGCAAGGCCCCATCCGCTCCAGCGTGGCCAGCGTGGACATCGAGGTCAGCGACGTCTCCCGCGGCACGTCCAACGACCGCATCAGCGAGACCACGCGCCCCAGCCCCACCGCGAGCGCCAACTCGGAATCCATAAGGAACTTATATCACGTACTTATATGTATCCCCCCAATCCGGGTACCGACTGCCTCCACGGCGCCCCCTGACGCGCTCCCGACGCCCGCTGCCCGCGCACGAAAAGGCCTCGCTTCGCGAGACTGATTTTTTGCGCGTACGGCCGCCGTGCATGGCCGGGCTTCGGATGCGAAGCGCGGCCAGGATGCGGGAAGGGAGCTGTGCAGAGCGTTGGCCAGGTGCGTTGTGGTACAGCCAGAGTGCCGAGCCGAAGATCGCGCTCTGCGCGCTTCCGCGCTCTGCGCCCTGCGCGCTCTCGCGCTCTGCGCCCTGCGCGCTCTCGCGCGTAGAGGCCTCGCTTCGCGGGACTGATTTTTGGCGCGTGCGGCCGCCGTAGGCGGCCGGGGTGTGGATGCGAGGTGCGGCCAGGGGCGGGGCGGGGCGTTGGCTG
>Ga0164243_10013236_pt1 | contig 11623 bp, 12 predicted proteins | sample OricompcompostOP_FD_108781 | JGI IMG/M metagenome (GOLD analysis project Ga0164243, IMG submission 108781) | Organic Plus compost microbial communities from Emeryville, California, USA - Original compost - Organic plus compost (OP) | ecosystem: Engineered > Solid waste > Mixed feedstock >... | reverse complement strand
GGGCCTGGGCCCGACCCGCCGGATCGTGGTCTACGACACGCTGCTGCGCGAGGCACCCCCGGCCGAGGTGACGAGCGTGGTCGCCCACGAGCTGGGCCACGCCAAGGCCCGCGACACGCTCACGGCCACGGTGGTGGGCGCGCTGGGCGCGGCGCTGGCGGTGGTCACGCTCTACCTGCTGGGCGCCTGGTCGGGCCTGCTGCGCGCGGCCGGCGTGACGTCGATCGCCGAGCCCCGCGCGTTCGCCCTGCTCGTGGCCGTGGTGACGGTGGCGGGCCTGCTGGCGGCCCCCGCCGAGTCGTGGATCTCCCGCCTGACAGAGGCCCGCGCCGACGCCCACGCGCTGGCGCTGACCCACGACCCGACCACCTTCGAGTCGATGCAGCGCCGCCTCTCCTCGGTCAACCTGGGCGACCCGGACCCGCCCCGCTGGGAGCAGCTCTACGGCGGCACCCACCCGACCACTGTGGAGCGGATGGCGGCGGCCCGCGCCTACGCCCGCGCCGAGGGCATCACCCCATGACGAGCGACCCCGGCCGCGGGCCGCGGCGCGTCGCTCAGTGCGGGCCCGGCTCTCGCGGTGCGAGGCTGGCGGGATGACCCGCACGTTGCTCGTCACCAACGACTTCCCACCCCGGCCTGGCGGGATCCAGGCGTTCGTCCACCAGCTGGCGGTGCGGCAACCGGCCGGTTCGGTCGTGGTCTACGCGTCGACGTGGCAGGGCGCCGACAAGTTCGACGCCGACCAACCCTTCGAGGTGGTACGTGAGTCGACCAAGCTGATGCTGCCGACGTGGGCCGTCGCCCGCCGGGCGGAGGAGCTGGCGCGGGCCCACGAATGCGACACGGTTTGGTTCGGCGCCGCCGCCCCGCTGGGCCTGCTCGCCGACGGCCTGCGGCGGCGGGCGGGTGTGACGCGGGTGGTCGCCCTCAGCCACGGCCACGAGGTCGGCTGGGCGGCCCTGCCCGGTGCGCGACGGCTGCTGCGCCGGATCGCGCGCGGGGCCGACGTGGTGACCTACCTGACCGACTACCAGAAGACGCGCCTCGAGCGCGGCCTGCGCGGCTTGACCCAGCTGCGCCGCCTCGCGCCCGGCGTCGACGTCGACGCGTTCAACCCAGGCGTCGACGGCAGCGCCGTCCGCGCCCGGCACGGCCTGGCCGACCGGCCGGTGATCGTCTGCGTGTCCCGGCTCGTGCCCCGCAAAGGTCAGGACGCCCTGATCCGCGCCCTGCCCGCGATCCGGCGGGCCGTTCCCGACGCCGCCCTGCTTCTCGTCGGCGGCGGCCCGAGCCGCGCCCGCCTCATGCGCCTGGCCGCCTCACTCGGCGTCGCCACCAACGTGGCGGTCACCGGCTCGGTGCCGTGGGAGGAGCTGCCCTCCCACTACGCGGCCGGCGACGTGTTCGCGATGCCGTGCCGCACCCGCCGCGCGGGCCTCGACGTCGAGGGCCTCGGCATCGTCTACCTGGAGGCGTCGGCGACCGGCCTCCCGGTCGTCGCGGGCTCGTCCGGCGGCGCCCCCGACGCCGTACGCGAGGGAGAGACGGGCTACGTGGTCGACGGCCGTGACATCCAGCGGATCGCCGGCCGCGTCACCACGCTCCTGGCCGACCGGGACCTCGCCCGCCGCATGGGCGCGGCGGGCCGCGCCTGGGTCGAACGCGACTGGCGCTGGGAGATCCAGGCGGTCCGCATGCGCGCCCTCCTGACCCCCTGAGCCGCCCGAACGGAGGCTGCGCGCCCCCGGCCCGTCACGTGCCGCGCCCCCAGGTCGCCGACGGCAATGCCCACACCGTGCCGCGCCGTTGCCCGCGGCACCGTTGTCCGCGGCGCGGATGTCCGCGGCACCGATGTCCCGGGCGCCGCTGTCCGGGGCACGGATGTCCGCGGCAGCGTTGTCCGCGGAGCAAATGTCCGCTGCACCGATGTTCGCGGCGCGAAGGTCCGCGGCGCGAAGGTCCGCGGCACGTTGTCCGCGGCACGTTGTCCGCGGCGCGGATGTTGCAGCGCCATTGTCCGGGGCACCGTTGTCCGCGGCGCGGATGTTCGCGGCACCGATGTCCACGGCGTTGGCGTGCGCCTGTGCCTTGGCATCCCGGTGCGGCGCCGCGGCAGTGCCCGCGTTGGTGCCGCGCCCGTGCTGCTTCGGCGCCCGTGCCGCGCGCGACGTGCGCGGTGGTGCGGCGGATCTAGGTAAATCGTTGTAGCCCTGGGGGGCAGCAACACATCCCCAGCGTGCTCAGCTGCGGTTGTGCTTGTGGTCCAGGCCACTCTCAGCCCGAAGAAGCCGCAATACGGGCACGGGAGGCGATCGATCACTTAGATCGTCGTCTGAATAGGAGTTCGGTCGAGCTAACTAACAACAGCTAGGTCTGGGTGGTTCGAGTTCGCCCGCATCGGAGATGCAGGGCGAACTCGAACCGGTGGACCTTCGTGGGATCGAACCGGTGGACCTAACGTAGCAGAATAAGAACCGCGTCTTCCCAGTTCAGGGGCCATCGGTGACTGTAGCAGCGGTTCGATACCGCGCCACATCAACGCAATCATGAGCGTCCGCCGCGTGCTTGTTACGCTGCGCGACGTCGTTCTCCAGCAGTTCGGGACAAGCCTGACGGTTTGGGGCGCTGACGCGACTGGCGCAGACTCGGGATGAATGCGGTCCGTGCCGGCTTGCGCACCAGCCACGATCCTCGATCCACGCAACTGCGCAGGTTCGAATCCCGCCGGGGGCACGTCACAGAACTGCAAAAGCGCAGCACGGTCGGCCGTTCACTGATTGTGAACACCAGTTTCACGCTTTGAGCGATCGAGGATGCCCCGGGCGAACCGCCCGGGGCATCCTCGCGTTCAACCTAATGATCCACATCGGCCCGCCCGGATCGCGGCAAACCAGGATGGTTACGACGTTCCGTCAATAGATCGCGCTCCGCCATTCGCATCCGATCGCAAATGACTGGTTCTAGTCAGCATTCCAGCACACTTTGGCCGGCAGGTCCGGCCTCTCCTCGTCTGTCGAAACGGTCGGCGATTGCCGTCAACCGGCGGGTGTGGGCCGGCCAGTCGATGGCGGGAGGGACGTTGCCATGGCGCGGTAGGAGCCCGACGGAGCCGTCGATCTGTTCGCGGAGAATGTCGGCGTGGCCGGCGTGACGCTGCAGGTCGGCGGTCTTATGGACCATGATTTCGTGAAGCGTGACCGCCGTGCCGCCCCAGTGAGCGACGTGACCGACCGTCTCCAGCGGCAGAGCGTCGATGGTCTCGTCAGCGAAAGCCTGCACCCGCCGGTAGAGGCCAATGATCCCCGCGGCGGTCTCGGTCCCGGTGGCGTAGCAGCCAGTCAGCGGGTCGGGATCGTCAGGAGACACGAGCTCGTCCGGTGTAGGCCATTCGCGGCCGAACGTCGGACCGAAGTAGATCACCTCGGTGTTCAACGCATGCTTGACAAGGCCCAGCAGATTGGTGCCCGTCGGCGTCAGAGGCAGCCGCTGGTCACGCTCGGACAGGCCATCCAGCTTCCACAGCAGCACATCGCGCGCCCCTTGAAGGTAGTCCTTCAGCACGTCTTTAGGCGCGGCGACCATCCACCCATCCTGCCACGCCCGTGACAAACCGACCGCCGGGCCTCGACCTCCCGGCCGGCCTCGAACCGGTCCACCGCCTCGATGGGTTCCACGGCCTAGTGGAGCCCGCAGACGAACGCGCGTGCACACCGTGGCGCGCTCGCGGCGTGCACCCGACTATCGGCATGACCACAAGCCGAGCCACCAGGCCAGTCATCACACTGCGCGGCGAGCGATTCGCGGCATGACAGGATGCCGGCGTGCATCTGCGGGCTCCGGGTGACGCCGAGCAGCAGCAGGCCCGAACGGTCACACACGAGCTGCTCCGCGAGGTGTCGCCCGGCATCCGTTGTACGGCCTGGCCTTCACTGTCGTGGCACGATCCGAGGACACGACGATGTGCTGATCCGGATCGGTGACCGGCCGATTGACTGCCGGCGCGGGCGATGCGGCAGATGCGGACATCGTTTCCCGTTGGGCCAGCAGCCGCCGGTCCAGGTTTTAACGCCCGAGTGGGGAAGCCTGCTCCGCGTCGGAGTAGGTTGCATCGATCGGCTGCAATGGTCGGGGTGACCGTCACCGCGACGTTGCGGCCCCGTCCAGTCGATCTCGGTCTGGTGGCCGAGCCGATGATTCTCGCGTTTACCGTTCCGGCCGCTGTCGTGATCGCCTTCACCGTCGGTCTTCCGGCAGCTGCCGGAATGCTGGCGATCGTGTGGCCGCCTGCCCTGGCCGGATGGTCCTACGCCGCGGTACGCCGACGCAACCTTCGGCTCGAGCTCGACGACCAGTGCCTGGTGCACGTAAGCGTGTGGCGGCGGTGCACCGTGATCCCCCGAGCGGAGATCAAGGCGGCCCACGTCCTCTCGTTCGACGGCCCGGCCGGTATACCCGCCGCGGTCGTCATCATCATGAGGCAGGACCGCGCGGTCGCACTGTCACTATGGGAACCGCGATGGAACGTCGACCGTACGACCAGGTTCTTCGGAGGGCTGGTCCGGATATTCGGGCGGCCCGTGGGGACCACTCTCGACACCGTCCGCGCGACGATCCCGGGCTTGCCCGTGCCGTTCCCGGTGGCCCACCCGTTCCTCGCAATGCTCGCGGGGTGGACGGCCTTCGCCGGCCACACAGCGCTGGTGCTGGGCATCGTCGTCGCCGTTGCTACTTAATGCTTCACTGTTTCCGGCTTCGGGCGTCGGCGTCATGTCGGCGGACGGGTCAACGTCCACAGCAGTTGGGGTGACCGGGGAAGGGTCATGAGTGTGGCGGGCGGGTGCGGCAGTAATAGGACCAGCCGGCGGTGGGCAACGCGAGGGCCCAGGCCAGCAGCAGTGGCAGCCCGATGAGCACACCGGTGATGGTGAAGATGGCGTCCGAGCTGGGGTTGGCGAATTCGGCCACGAATTGCCAGGGCAGTGTCACCGAGTAGCCCGATCATCAATGCGGATCCCACGAAAGTGGGCGTCAACGGCAGCCATGGTGGCACCCGGTGCCCGCCCAGCACCGGTATCCAGCGCGGGAAGATCAGGCCCCAATCGCTGATGAGTCCCAGGCCAAGAACTCCACCAAGTCCGGCGAGGATGCACAGGATGCCGAGATAGAACGCGCCGGCAGGTAGGCCGAGGAATCCCTCGACCACGTGGTCGCCGACGTCCGGTCCGCGACCGTGGTACCACTCGCGAACGGATCGGGGTTGCCGAAGAGCGGGATCCCGAGAATCCACGGGATGTGCAGCGGGACGAAGCCGAGGATCGGGGCGACCCACGCGACTTGCCCCGCACGGCGCGCCCATAATGGTGGCGGTGGTGGTGTATGTGGCGCTGTTGGGTCGGAGGATGCCTGGATGACCTCAGCCGTGTGACACCGTCGCCATTCGCGTCCAGGCCGTCGTCCCGTTCGTCTCATGGGCCCACGATGTCAACGCGTCACGACACAACGCCTGACCCGGCCGAGGGATCGACCTCGCACTACGGGGGGAAGCCACAGGCAGAAGGTGTCCGCCGGCACGGCGGCAATCCAAGGCTCCGACCTTACCTCGGTGTTGCCCGACGTCCGCACATCGGCAGAAGCGTGCACCGCGGCCGAGTTGCGACATAGTCGGAGCACCGCCCGTGGGCCGGTCGTCAGCGAGCTGAGTTGCCTTCGGAACCGCCAACCTGCAACCGCCTGGGCGGCTTAAAACGAGGTCAGCCCGCATGTCCGCCCAGCTCAGCCCGGGCAATGTCACGGTCGAGCCGTGCAGGATTGTCTCTAGCCGGGGGCACGTCACAGAACACCAAAAGCGCAGCGCAACCGGCCGATCACTGATCGTGGATGGCAGCTTTACGCTTTGAGTGATCGAGGATGCCCCGAGTGAACCGCCCGGGGCATCCTCCCGTTCAAGCTAATTATCGGCATCGGCTCGCCCGAATCGCGGCAGATCATGCAAGGGATCATGGGCATATGCCGTCCCGTCCACCACCCGGCCACGCTGCTCCTGATCCCCGGTTCGACCCCTCTCGCGAGCGTGCTGGCGCGCTCGCTCAGCAAGGAGAGCCGTTCGGCGTTCTCTTCCTGCGCTTTGAGACGTGCTGGTGGCAAACCGGCGGTCACCTCTGGTGGCGTCGCTGGTCAGAGCCGCGCGAGCAGGTGACCGGCTATCTCGCCCTGAACTCCGGCGGATTCGATGACTTCGTGGAAGACGCGGACACCGTGGTCGAAGACCTCGCGAGCTCGCTGAGGCAGAACGCTGCTATGAGCGATCAGCGCAGGCCGCAGACACCGACGCGATGGTCAACCTCGCCAGCCTCCTCGCCGACCGCGAAGACCTCGCCGGCGCCGAGCAATGGCTACGCCTGGCCGCAGCCGCCGGCGCGACCGAGGCTTTCGTCGGCCTCGGCATCCTGGCGCACGCGGGCGGCGACCTCGACGCCGCCGAAACCTGGTGGCGCCAAGCCGCTGACGCCGGTAACCCCACCGCGATGTTCAACCTCGGCGTCCTGGCCGAGGAACGCGACGCCCCAACAGTCGCCGAAGATTGGTGCGTGCGTGCCGCGGCGGCGGGCGACCACGAAGCCAGGGTCAATCTCGGCAGCCTCCGCGCACAACGCGGCGAGTTCGGCCCAGAGCCCGGCCATCGCTGACCAACCAGCACACTTGATGCCCAGGAGGCTCCTCGCGGCAGAGTTCCGTCAGCGTGCCGTGGAGCTCGCCCGTGCGGGCGACAAACCGGTCGCCGTGCTGGCGAAGGATCTCGGTGTCAGCGAGTCGTATCTGCGTGACTGGACGGCGCAGGCCGACACGGATACCAACGGCAGCGATGTCCGGCTGACCAGCGCCGAGAAGAAGGAGCTCCAGTCGGAGCCGCGCCATGTCGACGGCCTTCCTGCTGTGATGCGGACAGCACCCGCGTTGCGCCGCAGGCGTCATCGGATGGCGTTGAGCAGGGCAGGAAGGGTGCCATGAACTCAATGCTGGTCTCATGCATATAGCTAGTGGAGGGTGTCACGGACGAAGAAGGAGCAGCATAGATCCCATGACCGAGCCTTTGAGGGATAGATGACGGCTGGGTACCCGGCGAGAGTGATCAACCCCGATGATGTCGAAGACGCGGCGATCATCGCCGAGTCATTGTCCAATCCGGATCGGTTTTCGGTCCTTTATGAACGCCATTACACAGTACTTTACGGCTTCGCGTACCAACGTCTCGGCAAGGAGCTAGCTGAGGACGTCGTCGCGGAGTCGTTTATGGCCGCATTCCGCGCGCGTAAGGGCTACGACACTGGCCGGCCAGACGCCAGGCCGTGGCTGTTCGCAATAGTGAACCAACATATTGCCAGACACCACCGCCGGGAGAGCGCACATTACAAGGCATTGCTGCGAATGAAGCACGATCACGGCGAAGAGGCATTGGCTGATCGAGTGGCCGGGATTGCAACGGCCCAGACTTGGCGTCAACCACTACTCAAGGCTCTTACGACTCTGTCCCGCAAGGATCGCGATGTGCTCCTCATGATTGCTTGGGCGGATTTGACCTATGCCGAAGCAGCCCAAGCGCTGAGCGTTCCGCTTGGGACTATCCGATCGAGGCTCAATCGTGCCCGTAGGAAGTTGAGAGAAGCCCTTTCTGATTATCCGCAGGAGGTTTGACGTGCAAGAACTTGAAATGCTCAAGAAGCTTGGCGAGACAATAGCGGCGCCACCAACGGAACAGCCCAGCGGAAAACGCCTGGAATTCATCTCCGCTAAGACCTCACGCCGTAGTCGACCTGGCTGGCAGCTCGGCGGTGTTGCCGCGTCTCTTGTCGCAATCGTGTTTGTCGGAGCTGCGGTCGTCGCAGACGATTTGAAAGACGGCGGCTCGTCGCAGCCACCGACGATCATTCTTCAAAATGCCGCACTGGCCGCCAACGTCACGAACCGGCCCGAACCACAATCCCACCAATACATCTTCACCGAAACTGTCAGCAGCACCCCTGCCCAGTGGCAGCAGCCTGATGGATCTATCAAAACACTGCCGGGTACTCCCGTTGTCGCGCAGATCTGGATTTCCGTTGACGGAAAGCGGGACATCGCAAGCCGACAACGACCAAACCACGGTGACGACTGGACCGAGATGATCATTTCGTCACCTTGTGGTCGACCGCTGTCCCTGCAGGCTTCCTCTCGCGCAGAAAACGGCACGGATGGCCCACTTTGTGTCCCGTACCCGGCCTACATCGAGACGCTGCCAACGAATCCGCGAGCAATGCTGTCCTGGCTCTACGGCGATGCGCCAGAACACAACCTCACCGCGACTGCGCCAAGCCCAGCGCGATCCGATCCCAGCGAGGCACAGCGAGATCTCGCCTTTGAAAACGCGAGAGATCTTCTTACGGGCGGCAGGTACCTGACGACGCCGCAACGTGCCGCATTGTTCGAAACCCTTGCGATGGTGCCTGGCGCAACTACCGTCGATCAAGCCCACGACGGTGCGGGCAGGCCCGGCATCGGCGTTCGACTGAGCGGTGGCGACACGCTGATCTTCGACCCAGTCACCTATGCGTTCCTCGGCACCCCGACCATCGGCGTGCTGAGGCAAGCTGCCGTCGGGCAACTGGGCCAAATTCCGTCCTGACTCGCGCTGACGGCTACACCAGTGTCTGGCGCCCGCAACCGAATCGTTGTCTATCACTCTAAGTAGTCGTCCAACTACTCAGAGTAGGATGCCTTCCCTGATTATTCGCCTTAAAAACGGACGCGCGGATTTACAGAGAGCGATGTCAATAGCTTGAGGCGTTAAAGAGGCGCGTTGATTTTGCATTATTACCGAAACGACGGCGCTGCGAACGCGATGAAGGGCTGATAACGTCCCTCCCGGATCGATCCAACATGCATCCGAGCAGCTACTTCTTGGGACTCTACTTCTGTCAGTGGGAGAACTTAGGGACGCGGTCTTACAGCGGCGGCGGCCACTGGAACGACAAAATGTCGTCTTTCGTCAACAACCAGACGTTCGACACCTACACCAGCTTCCACAACTGGAATGGCACCAACGCTTGGATCTTCCGATTTGACAGCTACGCGCTAGACATAGTGGGCAACCTCGGCACCAACAACAACGTGATTGACGGGATCCAGGTTTGTTAGCAACAAAAAACAAGCAATAGGTAGCAGCTAGCAAATGGCGGGCCGTGCGGTGAACCCATCGGCGGCCCGCCATCACGCGTCCGAAATCGAGGGGCGCAGGCCGCGACAAGGCCCATCGCGACCGGCAGCCTGATCACAATCGGGGTCCGTGCGAGCCGACCCGCGAGCCACGTAGCGGCCCGCGGCCCACCGCTGACCGCGACGGGTTGACTGCCCTGCCTCCCTCGACGAGGGCCGGAGGCCGGGGGTTCGATCGCCGTCCTGCTGAGGGGGACGCGCGGTAGCGTCGCAGGCGTAGCGGGAGCTGAGGAAGGCACTTGCTACGGCTAAGTGCCTGTTGGTAAGGGGTTTGGCGTGCGTTGTTGATCTTGGGCGGGTGTCGGCTGGATCAACGCCCGGCGCGTCCAGCGATAGAGAAGGCGGGCTTTTGGTAGCAGAGGAGGTGACTGGCAGCAATGATTTACCTAGATCCCGAGTGCGGGGATCTGTGCCGGCCTCGCGGGGGTCGGTGGCGCCGTCGGGGCGGGGCTGTGGCTTTTCGGTGCCGGCGCCGACCGAAGGAGGACGCAGGCGCGGACGGCTCGCGGCTCGGACGCGCGTGGGCGACGCGCGTGGCGCCGATGGATGGCGCCGGCGCTGGGTGGGCTGGGGGCGGTCCGCGGAGATGCGGACGGGTGGGACGTGCGACGGGCGGATCGGGTGCGCGGTACCGAGGAGCTAGAGCAGGTCGTCTTCCGGGAGCTTGCGTGCCAGCAGGACGGCGTGGGGCGTCATCTCGTCGTCCTCGGGCTCACGGACGACCCGGGTGCGGACGTCGAAGCCGGCCCGCGTGAGCCACTCCGCCACGGTCGCCGGGTCGCGGCGGCGGAAGACCAGGTCGATCTCGTGGCCGTAGGCCTCCGTCCGGTGACGGGACCCGTCGCCGGCCTGGAACGCCACCCACAGGTAGCCGCGAGGGCGCAGCGCGCGGTGGAAGGACGCCAGCACCTCGGGCACCCGGTCGTCGGGTACGTGGATCAGGGAGTAGTTGGCGAGCAGGCCGGCGAACGAGCCCGCGGGCAGGTCCAGCGCGAGCATGTCGCCTTCGGCGAAGCGGATCGTGGGGTTCTCGGCGCGCGCGATCGCCAGCATGCCGGGGGAGAGGTCGATGCCTGCGGCGTCGACGCCCAAACCCTGGAGGAACGCCGTCGTGCGGCCCGGCCCACAGCCGACGTCGAGCACCGGGCCCTTGCCGACCAGTTCCGCGAACCAGGTGAGCAGGGCCCGATGCAGCGGGCGGCGCGCGAGCTCGTCGGCGAACTGGGCCGCGTACGCGGTGGCCAGCGCGTCGTAGGACGTTCGGGTGCGGGTGACGAAGTCCGGCTCGATCATGATCGACCACCATAGCCGGCCATGGTGAGACGTGTGACACACCATGGCGGAGCCGGCCCGCTCGTGGCACCGTAGATCCGTGGGTCTCTCTGCCGTGACCGGGCTCGTCGTGGTCGTCGCCGTGCTGGCGCTGGCCACCGCGTTCGGCGTGTGGCGCGCGCGCCGCGACGGCCGGCTCCGCCCTGTCGCCGGGGCCCCTCTCCCGCCACCCGCGAGCCCACCGGCCTCGGGCCCGTTGCCCGCGGCTCCGCCGACCGCGAGCCAGCCGGCCTCGGGCCCCTCGGGCGTGAGCCCCTCGGCCCCGGGCGCCGACCCGTCGACGCCGTCCGCCAGCCCGACGGCCTCGGGCCCCTCGGCCGCGAGCCCCTCGGCCTCGGGCGCCGACCCCTTGACGCCGACCGCGGGCTCAGCCGGTGAGGTGCGCGCGGGTGGGCCGCTGCCGACCGCCGCCGGGCCCGCCGCGATCGAGGTCGGCCCCGACCGCGGGCCGGTCGACGGGACGCTCGCCGGGCTCGGTGTCGACGCCGCGACGCCGGTCACGCTTCTGCAGTTCTCCTCGGCGTTCTGCGCGCCCTGTCGCGCCACCCGGCGGGTGCTCGGCGAGGTGGCCGACATGGTCGACGGCGTGCGACACGTGGAGGTCGACGCCGAGAGCCACCTCGACGCCGTGCGGGCGCTCGACATCTGGCGCACGCCGACCACGCTCGTCGTCGCCGGCGGGCAGGTCGTGCAGCGGGCCAGCGGCGTCCCGGCCAAGGCTCAGGTCGTCGCCGCCGTCGCCCCGCTCGTCGAGGCGGCCCGCGTCAGCGAAGCGGCCGACCGGGCGGCCTGACGATGAACGACAAGCTCACCCGGCGTCGCGCGGTCGACTACGGGCACCTCTGCGCCAGCCTCTGTCGCTGACGGCACCTGTTCAGGAGCGAACAAGCCCGTCCGTACCCCCGACAGAGGTGTGAAAATGCTGCTCGATCCCCGCGGACCGCGCTTCGCCGCGGCCGTGACCGCCGTGGTCTTCGTGTTGATCCTCGTCACCGGGGCCTGGTGGCTCGCGCTCGCCCAGGCCGTCGTCTTCGCCGTC
>Ga0164243_10013235_pt1 | contig 11623 bp, 8 predicted proteins | sample OricompcompostOP_FD_108781 | JGI IMG/M metagenome (GOLD analysis project Ga0164243, IMG submission 108781) | Organic Plus compost microbial communities from Emeryville, California, USA - Original compost - Organic plus compost (OP) | ecosystem: Engineered > Solid waste > Mixed feedstock >... | reverse complement strand
TGGCCGATGTCGTGGATGAACGCGTTCAGGTGCAGCTGGCGCTTCTGGCTCATGCCGTCTCCTCTTCAGGCCGCGGCGGCCGGCCGGTGGGCGTCGAAGCGGCCGGCCGGCCGCTCCAGCCCGAGGTGGTCGCGCAGGGTCGTGCCCTCGTACTCGTGGCGGAACAGGCCGCGCTCGCGCAGGATCGGGACGACGTGGTCGACGAAGTCCTCCAGGCCCGACGGGTTGACGTCGGGCATCAGGTTGAACCCGTCGACCGCCCCGGCGACGAACCACTCCTCGATCGCGTCGGCGAGCTGCTCCGGCGCCCCGATCACGAGCCGGTGCCAGGTGATGACGCGCTCCAGCAGCTGCCGGGGGGTCAGGCTGCGGTCGCGGCGCGCGAGGTTGAGGACGATGTCGCGGGCGCCCTGCGAGGAGCCCGACAGCTCGGTCGTCTCGAACAGCCAGTCGGGCAGCGGCGCGTCCCAGGAGAGCTCGGAGACGTCGACGCCGATCTGCCAGGCCAGCGACGCCAGGCGGCCGTCGCCGGCCAGCTCGTTGAGCTCGTCGTTGCGCCGGCGCGCCTCCTCCTCGGTGCCGCCGAGCACGAACGACAGCCCAGGCAGGACGCGGACGGCGTCGGCCGGGCGGCCGTGGCGGACCGTGCGGCGGCGCAGGTCCTGCGTGTAGGCGAGCGCGTCCTCCAGCGACGCCTGGGCGGCGAAGACCGCGTCGGCGCTGCGGGCCGCCAGCTCGAGCCCCGCCGGCGAGCCGCCGGCTTGCACCAGCACCGGCCGCCCCTGCGGCGAGCGCGGGACGTTGAGCGGGCCCGCGACGTCGAAGAAGCGGCCGTGGTGGTCCAGCGGGTGGACGCGCGCGCCGTCGGCGAACCGGCCGCCGGCCTGGTCGGCGAGGATCGCGTCCTCCTCCCAGCCCTCCCACAGGCCGAGCACGACGTCGACGAACTCCTCGGCCCGCGCGTAGCGGTCCTCGCGGCGCCCGTGCGGCTGGGCCTGGAAGTTCGCCGCCGCGCCGGCCTCGGAGGTCGTCACGACGTTCCACGCCGCGCGGCCGCGGCTGAGGTGGTCCAGCGACGCGATCCGGCGGGCCAGGTTGTACGGCTCCTCGAACGACGTCGACACGGTCGCCACCAGGCCGATCCGCTCGGTCGCGGCGGCCAGGTGCGAGAGCAGCACCGTCGGGTCGAACGGCAGGCTCGGCCCGTCCTCGGGGTTGCCGAGCAGGGCCGGGATGTCGGCGAGGAAGACGGCGTCGAGCGTGCCCCGCTCGGCGACCTGGGCGACGTGGACCCACTGCGCGGGATCGAGCGCCCCCACCGGGTTCGCGTACGGCGCCCGCCAGGCGGCGGGGTGCATCCCGTCGGCGAGCACGTTGTAGCCGAGATGGAGCTGCCTGCGATGGGTCATCGGATGCCTCGTGCGTCGTGGTCTTCCGGGCGGGTCACGCGGCGACCCGCGCCTCGCGGTCGGGCTCGTGCAGCAGCCGCGGGACGGCGGCGACGAGGCCCTTCGTGTACTCGTGGCGCGGGCGCAGCAGCACGTCGTCGGCCTCGCCGTGCTCGACCGCCTGGCCCTGGCTCATCACCAGGACCCGGTCGCTCAGGTGGTGCACGACCCCGAGGTCGTGGGAGATGAACAGGTAGCTCACGCCCAGCTCGTCGCGCAGGTCGCCGAGCAGGTCGAGCACCTGCGCCTGGATCGACACGTCGAGCGCCGAGACCGGCTCGTCGCAGACGATGATCCGCGGCCGCGGCGCGATCGCCCGGGCGATCGCCACGCGCTGGCGCTGGCCGCCGGAGAGCTCCAGCGGCCGGCGCCGGCCGAAGCCGCGGGGCAGCCCGACCTGGTCGAGCAGCTCCTCCACGCGCGCGCGGCGCGCGGCGCCGCGCAGGCCCGGCTCGACGCTGTCCTCGACGATCCGCTCGATCGGCCAGCGCGGGTCGAACGAGCTCAGCGGATCCTGGTACACGACCGAGATCTGGTTGCGGCGGGGACGGCGCTCCCGCTCCGACAGCGCGCTCCACGGCTCGCCGCCGAGCAGGACCTCGCCCTCCTCCGGCGTCTCGAGCGCCAGCGCGATCCGCGCCGTCGTCGACTTCCCCGACCCGGACTCGCCGACGACGCCGAGCGTCTCGCCGACGCCCAGCTCGAAGGACACGTCGCGCACGACCGTGCGCGTCACGCCGTCGGGGCCGCGGAAGCGCTTGACCAGCCCGCGCGCCTCCAGCAGCGGCGCGGCGTCGTCGCCGGCGGTGGGCTCGACGACCGACGGCTCGCGGACCGCCGCCACGCGCGGCGGGGCGCCGGGCGAGAGCCGCGCCCCGCGCGAGTGCGCCGACGGGACGGCGTCCAGCAGCCGCCGCGTGTACTCGTGCCGCGGGTTGCGGAAGACGTCGGCGGCGATGCCCCGCTCGACGACCTCGCCGTCGCGCATCACGAGGACCTCGTCGGCCATCCGCGAGACGACGGCCAGGTCGTGGCTGATGATGATCAGCGCCTTGCCGCGGGAGCGCGTCTCCTCCAGCAGCTCGAGCACCTGCGCCTGGACGGTCACGTCGAGCGCGGTCGTCGGCTCGTCGGCGATCACGAGCTGCGGGTCGAGCGCCAGCGCCGAGGCGATCAGCGCCCGCTGGCGCTGGCCGCCGGAGAGCTCGTGCGGGAGCTGACGCGCCTTGACCTCGGGATCGGGGACGCCGACCTGGTCGAGCAGCTCGACGACGCGCGCCTGCCGCTGCGCCTTCGTCCCGCCGATCCGGTGGACCCGCGGCGCCTCGTCGATCTCCTTGCCGACCGGCCGCAACTGGTCCAGCGAGACGAGCGCGTCCTGGGTCACGAAGCCGATCTCGCGGCCGCGCAGCCCGCGCCAGTCGGCGTCGCGGTGGCCGGACACGTCCCGGCCGTCGTACTCGAAGCGGTCGAACGCGACCTTGGCGTTGCGGCCGGTCAGCCCGACGAGCGTCCGGGCGGTGACGCTCTTGCCCGACCCGGACTCGCCGACGATCGCCAGGCAGCTCCCGCGCTGGAGCGTGAACGACACGTCGTCGACCACGCGGCGGTCGTCGACCGAGCGGCCGAACGACACCCGCAGGCCCTCCAGCCGGATCAGCGGGTCGGCGCTGCCCGCGCCGCCGTTCAGGACATCGACGTTGCTCATGGGATTCGCACCTTCACGTTGCCTTCCAACCGCTCCTGCACGTGCCGACCGACGACCGTCACCGCCAGGGCGAAGAGGACGATCGCCGCGCCGGGCATCAGCTCCAGCCACCACGCCTCGGTCACGTACTGGCGCCCGGCGTCCAGCAGCGCGCCCCACTCGGGGGCGGGCGGCGCGACGCCGAGGCCGAGGTACGCCAGGCCCGAGGCGAACGCGATCGACTGGCCCACGCCGAGGGTGAAGATCGCCACCAGCGGCCGGATCGCGTTGGGGAAGATGTGCTGCCGGACGATCCGCGAGGGCGGGTGGCCGACCGCGCGCGCCGCCTCGACGTAGCCCGCGTCGCGGACGGCGAGGAACTGCCCGCGGACCATCCGGGCGTAGCCGGGCGAGGTCCCGACGCCGACGGCGACGATCGTCGTCGTGATGCCGGGGCCGAAGATCGCCACCAGCAACAGCGCGAGGAAGAGCGTCGGGAACGCGAACAGGACGTCGATGAAGCGGCTGACGCCCGCGTCCGTCCAGCGGCCGCCGAGGCCGGCGGCGATCCCGAGCACCAGGCCGATCACGAGCGCGACGCCGGTCGACCCGAGGCCGATCAGCAGCGACTGGCCGGTGCCGTGGACGACGCGCGAGAAGACGTCGCGCCCGGACTGGTCGGTGCCGAACAGGTGGCTCCCGGACGGCGACTGCAGGCTCGCCGCCAGGTCGGTCGCGAACGGGTCGTGGGTCTCCAGCAGGCTCGGGACGAGCGCCGCGACCAGGAACAGCAGCAGGACGACCGACGAGAGCAGGACCCCGACGGGCACGCTGCGCAGGTGGGCCCAGGCGACGGCGCCGCGGCGGGGACCCCCGGTCCCGGCCGGCGCCTCGTCGAAGGAGGGGCTCGCGGTGCTCACTGGTCCTTCAGCCTCGGGTCGATGACGGTGTAGGCCAGGTCGACGAGCAGGTTGGCCACCACGTAGACCGCGGCCGAGACGATCACCACGCCGGTCACCAGCGGGATGTCGCGGGCGGTCGCGGCGGTGACCAGCACGCTGCCGATCCCGGGGCGGGCGAAGACCGTCTCGACGATCACCGCGCCGGAGAAGAGGAACCCGAGCGCCCAGCCCGAGAGGGTCACGCCCGGCAGCGCCGCGTGGCGCAGCACGTGGCGCACCCGGACGCTCAGGTCGCTGGATCCGCGCGTCCGCGACGAGGTCACGAACGGCTGGTGCAGCAGCCGCGAGAACTCGTCCTGGCTGACCTGCCCGAGGAACCCGGCGACCGGCAGGGCGAGCGTGATCGCCGGCAGGATCAGCCCGTCGATCCCGCTGCCGCTCTCGACCGGGAAGATCCCGAGCTGGATCGAGAAGACGACCAGGAAGATCGTCCCCACCCAGTACTGCGGGATCGAGGCCGAGACGATCTGGAACCCGGAGGCGAGCTTCGACCAGACGTTGTCGCGGCCGGCCGCCAGGACGGTGACCGTCAGGGCGATGATCCAGGCGAGCACCAGCGCCACGAGCGTCAGGACGATCGTCGAGCCGATCTGGGCGCCGATGATCGACGTCACCTTCTCGTGCTGGAAGTAGGAGACGCCGAGGTCGCCGCGGACGAGGCCGCCGATGTAGTGGGCGTACTGGCTGAGCAGCGAGTCGTCGAGGTGGTAGCGCTCGGCCACCGCCGCCCGCTCGGCCTCGGTCGGGTTCGTGAGCGAGCCGTTGCTCTGGTTGATGATCAGGCGAGCCCGGTCGCCCGGCATCAGCGCCTGCAGGAAGAAGGTCACCGTCGCGGCAGCGAAGAGGACGCCGATCGCCCCGACCAGTCGCCGGCCGACGCGGCCGGCGAGCCGACGGCGCCCGCGGGGCGCCGCCGTCTCGGCGACGGTGAACGTGTCGACCGTGGTGCTCACTTGGCGAAGTACGCGTCGGTGAACACGGGCTCCCCGATCGCCGGGCTGAGCCAGACGTCGCGGAGCTTCGGGCCGACGGCGAGGTTCACCGTCAGGGGGCGGAGGCCGAGCACCAGCGCATCGGTCTCGACGATCCGCCGCTGGGCCTGCTGGTAGAGCGCGGTCCGCTTCTTCACGTCGACCGTGCGGTCGGCCTCCTCGATCAACGCCCAGGTCTTCGGGTCCTCGTAGCCGCCGGGGTTGTTGCCGTTCGGCGTGCCGCCGAACTCGCTGGCCGGGGCCCAGATCACGTGGAGGATCTCGGCGGTGCGGGCGACCCAGTACCAGGGCTCGGCGTCCCACTCGCCGGGGCCGTGGTGCTCGCCGGCCCAGAGGCCGGCCTGCGTGACCGGCTTGAGCTGGACGTCGAAGCCGACCTGCTTGGCCTGGTCCTGGATGATCTGGAGGACCTGGACGTCGTCGTTGGTGACGTTGTTGCCGGGCGAGTAGACGATCCTGATCGTCAGCGGCTTGCCGTCCTTGACGCGGATGCCGTCCTGGTTCTTCTGCGTCCAGCCCGCCTCGTCGAGCAGCTCGGCGGCCTTGGCCGGGTCGTGGTCGTACGCGTGCTCGAGCGCCTCGACGTGCTCGGGGGAGCCGGCGCTCAGCGCGCCGTTGCCGTTGTACGGGGCCGCCCCGCGGAAGACCGTCTCCACGGCCTTGCGCCGATCGGAGGCGTAGCCGAAGGCCTTGCGCACCCGCACGTCCTTGAAGGGGCCGTTCTGGGTCTCGAGCGCCAGGCGCACCGGCACGCCGCCGGTCACGTGCTGGAGGATCGCGTACCGCTTCTTGGCGTCGGCCCAGCTGGCGCCGGGGACCTCGTAGATCACGTCCGACTCGCCGGTCCTCAGGGACCCGTAGCGCAGGGTGTCGTCCTTGAGGAACTTCCAGACGACCCCGTCGACGTAGGCCGGCCCCTGGTGCTTGGCGTTGCCCGGCGCGGAGTTGTAGTCCGGGTTGCGCTTGAGGACGACGTCCTTGCCGCGGTTCCACTTCTCGACGATGAAGCCGCCGGTGCCGACCGGCTTCTCGCAGCCGTTGGCCTGCGAGCCGGCGAGGGTCTTCGGCGAGATGATCCCGAACGCGTACTGCGAGAGGACGCTCAGGAGGTCGTGCGGCTCCTTGAGCTTGATCTCGACCTCGAGCGGGCCGGTGACCTTCACCTCGTCCAGGACGTTGGCGACGTGGTAGCCGACGTACATGTTGTACGTCCACCTCTTCGCGTCGAGCCAGGCGTCGAAGTTCGCCTTGACGGCCTTCGCGTCGAACGGCGTGCCGTCGGTGAACTTCACGTTCGGCTTCAGCTCGAACGTGTAGGTCTTGCCGTCCTTGGAGACCTTCCAGGAGGTCGCCAGCCAGGGGTAGAACTTGCCCTTGCCGTCGACCGACACCAACCCGTCGAGGAACTGCCGCGACAGGTAGCCGGTCTGGACCCAGGTGTTGATCAGGCAGGGCGGCTCCTGCAGGTGGCCGTACTGGATCGTGCCGCCGCGAGACGGCTTGGACGCCGTGGTCTCGACGCCCCCGCCGTCGGCGGAGGAGCCGCAGCCGGCCACGGCGGCGGCCGCGAGGAGCGGCAGCGCCGCCAGCGCGAGGCGACGGGGCAGCCACCGCCGCCGGTGGGCCTGGGAACCATCGGGAACCTCCCCCACCCCATCCCACCGCTGGCGGTGGTCGGGCCTGGAGGAGCGGAGGCGTGTCAGCAGGAGATTCAGCATGAAGGTGGCGGCCCGTGTGACGCGGGGCCGGCGCGGACAGGCACGTCGGATCGACGGCCCGGCGCAAGCTAGCAGAATTCCGATCCGTTTTCGGAAATTCATCCCGTGCCACCCGTCACAGATCGCGAATCGCCAGTTCTGATCGGGGCTTCTGGCGCATCACGCCGTCCCACCAGAGCGGATGGGCGCCATCTCTCGCGCACGCGGACCGCCTATTGTCGGCTTTGCCGACCGAATTTGACTGCTATCGTGCCGCTCCGGCCGTCGACGGCCGAGGCGCCCGCCCCGACCTCCCCCCAAGCCACCGTCGGATGGCGATGGGTCGTCGCACGGCGATCCGTGCGCCGGATCTACCGCTTTCCACCCTGGAGAACCATGACTGACCACCGTCGCCCCTTCGGCCGCACCGGGGTCTGGATCAGCCCACTGACGCTCGGCGCGATGAACTTCGGCGCCCGCGCCAACGCCGACCACGCCGACAGCATCCGGATCATCCACGCGGCGCTCGACGCCGGCATCAACGTCATCGACACCGCCGACGTCTACTCGCAGGGCGAGTCGGAGGAGATCGTCGGCAAGGCGCTGAAGGACGGCCGCCGCGACGCGACCTTCCTGGCCACGAAGCTCCACGGCCAGATCGGCGAGGAGCCCCACCGGCGCGGCAACTCCCGGCGCTGGATCTTCCAGGCGGTCGAGGACAGCCTGCGACGCCTGGACACCGACTGGATCGACCTCTACCAGGTGCATCGCCCCGAGGACGAGACCGACGTCGAGGAGACGCTCGGCGCGCTCGACGACCTCGTCCGCCAGGGCAAGATCCGCTACGTGGGCACCTCCACCTACGACCCGTGGGAGGTCGTCGAGGGCCAGTGGATCTCGCGCACGCGCGGGATCGCCCGGGTCGTCTCCGAGCAGCCGCCCTACTCGATCCTCACGCGCGGGATCGAGCGGGAGCTGCTGCACGTCGCCCAGCGCTACGACATCGCGGTGCTGCCCTGGAGCCCGCTGGCCGGCGGCTGGCTGAGTGGCCGCCACCGTCGCGGCCAGGAGCAGCCGGTCTCCGACCGCGCGGGGCAGTTCCCCAACCGCTTCGACCCGTCCCATCCCGACAACGCCGTCAAGCTCGAGGCGACGCTGCGACTCGGCGAGCTGGCCGACGAGCTCGGCATCTCGCTGATCCACCTGGCGCTCGCGTTCGTGCTCGAGCACCCCGCGGTGACGTCGGCGATCATCGGCCCGCGCAGCCTCGAGCAGCTCGAGAGCCAGCTCGGCGCCGTCGACGTCCGGTTGAGCGACGACGTCCTGGACCGGATCGACGAGATCGTGCCTCCGGGGACGAACGTCAACGTCGCCGACGGCGGCTACGTGCCGGAGAGCCTCGTCGACCCCGCCCGCCGCCGCGGCGGCCGCGCGCGGGACGGCGCTCCGCGCCGCTTCTGAGCAGGGGCCGCGGGTCCCGGGCCACGCCCGGCGCGCCGGCGCACGGGTCGTCCCGGGCACCCGCGGCCTCCCGGGGTGGATCAGCCCGCGGCCGCCGCCGCCAGCGCCGCCCAGTCCGGTCCCGGCGGCCGGGTGCGCCGGGACTCCAGCAGCGCGCGCCAGGCGCCGTCCAGGCCACGGGCGCGCGTCAGCGCGCTCGCCCCGGCGATCTCGAGCCCGTCGCTGACGATCCGCGAGGCCCAGCGGTCGACCTGGAGCCGGGCCTGGGCGGCCGCGAGCGTGCCCTTCCCGTCGCGGAGCGCCGCCGCGGCGCTCGTCACGAGCGCGTCGAGCGCCTCCAGCGTCACCGCCAGCTCGCCGAACCGCAGCGCCGCGAACGGCTCGTCGGCGGCGCGCTCGACGGCGGCCTCCGGCCACGCCCGCGGTGGACGGGCGACGAACGCCGCCGCCGCCCGCACGGCCCCGCGCGCGACGGACAGGTCGGCGGCGGCCCGCCGCAGCTCGCCGGCCGGTCCGTCCTCGCCGAGGCCCGCCACGGCCTCGGTCGCGGCGCCGCCGCTCAGGCGCGGCGGGACCACCGGCGCGGCCAGCGGCCCGTGGTCGCGCAGCCCCGGGAGCCGCGACGCCGGGAAGCGACCCGTCAGGACGTGGCGGCCGACGTGGTGGAAGGACCACCGTCCCGGGTCGTGGACCGCGTGCGTGCGCGCGTTGCGCCAGAGCAGGTCGAGCCGGTCGCGGGTCGCGTCGTCGGCGCCGACCCAGGCCGTCGCCGCGTCCGCCACGCGGACCGACGTGCGGTAGGCGAGGGCCTTGACGGCGTGCAGGGCGAGCCCCGCCTCGGCGACCGCGAGCGCGTCCGGTGCCGCGCCGAGCGCGTCGATCGCGGCGGCCGCGCGGTCCAGCAGCGCCCGCGCCGCCGCGACGTCGGCCGCCGCCCGGGCGAACGCGCCGCGGCGGCGCACCGCGAGCGGCCACGGACCGGCCACCACCGCCTCGGCCAGCCCGACCTCGATCGCCGGGTGGACGATCTGCGAGCGGTGCAGGAGCGCCTCGGCGGCGACCGGGTCGCGCCACGGGTCCAGCACCCAGGCCGCCGGCAGCCGGACGCGGTCGAATCGCGCGCCGCCGCTGAGCGTCGCCCGCTGGCCGAAGGCGTCCCACGCGCCGTCGACGGTCACGCCGTCGGTGGTGCGCCGCAGCACCGCGATCCGCGTGGCGCCGTCGGCCGCGGTCGCCGGCACGGCCAGCCAGTCGGCCGTGCTGGCACCGGTGGCGTAGGCCTTCTCCGCCGTCAGCACCGCCTCGTCGCCGTCGACGGCGACGGTCGCGCTCCAGGGCCGCCCGTCGTCGGGCGGGACGCGGTCGGTGTTGGTGTTGCCGAAGCGGTCGCCGCGGTCCAGGACGTCGGCGAGGACGACCGCCCGCAGCGACGCCGGTCCCTGCGCGACGAGGTGGACGTTGCCCACGTGCCCCTGGAGCTGCTGCGCCAGCGCGGAGTCGCCGGTGGCGAGGATCCGCGCGACGTCGGCGATCGTCCCGGTGGTCGCCCCGAGCCCGCCGGCGTCGGCCGGGACCGCGATGCCGAGCAGCCCGCTGGCGCGCAGGGCCTCCAGCGCCGCGGCGTCGGGCCCCTCCCGGCGGTCGCGCTGCACCGCGTCGCGCCGCCAGCGGGCCGCCAGCGCCTCCGCCGCCGCGAGCGCATCCGAACGGGTGGCGATCCGGGCGACGCGTCGCGCGGCCGGGATCTCGACGGCGCCGGCGCCCATCGCTACCGCACGCCCTCGCGCTCGCGGCGCGCGGCCGCCGCGCCGAGGTCGTCGAGGCCGAGCAGCGCGGCCGCGGTCCGCCATGCGACGCGCTCGCGGTCGGCGGCGTCGAGGCCGGCCTCCGCGAGCACGGCGCCGACGCGGTCGCGGCCGGCGTTGCGATCGATGATCGGCCAGTCGCTGCCGACGACGACGCGCTCCGGCCCGACGATCGCGAGCGTCGCGCGGATCGCCGCGGCGTCGAAGCCCATCGTGTCGACGTGGATCCGCGACCGGGCGGCGCTCGGCACCGTCCCGTCGCCGTCGAGGAACCCCGCCAGCAGCAGCGCGTGGGCGCCGATGCCGGCGGTCACCAGCGAGAGCCCCGGCAGGGCGTCGAGCGTGCCGGAGCGCAGCAGCGCCAGGACGCTGATCGCGGCCTCGGTCCCGCGCAGCGCCAGCACGCCGACCTCGGGCAGCGCCGCATAGCGGGGCGGGATCGCCGGTGGGCTGACCGGGTGCAGGAAGACCGTCGCGCCCCGCTCGGCGGCGTAGTCGAGCGTCGGGCGCGCCTCGGCCGCGTCGAGCAGCAGCTCGCCACGGGCGGCGTCGACGACGATCCCGGCCAGGCCGAGCTCCTCGACCGCGCGGCGGGCCTCCTCGGCGCCGGCGTCGCCGGCGTAGGCGTCGACGGTTCCCAGGGCGGCCAGCCGCGGGCCGTGCTCGGCCACGACGCCGGCGAGCGCGTCGTTCACGCGCCGCGCGACGTCGAGCCGGCCGCCCGCGTCCGGCGGCAGCAGCGACGACAGGGGGGCGTCGAGCACCCGGACGTCGATCCCGGCCTCGGCGGCGGCGTCCGCCTGGGCGGCGGCGTCGGTCAGCAGCGGCCAGGCGGACCGCACGGCGTCGGGCAGCCCGGCCGGCGGCGCGAGCCCGGCCACCTCCGCCGGGAACCAGTGGCCGTGGAGGTCGACGACGGCGGCGGGGGGCGACGCGACGGGCACCGGGTCACCCTAGCACCGCGGACTGGAAAGTTGATCTGATTTCCAGCTTTGCGCCGGGCGACATCGCCCACGGCGGCGCCAGGCGCATCCGGACCGCTGCCGGACCGCCGGTCAGAACTCGGTGAGCAGGTCGCGCAGCGTCGCCCCGCGGGCGTACTCCCGGCGCACGAGGCCCCGGCGCTGCAGCTCGGGCACGACGAGGTCGACGACGTCCTCGAGCGACCCGGGCACCGCGACCGGCGAGATCATGAACCCGTCGCCGCCGACCTCCGCGATCGTCTGCTCCATCCAGTCGGCGACCTGCGCCCCGGTCCCGACGACCTGCGGGGCGAGCACGTTGCGGCCGTAGTAGCGGCCGAGATCCCCGATCGTGACCTCGTCCTCGCGCCCGTTGGCGTAGTTGGCCGCGATCCCGCGGCCCCCCGGCGCGCGGTCGCTGACCTCGACCACCGACGCCGCGGGGTCGACCGTCGAGAGATCGACGCCGATGTGGCCGGAGAGCATGGCCACGCCGGCCTCCGACGGGATCAGGCGGTTGTGCAGCTCGAGCTTCTCGCGCGCGATCGCCTCGGTCTCGCCGACGAACGGCTGGAAGGCGTGCAGGACCTTGAGCCCGTCGGGGTCGCG
>Ga0164243_10013234_pt1 | contig 11624 bp, 9 predicted proteins | sample OricompcompostOP_FD_108781 | JGI IMG/M metagenome (GOLD analysis project Ga0164243, IMG submission 108781) | Organic Plus compost microbial communities from Emeryville, California, USA - Original compost - Organic plus compost (OP) | ecosystem: Engineered > Solid waste > Mixed feedstock >... | reverse complement strand
GCGCATGATTCCGAGCGCGGCCTTGCCCGACACCGGCAGCATCCCGAGACGATAGTCCAGCGCGTTCGGATCGCTGATCGCGTGATCGTCGATTGCGACGACGATGTCGTCGACCTTGAGGCCGGCGGTTTCCGCGGGACTGCCCGCGCGCAGGCTCTTGATGAGCGCGCCGGTGCGATGCTCCAGTCCGAGCCGCGTCGCCGTCGCTCCATCGATCGAGGACAGCGTCGCACCGAGCCATGGCCGCCGGATCAGCGTCTTGCCCTCGCGCGCCGCGTCGAGCACGAACGACACCATGTTGGAGGGAACCGCGAAGCCGATCCCTTGCGAGCCGCCGCTGCGCGAGAAGATTGCGGTCATGATACCGACCAGTCGTCCGTCGGTGCCGACCAGCGCGCCGCCGGAGTTGCCCGGATTCATCGCCGCATCGGTCTGGATGTAATACTGGAAGTCGGCCATGCGCAGCTGCGTGCGCCCGACCGCCGAGACGACGCCGTGAGTGATCGTCTGTCCGACCGCGTAAGGATTGCCGACCGCAATCACGATGTCGCCGGCGCGTACGCGATCGGAATCGGCGAACGGAATCGTCGGCAGCGGCCCGCGCGCGTTGATCCGCAGGACGGCAAGGTCGCTGCGGCGGTCGAGCAGAACGAGCTCGGCCGGATACTCCCGGCTGTCCGCGAGCGCCACCTTGATCTCGCTGGCGCCCTCGATCGTGTGCGAGGTCGTCATCAAGAGACCGTCCCTGTCGAGGATGACCGCCGACCCGAACGAGATGTTGCCGTCCGGCTGCGTGGTCGCGCGCTTGATCTCGCTCGCCTGACCGAAAGTGACAGGCTCGCCCGCGAGCGTCGCATAGACGCTGACCACGGCCGGCGCGATCCGCTCGACCACCGGCGCGTAGGAGCCGTCGGCGCCGCCGCGATGCTCCGCCTGGGCCACGGCAAAGGTGCTTGCCAGCAGCCAAATTCCCAAGGCCGCCAGGGCCGAGCCGGTTGCGCGGTGGATCATCGGCGCACCTTTCCGCCGAAAACGCGGTTCGCACGTTGACCTGAGTCAAAGGATCAAGTCGTCCGCGTGACGTCGCCTGTTACCGATGGCGGACACAGCATCGATCCGATCAAATCGCGATCATGTTCTGCGCATTGTGTTGAGCATGATCTCCCAAACAGGGTCAGTGCTAGGCCATCGGGATGATCGCCACGACCCGACGCGCCTTCGGCTCGACAATGACGAGCTTGCCCGCCGTCACGAGATACGAGTCCCCGCGATACTTCTGCATGATCCCGACCACCTCCGGCGGCAACGGCTGCAGTTCGACCTGGCGCGGGATGGCGGCCCCGATGGCGAGCGACACGTAGGCCGGATCGACCGCCTTGGGCTCGTGGCCCGCGAAATAGCTCGCGATCTTCCGGCGCTGCTCCGCGCTGAGCTGCGCCTCGTTCGTCGCGGTCTCGGTGATTGCGCTGGCGCGCGCGCCGGTCTCGTCGGCGCCCGCGGTGTCGCGCGCCTCGCGCCGCGGCATCTCTTGCGAGACCCCCGCGGTGCTGCCGCCGCTCGGCTGGTTGGCACGGTATCCGGTCGGTCCGCCCGGCTCCTGCGGCCGCTGCTGGATGTAAACGTAGGCCGCCGCCGCGACCACGACCGCCGCCACCACCCCGATGATCTGCTTCATGTCGCGTCCTCTCGCCGAGTCAACCCATTGCGCGCCGCGCTGTTCCGCCATGCGCAGCGGCCGCACCGCACGCTCGCGAATTGACGCTGGCCGCAACCCGGCGCACCCTGCGCACCGGACAGCGGCGCTCGCAACGGCGCCGCGCCGAAAAAACGGGAGGAGCATCATGATCAGCGCCGAGGACAATATCCTGCTCACGCGCGTCGGGCCCGGCACGCCGATGGGCGGCATGATGCGGCGCTACTGGCTGCCCGTATGCACCTCCGAACAACTGCCGCGTCCCGACGCCCCGCCGCTGCACGTGCGCCTGCTCGGCGAAAACTTCGTCGCGTTCCGCGACAGCAGCGGGCGGGTCGGCCTGCTCGACGAATACTGCATGCACCGGCGCGCCTCGCTGGTGCTCGGACGCGTCGAGGACAACGGCATCCGCTGTCTCTATCACGGCTGGAAGTTCGCGACCGACGGCACCGTGCAGGAGACGCCGAACCATTGCGACGACCGCTTCAAGGCCAGCATCAAGGCGCCGGCCTATGCGACGCGCGAGGCCGGTGGCCTGGTGTGGGCCTATATCGGAGCGAAAGACGAGGAGCCGCCGTTCCAGCGCTACGAGTTCTTCTCAGGTCCGCCCGAGAACCGCTGCGTGTTCCGCGTCAACACGCCGGCGAACTATCTGCAGCTCTTCGAGGGCGGCACCGATTCCTCGCACGTCGGAATCCTGCACTGCAATCTCGCCAACCCCGACTGGAAGTCGAAGCCCTCGTTCGTACCCGAGGCCGAAGACTACACGTCGGTCGCGCTGGCGGTCGGCGACAATGCGCCCGTGCTCGAGCTCGAGAACACGCCGTACGGATTCCATTACGCCGCCAAGCGGCGCGGCCCGTTCCTCTCCGACGGGACGAGCACCAGCAGCGTGCGCGTGACCGCGGTGATCCTGCCGACGGGCCGCATCATTCCGCTGACGCAATACCAGTTCTTCGTGTTCGAGGTGCCACAGGACGACGTGCGGACCAGCACCTACATCATCGCGCACGGACCCAAGCCGTTCGATCGCACCAAGATGCGCGCGGTGCTGGGGCTCGACAACGAACGGCTCTGGAACGAGCGCGACTGCGAGTACCGCGCAACGGCCGAGAACCGCTACGGCCAGGACGTCGCGCGCATGGGCGAGACCTGGTCAGGCCTGACCGGCCTCGTGCCGGAGGATGCGAGCATCGGCGTCTCCATGGGTCCGATCGTCGAGCGCCACAAGGAGATGCTGGTGGCCGCGGATTCCGCCATCGTGCGGCTGCGCGCGCGCCTGCTCGAATCCGTGCGCCTGCACATGGCCGGCAAGCCGCCGCTCGGCCTGATGATCGACGACTATTCCAAGGTGCGCAGCCTTCCCGACACCAACGTCGCCAAGGGCCAGCGCTGGCAGGACCTGGTGCCCGACAACATGGGCCCCGCGCGCAAGACCACCGTCATGGCGTGAGGCGCAGCGCCCGAGGTGAGCGGCATCGCTGGCGCGAACAGCGCCGCACCGCGTGCCGGGCGTGCAGGGCGCGGGAAGCAGCGCTGCGCCGCAGCGTTGACACGCCCCATGGCCCATGCCTCCCTGTTATCAACCATAAGGGAGGACGTCATGCTGTCCAGATCGGAATTCCTGAAGTTGCTCGGCGTCGCGGCTGCGGGCCTCGCGCTACCGGCGGCCCGCGCGCAGGCGCAGGGCAGCGACTGGGACGCGGTCGTCGCCGCCGCCAAGCGCGAAGGCAAGCTGCTCATCTACAACGGCACCAACTTTCCGATCGTCCGCAAGATCGCGGCCGAGATGCAGAAGGAATACGGCATCTCCGTCGATGTGCTCGACGGCCGCGCCACCGAGATCCGCGAACGCATCCGCGTCGAGCAGTCCACCAACCGCACCGTCGCCAGCCTGAGCTACAGCGGCTTCACGACGCTCTCGACGCAGGTGAGCGAAGGCGTGTTCCAGGAACACGGAGCGCTCCCGAACGCGCAGGGCGTCATTCCCGAACTGGTGTCGAAGGGACACATCGCGCTCGGCAGCGTCGGCCTGTTCGTCCTGATGTACAACACCAGTCTCGTGAAGCCCGACGAGGCCCCCAAGAGCTGGCACGACCTGACCAACCCGCGCTGGCAGGGAAAGATCCTGAGCGATGACTTCCGCGCCGCCGGCGGGGGCAACGTCTGGTTCGAAGCAACGCTCAACGCATTCGGTCGCGAGTTTCACGAGAAGATGGCGGCGCAGAAGCCGGTGTTCAGCCGCAACTTCCCGGAAAGCGAGCGGCGCGTGGCGCGCGGGGAATATCCGCTCTACCTGCCCTTCAACGTCTCCGAATACATCAGCCTGCGCGGGCTGCCGATCAAGGCGATCGTGCCGACGGAAGGCGCGGCCTACGTCCCGTTCGGCGGCGCGATCCTGCGCGACGCGCCGCACCCGAACGCGGCGCGCGTCTATCTCAACTTCCTCCTGAGCGAGAAGGCGCAGACCATGCTCGCGGCGGAAGGGTTTCGTCCCGCCAAGGCGGGCTTCGAAAAGAAGGCGCCGCCCGAAGTCGCGCCGCTCGTCGCCGGCAAGCTGCTCGGAACCACCACCGTCGGACGGCTCGGTGAAATGACCAAGCTGGCGAGCGAGATCTACAAGCCGTGACCGCGTGGGCGCGTCGATCCGCCGCCCTCGCCAATCAACAATATCCAACGAACCTTTCAAGGAGCCGACCATGATCACGCGACAGGACTTCCTGCGCACCGCAGGCGCATTCGCACTCACCGCCGCGGCGGGTGGCCGCGCCCATGCGCAGGACTATCCCAGTCAGGACATCCATTTGATCTGCGGCTTCCCGCCCGGAAGCGGTGCCGACATCTTCGTGCGCTATTTCGGCGAGAAGCTGCGTCCGATCACGGGCCGCAACGTCATCGTCGAGAACAAGGTCGGCGCCGCCAGCAACATCGCGACGGAGTACGTCGCGCGCTCGAAGCCGGACGGCTACACGCTCTACCCGTTCGCGGGCACCACCGTGGCCGCGACCATGCATCTCTACAAGAACCCGCCCGTCGACGTCGGCAAGGCGCTGCAGGTCGCCGCGACCACCAGCAATCTCGCGTTCATGCTCGTCGTCGCGACCGACAGCCCGTACAAGACGGTCGGCGAGCTCACGGCCGCGATGAAGAAGAAAGGCGCCAATGCCAGCTACGCGGTGGCGGCAAATCCCGGCGTCATCATGGGCGCGCTCTACAAGAACGCCGCCGGCCTCGAAGCGGTCGAGGTGCAGTACCGTAGCGCGCCGGATTCGCTCAGCGAGTTGGCGAGCGGCAAGCTCGACTACGGGCTGCATGATCCGATCTTCGCGCTCGCACAGGCACGCCAGAACCGGCTGCGGATCCTGGCGGTCAGCACCAGCGAGCGGCTGCGGGCGCTTCCCGACGTGCCGACGATGAACGAGTCGGGGATTCCGATGAACCTCGATCTGTGGTGGGGGGTGATGGTCGCCGCGGGCACGCCGCGACCGATCGTCGACAAGATCAACGCGTGGATCTCGGACATCGTCAAAACCGAGGAGACGCGCAAGTTCCTCGCGCTCTCGGGCGCCGATCCGATGATCCGCACCCCCGACGAAGCGCAGGCGATGTTCCTCAAGGCGATCAAGGAGTGGGGCGAATACGTGCGGATCGCCAAGATCCCTCAAAACTGATCCCGCAAAACTGATCCGCAAAACTGAATCGACAACGGATCAACTGCGCAGCATCGCGGCAACGCGCCGGCATCCATGCCGCCAGATTGTCGTGCGTCGCCGTCGTGCCGCGCTGTCTTGGATGTGATCCCGGTCAGGGCGCCGGGGCCGCCTGAACGTCAGGCGGCCCCGCCAGATCGACTTTCAGACACGTGTCTCAAGCCGGCGATCAGCCGACGTACTCAACGCGCCGCTGCTCTTCCTTTTGCTCGAGCGTCTCGGGCTGAGCGGGAAGCTGCAGCACCGTTGCTTCCTGGCCTTCGCACACGTTCGTGAGGAGGACAGTGCGGCCATCGGGGAATTCCAGCGCGTCGTGATGCGCTGCCGGTGCGTCCTTGTTCACCTGACGGAAGATCGCCGTCCGGTGTTCGAGCTTCTTGATGCCGAAGCCGAGGAACTTGGGCGCAGTCACCATCACCGGCTCGGTGAAGGCGATCTCGGTTCCCGGCATCACGCAGACCGCGACCGAGCGGTTCTCCGGCGCCGCGAAGCCGCGGGTGCCGGTTCCGAAATCGCGGGTGATGAGCTTATCGCCCACCGAGGCTGGCCGCGATTGCACGTGCATCAGACTGTAGTCACACATTCGAGGTACTCCTCGCTCGCGAGCCCCCGGGTGCCCCAACGAAAACCTCAACGCGCGGAAGGGCGAAAGGTTGGCACGCGCGCGCAGGCTTTCGTGAAAAGTCGTGACCTTATTTTGAGCGAAAAGGTCCTTAGGATCGCTCGCGTCGACCAAACTCGCGGGGACTCGACGCCGATGCCCCGCGGCGTGCCGGCTGCGCCCGGCCCGGGGGCGGCGACTGCGGATTGGCATAGCTGCTTTGCACTGCACAATTGTGTTGTTGCAGCGCTGGCCGGCCGGCATATTGAAGCAAAATGAGCACGACAGCAGCCATGACCGAGAGTTCAGAGCCCGCGGACACGCCCAAGGCAGCCAAGGGGGCCAAGGCGAAAGCAGCCAAGTCCCAGGCGCCCAAGTCTGAGGCGAGCAAGTCCGAGGCCGGCACGTCTGAGGCGGCCACGTCCGGGGCCAGCACGTCCGGGGCGACCAAGTCTGAGGCGAGTGAACCCAAGCCCACCAAGCCCAAGCCCACCAAGCCCAAGACCACTAAGCCAAGGACCTGGCAGACGAAATACGGCCCGCGCCGGGTCAGGGAAGCGTTGCCGACCCTGGAAGAGGCGCTGTTCGCGGCGCGAGGCCTGAGCGACGACTTCAACGAGCAGGTCGAGATCGCGGCCTCGTTGCTGGGCGTGTCCGTGGACCAGGCCCGCACCGAGGCCATGAAGACCAAGCACACCACCACGCTTCAGGTGCGCGCGCCGACCAACGCCGACCGCAGTGGCGTCACCCGCTCCGTCGTGGTCGAGCGCAAGGTGGTGCGGCGGCAGGTCGTGGTCCCACGCCGGATCGGCGTCTAGCCCCACCTCACTGGTTTAATGTCATTGTTTTGCTGGATGCCCGGGTCCGAGCCCGGGCGTCACGATTCTTGCGGCTTTTGCGACGCCATCCCGATCACGATGACGTGCGCCGGGGCCGGCCCCCATCGCAATCGAGTCGATTACTTGAATGTGATGCCGCCCGAGGGCTAGCTGCGCGCGCCGGGCGGACGGCGGCATGCATTACAATCACATGATGACCTCGACGAGCACGCACGAAAACAGGCTGGCGCGGGAAACCTCGCCCTATCTCCTGCAGCACAAGCACAATCCGGTGGACTGGTGGCCCTGGGGCCCCGAGGCGCTCGCGGAGGCGAAACGCTCCAACCGGCCGATCCTGCTGTCGGTCGGCTACGCGGCCTGCCACTGGTGCCACGTGATGGCGCACGAGAGCTTCGAGGACGAGGCCACCGCCAGCGTGATGAACGAGCTCTTCGTCAACATCAAGGTCGACCGCGAGGAGCGGCCCGACATCGACCAGATCTACATGAATGCGCTGCACCTGTTGGGCGAGCAGGGCGGCTGGCCGCTGACGATGTTCCTGACGCCGGACGGCGAGCCGGTGTGGGGCGGCACCTATTTTCCCAAGGAGGCGCGCTACGGGCGGCCGGCCTTCGTCGACGTGCTGCGCGAGCTCTCGCGCCTCTTCCACGAGCAGCCCGATCGCATCGGACAGAACCGCAATGCGCTGATGCAGCGGCTGGCCGAAGCGGCGAAGTCCGAGCGCAAGATCACGATCGGGCTGGCCGAACTCGATCAGGCCGCCGCGGCACTCGCGCGCCAGATGGACCCGGTGAACGGCGGCGTGCGCGGGGCGCCGAAATTTCCGCAATGCGCGATGCTGGAGAACCTCTGGCGCGCGGGCCGGCGGCGCAACGACCACCGCTTCTTCGACATCGTCGAGCGCACCCTTAACCGGATCTGCGAGGGCGGCATCTACGACCACCTCGGCGGCGGCTTCGCGCGCTATTCGGTCGACGACAAGTGGCTCGTCCCGCATTTCGAGAAGATGCTCTACGACAACGCCCAGCTCATCGAGCTGCTGGCGCTGGCCTTCGCCCGCACCGGGGCGGACCTGTTCCGTGAGCGCGCCCGCGAGACGGTGGGCTGGCTCACGCGCGAGATGACCACCGCCTCCGGGGCGTTCTCGGCCTCGCTCGACGCCGATTCCGAAGGCGAGGAGGGCCGGTTCTACGTCTGGTCGCTGGCCGAGATCGAGCGGGTGCTGGGGGCGGAAAATGCTGCAGTCTTTGCTGCACATTACGACGTGACCAGCGAGGGCAATTTCGAGGGCCATAATATCCTCAATCGCCTCAAAGACTTACCGCGCAGCACAGAAGACGAGGCGCGGCTCGCCATGCTGCGCTCCATGCTGCAGCAAGAGCGCGAAAAGCGGGTGCGGCCAGGACTGGACGACAAGGTCCTGGCCGACTGGAACGGCCTGATGATCGCGGCGCTGGCCAACGCGGGCACCCTCTTCGCCGAGCCCGGCTGGATCGCCCTGGCGCGGCGGGCGTTCGACGCCGTCGCCGCGAACATGACCCGGGGCGAGCGCCTCGGGCATTCCTGGCGCGAGGACCGGCTGGTGTTCCCGGGGCTCGCCTCCGACCACGCCGCGATGGTCCGCGCCGCGCTCGCTCTGTTCGAGACGACCGGCGAGCGGGCGTTCCTCGCGCGCGCCGTCGCCTGGCAGGCGGCGCTCGAGCGCCACTACGACCAGCCGGAAACCGGACGGTACTTCCTCACGGCGGACGACGCGGAAGGGCTGGTGGTCCGTCCGCAGTCGACGCTCGACGAGGCCATCCCCAACCACAACGGCCTCATCGCCCAGAACCTGGTGCGGCTGGCGGTGCTGGCGGGCGACGACGGCTACCGCGCGCGCGCCGACCGCCTGCTCGACAGCATCCTGCCGCTCGCCGCCGACAATCTCTTCACCCACGTCAGCCCGCTCAACGCGCTCGACCTGCGCCTGCGCGCCGCCGAGATCGTGGTGACGGGCGAGGGCGCCGCCGCGGACGCGCTCGCCGCCGCCGCGCTGGCGCTGCCGTTTACCGACCGCATCGTGCTGCGCGCCCCGCGCGCCGACGCGCTGGCCGCATCGCATCCGGCGCGCGCCAAGATCGAGGCGAGCCCCGGCGCTGCCGCGGCCTTCGTCTGCGTGGGCGAGCGCTGCTCGCTGCCGGTCGCGGGCGCGGCCGAGCTCGCCGACGCGGTGGCCGCGATGCGCACGCCCGCCGCCTGAGCACCGGGCGAGGCCACGTCAGATCGCCGCGGCACGCTTGTGCGGCTTGGCGAGGATCTGGCGCGCGAACTTCTGCGCCTTCATCGGCCCGCCGAACAATCCGCCCTGCACCGCATGGAAGCCCATCTCGCGCGCGGCGATGAGATCGGCCCTGGTCTCGATGCCCTTCGCCACCGTGCGCGCGCCGAAGCGGTCGGCCATGTCGAGGATGGTGCGGCAGGCCGAGCGCTTGAGCTGATCATCGGCGCAGCCGGTCACGAGCTGGCTGTTCACCTTCACCTCGACGAAGGGAAAGTGCGCGAGGTCGACGAACCGCGCCCACTCGTCGCCGAGGTCGTCGACGGAGATGGCGATGTTGGAGAAGCGCAGCGTGCGCGCGGCCTGCTGCGCGATCGCGATGTCGCCGATCATGTCGAGGCCCTTGATCTGCACGAGCACGCCATGGAACGCCGGATGCGCCGGCATCAGCGCCTGCAGGCGCTTCACCGCCGTTCCGTCTTCGAGAAAGGGCACGGGCAGGCTCACGGCGAGATCGACGGGTGAATAGTTCTCCAGGAAGAAAGCCCAGTCGGCGATGGCCTGGCCGACGACGAAATGCGTGAGCGAGCGGAAGTGCGGATCGTTGCGCGCGGGCAGGAAGCGCGAGGGCGAGACGAGGCCGCAGTTGGGATGGCTCACGCGCGTCACCGCCTCGACGCCGCACAGCGAGAGCGAGCGCACGTCGAGCTTGGGTTCGTACCAGAGCTGCACCCAGCCGCAGCGCAAGGCTTCCTCCGCATCGATGGCCGGCGCGAAATCGGGTTCCGGCGGCAGGCAGGCCGTCAGGCGCTCGCGCAGATCCTCCACGCGATAGGGCGTGTTGAGCGGCGGCAGCATGCGAAGGCCGATCTCGCTGCCGTGCTCCTTGAGCGCGTCGAGCGCGGGCGAGGGCGCGCCGACGAGCAGCACCTCGGCCTTCGAGCCGGACATCGCCACGACGTGCAGCGCATCGACCGTGTGCTCGGCGCTGCCGGCCACCGTCATCAGCAGCGTGTCGAGCGCCGTGGTGGTGAGCAGGTTGCGCAGCGCGTCGAGGCCTTCGCACTCGCGCACGAGGAAGCCGGCCTCCTCCAGCTCCTCTCGCAGGAAGTTTCGGATGTGAGCCTTGCGCTCGATGATGCACACGCGCGTCACCATCTTGCGTTGGCCGAAGACGACCAGTGGCCGCACTGTTTCGAACGCCTGAGTCATGAAGATGCTCCGGGTTGAGACCACGCGAATGAGTGGATCGAAAGCGCGCGGGACATCGCACCCAAATGCGGGCACGGACATGGTGCGGAGCGCCCAAGTTGTGACAGAATTAATACAGAGCAATTGAATTAAGTAGGCGCGCGCGCCCAAAGTCGACGCGTGCGGGTCCGCGCGACACGCGCGTGGTCTTCGCGGTTTCGTATTCGCGCTGTCGTTGTGTCCGATGCGCGCGCGTGAGCGATGCGCAGACGATAATGATGATGAACAACGACGGGTGTGGAGACGTCCGCGACGGCCCGCGTCGTCACCGCGTCAACGCTGCGCGAGCTGCGCCGCGCCGTCGGCGACGCAACACAGACGATCAGAGCGGAGAGCGCGCGCGCTAGTTCTTGGTGCCGAGGCCGGACGCCGGCGTTGTGCCACCGCCGGCCTGATCGTTCACGACGCCGGCCTGCTTGAGCACGTTGCTGAGCTGGCCGAGCCGGTTGAACAGGTCGGCGAGCGCGGTGCGGTTGAGCACCAGGCGGCACGCCGGCACCTGCCGGCCCTCGAGCACCCCGAGCGCGCCGGGATCATCGAAGCGCGAGACCGTGAACTCGATGCGCATGAGCTGGCCGTCGAACACGCAGGAGCGGATCGAATCGGCGAAGGTCTCGTCGAGGTCGTGCCGGTCCTGGTAGCGCAGCCGCGGCTGGCGTGACGTCGGGCTTGGTTTCGCCGATGGCTCGGACATGCACTCGCTCCTTGCACCTGTGATCCGGCGGGAAGTTCAGATCCCCACACCATGGTACTGTAGAGGGGTTTGCGCCGCTGCGGAAGCCGGGATTCCCGGCCGCCCCCTCAGGTGTTCATGGAGTCGAAGAACTCCGAGTTGCTCTTGGTGTTGCGCAGCTTGTCGAGCAGGAAGTCGATGGCGTCCATGGTGCCCATCGGATTGAGGATGCGGCGCAGTACGTACATCTTCTTGAGCTGATCGGGCGCCACCAGGAGCTCTTCCTTGCGGGTGCCGGAGCGGGTGATGTCCATCGAGGGGAAGGTGCGCTTGTCGGCGACCTTGCGGTCGAGGATGATTTCCGAGTTGCCGGTACCCTTGAACTCTTCGAAGATCACCTCATCCATGCGGCTGCCGGTGTCGATCAGCGCCGTGGCGATGATGGTGAGCGAGCCGCCTTCCTCGATGTTGCGCGCAGCGCCGAAGAAGCGCTTGGGGCGCTGCAGGGCGTTGGCGTCGACACCGCCGGTGAGCACCTTGCCCGATGACGGCACGACCGTGTTGTAGGCGCGGCCGAGGCGGGTGATCGAATCCAAGAGG
>Ga0164243_10013232_pt1 | contig 11625 bp, 8 predicted proteins | sample OricompcompostOP_FD_108781 | JGI IMG/M metagenome (GOLD analysis project Ga0164243, IMG submission 108781) | Organic Plus compost microbial communities from Emeryville, California, USA - Original compost - Organic plus compost (OP) | ecosystem: Engineered > Solid waste > Mixed feedstock >... | reverse complement strand
ATTAGTCCCTCTGTAATAGAGCTGTCCTACTCCCCTGGCATGAAAACAATCATGCACCTCCTCCGCCGCTGCGGCACCATGCACTTCCATAAACAAGAGACAGCTCGAGCAATAACCCTGAAGTGGTCAAAGGTCTGAAAGACCATGTATCCCGTACAGGGGCCATAGCAGTTTTCCACACATATTGAACATACTCTACCCAACACCTATTCTTCCCGCCGCCAGATATATGATACACCAATGTGCAACCCAGATATGGAAGCAACACATCGCCCCTACACCCGCCCGCATAAGCCGGCCTCCTCACACACCTCTCCTCGCCCGCAGGTCAACTTTACCGCCTCGGCGATAGATGCGCACGAAAAGGGTCTCAGCCTGGACGACCTCGTCATCAGGCATCCCGCTGCCACCTTCTTCTTCCGCGCCCAGGGCGATGCCATGAAACCGGCAGGCATCCACTCAGGCGACGTGCTTACGGTAGACCGATCCCTCACCCCTCGCGTCGGTGACGTCGTCGTGGCCAGCATCGAAGGCGAACTCGTCGTCCGCTATTTCACCCGCGTACGCGGGACCTATTACCTCGTCTCCGAAGACCCCGCCTACCCACCGTTCGCACTCACACCGGATACCGACCATACCATCTGGGGCGTCGTCACCTGGTCCCACCATTCTTACCGCTTCACCGAGCCCCTATCCATACGATAGAACGCATTGCGTAGAGAGGCACCGTATGCCGCGCCCGTATAGAAAAAGCGAAACAAGGTTACGCATGGTAGATGTGAACCCGGCTGAATCCGGCAGCGAACCTGTGCAGGTCTTCGCTATCGTCGATTGCACCTCCTTCTATGCCTCCTGCGAACGCGTCTTTGACCCTGCCATCCGAGATCTTCCCGTCGTCGTTCTCTCGAACAACGACGGCTGTATCATCGCCCGCTCGGAAGAAGCCAAACCGCTGGCCGACATGGGTGCGCCGTACTTCAAGTTCAAAGATCAGTTGGAGCGGGGCGGCGCCCGCGTCTACTCCTCCAACTATGCGCTTTATGGCGATATGTCCCGCCGCGTCATGTCCATCCTTGCCACACTGGCCAGCGACATCCAGGTCTACAGCATCGATGAAGCCTTCCTGAAGCTGCCGCGCATGCCCTATGACGATCTGATCGACTATGCGCACCATATTCGCAGGCATGTCCTGCGCTGGACCGGCATCCCCGTGCGCGCCGGGATCGGGCGCACGAAGACGCTCGCCAAAGCTGCCCAGGCCCTCGCCAAACGCCGCCGTGAGCCTCTCTTCTGCCTTACACCTGACGACGAAACCCACCTCCTGGGACAACTTCCCGTAGGCGACATCTGGGGTATTGGGCGACGCTATGCCACGCTGCTTACGAGCCACAAAATCTACACGGCCCGGGACTTCCGCGACTCCTCCGATGGATGGATCCGTAACCACATGAACGTCGTCGCGCTCCGCACCGCGTGGGAATTGCGAGGCAGAAACTGCCTTACCGGACTCCCCGAGGCGCCCCGCCGGAGCATCCTCCGCAGCCGGAGCTTTGGCCAGAAGGTAACTGCACTGGAGGATCTGGAAGAAGCCGTAGCCCTCCACACCACACGCGCTGCCGAGGAGCTACGCCGTCACGGCCTGGCCGCCAACCTCGTCCAGACGTTCATTACCACCGGCTCGCATGCTGCAAAAGGGTACTATTCAAATACCTGCATGACGAGTCTTCCCATCGCTACCGGCTACACACCTATCCTGATACGGGCCGCCCATACCTGCCTGCACCGCATCTATCGTCCCGGCTATCGATATGCCAAGGCAGGCGTCATCCTCCACGACCTCGTCCCGGCCGTGCAGGCCAACCTCTTTCTCGAAACCAACCCGAAGCAGACTGCCCTTATGGGGGCCATCGACAGGATCAATCGATGTCTCGGCACCGACTCCGTCTACTTCGCTGCCGCCCAGCACCGCCACCGCCCCTGGTCCGGCCGATGCGATCTTCGCTCCCCGGCCTATACCACAAAATGGACGGATATTCCCATCGCCGTTGCCAAATAGCAGCCCGCCGACTCCTGTGAAGCGGCTACGCTTCTCACTTTACCATGAGCTGGCGCGCGCTCTCCAGCGCGGCATCCGTCACCTCCGCCCCGCTGATGAGGCGGGCGACCTGCGCGGCACGATCGACACCATCCAGCCTGCGAATCTCCGTCTTCGTGCGTCCATCGGCAATAGATTTCTCCACAACGAAGTGCTCGTCTCCCAGCGCCGCGATCTGAGGTAAGTGTGTAATTGCGATGATCTGATGATAACGCGCCAGGTCATACATAGCCTCGCCCACCTTGCGGGCTATGGCCCCTGAGATCCCCACATCGATCTCGTCGAATACGAGAATGGGCAGGCGCTCACTCTTGGCGAGCACCGACTTCAAGGCGAGCATCACGCGGCTGATCTCGCCGCCGGATGCAACCCGCGCGAGCGGCTTTAGCGTCTCGCCCAGGTTCGCCGAGATGTAAAACTCTACCACATCCATTCCCGTCGGAAAGGCCGTGTACCGCTCCGGCTCACCCCCGGTCCCCGCCAGCAAGATCCATCCTTCCTTGTCTGCCTGCAGGTCGAACTGCACCTTGAACTGGCTGTGTGGCATCCCTAATCGCGACAATTCCGCCACGATAGCGTGCTCGATCCGTTCCGCCACCTCATGCCGCTTCTCCGAAAGCCGCACCGCAGCATCCGACAACTCCCTTTGCGCTGCGACAATCTGTCCATCCAGCCGCTCGATAGCCCCCTCGAAGTCGGCGGCAAGATCGTACGTTTCGCCGATCTCCTTCCGGTGGGCAATCACCGCCTCCAACGTACCTCCATATTTCCGCTTCAATAACTCGAGTTCCCCCAATCGCTCCCTGATTTCTTCCAGCCTCTCCGGATTGAACTCGATCCGCGCATTGTAGTACTGCAGGAATTTGGCGACCTCCGACACGGCGATCTGAGCCGATCGGATCTCGTTCAGGTGTTCCTCGAACGACTTATCGATCCGTGCGAGATCCTGTAGCTCGTTCCGGGCGCGCACAAGGTGATCGTTCACCGCCCCTTCGGACTCATACAAAAGCTCGAACAGCCTGGCCGTCGCCTCGAACAGATGCTCGGCATTCTCCAGGATGCTCCGCTCTGCCTCCAGTTCTTCCTCCTCCCCCTCTTGCGGATTTACCCGGTCGATTTCCTTGATCTGAAACTCGTAGAATTCCTTTTGCTGCCGCAACTCCCGTTCCCGGGCCACCAGCTTCTTCCGCTCACGGATCAACTCCTCGACCACGCCATACGTGCTCCGGTATGCCTCCCGCAAGTCTGCCAGCCCACCGAAGTTGTCCAGCATTTCCAGGTGTTTCTCCGTCCGCAACAACGACTGATGTTCGTGCTGGCCATGCAGATCAATCAGGTTCGCCGCTACATCACGCATGAACTGCGCTGTCGCGGGGCTATCGTTGACGAAGGCCCGGCTTGCCGTCCCGGAGATCTCCCGCCGCAGGATGATAGAATCTGATGCCTCTACGTCATTCTCCTCCAGCACTTTCTTCAAGGCGGCATTGCCGGCTGCATCAAATACCCCCTCTATGACCGCCTTCTTCGCCCCCGTGCGCACCACCTCCGTGGATGCACGCTCTCCCAGAATCATCTTCAGCGCCCCGATGAGAATAGACTTTCCCGCCCCCGTTTCACCGGTAATGATGTTCAACCCATTCCCGAACTCGACCTCCTGCTCCTCGATGAGCGCGTAGTCACGGATATATAAAGACCTGAGCATATCAGTTCTTCCTAACAACAAACGGCAACGCCGGGACTACATGATTAACCTCTATGAGACGCCACCAGCTTCTTCCGAGCGCATTCTCGCACAAAAGTGGACACGTGTGCACGAAATCCGGCACCGCTCGAGTTACGCGTCCGTATGGCACCCCCCTTCCGGACGTATCTACTACAGAAACCAGAGGTTCGGGAATCCCTCACAGCAGCAACACGGGTAAGCTCCGATACGGCTGTCCGCAATCAGAAACCAGCCCGCTCCGGATTCCCGTATTCAAAAACGTGTGACAAGAGCAGATGACGACGTGCAAAATAGAATGTAGGGACATGGCGTGCCATGCCCCTACTCTTCTGAGCATTCATCACACAGGACCGGCTTATGCCTGTCCCTGTCCGTGACACTGCTTGTACTTCTTCCCACTTCCACACGGGCATGGGTCGTTCCGCCCCACCTTCTCGCCCACATGAACCGGCTGGGGCTTTGCCGTGGGATCGCGCTCTGCGGCAGACTGGCCGTTTCCGCCCCCCTTCGCCACATGCACTCCATAGGAAGGATCCGCCGAAGCATGGGTGGCCTGGGCGCGTTTCGGATCGAGCCGACGGCGCTGAGCGATGGGCTGCCGACGGGCCTGCTGCCCCTGCACTAGGGGACCTGCCTTCATGACGACGGAAGCTACCTCGTGGCCGATCTCGTCCAACATATCCGAGAACAGCTTGAACGCCTCGCGCTTGTATTCGATGAGCGGGTCACGCTGCCCGTAGGCACGAAGGTGGATGCCTTCTTTCAGTTCATCCAGTTCGCGCAGATGCTCCGTCCACTTCTCGTCGATGATCGAGAGCACGGCCACACGCTCCATGGCGTCGTTGACTTCCTGCCCTTTCGTCCGGATCCCGTCCTCCACACGAATGGCTACACGGAAGAATCGCTGCCCATCCGTGAAGTCGATGCTGACCTTCTCCGGCTTGTTCTCAGCATCACTCTCGTGAATCTGGCGAACACCTTCGTAGAACGGCCGCGCCAGCGCCTCACGCTTCCGATTATACAGTTCGGTTGCTGCTTCGAAGGCGCGATCCACGGTGCCATCCTCGCCCAGCTTCAGCATCGTTTCGCGGTCAATAGCGAAATCGAAAGCGAGGGTCCGCATCAGTTCCTCGCGCATACCTTCGAGGTCGCCATCCGGGTAATGTTTACGGACGATATCCTCCACTGCATTGTGGATCATCTCCAGGATATCGCCACGAAGCCGGTCGCCTTTCAGTGCATGCATGCGGCGGTCGTAGATCACACTCCGCTGCGCGTTGAGTACGTCGTCGTACTCGAGCTGGCGCTTACGTGTGGCGAAGTGGTTCTGCTCGACCTTTTTCTGAGCCCGTTCGATGCTCTTGTTGATCCAGGGGTGCGTAATGACCGCCCCCTCCTCCATGCCAAGCTTATCCATCACACGCACCGTCCGGTCGGAGCCGAACAGCCGCATGAGGTCATCTTCGAGCGATACGTAGAACTGACTTTCGCCGGGATCACCCTGACGACCGCTTCGTCCGCGCAGCTGAAGGTCGATACGACGGCTTTCATGCCGCTCCGTGCCGAGGATGGCGAGGCCACCCAGTTCCTTCACGCCGGGGCCGAGCTTGATGTCCGTACCACGACCTGCCATGTTCGTAGCGATGGTCACGGCCCCTCGTTGTCCCGCCTCAGCGACGGTGAGCGATTCCGCCTTCGCACGGTCACGCCGGGCGTTCAGCACGTTGTGCTTGATGCCTTGCCGCTGCAGCATGCGGCTTAGTGTCTCGGAAGCCTCCACCGAGGTCGTACCAACCAGCACCGGCTGACCTTTCTCGTGGTATTCCTTGATCTTGGCGAGAACGGCGTTGAATTTCTCGCGCTTGGTCTTGAAGACGAGATCGTCCAGGTCCCGGCGTGCTACCGGCTTGTTCGTCGGGACGACGACGACATCCAGCTTGTAGATCTTGAAGAACTCCTCCGCTTCCGTTTCTGCCGTACCGGTCATGCCGGCCAGCTTGTCATACATACGGAAGTAGTTCTGAAGTGTAATGGTCGCGTAGGTCTGCGTCGCAGCCTGAACCTTTACGTTCTCCTTGGCCTCGATAGCCTGGTGTAACCCATCGGAGTAGCGACGTCCTGCGAGCACACGACCCGTGTGCTCGTCCACGATCATTACTTTGCCCTCCTGTACGATATATTCGACGTCCTTCTCGTACAGCGTATAGGCACGTAGAAGCTGCTCGATAGCATGGAGGCGTTCAGCTCGGTCGGAGTAGAGCGAGTAGAGGGCACGCTTGGCTTCTTCTTTATCGCGCTCCAACAGACGAATGTCGTTCTCCAGCTTATGCTGGCGCTTCTCCGGCGAGAGACTCTCATCTGCCATGAGAGCGGCTTCCACTTCCTTCCGCTTCTCCGCAAACTCCCTCTCGATCCGGGCAACCCCCTCTCCCAGATCCGGCAGAACGAACAGGTCTTTGTCCTCGCCTGCCGTACGGGAGGCAAAATCGCGCCCCTTATCCGTCATCTCGATGGAGTGGTGCTTCTCATCGAGCGCAAAGTACAACTCCTCATCTACGAGGGGCATGTTCTTCGCATTATCCTGGAGGTAGAAATTCTCCGTCCGCTGGAGCAATGTGCCGACGCCAGGCTCGCCCAGAAGCTTCATCAGCTTCTTGTTACGCGGAAAGCCGCGCTGAGCACGCAGAAGCGCCAGCCCGGCCTCTTCCTCGAGTTCGCGAGCCCGCCGCTTGTCGCCGGCGGCCATCGCTTCGTCCATCTGCTTCAGCTTCTGCTCTGCTTCGGAGACCAGCTGTGCGACGAGCCGCTGCTGCGCGTACACCAGCTTTTCTACAGCAGGCTTCAGCTCCATGAACCGGTCATCATTCGCCTGCGGCACCGGACCCGAAATGATGAGTGGCGTGCGAGCCTCGTCGATGAGCACGGAGTCCACCTCGTCTATGATGGCGTAGTGGTGCCCACGCTGGACGAGTTGGTCCGGATCGGTCACAAACGAGTTGTCGCGGAGGTAGTCGAAGCCGAACTCGTTGTTCGTTCCGTACGTGATGTCCGCCTGGTACGCACGGCGACGGCCTTCCGTGTGGGGCTCGTGCAAATCGATGACGTCCGTCGTCAGACCGTGGAAGTGGAAGATCGGCGCCATCCACTCCATGTCGCGCTGGGCGAGGTACGGGTTCACCGTCACGATGTGAACACCACGTCCGGCCAGAGCATTGAGGTACACAGGCGCCACCGCGACGAGCGTCTTGCCCTCACCGGTCTTCATTTCTGCAATCTTACCCTGGTGCAGGCCGATTCCACCGATGAGCTGTACATCGTAGGGGATCATATCCCACTTCACCAGCGCACCGCCCGCCATCCACTCCTTGCCGATCATCCGGCGGCACGTCTCCTTCACGACGGCGAATGCTTCGGGGAGCAGATCATCCAACGTGCGTTCTACCGCGTCGAGCCAATCCTTCTCTAACTGGTCTAGTTCATCGTACAGGGCCTGACGCTGTTCCAGTGAAAGCTCGTGATCCGGCGCCGCTTGCCCGTTCCCCACAACCTGTCCATCGCCTCCGACCGGGCTCGCTTCATTGGCGCGGCGCAGCTCTTCCCGAATTTCTTCCTGCCGTGCCTCGATCTCGGCTACAGCATCACGTATTGCCTGCTTGAACTCCTGTGTCTTCGCCCGGAGTTCGTCGTCGGAGAGGCCATGGAGCTTTTCGTACTCCGCGTTAATCTGCTGCACAATCGGCCAGAACCGCTTGAGCTCGCGCGTATGTTTATCTCCAAAAAGGCCCTGAATAAACTTCAACATAAGAATATTAACCTGAGCAAAACGTCTATATCACTTCCGCACTATCCGCGCCTCAATCCGGGACTGTCACCCTATCTCTTCTTACACGACAGAATGGCAGAATGGCCACAACTCGAGGGGTTCCAGCATGCTGTACGAAGAATATCCCATGGCATCAAAGACTGAGCCAACCCCTGAGTGGCCCCGGAAGTTTAAGAACCGACAAACCTGAGCACCAAACGAAGGAAAGTATCCGCTCAGATTCTCGGGCTGCAAACTCGTGGATTCACACACTCAAATAACGTGGCAGCCGCAAGGCATCATCCACCTCAATTCCCCTTGCAATCAGACCACGGAAAAATCCCCGTTTCTCTCACGCAACGTGCAGGTTTCCGTTCCCCGAGCACATAATCTTACGGCCGCATTTCCAAATAGCATCTTGTCGCTCGGCCCGCTCCGATGTATACTTGATAGATCCACGCACATCGCCCAATGCCGGGCCAACATTTTTCGCGCCTATACACTTCCTGCTACCGTGCCCATACGGGCTGCTACCAAGTGTGATCCGGGTTGAAGTGTCATCATGCGCAACCACGCTGTTACACCACTCGGCAACTTGACTCTGTGTTGCAGCCCGTAGTGTTGAACGACTTCCGGATTATTACGAGCAGCCTTGCTGCCGGTTCAACCTCTCATCACGTTTCATGACACGTCGCGGCGTTGCCTGCTCGCACGGAGCTTTCCTGGCTGTCTGGGTTGCACTTGTGCTGCTCTTCGGTCCTCTATCTCTCGCAATGGCCCAATCGAGTGGCATATCAGGCTTTACGTTCCTGCAGTTGGAGCCCTCTGCCAGGGCAGCTGCTATGGCAGGTTCCTACTCAGCCGCCGCGGGCACTGATGTAAATGGCCTCTTTTACAATCCCGCACTCCTGAACGAGGAGATGCACAATGCACTTTCCCTCTCCTATCTCAACCACATAGCTGGCATCAACGCGGGATTTCTCGTCTACGCAAGGGATGTGCAGCATGTCGGCACGCTCGGTGCCGGGGTCCGCTACCTGGGATGGGGTGATCTCCGGCGCACGGATGAAACCGGCCAGGAAACCGGAACTTTCGGCGCCTCAGACGTGGCGCTCACCGTGGGTATCTCCTGGCCTTTCAACGAGCACATCCGATACGGCGCCAACATTCACACCATCTATTCCCACATCGAATCCTACTCCGCCTCTGCCATCGCTGCCGACCTGGGCGTACTCTACCATCTCGATGCACACCACCTTACTCTTGCCTTCAGTGTAAACAATCTGGGCCGCACGATGAGCCGCTTTGCTGAGTCAGCCGTAGACCTGCCGCTCGATGTCCGCATCAGTGCAGCCAAGCGCCTCCGTCACGTCCCCCTTCTCTTTTCTATTACAGGCTACAACCTCGATAACTTGGGCGACGTACCCGAAAACACCCCCGCGTTCGGTAGAATCATGCACTTCGTCCGGCTCGGTGGTGAACTCCTGTTTAGCGAGGCGTTCCAGGTACGCCTCGGATACAACCACCGCCGCCACGCCGCTCTTGCTACACGAAGCCGTCTCGATCTCGCAGGGCTCAGCCTTGGCGCCGGCCTGAAGGTTTCCCGGGTTCGGGTAGACTACGCCTACAACTCTTGGTCCGAAGCAGGAAGCCTCCACCAGTTCACGGTCCGCACGACGCTGTAACCCCCTGCCTACAGGAGTCTGTATACATACAATCCGACTGCGGCGATAGCCAGCAAGACGGAGAACACGCTCCCGAACGCCAGACTGGCAAGGAAAATCTTGCTGTACACGGGCTGCTCACGCCAACTCGCGTACTCACTACGACGCCCCCAGGCCAGTGTCGAAATGATCAGGGCGACCAAAACGTAGGCCAGTGTAAGGTGTGTCATATTCCTCTCGAATAGTGTAGATCCTGGCCTGTCTGTGTGCCGGCCTCATCCGGCTACCGATCAAGCGCCCCACGTCAGGTTCGTCAGTTCTGCAACGGACGATGCCTCCCGGTAGACTGAAGTAGCGTGTTGAAAGATGTAGTTATTCTAGGGCTTCAAAGCGGTTAAGGTCAAGGTTCTTGCGGACGTGGTTCGGGGAGAAAACGCGACCATTCATTGCGATATAGACACCCGGCGGGAGAAGCTGAACTGCTGCCCATGCAAAGCCGATATTGAACTCGGCGTCGCTACTCTTGAACCGAGCTGGACTGAGAGAACCGACCAGGACGATGGTTTTCCCTTCCACGGCCTGGAGCGCCTGTGCGGAAAGCACCATCGTATCCGTGCCGTGGGTGATGAGAATGTGTTTCGAAGGATCTTGCCGGACATGATCCACGAGAAGAGCGCGATCAGCATCCGTCATATCGAGGCTGTCCTTACGAAAAAGCGTCTCGATCTCCCATTCTACCGTAACACTGGCTTCGCGCAGGATCTCGGTAATCTGGGGCTCACCAACGGTATACGTATCCTTCGCATCGAAATACACCTTGTCGATAGTGCCGCCCGTGGTAAAGATTTTCAGCTTCATCTAAGCGTTCTGTCGTCTTTGGCTGGTAGTCTGACGCAGAAAATCCCTGCCCGCCAGGCAGTCTTCACGCTGAAGGCCCGAACCGGTAGAGAGGCGAGTTCATCTGTATGTACACACCGCCCACACGTTATTCGAACTGGCGGCGGAAATCTGCAAACTGGTCTTCAAGAGCCTGTAGACGGTTTTGAAGGTCACCCACTTCTTCTTCGAGCCGGGCTATGCGGTCTGCCTCAACTGAAACAGGGCTGGCCGTAGTAAGAGCTTCCATGTCGGGCTCACCGGAAAGAAGCTGAACGTAACGCTCTCCCTTCTGCCCGGTGAGGCGGGGGAGGCGTTGAACGAGAGGACTCTCACGGCCCGCAAGTTCTGAGAGCGTCTGCTCGACTGATTCGAGGCTATCGAAGGGACACATGCGGGCGGTGCGACCGCGCAGTTCTCCCACCGTCTGGGGTCCGCGAAGCATCAGCTCGGCGAGAATGGCGAGGTGTTCCCGGGACAGGCCGAGCGTCTCCTTGAGGGTGTGACGATATTTAGTTGCGCGCAAACCGGCCCCGCTCTGTATTCCAACCAACCGCTTTCGCTGCAAGCTGGTGAGCGCCTCATCTACCTGGCTCTCGGTAAAGGACACGACGGGATCGCGGTTGGACTTCTGGTTACAGGCTACCGTCAGAGCGTTCAGCGTCAAGGGGTAGTACTCGGGCGTGGCAAGGTCTTTTTCTACCAGGCAACCCAGTACACGCGTTTCTACGAAGTCGAGAGTTGGAACCATCGTTCACGGCACCCAGCAGCGGCACACAGCCGATGCTACTGGGTCTTAAAGAGTTACAAGGAGGAGCACGATACGCCCTGTATCGTGATGTCGATCATCCAAGGAGAAATTGAATATCGTCTCCCGGGGCTACTTCATACGGATCCTGACCGTAGCGGAAGATACGCGCGGGAGACGTTCCTGCCAGGCTGATCTGCCCGCCCTCAACGCGGAGCCAGGTACCTTCGCGCAGGCCGATGACGGGAACGGTCGGATTCACTATGACGAACTCGCGAATGCGATCATCACGGGTTTCACCTCCGTGCCCCTCCTGGCGAAAGTCGGTATAGTGGGGATTGATCTGGAACGGAACGAGCCCGAGCGTGCGGAAGCTGGCAGGCTCGATGATCGGCATGTCGTTCGTCGTACGAAGCGTAGGACAGGCAACGTTAGATCCGGCACTCCATCCGATATAAGGAACACCTGCCTGCACTCGCTCCCGAACCCCATCCATGATACCTGACTCATACAGCCAGTAGGTAAGGTGGAACGTGTTGCCACCGCCGATGACGATCGCTTCAGCTTCCTGTACGGCCTGACGGGGATCCCCGGCCTCATGAACAGACACGATAGCATACCCGAGTTCAGCGAAGCGGTCCCGCACGCGAGCGGCGTAATCGTCCCAGGCTATGCCGACACCGGCAAAGGGGACGAAAAGGGCGCGGGCCACGGCCT
>Ga0164243_10013227_pt1 | contig 11627 bp, 8 predicted proteins | sample OricompcompostOP_FD_108781 | JGI IMG/M metagenome (GOLD analysis project Ga0164243, IMG submission 108781) | Organic Plus compost microbial communities from Emeryville, California, USA - Original compost - Organic plus compost (OP) | ecosystem: Engineered > Solid waste > Mixed feedstock >... | reverse complement strand
TGCCGGAGCCGCCGGTGAAGACGACGCCGCCGACCACGACCGCGCTGACGACGGTGAGTTCGTATCCGCTGCCGGTGCCGGAGTCGACGTTGCCGAAGCGGGCGAGGTACAGGGCGCCCGCGAGTCCGGCGAGCGCGCCGCAGAAGGTGTAGGCGGCGAGGATCCGCCGGCGCACGGGGATGCCGGCGAGCCGGGCGGCCTCGGGGTTGGAGCCGAGGGCGTACAGCTCGCGGCCGCTGCTGTAGTGCTTGAGGTAGTAGGCGGTGGCGACCAGGACGGCGAGGGCGATCAGCGCGAGCCAGGGCACCGCCCACACCCCGCCGGAGCCGAAGTCGACGAAGCCGTCGGGGAGGGCGGAGGCGACGATCTGGCGGGAGCCGACCCAGATGGAGTCGACGCCGCGGATGATGTAGAGGGTGCCGAGGGTGACGACGAGCGCGGGGACCTGGCCGAGGCTGACGAGCAGGCCGTTCAGCAGGCCGAGGCCGACGCCCATGAGGACGGCGAGCAGCACGGCGACGACCGGGTTCCCGCCGTCCCGGAGGTGGAGGCCGGCGGCGAAGGCGCTGATGCCGAGCGTGGAGCCGACGGAGAGGTCGACGTTCCGGGTGATCACCACCAGGGACTGCCCGGTGGCGACCAGGACCAGGATGGTGGCGTTCAGCAGCAGGTCCTTGACGCCCTGCTCGGTGAGGAACTCGCTGTTGCCCAGCTGGGTGACGGCGATCATCACCAGGAGGACGGCCAGGATGGCGAGTTCGCGCATCTTGAAGACCCGGTCGACCAGGCGGGTGCCGCTGGAGGTGGGCACGTCGGTCGCGGGGGCCTTGTCGGGGGTGGTCACCGTCATGCGGCGGCCCTCCCGGTGGCCGCGGCCATCACGGTCTCCTCGGTGGCTTCGGAGCGCGGGAGTTCGGCGGTGAGCCGTCCCTCGTGCATGACGAGCACGCGGTCGGCCATGCCGAGGATCTCGGGCAGGTCGGAGGAGATCATCAGGACGGCGACGCCGTCGGCGGCGAGTCCGCCGAGCAGCCGGTGCACCTCGGCCTTGGTGCCGACGTCGATGCCCCGGGTGGGTTCGTCGACGATCAGCACCTGGGGGCCGGTGGCGAGCCACTTGGCGAGGACGACCTTCTGCTGGTTGCCGCCGGACAGGGTGGAGACGGCGTCGGCGATCCGGGCGTACTTGACCTGGAGCCTGACGGCCCAGTCGAGGGAGCGGCTGCGTTCGGCGCCGCGGTCCATCAGGCCGGCCCGTACGGTCGAACGCAGCCCGGTGAGGCCGATGTTGCGCTCGATGGACATGTCCATCACGAGGCCCTGGGCGCGCCGGTCCTCGGGGACGAGGGCGAGCCCGTTGGCCATGGCGGTGGAGGGGGAGCCGTTGGTGAGGGGCCTGCCGCCGACGTGGACCTCGCCGGCGTCCCAGCGGTCGACGCCGAAGACGGCCCGGGCGACCTCGGTGCGTCCGGCGCCGACGAGTCCCGCGAGGCCGACGATCTCTCCGCGCCGCACGTCGAAGGAGACGTCGGTGAAGACGCCCTCGCGGGTCAGCCGCCGTACGCTGAGGGCGACTTCGCCGGGCGTCACCTTCTGCTTGGGGTAGAGCTCGTCGAGGTCGCGGCCGACCATGCGGCGCACCAGGTCGTCCTCGGTCATGCCGTCCACCGGCTCGCTCGCGACGAGGGCGCCGTCGCGCAGGGTGGTGACCCGGCGGCAGATCCGGAAGATCTCCTCCAGCCGGTGGGAGATGAACAGGACGGCGGCGCCCTGGTCGCGCAGGGTGCGTACGACGCCGAAGAGGCGGGCGACCTCGCTGCCGGTGAGGGCGGCGGTCGGCTCGTCCATGACGAGGACGCGGGCGTCGAAGGACAGCGCCTTGGCGATCTCGACGATCTGCTGGTCGGCGATGGACAGGCCGCGCGCGGGGCGGTCGGGGTCGAGCGTGACGCCGAGGCGTGCCATCAAGGCCAGGGTGGCCCGGTGGGTGGCGCGGTGGTCGACGCGGCCGAGGGAGCGCCGCGGCCGGCGGCCCATGAAGATGTTCTCGGCGATCGACAGGTCGGGGAAGAGGGTCGGCTCCTGGTAGATCACGGCGATGCCGGCGTCGCGGGCGTCGCCGGGGCCGTGGAAGACGACGGGCGAGCCGTCGAGCAGCACCTGGCCGCTGTCGGGCCGGTGCACACCGGCGAGTGTCTTGATCAGGGTCGACTTGCCGGCGCCGTTCTCGCCTGCGAGGGCGTGCACCTCCCCGGGGAACAGCTCCAGGGAGACGTCCCGCAGGGCGCGGACCGCGCCGAAGGACTTGGAGACGTCCCTGAGCGCCAGAACCGGGGCCGGACCCGTGGTGGACGGGTGGGTCATTGGGGGCTCCTCGACGACACCGGCGGGACGGCCCTCCCGGCGTCGTGAAAGGTTTCAACTCGGTTGCCGGGACGTTAGGCGCGGCCCCCATGTCACGTCAATGGGTGCGGGACGAAATATTGCGGCACCGGTTGATCGCGGCCACGTCACGGGGGATTGGCGACGGCACGGGGGTTGACACCCCCTCGGTAGGCTCCTACGTTCGCGTTCTGAATCGTTTCATGATGAAGCGTTCAGTCAGCTCCCCCACCGATCCAGGTCCCGACGTCACAGGAGCCCTCAGTGACCGAGCTCGCCGCGGTGAAGGCCGCACTCAAGTCCCAGGCCGTCGAGACGCCGTCGTGGGCGTACGGGAACTCAGGCACGCGTTTCAAGGTCTTCGCCCAGCAGGGCGTGCCGCGCTCGCCGTGGGAGAAACTGGACGACGCCGCCCAGGTGCACGCGTTCACCGGGGTGGCGCCCACCGTCGCCCTGCACATCCCGTGGGACCGGGTCGACGACTACGCGGCGCTGGCCCGGCACGCGGAGGACCGCGGGCTGCGGCTGGGCGCGATCAACTCCAACACCTTCCAGGACGACGCCTACCGGCTGGGCAGCGTCTGCCACCCCGATCCGGGCGTGCGCCGCAAGGCCGTGGACCATCTGCTGGAGTGCGTCGACATCATGGACGCCACCGGGTCGCGGGATCTGAAGCTGTGGTTCGCCGACGGCACCAACTACCCCGGTCAGGACGACATCCGCGCCCGTCAGGACCGGCTGGCCGAGGCGCTGGCCGAGGTGTACGGGCGGCTCGGCGACGGGCAGCGGATGCTGCTGGAGTACAAGCTCTTCGAGCCGGCCTTCTACACGACCGACGTCCCCGACTGGGGCACGGCGTACGCGCACTGCCTGAAGCTGGGCCCGAAGGCGCGGGTCGTGGTCGACACCGGGCACCACGCGCCGGGCACCAACATCGAGTTCATCGTCGCGACACTGCTGCGCGAGGGCCGGCTCGGCGGATTCGACTTCAACTCCCGTTTCTACGCCGACGACGACCTGATGGTGGGCGCCGCAGACCCCTTCCAGCTGTTCCGGATCATGTACGAGGTGGTGCGCGGCGACGGACTCGGCTCCGGCGTGGCCTTCATGCTCGACCAGTGCCACAACATCGAGGCGAAGATCCCGGCGATCATCCGCTCGGTGATGAACGTGCAGGAGGCCACCGCGAAGGCGCTGCTCGTGGACCGCGCCGCGCTGGCCGGCGCGCAGGCCGCCGGGGACGTGCTCGGGGCGAACGCCGTGCTGATGGACGCGTACAGCACCGATGTGCGGCCGTTGCTGCGCGAGGTCCGCGAGGAGATGGGGCTGGACCCCGATCCCCTTGCCGCGTACGCCCGTTCGGGGTGGGCGGAGAGGATCGTGGCCGAGCGGGTCGGGGGCGAGCAGGCGGGGTGGGGGGCGTAGGCGTCCGCGGGTTCTCGTTCGTCGCGGACCGCGGGTTCGTGGGGGCTGGTCGCGCAGTTCCCCGCGCCCCTCGAAGCGTTCCGCTCACCCTCTTCCTCAAGGACTGGTTGTCATGGTTCACCGTGAAGTCGCCGCTCTGCTCGCCCGGTCCCGTCGGCTGGGCGCCGACCCCCGCAACACCAACTACGCCGGCGGCAACGCCTCCGCCAAGGGCACCGCGACCGATCCCGTCACCGGCGGGGAAATCGAGCTGATGTGGGTCAAGGGGTCCGGGGGCGACCTCGGGACGCTGACCGAGGACGGGCTCGCCGTGCTGCGGCTGGACCGGCTGCGGGCGCTCAAGGGCGTCTACCCCGGCGTGGAGCGCGAGGACGAGATGGTCGCCGCGTTCGACCACTGCCTGCACGGCAGGGGCGGTGCCGCGCCCTCCATCGACACCGCCATGCACGGGCTGCTCGACGCCGCCCACGTGGACCATCTGCACCCGGACTCCGGGATCGCGCTGGCGTGTGCGGCCGACGGGGAGAAGCTGACAGCGGAGTGCTTCGGCGACAGCGTGGTGTGGGTGCCGTGGCGGCGGCCCGGGTTCCAGCTGGGACTGGACATCGCCGCCGTGAAGGAGGCCAATCCGCGCGCGATCGGCTGTGTGCTCGGCGGGCACGGCATCACCGCCTGGGGCGACACCTCCGAGGAGTGCGAGCGGAACTCGCTGCACATCATCCGCACCGCCGAGCGGTTCCTCGCCGAGCGGGGGCGGCCGGAGCCCTTCGGGCCGGTCGTCGCGGGGTTCGAGCCGCTGCCGGTAGCCGAGCGCCGGGAGCGGGCGGCGGCTCTCGCGCCGTACGTACGGGCCGTCGCCTCGCGGGACAGGCCGCAGGTCGGGCACTTCGACGACTCCGAGACCGTGCTCGACTTCCTGGCGCGGGCCGAGCATCCGCGGCTCGCCGCGCTGGGCACCTCCTGCCCCGACCACTTCCTGCGCACCAAGGTGCGGCCGCTCGTCCTGGACCTGCCGCCCACCGCGCCGCTGGAGGAGGCCCTGGCCCGGCTGACGGAGCTGCACACCGCGTACCGCGAGGAGTACGCCGCCTACTACCGGCGGCACGCGCTGCCGGACTCCCCCGCCATGCGCGGGGCGGACCCGGCGATCGTGCTGGTGCCCGGGGTCGGCATGTTCAGCTTCGGCAAGGACAAGCAGACCGCGCGGGTGGCGGGCGAGTTCTACGTCAACGCGGTCAACGTGATGCGCGGCGCCGAGGCCGTCTCCTCCTACGCGCCGATCGAGGAGGCGGAGAAGTTCCGCATCGAGTACTGGGAGCTGGAGGAGGCCAAGCTGCGGCGGATGCCGCCGCCCAAGGCGCTGGCGGCGCGGGTCGCGCTGGTGACCGGCGCGGGCAGCGGCATCGGCAAGGCCATCGCGCACCGGCTGGCCGCCGAGGGCGCGGGCGTGGTCGTCGCGGACCGGGACGGCGACAGCGCCGCCGCCGTCGCCGACGAGCTGGGCGGCACCGACCGGGCCGTGGCCGTGACGGTGGACGTCACCGACGAGGAGCAGATCGCCGCCGCCTTCCGGTCGGCCGTCCTCGCGTTCGGCGGTGTCGACCTCGTCGTGAACAACGCGGGCATCTCCATCTCCAAGCCGCTGCTGGAGACGTCGGCGCGGGACTGGGACCTCCAGCACGCGATCATGGCGCGCGGCTCCTTCCTGGTGTCCCGGGAGGCGGCCCGGGTGATGACGGCACAGGGACTGGGCGGCGACATCGTCTACATCGCTTCCAAGAACGGCGTGTTCGCCGGCCCGAACAACATCGCGTACGGCGCCACCAAGGCCGACCAGGCCCACCAGGTGCGGCTGCTCGCCGCCGAGCTCGGCGAGCACGGCATCCGCGTCAACGGCGTCAACCCCGATGGCGTGGTGCGCGGTTCTGGCATCTTCGCCGGCGGCTGGGGTGCCCGGCGGGCCGCGGTGTACGGGGTGGAGGAGGCGGAGCTCGGCGAGTTCTACGCTCGGCGGACCCTGCTCAAGCGGGAGGTGCTGCCCGAGCACGTCGCCAACGCCGTGTTCGCGCTGACCGGCGGCGAGCTGACCCACACCACCGGCCTGCACATCCCGGTCGACGCCGGTGTCGCGGCCGCGTTCCTGCGATGAACGCGGAGATGAGCGCGGGGACGGGCGCGACGGGCGCGGGCGTGCGGGCGTACGCGGCCGTCGACCTCGGCGCCTCCAGCGGGCGCGTCATGGTCGGCCGCGTCGGCCCCGGCACCCTGGAGCTGACCGAGGCGCACCGCTTCCCCAACCGGCCCGTACGGCTGCCGGAGGGGCTGCGCTGGGACGTCCTCGGCCTGTACGCCGGGGTGCTGGACGGGCTGCGGGCGGCCGGGCGGGTCGACTCGGTCGGCATCGACAGCTGGGCCGTGGACTACGGGCTGCTGGACGCGGACGGGGCGCTGCTCGGCAACCCCGTGCACTACCGGGACGCGCGGACGGACGGGGTCGCCCGGACGGTGTGGGAGACCGTGCCGCCCGCCGAGCTGTACACGGCGACGGGCCTGCAATACGCGCCGTTCAACACCCTGTACCAGCTGGCGGCCGCAAGGGACTCCGCACAACTCGCGCAGGCGAAACGGCTGTTGCTCATCCCCGACCTGATGGCCTACTGGCTGACCGGTGAGCAGGGCACCGAGCTGACCAACGCCTCCACCACCCAGCTGATCGACCCGCGCACCCGCGACTGGGCGTACGGCGTCGCCGCCCGGCTCGGTGTCGACCTGAGCCTCTTCGCGCCGCTGCGCGCCCCCGGCGACCCGGCGGGGCTGCTGCGCGAGGAGGTGCTGGAGGAGACCGGGCTCACCGGGCCGGTGCCGGTGACGGCGGTCGGCTCGCACGACACGGCGTCCGCGGTGGCCGCCGTACCGGCCGACGGCGAGCGGTTCGCGTACATCTGCACGGGCACCTGGTCGCTGGCCGGTCTGGAACTGCGGGCGCCGGTCCTGACGGAGGAGAGCCGGGCCGCCAACTTCACCAACGAGCTGGGCCTGGACGGCACGGTCCGCCACCTGCGGAACATCATGGGGCTCTGGCTGCTCCAGGAGTGCCTGCGGGCCTGGGGTGACCCCGGCCTGGACGGGCTGCTGGAGGAGGCGGCCCGGGTGCGCGCGCTGCGGTCGGTCGTGGACGCGGGGGACGCGGCGTTCCTGGCGCCGGGCCGGATGCCCGAGCGGATCGCCGCGGCCTGCCGGGCGTCGGGGCAGCCGGTGCCCGAGACGCCCGCCGAGATCACCCGCTGCGTCCTGGACTCGCTCGCGCTGGCGCACCGGAGGGCCGTCCTGGACGCGCAGCGGCTGGCCGGTCAGGCGGTGGACGTGGTGCACATCGTGGGCGGCGGGGCGCGCAACGCGCTGCTGTGCGGGCTGACGGCCGACGCGTGCGGGCTGCCGGTGGTGGCCGGCCCGGCCGAGGCGGCCGCCCTCGGCAACGTCCTCGTGCAGGCGCGGGTTCACGGGCTCGTGGGCGACCTCGCCGACGGGCGGCGCCTGGTGCGCCGTACCCAGCCGCTCGCCCGCTACGAGCCGGGCGGCGACCCGGCACGCTGGGCGGCGGCGGAGGCGCGGCTCGCCCGGGCCTGAGCGGTCTCCCCGCGAGCGTGCCGCCGCACTACCCTGCACTCGTCCGATGACCGACCCCGAAGGAGCCGCGATGCGTGTCGCCCTCTTCCTGACCTGCGTCAACGACACGCTCTATCCGGACACCGGGCGTGCCGTGGTGAAACTGCTGACCAGGCTGGGTGTCGAGGTCGACTTCCCGACGGCGCAGACCTGTTGCGGGCAGGCGCACTACAACACCGGCTACCGGCATGAGGCCGAGCCGCTGGCCCGGCATTTCTCCGATGTCTTCGGGGGGTACGACGCGATCGTCACCCCGTCGGGGTCGTGCGGGGCGATGGTGCGGGAGCTGTATCCGCGGATGGGTGAGCGGGCCCGGGCCGAGGGGCGCGGCGACTCGCTGGCGGCCACGCTGGCGCCGGTGGTGCCCAGGACGTACGAGCTGACGGAGTTCCTGGTGGACGTGCTCGGGGTGACGGACGTCGGGGCGTACTACCCGCACCGGGTGACGTACCACCCGACCTGTCACGGGCTGCGGTCGCTGGGGCTCGGCGATCCGCCGCTGCGGCTGCTGCGGGCCGGCGGATGGCCAGCGTTGGCCGAACTGCCGGCCGCGGACGACTGCTGCGGCTTCGGCGGCACGTTCGCGCTGAAGAACGCGGACGTCTCGGCGGCGATGGGCGCGGACAAGGTGCGCAACGCCGTGTCGACGGGAGCCGAGGTGCTGTGCGCGGCCGACAACTCGTGTCTGATGCACATCGGCGGCACGATGGCGCGGCTGCGGACGGGGATGCGGCCGGTGCACATCGCGGAGATCCTGGCGAGCACGAAGGAGGACTCGGCCGTATGAGTGGCACGTTCGTCGGGATGCCGGCGTTCCCCGAGGCCGCCCGGGAGGCGGTGCGCGACGCGACGCTGCGGGGCAACCTGCGGCACGCGACGCACACCATCCGCGCCAAGCGCGCCAAGGCGGTCGCGGAGGTGCCGGACTGGGACCGGCTGCGGGAGGCCGGCAGGCGGATCAAGGACCACACGCTGCGTCATCTCGACCGGTACTTGGAGCAGTTGGAGGCGTCGGTCACGGCGGCCGGCGGCACCGTGCACTGGGCGGCGGACGCCGACGAGGCCAACCGGATCGTGGCGGATCTGGTCAAGGCGACCGGGGAGTCGGAGGTCGTGAAGGTCAAGTCGATGGCCACGCAGGAGACCGGCCTGAACGAGGCGCTGGAGGCGGAGGGCATCCGCGCCTACGAGACCGATCTCGCCGAGCTGATCGTGCAGCTGGGCAGGGACCGGCCCTCGCACATCCTCGTCCCGGCGATCCACCGCAACCGGGGCGAGATCCGGGACATCTTCCGCCGGGAGATGGGCGCGTGGGGCCGCCCCGCACCGGACGGGCTGACGGACACGCCCGCCGAGCTGGCCGAGGCGGCCCGGCTGCATCTGCGGGAGAAGTTCCTGCGGGCGAAGGTGGGGATCTCCGGCGCCAACTTCATGGTGGCGGAGACCGGCACCCTGGTCGTCGTGGAGTCCGAGGGCAACGGGCGGATGTGCCTGACGCTGCCCGAGACACTGATCTCGGTGGTCGGCATCGAGAAGATCGTGCCCACCTGGCGGGACCTGGAGGTGTTCCTCCAGACGCTCCCCCGTTCCTCCACCGCCGAGCGCATGAACCCGTACACGTCGACGTGGACCGGGACGACCGACGGGGACGGGCCGCGCGCCTTCCATCTGGTGCTGCTCGACAACGGGCGCACCGACACCCTCGCCGACGAGGTGGGGCGGCAGGCGCTGCGCTGCATCCGCTGCTCGGCCTGCCTCAACGTGTGCCCGGTGTACGAGCGGGCCGGCGGGCACGCCTACGGCTCGGTGTATCCCGGCCCGATCGGCGCCATCCTCAGCCCGCAGCTGCGGGGCACCGGGAGCGAGATCGACGCGTCGCTGCCGTACGCCTCGTCGCTGTGCGGCGCCTGCTACGAGGTGTGCCCGGTCGCCATCGACATCCCGGAGGTGCTGGTGCATCTGCGGGAGCGGGTCGTCGAGGGCGGCCAGGTGACCTCGCGGGGCGACAAGGTGGTCCTGAAGCCCGCGAAGGGGCACGCGGCGGAGCGCGCGGCGATGCGGGCCGCGCGCTGGGCGTTCAGCCGTCCGGGCGCCCTGCGCACCGGGCAGCGGCTCGCCTCACGCACCCGGCGGCTGCATCCGCGGACGCTGCCCGGTCCGGGCCGGGCGTGGAGCGGGACGCGTGATCTGCCGGAGGTGCCCGCGGAGCCGTTCCGGGACTGGTGGCTGCGTACGAACGGCGGGAAGGACGGGGCGAAGTGAGCTCCAGGGAGCGGATTCTGGGCCGGGTGCGGCGGGCGCTGGCCGACGTGCCGAAGGACGACACCCCGTACGAGCGGGCGGTCGTCCGTGACTATCTGCGCGAGCACGGTGAGCGCACCGTCGGGCAGACGGTGGACCTCCTCGCGGAGAATCTGGCGGACTACCGGGCGATCGTGCACCGGGCGGACGAGAAGGAGCTGCCGGACCTCGTGCGGCGGCTGCTGGACGCGCGGGGGGCACGGCGGGTGCTCGTCCCGGCCGGGCTGCCGCCGGAGTGGCTGCCGGCCGACGGTCCCGAGCGGGTCGAGGACCGCGCGGAGAGCACACCGCACGAACTCGACCGGGTGGACAGCGTGGTCACCGGCTGCGCGGTCGCCGTCGCGGAGACGGGCACGATCGTCCTGGACGGCTCCCCCGGCCAGGGCAGGCGCCGGATCACCCTCGTCCCGGACCACCACATCTGTGTGGTCGGGGTCCCGGAGCAGGTCGTGTCGTCCGTTCCGCAGGCGCTCGAACGCCTGGACCCGGCGCGTCCGCTGACGTGGATCTCCGGGCCGTCGGCGACCAGTGACATCGAGCTGGACCGGGTGGAGGGGGTGCACGGTCCGCGCACCCTGGAGGTGGTCCTGCTGGGCTGACGGACGTCCGGCCCGTCAGGCCAGGCCGGACGCGTCGAGGAGTACCGTCACGGTCTCCGTCGTCAGCCCGTCCAGGGTCTCGACGCGGGCGCCCGCGCGCGCGTTGGCGCCGTCGAAGACCAGCATGAGCTGACGGGCCAGCAGCTGCGGGTCACGGGCGCCGCCCCGCTCGGCCTGGGCGCGGAAGTAGTCGCGCATCCCGTCCTTGGCGCCCCGGGCGACGACGCTGGCGGGGTGCTCGGGGTCCTTCAGCTCGACCAGCGCGGCGAGGTAGGGGCAGCCCTGGTAGGCGGGCTGGGCGGCGCTCTTCTCCAGGCGCTCGAACACGTGCAGGATGCGCTCGCGCGGGGTGCCGGGCTCCTGTTCGGGGAGGATCAGCTGCGCCTCGTACGCGGGGCGCCGGCGCTCCAGGCTGGCCGCGAGGACCTCGTCCTTGGACGCGAAGAGCTGGTACATGGACCGCTTCGAGACGCCGGCGGTACGGCACAGCGCCTCGACGCCGATGGAGACGCCGTCGCGGTAGAAGAGCTCGGACGCCGCGTCGAGGAGCCGGTCCCGGGTGGACGCCTTGTCTGATGTGGCCATACCCGCGAGGGTACCGCGCGCGGGGCTGCGGGGGAAACCGATCGGTGTACCGTCTTCCGGCGCCGGGAACGCCCATGGCATCATCAACTGAACAAGCGCTTGGACACTCCCCTCGGAGGCCCCGTTGTTCACTTCCGTCGACGACGTCTCCGCGCGTCTGGCCGCGACCGGCTACCTCGCCTCGCCCGCCGTCGCCACGACCGTCTTCCTCGCCGACCGGCTCGGCAAGCCCCTGCTGGTCGAGGGCCCGGCGGGGGTGGGCAAGACCGAACTCGCCAAGGCCGTCGCCGAGGTGGCGGACGCCCGGCTGGTACGGCTCCAGTGCTACGAGGGCGTCGACGAGTCCCGGGCGCTGTACGAGTGGAACCACGCCAAGCAGCTGCTGCGCATCAGCGCGGGCCGCGACGAGACGTGGGACGAGACGCGCACGGACATCTTCAGCGAGGAGTTCCTGCTCACCCGGCCGCTGCTGACGGCCATCCGGGGCGACGACCCGAAGGTGCTGCTGATCGACGAGACCGACAAGGCCGACGTGGAGGTGGAGGGCCTGCTGCTGGAGGTGCTCAGCGACTTCCAGGTGACCGTCCCGGAGCTCGGCACGATCACGGCGACCCGCAAGCCCTTCGTCGTCCTCACCTCCAACGCCAGCCGGGAGCTGTCCGAGGCGCT
>Ga0164243_10013225_pt1 | contig 11629 bp, 8 predicted proteins | sample OricompcompostOP_FD_108781 | JGI IMG/M metagenome (GOLD analysis project Ga0164243, IMG submission 108781) | Organic Plus compost microbial communities from Emeryville, California, USA - Original compost - Organic plus compost (OP) | ecosystem: Engineered > Solid waste > Mixed feedstock >... | reverse complement strand
CGCCCCGCGCGGTCTGGTCGGCCCGTTCGTCGACGCGCTGACCGAGCGCATCTCCAAGCTCCTCGTCGGCCACTCGCTCGACGAGGACGCCCAGGTCGGCCCGATCTCCAACGAGCCGCACCTGCGGACCCTGCACGCGCGGATCGACGGACTGCGCGACCTGGGCGCCACCCTCCACCAGCCGGCGCGGCTGCCCGAGCTCGACGGGCTGTTCCTCTCGCCGACGGTCGCGGTCGGCGCGGACCCGGCGCGCGCGACGGCCGAGCTCTTCGGGCCGGTCGTCTCCGTGCACGCCGTGGACTCGACCGAGGAGGCCCTGCGCGTCGCCAACGCGAACCCCTCCGGCCTGGACGCCTATGTGTTCGGCACCGACACCGACCGCGCCATCGAGGTCGGCTCCCGCATCGTGGCCGGGGAGGTGCGGGTCAACGGGGCGAAGGTCGCCGACCTCGGCGACGACTCCGCGCAGAGCTTCTGGGTCCGTCGGGCATCGGAGGCCACGGCCCCGCCGAGTCCGTCCGTGTCTTCTGCGGCGACCGGGTCGTGGGCGTCGACTCGCCCGACCTGCCGCTGTGAAGTGCGAGCGGGCAGCGCGGCCGGTGCCTCAGCCTGGATCCGAGCTCAGGCGCCGGCCGCGCGCTTGCGCCGCGCCGGCGTGGCGCGCTTGGCCGGCGTGGACCGGGCCGCCGCGAGGCGGGCGGTGAGCCAGCTGCTGAGCACCGCGCAGTTGACATCCATCTGCTCGCGGGCGACCGCCGTGTCGCCGTACGTCAGCCAGTTGACGCCGAAGCCGTCGGACAGGGTGGCCAGGACGTAGGCGACCTCGTCGATGAGGTCCGGCCCGACCGGGTCGTCCGCGGCCGCCTCCTGGAGCGCCTTGCGCAGACTCTCGAGCGCCTGGTCGTAGACGGCGATGCCGCGGTCGCCGTGCTGGCGCCGGGCCCAGTTGACGAGCTCGAAGGTCGCCGCGGTGAAGCTCGGCGAATCGAGGTAGCACTCCATCACCCCGCGCAGGATCGCCTCCGCCGCCTCGGGCAGCGTGGTGTGCGGGTCGCTGTCCTCGATGACCTCGCGGTACTTGCCGGAGACGAACTCGTAGACGTCGGCGAAGAGGTCCTCCTTGGAGTCGTAGCAGTAGTGCAGCATCGCCACGTTCGCCTTCGCCTGCTCGGCGATGCGCCGCGTGGTCGCGCCGTCGATGCCGTGGCTCGCGATGACCTCGACAGCGGCATCGATGAAGTCGCGACGTCGCTGGGCGACCGGGATGCGTGGCATGGGGAACCTCCGACGATCGACCCCGAGTTGGGCAGTTGATTTAGTCATTTCGATCCTAGCAGCGGCCGTCCTCGGCTCGACCGTCGCGGAGCTGCCCGAAACTTGGTCAAACATCTTGGTCACAAGTCGTGATCGGTTGACTAACTTCGCTCTAGCGTATGAGCCGGATCACACCCCGCAGCCCCGCTGCAGGAATCGGAGAAGGCCATGACCCACACCCACGAACAGCCCGGCGCGGTCGGCACCCGGACGACTCGGACGCCGACGAGGAGCGTTCTCGTCGGCGTCGGCGCGCTCCTGGTCGTGCTGACCAACGCCGTCATCTTCATCCTCCCGCCGCTGCTGCCGGTCATCCAGGCGCAGTACGGCCTCGCGACGGTCGCGGAGACGACCTGGCTCTACACCGCGCTGACCCTCGGCGGCGGTGCGGGATTCATCCTGCTTCCCCGGCTCGCCGACCTGTACGGCGACCGCAACGCCTCGGTGGCAGCCTCGGCCTTCCTGACCGCCAGCGCGTTGGTCCCGGCCGTCGGCGACTCCTACCCGACGCTCCTCGTCGGCTGCACGCTCATGGGCTTCGGCGGTGCCGCCCAGCTCCTGCCGCTCGGCTTCCTGCGCCGCAATCTGGGCGAGCACGGGATCACCGTCGGCGTCGCCGTCCTGGTCATCGCGACCGGTGTGGGCATCGTCGTCGGGATGATCGGGGGCGGGGTGATCGTCCAGGACCTGTCGCTGCGCGGCTTCTTCGTGATCCTCACCGCCGTCTGCGCGGCGACCACCCTCGCGACGTACCTCACCGTGCCGCACGCGCCGCCCGCCGAGCGGACCGGTCGGATCGGGGTGCTCGGCACCCTGTGGATGCTGGGCTGGGTCGCCGCGATCCTGCTGACCCTCACCCAGGGTCTGGTCTGGGGCGGTGCCGCCCTGATCCCGCTGGCCGTCGGCGTCGTCGGCGGCCTCGCCTGGGTCCGCGCCGAGCGCCGGCCCACGACGGCCGTCTTCGACCTGGCGATCATGCGGAGGCCGATGGTCACCGCGGCCTGCCTGTGCATCGCCCTCTTCGCGGCGATCAACTCCGCCTTCCTGCTCCTGCTGAGCAGCTACGCGCAGATCATCCCCGAGGCGCTGCGCCCGGTCGACGCCTACGGTCTCGGGCTGACCGCGCTCGAGACGGGCTGGCTGATGGTGCCCTTCGCGGTCACCTTCCTCGTCGGTGGCGCACTGGTCGACCGCCCGGTGACCAACGGGCACGGCGTCCCGGTGTTCGTCGCCGGAGCCGTCGTCAGTGCCGGCGGGCTCGCCTGGCTGGCCCTCGCGCACGACCGGCCGTGGCACTACCTCGTGGGCGCCGCCGTGATGGGCCTCGGCTGCAGCGTCGGCTACGCCGCCGGCTTCACCACCGTCCAGCTGGCCGTGCCCGAGGAGAAGGCCGGGATGGCGGCAGGGATCGCCGGCACCTTCATGGCCGTCGGCTTCGCCTTCGGCACCGCCCTGGTCAGCGCCGACCTCAGCGCCTCGCTCGTCCCGGTCCCGGGAACGACGCTCGAGGTCGCCGCCGAGGGCCTGTACGGCGTCGGCTACTGGATCTCGGACGTGCTGGCCCTGCTGATCATCGTCACGGTCCTGGTCTCCCGCGCCCGGGCAGGCCGGCGTACCGGGGCCCACGCCGGCGCCATCACGCCCTAACCAGCACCGGCAGCACCGGCTCTCGCCGCAGCGGCGACGCCGGACCACGACAGCACCGTCCTCCAGCACGGCTGGGGACTCGAACGAAGGAAGAGGAACATGAGGGACGACATCTACGCCCTGGCCTTCTTGGTCGGCGACCTGATCATGATCGTCGGCGGCTACTGGGCCGGCTGGAAGTTCATCAAGCACTACCGCAACTACCTGCTCGGCATCGAGTGGTTCATCGTCGCCACCTCGGGGGTGAACTTCCTCGTCTGGGCGCTCCGCTTCCCCGACGACAAGGAGGCCGGCGAGGCCAGCTTCCAGTACTCGGTCGCCTTCTTCCTCGATGCCTTCTCGCGCTCGGTCGGCATCACCCTGCTGCTCGTCGTCGGGTTCTTGGCGGTGACCCATCGCTACAAGTCGAGCGTGGCGGTCGACGTCGCCCTCTTCGTCCTCGGCATCGGCGCGGCCCTCTACCTGGGCCAGCCGAAGTTCCAAGACCACGTGGACGACGCCGGTCACCACATCCTCTACACCGGTCCGGCGACGATCTACCTCGGCGTCAACCTGCTGACGCTGGTCTTCTTGGCCTACGTCACCAAGCGGCTGTGGGACATCGGCGCGACGAGGGTCGCCGTCGCCACCCTGCTGGTCAGCCTGGCCGGCACGGCGATCGCACTGGGCTACGACTTCTTCCCGTTCCCCGACTCGGTCGACCCGCTCGAGGACCGCGCGCTCTTCTACGCCCTGGCACTCACCGTGTGGGGCCTGCAGCTCTTCACCTACCTGTTCGCCTATCGCGCGCTCCACGAGCACAACCAGGCGATCGACGCCCGGGAGCCGAGCCCCGCGCCCGGGGCGCGCGTCGGCCACGCGTGATCGTCACCATCGAGAGGAACGAGGGATCACCATGAGGACCGACGACGTCGCCTACCTCCCGTTCACCGGGTGGGTCGACCCGCCCGGTGACGTGCGCCCCGCGCTGGACGGCGACATCACCTGCCAGGTCGCCGTCATCGGCGGCGGCATCAACGGGATGTCCACCGCCCTGCGGCTGGCCGAGCGCGGCCAGGACGTCGTGCTGCTGGAGGCCGAGTTCTGCGGGTACGGCGCCAGCTCGCGCAACGCCGGCCAGCTCGCCGGCGCGCCCGGCGGCGACCTCCAGCTCCTCAACCTGCTCTCGCGCAAGTCGATGCCCGGCATGATGCGGCTCGCCGAGAACGCCGCGCACCACGTCGAGGCGTTCATCGCCGAGCACGGCATCGACTGCGAGTACGAGGCGACCGGCAACGCCTTCGCCGCCGTCTCCCGCGGGCAGATGGGCCGGGCGCGGCGGGTGGCCCGGATCGTCACTCGCGCCGGCGGCCACGTCGAGGTGGGGACGGCCGCCGAGCTCGGCATCCCCCGCGGATTCGTGGGCGGGATGCGCGAGGTCGTCGGGGGGCGGATGAACCCCGGCAGGTTCGCCCTCGGCATGCGCGACGTGCTGCTCGCGTCCACCGCCCGCGTGTTCGAGCGGACCCGGGTCACCGACGTGGCGCGCACCGCGAGCGGGGTCGTCGTGACCACGCCGGGCGGGCGGGTGCGGGCCGACCACGTCGTGCTCGCGACCAACGCCTACGCCGGCGAGTGGGACATCACCCCGAAGCACCTGTCCGTGCCGATCTACGTCATCGAGGTCGAGACCGAGCCGATCGACCCCGCCCGGATCGCAGCGCTCGGCTGGACGAGCGGCATGGGCCTGGTCACCCAGCACGCGATCATGGAGAACTACCGCCTCACGCCCCGCAACACCATCGTCTTCGGCGTCCGACGGCTCGAGCGCGGCACGCGCTATCCGCTCCCCGAGAAGACGCCCGACCCCGGACTCGTGGAGGAGCTCGCGGGCGCCTTCGCCCGGCGGTTCCCGTCGCTCTCCGACGTTGCCATCGAGCGGGCCTGGGGCGGCTGGATCGCGATCACCTCCTCCTGGCTGCCGTTGGCCGGTCGGATCGGCGACGACGTGTGGTACTCGATCGCCTGCAACGGCCACGGGCTCGCCCAGGCGCCGTACGTCGGCACCCTCATCGCCGACGCCCTCGTCGACGGCCGCCGGCACGAGGACCTGGAGACGCTCTGGCAGGCGAAGCCGACCTTCCCGCCGCCCATGATGATGGGCCGGCTCGGGCTGCGGATGATCTGGGCGGTCGACCGGTTCAACGACCTGGTCAACGGCAGTCGGCGCAACGCCCGGCGGGGCGCGGCGCTCGCCGCCGCCGAGTCCCGGCAGGACGGCGGCACCGGCCGCGGGCCCGGTCCCTCGTCGCCGCGCAGCGCGTACGGTGGGCGCCATGCGGGATCCGGAGTACTCCGACGAGCGGCTGGCCGCGGACCTCGCCGCCGCGGCGGCCGAGCTCGGGGAGCCGCTGACCGCGGCGGCGTACGACGGCTGGCAGCGGGAGCGCGACGCCGCCTCGCCGGCGCTGCTGATCCGCCGGTTCGGCTCGTGGAACGCCGCGTGCGCGCGCGCCGGCGTCGCCACCAACAAGACACGCTCGACCAGCCGGCGGTGGAGCGACGAGGACGTGGTGGCGATCGTCGCGCGCTATCTCGCCGCCCCCGGCGCCACGGGGTCCTTCGCCGACTACGCGGACTGGGCGCGGGGGCAGAAGGGCGTCCCGAGCGGCGCGACGCTGCGGCAGAGATTCCCGTGGGCGGAGGTCAAGCGGCGGGCGGCCGCACACGCGTCCGGGCGGCGCTCCGCGGACGCGCCCGCCCACCGCGCCGACTGACATCCGGCGGATCTTCGCCGGTTCGCTACCGGCGCCGCAACATTTGCGCCTATGGTGCCGCGATGGGCTGGAAGGACATCGCCAGGCTGGGCCGAGCGTCGCGGGAGGAGGCGGTGACCTCGTTCCTCGAGCGCACGCTGCCCGAGGAGTGGTCGCGACGCGTCGCCGCAGCGCGACCGGAGGCCGTCGCGGCCCGGGAGCACCGCGCCGCCGCCCTCGCCAGCGCGGAGCGGCGCCAGCGGCTCGCGATGCAGGCGACCGGCAGCGTCCGGCTCGCGATCACGGGCGGCGAGGAGGGCCGGCTGGAGCTCGCGCTGCCCGTGACGGTGGACGAGCGCGAGGGTGGCGAGCGGTACGACGACGGCCCGGCGCCGCTGGCCTGGCTGCTGGTCCGGGTGGAGTCGCCCGGCCCGGTCCCGCTGGGCTCGACCACGCTGACCGAGCTGTCCCTCGCGGTGCCCGGCTTTGCCGGCCCCGGCCGCTACGACCTCGCGGACCTCATGCGCCGCGGCGAGGCCGGCGAGATCGAGGCATGGGAGGTGCTCGACCTCTACCTCGCGCCGGACGTCGAGGCCGGCGACACCACGTGGTACGTCGACCTGACCGCCGGCCCCGCCTGGCTCGAGGTCGACGCCGGCGAGATCCGCTTCGACCTGCCGACGCAGTCCGCGATGTGCGCCATCCGGCTGACGGGGAGCGTGCGATGGGAGGAGCCGACGCCGGCCCGGACGCGGTGATCGCGAGCTGAGTCGGCGCGGCGTCGGCCCCGGCCTCACCGCACCAGGGCGGGCTCGGCTGCCGGGGCGCCCCGCTCCGCGGCTCGGCGCGAGCGCCGCGGCCAGGCCCGCTCGCCGAGCAGGACGAGCACCGCCGGGAGCACGACGAGCCGGATCACCGTCGCGTCGACGAGGATGGCGGCGGCGAGCCCGACGCCCATCATCTTCATCTCCATCATCGACAGCGTCGCGAAGATCGCGAAGACCGACACCATCACGGCGGCGGCGCTGGTGATCACGCCGGCGGTGTCGGCGATGCCGCGGTGCACCGCCTCCCGCGCCGACAGGCCGGCGTCGACGAGCTCGCGGATCCGGCTCAGCACGAACACGTGGTAGTCCATCGACAGGCCGACGAGGACGACGAGCACGAAGATCGGGATCCAGTCGATCACGAAGCCGGGACTGGTGAAGTCGAGCAGGTCCGCCCCGATCCCGTGCTGGAAGACGATCGACAGCAGACCGAACGCCACGCCCACCGAGGCCAGGTTGAGCACCGTCGAGACCAGCCCGAGGAGCACGCTGCGGAAGGCGGCGACCATCATCACCATGGTCAGCACGAGCACGAACCCCAGGAGGAAGGGCATCCGGTCGCGCTGCTTGTCGGCGTAGTCCATCGCCTCGGCGGCGCCGCCGCCGACGACCGCCTCGGCGCCCGGAGCGTCGCCCAGACTCGCCGGCACCAGGTCGTCGCGCAACCGCTCGATCGCCTTCGTGGACCTGTCGTCCGACTCGTCGTAGGGCAGGGCGAGGTCGACGACCGAGGTCCGCCCGTCCTCGGAGGTGCGCACCTGCGCGCCCTCGGTGACGAAGTCGCCGGTGGCGCCGGCGGCGTCGAGCAGCCGCTCCAGCCCCGCCCGTGCCCGAGCCTGGTCCGTGCCGGTCACGACGACCCGGGCGGAGGTGCCCTCGGCGGGATAGGCGTCCATGACGGCCCGGAAGGTCTGCACCGCCGGGATGTCGCGGGGCAGTGTCTCGGCGCCCGCCTGGTTGGTCCTCATGGTCAGCGCCGGCACACCCAGCGCCACGACCGCGAGGCCGGCGACGAGCAGCGCGACGGCAGGGCGGCGTACGACCGGACCCAGGATGCGCCCGCTGATCGCGCCGGTCCCAACGCGCTGCGTGAGCCGCCACAGCAGGGGGATCCGTGGCCGGTCGACCCACCGGCCGAGCTTGACCAGCAACGCAGGCAGCACCGTGATCGAGCCGAGCACCGCGACCGCGACGACCAGGATCGCGCCGGTGGCCAGCGAGTCGAAGGTGACGTCGGTGAGGACGAAGAGGCCCGCGAGCGCGGCGATCACGGCACCACCCGACACCACGATCGCATGGCCGGACGTCTCCGCGGCGATCGCGACGGCGTCGAGCGTGGTGCGTCCGGCGGCCCGCTCCTGACGCTCCCGCTTGAGATAGAACAGCGAGTAGTCGACACCGACGGCCATGCCGATCAGCACGATCATGCTGAGGACCGTCGACTCGGCCGGGACCAGCCACGAGATGGGCGCGCTGATCCCGATCGTCGCCGCCACGCTGGTCGCCGCGAGCAGCACGGGCAGCCCGGCGGCGATGAGCGCGCCGAAGGCCAGCAGCATCAGCACGAGGGTGATCGGGAGGCTGATGAACTCGGCCGCATGCAGGTCCTCGCCGACCCGTTCGTCGATCGCCTCGTCGATGGTGACATCGCCGGCCTGCGCGATGACGAGGCCGGGATGGTCCTCCTGCACCGCCGCGGTCGCCGCCAGCAGCGGGGCCGCGTCGACGTCGTCCGAGGTGAGCTCGACCGGCACGAGGAGGGCGGTCCCGTCCGTGCTCGGCACGGGGTCCCCGACCGCCGCCACGCCGGAGGTCGCGCCCATCCGCTCGGTCAACTCGCGGGCGGCCGCGCGGGCGTCGGCGACGTCGAGCGCGCCGGACCGGGCACGCAGCAGCACGTTCTCGGCCGGGGGCTCGTCGAGCCCGGCCCGCTCGACGAGGGCCTCGGCGCGGCCCGAGTCGCCGACCCGGTAGTCGGCGTCCTCGACCTCGTTGGTGGGGACGGTCGCGGCGAGCCCGACGGCGATGACGACGAAGACGAGCCAGGCGCCGATCGCCCGCCACGGGTGGGTTGCGCTCCAGCGGGCGGCCCGGGTGGGCAGCGCGCTCAGGGATGAGGACATGGATGCTCCTGGAGGGAGGGGACGAAAGCGTGGGTCCAGGCTCGCGGCGCCGACGGCCACGGTCAGGGGTGGAGCGTCCCGACCCGGGGTGGTGCCTGCACCACTGCGCCGCGGCGTGCGGAAGGGCAGGATGGCCGGGTGAACCGGTCGTCCGAGCAGTTCGAGCACTCGGGGCAGCCCGGGCAGTCCGGGCAGTCCGGGCAGCCGGCGGGCCGCTGGGCGGTCACCGGGTACGCCGCGCTCCACGTGCTGCTCTTCGTGCCCGTCGTGGTGACCTTCGTGCTGGTGAAGGTCAGCGCGATCCTCGTCGTGGTGTGGGTCGGCATCCTGCTGCTCCCCGCGGTCCTGCCGATCATGCGCGGCCTCGTCGGCCTCCACCGCGCGCTGGCCGCGCGCATCCTCGGCGCTGCGGTGGTCTCTCCGTACCGTCGCCTTCCCGGTGGCCTCCTGCGCGACCTGCACACCCGCGCGACCGATCCGACGACCTGGCGCGAGCTGCTGTGGATGCTGTGGGCGATGACCTTCGGCTTCGTCGCGTCCCTGCTCGCGGTGGTGCTCTTCCTCGGCGTCGTGACCTGGCCGGTGTGGTGGTACGGCGTCGTGCCCCTGATGCGCGCCCGCGCCGCGGTCGACCGCGCCATCCTCACCGTCGGGCGGACCGAGCGGCTCGAGCGCCGGGTCCGGGCGCTGACGGAGTCGCGGGCGGTCGTCGTCGACCACTCCGCCGCCGAGCTGCGCCGCATCGAGCGGGACCTGCACGACGGTCCGCAGGCGCGGCTGGCGGCCGTCTCCCTCAGCCTCGGCCTGGCCGACGACCTCTTCGACACCGACCCGGAGGCCGCGCGACGGCTGATCAACGAGGCCCGGGGCACGTCGTCGGCCGCGCTGGGCGAGCTGCGCGACGTCGTCCGCGGCATCCATCCGCCCGTGCTCGCGGATCGCGGCCTGGCGGGTGCGGTGTCGGCCCTGGCGATCGACATGGCCGTGCCCGTCGAGCTTGCCCTCGACGTGCCGCACCGGCTGCCCGCCCCGGTCGAGTCGGCGGTCTACTTCGCGATCGCCGAGTGTCTGGCCAACACCGCCAAGCATGCGGGCGCCGGCCGGTCCTGGGTGAGGCTGCGCCACGAGGGCGATCTGCTGCGCGGCGAGGTCGGCGACGACGGCCGGGGCGGAGCGGACCCGCGGTCCGGCTCGGGGCTCCCGGGGGTCGCCGCGCGGCTGGCCGCCTTCGACGGCATCCTGTCCGTGTCGAGCCCGTCCGGCGGCCCGACCGTGGTGAGCTGGGAGGTCCCGTGCGTCCCCTCCGCATAGTCCTCGCCGAGGACCATGCCCTCCTGCGCGCCGGGCTCACCCAGCTGCTGGAGGCCAAGGGATTCGCGGTGACCGCCTCGGTCGACAACCTCACCGAGCTCGAGCGCGCCCTCGACGACCCGGACGCGGACGCAGCCGTGGTCGACGTACGCATGCCGCCGACCTTCACCGACGAGGGCCTGCGCGCCGCGATCGCCGTCCGTGCCCGCCGTCCCGGCTTCCCGGTCCTGGTCCTCTCGCAGTACGTCGAGCAGCTCTACGCCCGCGAGCTCCTCGCCAGCGGCGAGGGCGCCGTCGGCTACCTCCTCAAGGACCGGGTCTCCGACGTCGGCGAGTTCGTCGACGCGCTCGGCCGGGTCGCCGACGGCGGCACCGTCCTCGACCCGTCGGTGGTCGCCGCGGTCCTCGACCGCCGCCGCGACACGCCCATCGACCGGCTCACCGACCGCGAGCGCGAGGTGCTCGCGCTGATGGCCGAGGGGCGCGCCAACGCCGGGATCGCCCGCGCCCTGGTGGTGACCGAGAAGGCCGTCGCCAAGCACATCAACAGCATCTTCGCCAAGCTCGACCTGCCGACCGACACCGACGACCACCGCAGGGTGCGGGCCGTGCTGGAGTGGCTGCGGTTCTGAAGGACGCGATACTCGACCCATGAACCCGGTCGACATCGCCGAGCCGCTGCGCTCGCGCTGGAGCCCGAGCGTCTTCGACGCCGAGCACGAGCTGACCGACGCGCAGATCACGCGGCTGCTCGAGGCGGCGCAGTGGGCGCCGAGCTCGGGCAACCGGCAGCCGTGGCGGTACGTCGTCGCCCCCCGCGGCAGCGCCGCCCACGAGGTCCTCGTCCCGCACCTGAGCCGCGGCAACTCCGGCTGGGTGCCGCGCGCGTCGGTGGTGTTCTTGTCCGTCGTGGAGCTGGGACAAGACGGCGTCGAGCTGAGCGACGTGCTCATCCCCACCCACGACGTCGGCCAGGCGTCGGCGCACCTGACCCTGCAGGCCCAGGCGATGGGACTGGCCGCCCACCAGTTCGGCGGCTTCGACCACGACGGTGTCGCCGCGGGTCTCGGCATCCCCGACAGCGCCCGGTTGCTCGCGGGGATCGCCGTCGGGAGGCGGGGCGACCCGGCGGAGGTCGCGCCCCGCGACGCGGAGCGCGACCACCGGGTCCGCTCGCGGCGTCCGTTGCAGGAGACCGCGTTCACGCGGTGGGGCGAGCCGTGGCCGGGACTCGTGCCGTCCGGCCCAGTCACCGCCGCCGCGGACCGCGACTGACATGCGTCCCGCGCGGGGGGCGGTCGCGCTGCTCGTCGTCGGGGTCCTGGTCAACCTTCCGGTGCTCCACCAGGCCTGGCAGCGCGGGGAGCTGGCTCGCGACGGCCGCGACGTGACCGGCCGGGTGACGGCGACCGACGTGCTGCGCGAGGACACCGACCCGCACTACGTCGTCCGCTTCCGCCTCCCCGCGCAGATCGACCCGCAGCGCCGCACGTGGCCCGCCGAGGTCGCGCGGGAGACCTTCCGCGCCGCCCTGCGCACCGGCCGGATCGGCGTGCGGGTGCTGCCCGGCGAGCCGTCGGTGCAGCGGGTCGACGGCGCCACGTCCTCCTCGCTGGGGTACGTCGTCATCGGCGTCGTCGACGCGATCCTGGTCCTGCTCGGCCTGCTGCTG
>Ga0164243_10013224_pt1 | contig 11630 bp, 11 predicted proteins | sample OricompcompostOP_FD_108781 | JGI IMG/M metagenome (GOLD analysis project Ga0164243, IMG submission 108781) | Organic Plus compost microbial communities from Emeryville, California, USA - Original compost - Organic plus compost (OP) | ecosystem: Engineered > Solid waste > Mixed feedstock >... | reverse complement strand
TTGCTGGCCACCGGCGTCCCACGTGACCGTCCACGTGGTGGTCGCGGTGACCGTGTACTTCCCGCCGGGCCGCGTGCGGCTCGACGCGCGGTAGCCCTCGTCGTACCCGCAGGTGGGCGACGGGCCGGCGGAGCGCGTGTACGGCGTGCCCTTGTCGGTGCAGGTCTCGGTTCTGCCGTCCCCCATGTCCCAGACGATCTTGCCGACGACCGCTTTGAGGTTGACCGTGACGCCGCGCTCGGACTCCCTGGCGGTCAGCGGGCCCCACGTGCTGGCGTTGTCGTCCGGGTTCGGGTCGGCCGGCACCCACAGCCAGATCGGCAGGCCGACGAGCCCGGGGCCCACGGCGGGATCCGGCGCGATGCCGATCTCCGGGGGCCGCAGGTCGAGTTGGGCCAGAGCGCGGTAGGCGAGTTCGGCGGGGTCGGGCGGCGCCCCGAAACCAGGCGGCGGGTCTTCGAGCCAGACCGGCTCGCCGGCACCGAGGCCGCCGGCGCCACAGCTGCGGGTGTACGGCGTCATGCCTTCGGGGCCGCCGTCCGGCCGCGGCTCCCTGACGCGGTAGTAGCAGCCGTCCGACGGGTTGAACCAGCCGAGGAGCTCGTCGTAGCAGTCCACGACCTCGCCGTCGCGGACACACGGCCCGCCGCCGCCACCTCCGCCGCCGTTGCCGTCGCCCTCGTCGCCCCCGTCGCCGGGCGGACGTCCGCCGCCCTCGCCCCAGCCGTCGCAGGTGGTCTGGTTGGGCGGACACTCGGCCCCGCCGTCGTCCGCGAGCGCGGCCATGGCGCCGCTCAGCAGCAGCGCGAGGCCGGCCGCCAGCACACCGACGCGGGCCGCCCGCCGCCGGGTCAGCACGGCTGGTCCCGGTGGGCGACGCCGGAGTCGACGAGCCACCGGCCGTCGGGATAGCGGCTCGCGGTCGCGGTGGCGACGTAGCGTCCCGCCGCGTGGCCCGGGACCTTCTTCCCGGTCTTCTTGTCCACCATGGCGTAGCCGGAGGCGTCGATGCAGTCCTGGATCATCACGCGGGCCGGCACGGAATCCAGGCTCACCGCCGTCACGCGGGGATTGGAAATGAGCTTCCCGGTTCGCATGGCACCGTGCTCCTTGATGTCGCGAATAGTGACCCTGACCTTGGTGAGAAGGGGGTCGCCGAGGTATTTCTTCAGCTCCGGATAGTGCGGATCGGGAATGGACTCGGCCTTTCTCGCCGCGGCGAGATAACCGGCATAGGCGTCAAGCGCCGACTTTTCCGCGGCGGCCCTGTCGGCGGCGGACGAATCGCCGGAATCGGCATTGTCGACACCGGTCATGGCAGCTTCCGGTGGCGGCTCGGAGCCGCAGGCGGCGAGCGCCGGTAGCAGGGCGAGCGCGACAAGTGCGCACGCCAATCGTGGTGAGGGCACGGTGAATCCTCCCTGCGTCGCCTGGGACCGTGGGCGAAACTGGGCGTGTTGAGCCAAGGCCCGTGCGCCGCCTATCGACGCGGCCGGGCCGTGTTTCCCATTTATTAACTTGGATCTTGGAAGTCGTGCGGCCACGCCGCTTCAAGTTCGGTAGTGCAACACCCGAGGGCAGAGCATAGGCTGACCGCGGCCGTTGCAACAGAGCCGATGTGGAAGAAATACGCAGGGTCACGGCAAGGGTCGTGGACCCGTGGGGGAGGACCAGTGCGGCGGATGAATAGCGGGCGGTTGCGGCACCCGAGTGCGGGCTTCCCGACGCTCTTATCGAACGACGGACAGCTTGTGCGATTCGAACCGCGAAATGCGCGAGACCGTCGCGTTGTGACCGATTCGCCGCCCGACACCGGTGCGGCGCCACCGGGCCCGCCGTCCACAGCCCACGCCCGCCGCACCGGCGAGCCGGCGCCGGCGCGACGATCATCAAAAGCCATCGCGTCGTCACTCAGCGTGCTCGCCGGGGAGCGGGCATGAGCGCGACCACCCGACTACGCCCGGCACGCGCGCGACAACATTCCGTGCTGTCGATGCTTCTGCTGACCCCGATCCTGCGCCGGCTGGCCGTCGCCCACGCGGTCCCGCCGGGCGAGCCGTGGCGCTCCACCTGCCCCGACTGCGGCGTCTCCGTCCGCCTCGACGGCCCACCCGGCGCGCTGCTCCCGATGGCCCGCTGCGGCGCCTGCCGTTCCCGGGTCGGCCCGCCACCGGCCACGGTCGAACTGCTGGCCGTGGCCGCGATCGGGCTCGGGCTGGCCACCCTCCCCGGCGCCGTCGTGCCGGCGTACGCCTGGTGGGCGGCCCTCGCCGTGCCCCTGGTGTTCGTCGATCTCGCCGTGCACCGCCTGCCGGACCGGCTCACCTATCCGGCCGCCGGCGGGGTGCTCCTGCTCCTCGGTGCCGCGGCCGTGCGCGACGGCGCGGGCCTCGACCGGTGGTGGCGCGCGCTGCTCGCGGCGCTCGCCGTCGCCGGGTTCTTCGCGGCGACCACCCTGCTCCTGGGCCGGCGCGGCTTCGGCCTGGGCGATGCCAAGCTGGCCCTGAGCTGCGCGGCGCTGCTGGGCTGGTTCGGCTGGGGCGTCGTCGTCGCCGGGCTGGTGGCCGCGTTTGTCTGCTCGGCGCTGGTCAGCCTGGCCCTGCTCGCGGCCCGCAAGGTGCGCTGGTCCAGCCACCTGCCGTTCGGGCCGTTCCTCGCCGCCGGGACGGTGATCGCCGTTGCCGCCGTGCACCTGTAGCCGAGGGCCACTCGGTGGCGGTGATAGTGACCGTCGCGGAGCCGACGTACTGACCCTGCGGGTTCTGGTCACAGGTGACCGCCAGCGGCGGCGTGGTGGCGGGCTCGGAGATCCGTCAGGGCCCGTCGTCCTCGGCCAGCGCGCGCAACACGACGGCCTGCTCGACGTCGGCACCCTCGGCCCGCAACCGGGCCGCCTCGGCGGCCGTGAAGCCCGCGGCACGCCATGCCGCCACCTCGTCGATCGGCACCCCGGCCCGCCAGAACGTCGTCATCAGCGAAATGGCGTCCTCGCCGGAGCGGAGCACCCGCTCGGCCTCCCGGGGCGACAGGCCGAGTGCGTCGAAGACGCGCGCCTGCCCCTGCTCGATGCCGCGTCTGGCCCAGTCCACCGCGGCGGCTCCGGACCAGCCACCGTCGACGTACGCGCGGGCCCGGTCGGCCGGGATCCCGGCCCGCAGCAGCTCGCGCATGCCGCGGGAGCGCTCCTCGTCGGCGAACGCGCCGCCCGGAGCCGCGTCCCGGTGCAGCAGCCGCCACAGCCAGCCGCGCGGATGCGGACGCTCCCCGGCCCGGTGCCGGTCGGCCGCCTCCTCGGGCGGATAGCCGAGCTCGCGCCACCGCACCGCGTCCCGCGGCGTCATCCCGGCCCGCAGCCAGAGGTCCACAGTGTACGGAGTCGCCCCCGCGGTGCGCCACGGCCGCGCGTCGGCGGCGGTGTAGACGCCGGACGCGCGCCACCGTTCCGCGTCCGCGATGGTGAACCCGTCCCGGATCCACTGCCGCGCGTCCGCGATGGTGAAACCGTGCCGTTCCCACTCGGGCAGCGGCTCCGGCACGGGCCGGTCCGTCGTCATGACGCACCCGCCGGCACGCGTGCCACGGCGGCCCAGTCCGGTGCCGTCCCACCGGCACCGATCAGGCACGCCACCACGTGCGCCGCCGGACGCCGCTCCGGCCACGGTGTGTCGCCATCGGTCAGCACGACGACCAGGTCCGGCCGGGGCCGCAGCGCCGCCGCCGCGGCGAGGCCGGCCCGCATGTCCGTGCCGCCACCGCCGACGAGTGCGATGTCGCTCGCCCGGCGCACCTCCTGGACCGGGTACGGCCTGGCGTCGCAGCACAGTGCCCGGAGCCGCCGGCCGGGGCCGGCCACCGCGCGGACGATGCCGGTCACCTCGACGAGCAGGCGGCTCAGCACATCGTCACCCACGCTGCCGGAGGTGTCGATGACGAGCACCGTCTCCGGCACCCGGCGCACCAAGGAGGGCGGCACGACGTCGCCGTACGCGCCGGCCCGGCGCGACGGGCGGCGATAGCTGAAATCGACCTGCCCGGCGACCGTGCGCAGCCCGAGGCGGATCACCGCGCCGAGCCGTGCCCGCCAGTCCACCGCGGGCCGCGTCCGGTCCTCGGCCCAGCGGCGCCAGCCGGCCGGCACGTCGCCGCGCGCCGCCGCCCGCTCCTGGATGGCCGCCGCGAGAGAGCGTTCGAGCAGTTCGCGGTCGAGCCGGCCCAGACCGCCGCCGTCCTCGTACGGCCGCTCCCGCCCGTCCACCGCGCTGCCACAGTCGATCGCCTCGACCAAGGCCCCGCCGCCGCGGCCCAGGGCGTCCGCCAGCACGTCGAGCATCGGCACGTACTCCTCGGCCGTCCGGTTGGCCGGCAGCCCGAGCCCCGCTGGCGACACGACCCCAGCGGGCCCGGCGAGGTCGTCGGCCTCGAGATCGTCGTTGATCTCCGCGTCGGCGGCCTGGTTCCAGCGGTGACCCGCGTCGTCGCCGGTCGGGGACCGGTCCGCGTGGCCCCGCACGAGATGGCCCACCTGGTGCAGCAGCCACCAGCCGATCTCCTCGACCGGCGTGGCCAGCGCGCGGCCGGGTTCGACGTACACGTTCCACCGGGTGTCGGCCGGAAATCCGCGAAACCGCGGATCCGCGACGGGCCCGGCGTCCAGGATCACCGGGTTGAGGGCGAAGAGCGCCGAGGCCAGGTACGGCGCCTGGTGCGCCGCCCACAGCCGCGCGGCCGCGATCCGGGCACCCACCGCCTCCGTACCCTCGGTGGCGGTCATCGCAGGAGTCCCGCCGCGCGGAGCACCGGCGCGAGGTCGAGCATCGCCCTGGGCAGGGTCGCACCCTCGGGCCGGCACCGGGCCAGCGACCGGGCCGCGGTGGCGGCGACGTCCGGCGCCGTACGCGCGACGCGCGCCACCACCGTCCAGGCCCGTTGCCAGGTGTCCACGGTGCCGTCCGACCGCACGTGCGCGACCACCGCGCCGAGCAGCGCGTGCAGCCGGTCGAGCCGCTCCGGCAGGCGGGCCTCCGGATCGTCCAGCAGGGTCGCCGGGTCGGGCAGGTCGAGATTGCGACGCCAGGAGAGCAGCTCGAACCCGGCCGCCTCACCCACGGCGCCGAGCACCAACTCGGCGAGGACCGGCTCGTCGGCGCCGAGATGTGCGCAGGCGGCGACCGCGCGCGCGGCGAGCTCCCAGCTGCGCGGGCTGGGCCAACCGCGACCGGCCCGCTCGGGACTGTCCGGGACCGCGAGCACCAGTTCCGGCCGTACGCGGAGGAACGCACCGACCAACGCCCGCGCGCCGGCCACCTCGGCGGGCCCCGCCGTGTCTTTCACGTCGAACTCCGGCACCGGGAACCCGCCGGCGAAGCCTTCGGCGACCTCCTCCGCGGACACCGACCAGGTGAGGTGGACGAACCGGTTGGCCAGCGGCGCGGAGAGTTCCCAGCCGTCGGCGGCCTGGTCCGGTGGGTTGGCGGCGGCCACGATGCGCACCGGCTCCGGCAGCGCCAGATCACCGACGGTACGTTCGAGCACCACCCGCAGCATGGCCGCCTGCACGGCCGGGGGTGCGGTGGTCAGCTCGTCGAGGAACAGCAGGCCGTTGCCCTCGGCGGCGAGCCGCTCCGCCCACCGCGGCGGCGCGAACCAGGTGCTGCCGTCCCGGATCACCGGCAGGCCGGCGAAGTCGCTCGGTTCCCGGATCGAGCCGACGACCACCTCGACCGGCAGGCCGACGGCGGCACCGAGCGCGGTGACCGCGGAGGTCTTGCCGGTGCCCGGCGCACCCCACAGGACGACCGGCAGATTGGCCACCACCGCGACCGCGAGGGCCTCCCGCACGACTGACGGCGCCGCCATGATCCTCCTCCTCGTCCGGGCCGGCCGCCGCGTTAGGAAGGGCCCCTTCCCGTCGCTCAGGCGATGGGAAGGGGCCCTTCCTAACGCGCAGGCGGCGGCCGCCGTACTTCCTGTGCACCGCCTGCTTGCTCACGCCGAGCGTGGCGGCGATCTCCGTCCAGCTGCACCCCTGGTTGCGGGCCCGGCGCACCAACTCCGACTCCCATCGCGCCAAGGCCCGCCGGAGTTGGCCGAGAGCCCGGAGCGCCACGCCCGGGTCCTCGGCCTGCGCTGCCTTCGCCAGAACCGCGATGCGATGGACCTCGATGCTGTCATCCTAGGTTGACAACCTGGCGTTCGTCAACCGTGGTTGACGCGGCGCGGCGTACCGTGTCCGGCATGGTCACCGTCGACGACGTGCGCCGGTTCGCGTCCACCCTGCCCCGGGCGTACGAGGTGGTCGTCCGCGACCGCGTCAAGTTCCGGGTCGGGCGGCTCGTGTTCCTGTCGTTCTCCCGCGACGAGACGCTGATGGGCTTCGGATTTCCCAAGGAGGAGCGGGCGTCGCTGATCGCGGCCGAGCCCGACACGTTCCTCATGCCGGTCCCGTCCGACGAACGGTACAACTGGGTCCGCGTACGGCTGGCGGCCATCGACGAGGGCGAGATGCGCGAACTCGTGCTCGACGCATGGCGGATGTGTGTCCCGAAGGGAGCGGCCCGCGACTTCCTCGCGGCGAGATAGCGTCCGAGTGGTGGATGCGCAGACGATGGTCGGGTTCGGGCCGAAGCAGGCGTGGTTGGCCGTGCGGGGCCGCGACCCCGGCACGGTCGTCGAGGCGCTCGGTTTGCGGGATCTCGGGCCGGTGCCCTGGCGGGAAGGGCTCGACCTGGCCCACCTGACCGACGACCGGCTGGCGGTGACCCCGCCGCTGCCCGGCGCACGCGACAACGACTGGATACTGGTCGCCGGCCGCCGCCTGTTCACCATCCCGGGCACGGTCGAGGCCGTCGCGCTCTCGGTCGCGCTCGCCACCGAGGTGCAGTTCTTCGCCACCCACCGGGTCGGCGAGCAGCACCGCTGGGTCCGCGCCGTGGACGGCGTCCTGGTGCGCGCCTTCGACTTCGTCGGCGAGATCGGCGAGGTCAAGGAGTGGCGCGGCGACCCCGACGAGGCTGAGCGGGCACTCGGCCTGCCGGAAAGCCCGCCCGACGACGCGATGCTCGTGGTGGGCGAGGACGACGTGGCGCGGCTGGCGGGCCGCTGGAGCATCGACCCGACCGCCCTCGACGGCCGCCCGGCCCCGGGCCCCCTGCACCTCGCCGCCGCTCCGGACTGACGGTCCCGGCGGCGTGCGCGGTCAGAGGCGGAACTCCAGGTCCGCGGTGATGGACAAGGTGTCCATCTGCGCCTTCTGCAGCCGTCCCGAATAGTCCCAGTTCATCGCCTGCCAGCGGGTGAACTGGTCGAGCACCCACATGCCCGACTGCCGCGAGCCGTTGCCGGAGCGTCCGTTGCCGCCGAACGGGAGATGCGCCTCGGCACCCGACGTCGAGTTGTTGACGCTCACCATCCCTGCCGACACACCGGCCCGGAACGCGAACGCCGATCGCGGATCGTTCGTGTAGATCGACGACGAGAGGCCGTAGCCCGGCGCGTTGGCCAGCGCGATCGCCTCGTCCAGGTCGCGGTAGGGCAGCACCCCGACGATGGGACCGAACGTCTCGGTCGAGAAGAGCGCGTCATCGGGACGTACGCCGGCGACGAGCACCGGATGGTAGTAGAGCCCCTTGGCCGGGTCGCCGGCGAAACCGGGACGCGGGTTGCCGGGACCGATCCGCCCGATCCGGCCGCCGGAGCCGAGCACCCGGTGGTGGTCGCCGATCCAGCCGAGATACTCCTCGAACCGGGTCGCGAACCGGTCCGCCAGCAAGGGACCATAGAGGACGTCGGTGCGGGTGGGGTCGCCGATCACCGCGTCCGAGAGCGCCTTGTCCAGAGAGTCCACAAAGGAGTCGTACACCGACTCGTGGACGATGGCCGTGCCCAGCGAGGTGCAGCGCTGGCCGGCGGTCCCGAAGCCGCCGAACAGCGCACCCTCCACGGCGAGCGGGAGGTCGGCGTCAGGGGCCACGACCATCGGGTTCTTGCCGCCCAGTTCGAGGCACGGCGTCTGCAGGTGGCGTCCCGTCAGCTCCCCGATCCGGGAGCCGACCGCCGACGAGCCCGTGAAGCCCACCTTGTCCACCAGGCCCGCGTCGAGGGCCGCCGACAGGCCGTCGAACGTCGCTTCGCCGTCCGCGTCGACCACGTCGAAGACCCCGTCCGGTACGCCGGACCGGCGCACCAGCTCGGCGAGGGCGGCGGCGCTCGCGGCGGCGTACTCGGCGGGTTTCCAGACGACGGCGTTGCCGCAGAGCAGGGCGGGCACCAGATACCACGACGGCACCGCCACCGGGAAGTTGCCGGCGGTGATGATCGCGGCGACCCCGACGGGCACGCGGAACGTGAAAAGCTGCTTGTCGGGCATCTCGCTCGGCACCGTCTGCCCGTACAGCCGCCGCCCCTCGCCCAGGAAGAAGTCGCAGGTGTCGACGATCTCCTGGACCTCGCCGCGGGCCTCGGTGATCGGCTTGCCGATCTCGCGGGTCACGAGTTGCGCGAGTGCGTCGACGTTGGCGCGGACCAGCCGGCCGAGGTTCGCGATGACCTGCCCGCGCACCGGCGCGGGGACCGCGGCCCACGCCGGCTGCGCCGCCTTGGCCGCGCGGCAGGCGGCCACGAAGCCGGCGGCGTCGCGGAGCGGCACCTCGGCGACCACGTCGCCGAGATCGGCCGGGTTCACGGAGCGGTACGTCGTCATACCCTGACTCTAAGGTCTGAGCATGCGCGTACCGGTCCCGCCGAAGTTGCCGCCCACGCTGTCCACCGCCGTTGTCGAGATCGCCGACGAGGTGCTCGTCGCCGGCCGCGACCTCGCGGATGTCGATTTGTCCGGCCAGGTGGCGGAGGCCGTGGAGTTCGAGCGGTGCCGGTTCACGCGCACCAGTCTGGCCGGTACGGAGCTGGAGCGGGCCTCGTTCGTGGACTGCGCCGTCGACCAGAGCGACTGGGCCAATCTGCGCACCCGCAAGTCGACCCTGCAACGGGTCGCGGTCGCCAACGGCCGGCTGACCGGCCTCCAGTGGGTCGACGGCGTCCTGCGCGACGTCGTGTTCCGGGAGTGCCGCGCCGACCTCGCGATGTTCCGGTTCAGCCGGTTCAAGGACGTGGAGTTCGCCGGCTGCGCGCTGACCCGCGCCGACTTCACCGGCGCCGACCTGCGCGGCGCGCGGTTCACCGGCTGCGACCTGGCCGGCGCGCAGTTCGCCGAGGCCCGCGCCGAGGGTGCCCGCTTCGCCGACTGCGACCTGACCGGCGCCGGCAGCGTCGCCAACCTGCGCGGTGCCGTCCTGGCCGAGGTCGACCTGTCGGCACTCGCCCGAACCTTCGCGGACGCGCTGGGCATCGTGATCGAAGGCTGAGCCGCCGCCGTCACTCCTTGTACGGCGGGAGGTCCAGGCCCTCGCGGATGGCGCGCTGGACGGTGGCCGGGTCCGGGCGGGCGTCCACCGTCAGGACGTACTCCTTACGGCGGAAGAGATCGAGCACGGGCTCGGTCTTCTCGTAGTAGTCCCGCAGCCGGGCCGCCAGCGCCTCCGGCGTGTCGTCGTCCCGGGGCACCAGGTCGCCGCCGCAGACGTCGCAGCGGCCCTCCACCTGTGGGCGGTCGGAGATGAGGTTGTAGTCCATGCCGCAGCCGGCGCAGAGCCGCCGGCTCAGGACCCGGCGCTGCACCTCGTCGTCGGGCAGGTCGAGGTGGATCACCCCGTCGATGTCGTAGCTTTCGAGGAAGAACTCGGCCTGGCGCGCGTTGCGCGGGAAGCCGTCGATGAGGAAGCCGTAGTTCCAGTCGTGGTTGCGCAGGCGCTCGCGGACGATCGACTCGACCAGGTCGTCGCCGACCAGCTCGCCGGCCGCCATCGTTCGGCGTACCTGGGCACCGATCTTCGTGTGTTCCTGGACGTTCCAGCGGAGGATGTCTCCGACGCTGATGTGGGTCAGGTCCAGATCGCGACGCATGAGAGTGCTCTGGGTGCCCTTGCCGCTGCCCTGCACACCCATGATCACGTACTTCCGCATGGGGAAACGGTCCCATCGCTCGGGCCGGGCCGCCACCGGAATCCGTAGGGCCTGCCGTGTTGGAACGAACTATTCCGTTCTGCTACGGTAGAGCGGAACAGAATGTTCCGCTCTGACGAAGGAAGCCGAGATGACCGACATCCGCCCGTTCCGGCTCGACATCCCGCAGGCCGACCTCGACGATCTGCGCGACCGGCTGGCCCGCACGCGCTGGCCGCAGCAACTGCCCGGCGCGGAATGGTCCCGCGGCGTCCCGGTGGCGGTGCTCAAGGAGCTGTCGGCGTACTGGGCCGACGGCTACGACTGGCGCGCCGCCGAGCACAGGATCAACTCGTTCCCGCAGTTCATGACCGAGATCGACGGGCAGACCCTGCACTTCCTGCACGTGCGGTCATCCGAGCCGAGCGCGCTGCCGCTGGTGCTCAGCCACGGCTGGCCCGGCTCGATCGTGGAGTTCCTCGACGTCGTGGGCCCGCTGACCGATCCACGCTCGCACGGCGGCCGCCCCGAGGACGCGTTCCACGTGGTGATCCCGTCGATCCCCGGTTTCGGGCTCTCCGGGCGGGTCGACGAGCCCGGCTGGGACAGCCGCCGGATCGCCGGCGCGTTCGCCGAGCTGATGCGCCGGCTGGGGTACGAGCGTTACGGCGCGCAGGGTGGCGACTACGGCGCCTTCATCGCGCCGGACCTCGGCCGGGTCGACCCGACGCACGTGGTCGGCGTGCACGTCAACGCGGCCACCATGGGCTTCATCCCGTTCGGCGAGGTGCCCGAGGAGGAGGCGGCGACGATGACGGCCGCCGAGCAGGAGCGGCTCGCGCGGCTCGCCAACTACCTGCGCGAACTCAACGGCTACTTCCAGATCCAGGCGACGCGGCCGCAGACCCTGTCGTACGGCCTGGCCGACTCACCGGCCGGCCAGCTCGCCTGGATCGTCGAGAAGTTCCAGGAGTGGACGGACGGCGGCCTGCCCGCGATCGACCGGGACGCGTTGCTCACCAACGTGATGCTCTACTGGCTCACGAACACGGCCGGCACCTCCGCCAACCTGTACTACGAGAGCATGCACTCGGGAAACTGGCCTACGCCGAGCGGCGTCCCCACGGGCGTCGCGGTGTTCACGGAAGACGTCGCGATCCGCCGGTACGCCGAGCAGGCGAACACCATCACCCACTGGTCCGAGTTCGACCGTGGCGGCCACTTCGCCGCGCTGGAGGCCCCGGACCTGCTGATCGACGACATCCGCACGTTCTTCGCGGCCCATCGGTCGTAGGCCATTGTCTCGACGTGGATGACCGCGCTGCGGCGGACCCGGACGCCGCCTGGAACCCGCGCGCGTCGCGGCCGGATACCGGCGTTGGATCCGGCCGCGACCGGCGCGGCCCCGGTTGGCGTCTGGGCCTCGCCTCGCTCCGGCCCCCCAGATCGAGACGGGGCCTGACGGCCTGCGCGGCCCCGGCGGCCTGGACGCCGGCCGGCCACCGCCGCCCCACCGACGTCCCGGGCCCCGCCGCGTGCGGCCCTGTCTCGACGTGGGGCCGGAGCGCGGCGGCTGGGTCCGCGGCAGCCCGGTCGTCCACGTCGAGACAGGGCCTACGCGTCGGCGTCGCCGG
>Ga0164243_10013223_pt1 | contig 11630 bp, 18 predicted proteins | sample OricompcompostOP_FD_108781 | JGI IMG/M metagenome (GOLD analysis project Ga0164243, IMG submission 108781) | Organic Plus compost microbial communities from Emeryville, California, USA - Original compost - Organic plus compost (OP) | ecosystem: Engineered > Solid waste > Mixed feedstock >... | reverse complement strand
CGTAGATGTACGTGCGATGGCCGTTCGGTTCTTCGATGTAGACCTGCCAGGGCTGGCCATCGTCCCAGGCCGGGCGGCCGCGGTACATTTCCACCCGCGCCGTGAGCACGATTCGCTCGGTCTGCCCGTCACCATCCAGATCGGATTCCGCGCGCAGGAAGTAGTTCCAGCCATCTTCGCCGGCGATCGCCTGCGGGATGTTCGGATCGATCGGCTGCACCGGCTCCGGTGCCGGCGATTTCGAAGCGGTGTCAGTGACCGGCGTCGCCGCGGGTGCCGGGATCGAATCGGCCGCCGGATCAGCGGTCGCCTCCGCGCTGTCCTCCGGCCGGGGCTGTGCATCGCCGCACGACGACAGCACGAAAGCGATTCCGACTGCCAACAACCTGCGCATCGTTCGAACCCCTCCTTTCACGACGTCAACGAAAGCGTCCACGTTACGTCGAACGAGCCGACCGATTCCGCCGCGCGATGAAAACCGAGGCGTTCGGCAACGGCCATGCTGGGCGCGTTGCGTGAATCGCACCGGATCTCGACGCGCCGCATTCCCGGCAGCCGCCGCGCAAGCGACAGCATCGCGCGCGCGGCTTCGGTCGCATAACCGCGGCCGGTGACATCATCGCGCAGCCAGTAACCGATCTCTACACGATCCGCCATCGGAAGGTGCACGCGTCCGGTTTCGGACCGGAAGAACAGATCGATTTCACCGTACAGCTCGGATTCGTCCTGCGCGAAGATGCCGTACCGGCACGCGCGTTCGGCATGGAAATCGTCCGCGAACGCGGAAAGGCGCGCCTGGAGTTCCGGCACCGGCGCCGGCAGCGCCACATGCGGCGGAATCCAGCGCGCGAGGCGCTCGCCGTTTGATTCCAGAATCGGCAGCAGCAGCAGTGCGTCCGCATCGCGCCATGCGCGCAGCAGAAGCCGTTCGGTTCGTATGGATTCCGGGATGTCTGTTGCGTCCATGAAACTCGGTTGTCTGATTGCGTCGCGATGCCCGGGGCGATGTGTTGGCTGTCGTGTGCGCGTGTCAACGCCGTTCAGGAATGCGGCCGGCGAGGAACGCGCCGATCCATGTGCCGAGAACAGCCATGACGATCGCCGTCACGAACGCCGTGTCGGCGATGTCAGCGGGCGCAACAATCACGGCGATGCAGGCGAGAAAAACAACCGTCGTGTACGCTGCCATGACCTTGCGTGGCCAGCCGGGCTCGCATTTGAACACCGCCGAAACCGGCAGAACCAGTACAGCCAATACGAACGCGGCTTCGCCGGCGCGATCGGCACCGGTGATGGCCCATGCAATCGCGGCCGTGATCGCGCTTCCGATGCTCGCCGCGACCAGGTCCGCGGCGAGCCGTTGATCGCCCCGGACCAGGCATCTCCCGTTCCGCGTGCGCGAGAGGATGAAGTCGGACAGCGGCTCCGCAATCCACGTCGAGAGCACGAACATCACCCACACGGCCATGAGCGGATACGTGACGACGGCGATGTCCGGGCGTGCGCTCGTCGCGGTACGCAGTACGCGAAAAGCGAAGATGCCGCCCAGGAAGATCGACCAGCGTATGCGCGGCGGCAGTCGATCGAGCCAGAGGAAAAGGCGCAGCAGTGCGGCGTAAACGGACGATTGCGCCTTGATCGATTCGATGAGGCCGTGTCGGGCCCACTCCGATGTCGGATCGAGTGCGAGCGCCTGCTCGAAGTTTTCGCGCGCATCCCGCGCCCGGCCCACTTCGAGCAGGTGCCAACCCTTGCCGGCACGCGCCCAGCCGCTCGCGGGGTAGCGCACCACGAGGTCGTCGATCGCCGCCGCCCATTGCTCGCTCGTGTCGGTGCCCCGCATCGAAAGCGCGAGCAGGTTGCTGCATACCTCGTCGTCGGGATCGAGCTGAAGCCCGGTCTCTGCCGCCGCGCGCGCCGCTTTCCAATCGCCGCGCAAGGCATGAATCTGTGCGATCAGCCCGCGCAGGTACGGCGCCTGTGGATCGAGCTCGATGCCGCGACGCGCGATGACCAGCGCATCATCGAGCTGCCGCCGATCGCACAGGATGCTGCCGAGCGTCCACAGCGCGAACGGCGACTCGCCGTCGACCGCGACCGCCATGCGCGCTTCCGCAAGCGCCTCATCGGAGCGACGCAGTTCGACGAAACACAACGCGCGCATGCTGCGCGCCCAGCTGTCTTCGGGCGCCATCTCCACGACTCGGGCAAGCAGCGCTTGGGCTTCTTCGAACCGCGCATCCTCGAGCAGATCCTCGAGCGCTACGGTCTCCCAGCCATCATCGTCTTTGTACATCGAGGCTACCGTGATGTCAGGCCTGGTCTGCCGCATCCACGGCGAGTTCCTCGTACGCGCACGTGAGCGGTTCGCGCGGACCAGGCTGGCCGAACGGTCCGAACATCTCGAACCCTTTGAGTGGCGCGCGCGCTGCCAGGATCTCTTCACGCGAACGGCCGGCCCGGATCTGCGATTCGACGTGCGTCAGCAGTGCACCGAAGTAGTCGCGCAGCAGCACGAGTTCCTTCTGTGTGCCGGTGACCGGCAGGCCCTCCCTCGCGTGGCCGAAGATGTAGACAGTGTCGGAAGCGTGGTCGCGCATCGTGGCGTCGAGCACGGAAATCCACCCGCGCAGCGTCGCGCCCGCCGCGCGATCGACAACAGGATGACGCTGGTTGAACAGCAGGTCGCCCATGTGCGCGACGTTCGCGCGTTCGAACGTGATGACCGCGTCACCGCTCGTGTGTGCCCGGCCATAATGCCGCGCAACGATGCGCTCATCCCCGACCTCTGCCGACCAGCTGTCCGTGAATGTCGTGTCCGGAAACAGCTGGTCCGACGGCGGCTGGCCGCCGGGCGGCGTGCGCATGTGCTCGTTCGCTTTTGCATGCGCCACGACCTTCTTCGCCACGCCGCGGAACGACACGTTGCCGCCACTATGGTCGCCGTGATGATGCGTGTTGATCAGGAAATCGACAGGCCGGCCGCCCGACTGGCGGTTCAGCCCCTCGAGGCAGGCCTTCGCTTCATTCGGAAACTGGCTGTCGACAACGACGACACCGCCCGGGTTCACGAGGTAACCGATCGTGCCGCCGCGGAACGTGAAAAAGCCGACATTGCGGCGAATTGGCGTGAACGCGGGTTCCTGTCCGAGCCGCGCCAGCGCCTGCGATGCCCGCGGCCGATCGAATGCCGACAGAAGTACTGCCGCGGCCGAGGTTGCCAGGAAATCACGGCGATTGGTCGACATGTGTGCCTCCGGTGGCGGTTCAGGTTTGGTCGCGACGCTCTCGGTTCGACCCGGCGCAGTCTGTCACGATGCAAGCTGATCAATCGCGGAAAATCAGGCACGTGGTCGTGCCGTGCGCGTACAGTTTCCCGTCCCGGTCGACGACCCTGCCCTCGGCCGTTGCCGTCCGGCCACCGCTGTGAATCACGATGCCTTCACAGCGGATGCCCGCCTGCTTTTCCGTGATCGGCCGGATGAAGTTGACCTTGATCTCGAGAGTCGTATATCCGACGCCCGCGGGCAGCGTTGTATGGATCGCGCAGCCCATGGCCGAATCCAGCAGCGTCGCAGCAAGGCCGCCGTGCACGAGGCCGATCGGGTTGTAATGGTATTCGGCGGGATCGCAGGTGAAAACCGCCCGGCCTTCCGCGATCTCCGCCAGGCGGAAGTTCAGAAGCTCGGCGATCGGCGGCGGCGGCAACTCGCCGGCCATGAGCTTCTGCAGGTACTCCATGCCCGACATCCCACGCCCGGCCGCGGCCAGAGCATGCGGATCCTCCCAGCTGATGCTGCGATTGCGTGAAGTCATTCGGCTCCGTTTGCAGTCGGAAGCGGCCGTGTCGCGCCTGGCCCTAATCTCCGGCCTGCAGCGAGCTCAACGCGCGCCGCAGTTCAGCCTGACGCTCCGCCGAGGCCGGAATGCGGATTCGGCGGCTGCCGTCCGTGCCCGCGAACTCCTCGTACATGAGAAGACCCTTCGCGTCGACAATCAGCGCAGTCCTCGCGCCCGCCTGGTCAGTCAGCAGATAGAGCGACAGTTCCGGAAGCGACCTGCTCGACAGCTCGAACGTATCCCACCTTCCAGCGGTGGGTCGATAAATCGAGAAAGGTACAGCCTGCGTATCGGACAGTGTCTGCAGTGTGGCAACCAGCGTACCGGTCATGCCGTACTCGGCGACGCCCCACGCCGGTGTCGGCGCATCGAGTCGCGCGCCCTGCGCGAGCAGACCGGTGGCGGCACGTTCGAAGACGAACTGTTGCCGATCCGATTCCGGATCGACCCACGTGAATGTCCAGCGCTGCGGAACGCCTTCCGCCAACGAAACTTCTGCCCGTCCAACCCGGCCGTCTGGCCGCCTGAAGCCCTCCGACAAAATCGCGGCATCGCGGCCCATCGTATGGAGCAGAATTGGATCGCCGTCACCGGTAATCGTGATCGAGGTGTCCGCCCCGGGCAGCGGCGCCATCAGCGCATCCGCGCGCGCATCCGGGATGCGATACCGGACATTCTCCGACCGCAGCCCGGCGGGTACCGTGTCCAGGCGAACACCGTCATGATCGCCGCCGATACCCTCGAGCAGCATCGACCATCTGCGACCATGCAGCTGGCCCGCTGTCGGGTCGAAAACGAACGTCTCCTGCATCGGTCCCTCGAGTTCGAACCAGCGATACCGTCCTGCCGCCGAGTCCGTCCACATGGACAGGCTGAACGTTACGTTCCCTTCAATCGCAACCTCGAATCCGGTGCTGTCGCGCGATTGCAGGACGCGCGTTACACGGTATGTCCTGTGAACCGTGAACTCACCTTCACCATGCGGACCGGTTGTGGGATGCGTCAGTGTATCCGACCAGGTCAAACCGAGCCTCAACGGCCTCGCCGGCAAACGCAGCAGGGCGTCCCACTCGCCTTCGTTGTAGTTCGTCTGACCGTTGATGCTCAACACCCGGCCCCGGGGAGTAACGCGCATTGTATCGCTCTCATTCCGCGTGTAGAGGCCTAAATCGGCGGAAACCCTGACGACATCGAATCCTCGCGCACCGGTGTCCACGACTCGCGAAATACCGAGATACTGCGGACGTCCCCGGGAATCGTGTCATTCCCCCGCACCAGGTAAAGCCGGAACGGGTTGTCCGACACCCAGTTGAGCGGCTTCTCCGGAGCGCGGTATTCGTTTCCCGCCTGCGCGTGCAGTGCAAGCGGCACCAGCAGCTGCAGGGCAAAGACTACCGGCAATCGCTTCAATGAATTTCTCCGCGTTATTGGTCAGCGAGCGGCTTCGTGTAACGGCGGCCCGTCCAGGTGAAGTCGAGCCGGCTGTAGAATTCGTGCGCGTCGGCACGGTGGTTGGCCGTCGTCACTACGAGCCGCTTTGCGCCGGCACGCGCCGCAAGCTGCTCGACATGTTCGACCAGAACGCGGCCTATGCCCAGCTGCCGTGCCGATTCGGACACGACGAGCGCGGTGAGCTGTCCACGCGGCGCATCGTCGTGTAGGACGCGTGTTACATGCAGTGTCGCAAGCCCTGCGACACGGCCGTCCCGTTCGGCAACCAGAACCGAGACGGCAGGTTCAACGGCCAGCGCCGCGATGCGATTCCGCGCGTCCTCTACGGTAACCGGATAACCGAGCTGTTCGAGCAGCGCCGCGACATCATCGGCGTCTCCCGGCCCGGCGTCGCGAATGCGGATGCGGTGAGCGTTCATACAGGCGAGCGTGACGCACGAGGGACCATGAATCGCCGGCCTCATCCGACTGCTGCGGGACCGCTGTCTCGCATCCCGCAGCAGCCGACGGCATTTCTACTTCGGCGCGCCGGAGATGTTGACCAGCCAGCTGATGCCGAACCTGTCGACACACATGCCGAACGTGTCACCCCACGGTGCCTTCTCGAGCGGCATGGTCGTCGTGCCACTCGCCGACAGCTCGTTCCAATACCCGCGCAACGTGCCTTCGTCGTCGCCGCTGAGAGAGATGTGGATGTTGTTGCCCGGCGTGAAGTCCATTCCCGGCGGCGTGTCCGCCGCCATGAGCGTGATGCCGTGGTCTGCTTCCAGTTGCGAATGCATCACCAGGTTGTCGGTTTCCGGACCCGACGACATGCCGCCCTCCTTGTACGTCATCAGATGCAGTTCGCCGCCGAAGACAGACTTGTAGAACTCGATCGCATCCCTGGCATTGCCCTGAAAGTTCAGGTACGGATTCAGTTTGACGGACATGTCGCCTCTTGTTAGTGGGAAATCAATCGAGGCACCAGTGCAACTGGTAGCGCTCGCCGCGGGTCGTTACGACATCGCTGAGGGAAATCACATGCTGCCGGGTATCGGGGTCGAGTACGCCAATCGCGTAGAAACGCGCGTCGGGCGTATTCCCGTCCTTGTCGATCACTTCGAGCCTTTGCGGCTCGATTGTGAGAGTATCCTTTCCGAACAATTCGGCCGACCTCGATTCAATGACCGCGACGGCCGACGCCGAATCCGTGCCGATCACTTCCTTGAATTCGACCACGCCGCACGCGCCGGCGACGACGGTAAACCGCCGCGTGGTGTCCGGGTCAGTGCCTGAATCTTCGCTGCACGCCGTCACAAACGCCAGCACTACGCATACGGGCACTGCACGGCGAACCATGTCGCGCGTATTGGTCATGACCACCTCACCGGTCCGCGCACGTCAGCGTCCGGCATCACCACGTCGTTGCTGGAGCTTTCGTCCTCGGCGAGCGGCTCCGCCGTCTGACAAGCGGCCAGCACCAGAACCAGCACCAGACACCTGCGCATCACGATTCCCTCTCGCGAAAAATAGATGTAGCGGCCCGGCGCCGTGAATGCCGCAGCGAATACCACGGAATCTCGACGACGAATCGCGCCCACGCTGCCCGCTTCGCCTGCAGACGCTCGCCGAGCTACACGCCCGGCTCGATTTCTACATCGTCGTAGAACGGCAACATCTGCGACTCTCCACCCGACCCCGTGGCCCCGTTGCATTACCGCGGCACGATGTCGGCAACCCGCTTCGTTCGAGACTTTCACGGGAGGTGATACCGTGTTCTCCGTTTTCGAGCCGGCTTAGCCGTGGCCCGTTCGTGCCGGCTTCGCGTACGCGTCGAGTTCCGGCTCGCACGCGAAGATGACCTCGCGGCCCTGGAGTGGTTCGGCGAATTCAGCAGCCAGCGTGAACTGATTGCCGACGCGTTCGCGCGACAGCAACGAGGCGAACTGCTGATGCTGCTCGCGACCATCGGCGGTTTCCCGGTCGGCCAGATCTGGATCGACCTCGTCCGACGACAGCACGAGCAAGTTGGAATCCTGTACGCGTTGCGCGTGTTCTTCTTCCTGCGCGGCAGCGGCATCGGACGAGTCCTCGTGCGCGCCGCGGAAATGGAGTTGCGAAAGCGCGGCTTCACGACCGCCGAAATCGGAGCGGAAAAAGACAACCCGCGCGCACGCGCACTCTACGAGCGGCTGGGCTACACCGTCAACAGCGAAAGATCCGATCCGCTCGCCTACCGCACACCCGACGGCCGGTGGGTCGAAACGACCGTCGATCAGTGGATCCTGACGCGCAACCTGCTTCGCAGATAGATGAACCGCTCACGACTCAGCGGTTCGATTCGTCGTACCGCGCGAACTTGCCCAGAATCGCCTGCCAGCCCTGCCGTTGCAGCTCCGGCGGGTTCTCCGTCTCCGCATCGAACGTTTCCCTCAACAGAACTCCATTGCCGCGCCCGACAAACTCCACCCTGACCTCCCGGCCATCACTCATCCGGTACTCGATCGACTTCAACGGCACGATGCGCGTGTACACGCCCCGTGATCTTCACGGGATCCTCCTCTTGGGTCGCGGCTCAACCTGTCGTCGAACGGAGGATCGAACCCGTATCATGCCGATTACAACGGCGTCCGGAAACCACCACCCCCATCTTCAGCCTTCTGCTTGACGATCAATACGGCAAAACTTGTATATCCCGCCGGCCGCAGTTCCGGACGGAACGGGTCGGTGACTTGAACGATGGCTGGAAAGGATGGGCTCGTGACGTACCGGGAAACGACCGAACGACCGCAGACCGAGTCCGTGGCGTTCGAATTCGATCTGCGCCATGCGCCGGAGAAGGTGTGGCGCGCGCTGACGGATCCGGTGCTGCTGTCCGAGTGGCTGCTTCCCGTGTTTGACCACAGGCTCGAGCCGGGCGCTTCGTTCACGTTTCGGGCGGAGCCGCAGCCCGGCTGGGACGGCGTCGTGAACTGCCAGTTCATCGAGATCGAGGCGTACAGGAAGATCAGCTGGCGATGGGTCGTTGGTGATATCGACACGGTCGTGACCTTCACGCTCACGCCGACGGAGTCAGGTAGCGTCTGGGGCTGGTGCAGTCGGGCTTCAAGCCGCACCAGCGGCGGAACTTCGGGGGTGCGCGCTACGGCTGGAAGATGATGGGTGGCAGGCTCGTCGATCTGCTCGAGAGGATACCATGAACTGGAACAGCTGGATTCGACAGGCGCATCGGTGGGTGTCGATTGTTTTTACGATCACGGTCGTTGCGAACATCGCGTTCCTGTCGCTCGGCGGTGAGCCACCTCCGGACTGGACGACGTACTCGCCGCTGCTGCCGCTTGCATTGCTGTTGTTTTCGGGCCTGTACCTGTTCGTTCTTCCGTATGCGGCGCGCTGGCGCGGACGGCGTCGTGCGGAGCCGATCACGTCTCGGGAAGCAGCTGCGGATTCCAGACGATCTCCCACAGGTGCCCATCCGGATCCGTGAAATAGCCGGCGTAGCCGCCCCAGAACGTATCCTGCGGCGCCTTCACGATCGTCGCGCCGCCGTTTTCCGCTTCGGCCATCACGCGGTCGACTTCCTCGCGCGTGTGGACGTTGTGTCCGAGGCTGAACTCCAGTGACGAGCGGCCGGTGCCCTTCAACCCGCTGTCGTGCGCAAGCGCCGTGCGACGCCAGACGGCAAGCTTCAAACCTGCTTCCAGGTCGAAGAATGCAACGGCGCCGTGCTCGAACTCGGTCCCGACGATGCCTTGTGTCGGCAATCCGAGCGCGTCGCGGTAGAACCTCACGGCTCGCTCCAGGTCATCGACCGCCAGTGTTATCACGGTCACGCGCGGCTTCATTACAGGACGTCTCGTCATGCTTGTGCCAGGTAAACTCGCCTTCTACTTTGACCACCATCAGGTCGTGGCCATTGAACTGTCCCACCGTTCGGGGCTGCCAGTGCTCGCTGAACATGGCGAGCTTCTGCGCCAGATTGATTGCCTGCATGATCGATCCCTCGTCTAACCGTTCGCGGGCCTGAACACTTTGCGTGCGTCCACTGGACATTGCACGTCCGGATGGAAATCGGCCAACAGACCATCCGGATTCGGTTTCCATGCCCATACATGCAGATACCAGAACTTCAGATTCTCCTCCCGACGCATGGGCTGGTCGAATACGCGCGGTGGAATCGAATCGCGAGGCCACGCGTCATACGGCACGATAAACTCGACGCCGTTCAGTCGATACTCACCGGTTGGAAGACGCTCGTAAAGGTGGATCTCTGGCTTGCGGATGTCGATGACTCGATCCATGTAGCCGGCGTTCACATGGTGGTAGCCCATGGCCCCGTGATGCTCGTGGACGAGACAACTCGCGACTCCCTTCGCATACCCGGCCTCGGCGGCCGCGGACAATGAGGCAAACGGCCTCGTCGCGTCACGCAGCTCTTCGAGCATCGCAGGCCCGTTCTGCTCCTCCTCGCCGGCAGGTCGCGAGCCCGCGAAACGTGTGCGTGAAAGCACCACGAGAATCGCAACACAAACGCTCGGTTTCAACAGTCAGCGTCCTTTCGTCATCCGAGTAATGAAGGCGATTGAACCATGGCGCACATGCAACGAATGCGCTGGACAACGATTTTGTTCCCCTGCTGGAACCAGCATCAGCGATGATGTTCGCGGAAAAACGACCAGATCACATCCGCGGCGTTGATCGCATCGCTCGGCTTGTCGGCGCGACGCGTGCCTGGCTGTCCGCCTGGCCAGGCATGTCCCATGTCGTTCACAACGTAAATCCGGACCGCGCTTCCCGGCGGACACCTGTGCGTGTACGTCGTGAATCGACCGTGATCCTGCGCAGCTGGTGAACCTTCGCAGCGATTGGAGCGCGCCCAGTACGTGCCCTGCTCGAGCACCGCCTTCAGCGGTGTGCCATCCCAGGCATCGCCGAACCTGCCCGCAGTCAGGCCGCCTTCATACGGGATCATGCGATCCTGCAGCGCGTTGATCATCAGTGCAGGTACCGGTCGCGCCGGCAACGGCTCATCGCCAAAGACGCCGCCCACGACGGGCGCGATCGCCGCGATCCGGTCCGACAACTCACTGCCCAGCCGGTGCGACAACATCCCGCCGTTCGACATGCCGGTGACGTATACGCGCGATGCGTCGACGCGGCCGTCGGCCACCAGCCTGTCGATCAGGGCACGGATGAAGCCCACATCATCGACGTCATTCTCCATGGCGTAGCCGCAGCAATGACGCGCGTTCCACGTCAGCAGGCTCGTGCCGCGCCTGCCGCTGCCATCCGGATATACGACGATGAACCCCTCGCGATTCGCCTTCGCCGTAAACCCTGTCATGCGCTCGGCGATGAACGCGTTGCCGCCACCGCCATGCAGCACGATCACCAGGGGGACGCGGCCGGCAGGCAGGCTGGACGGTATGCGAACCACGTAGGTCCGCTCCGTGCCGCGATGCATGAGCGATTGCCTGCCGTCACTGGTTCCGACGCGCGTTGTTCGGCCGCCCGCACAGCCGGTAAGCAACAACAGGCCAATTACAAGGAACAGGTGCTTCATCTTCAGTCCGCAAATACTGGTTTGGCATTACATGCTGGTTTGGCATTGGACGCGCGTGGCGGGCACTTTGTTTGATGCGCGATATCGGCGATGCCGGATCGACCATTCGAAAGGCGCGGGCTACCTCCCGGCCAAAGTGGCGGCGATACCTTCCTCGTACGACGTCGGCTTCAAGCCAAACACCCGCTCCACCTTGCTGCTGTCGAACCGGTAGTCCTCCTCGAACTGATACATCATCTCCTGGTTTTCGCGAATGATCGGCATGAACAATCCCATGAGCCGGAGGATGATGTTCGGCGCGACCTGCAGGCGGTAAGGCCGCTGCGCGGCAGCACACGCCAGCTGCACGAATTTCTCACCCGTGATCGGTTCGCTGCTGGTTGGAAGGTGCCACACCTGGCCGTATGCTTCGGCCTTCTCGGCAAGTATTGCCGTCGCGCGGCCGGCGTCCGGTGTATAGGTGAACGTGTGTATTGCCCTGGGATTGCCGATCCATTGAGGCGTTTTCCCGGCCCGAAGGCGCTCGAAGACCGCCGCGTGCGTGAAGCTGGTCACCGCTCCCGGGCCGTAGAAATCGGCGCTGCGCACGATCATGGCCTGCAGCTCGCCGCGCTGCATCTCGTCCTGCAGCATCGTCGCAATGCGTGCGCGCACCTCGCCTTTACGGCTGATCGGATTGTACGGAGTGTCCTCCGTCATTGCGCCGCGCACCAGCCCGTAGGCATAGACGTTGTCGAAGAACACCAGCTTCGTTCCGTTTCGCTTGCAGGCATCTATGACGTTGCGCATGAGG
>Ga0164243_10013222_pt1 | contig 11630 bp, 8 predicted proteins | sample OricompcompostOP_FD_108781 | JGI IMG/M metagenome (GOLD analysis project Ga0164243, IMG submission 108781) | Organic Plus compost microbial communities from Emeryville, California, USA - Original compost - Organic plus compost (OP) | ecosystem: Engineered > Solid waste > Mixed feedstock >... | reverse complement strand
CAATTTTACTAATAATGGGGTTGTTGGGGTTGGGGGAAAAGAAAAAGGCGCCGGAGCGCCTTGTATTTTTGAGGAAGAGTGTTGTTATGAAGGGGCTGGGTGACTGTTGGATATATCAGCCAGCGGTATTGGTGTTTAACACCGGTAGCATTTTAATGCTGTTCATCAGCCAGCGCTCCTACTATTCAACACCATCCGCTCATGCTAAAACTTAATCTGCATCTTTTCCGACACCAGCTTCCCATCCTTATAATACTCAAAGTACCACTCCCCACCGCGTTTGAACAGTACGCCCTTATCAGTCCCGTTATCAGCAATAAAATATTCCGCCAGTGTAGTCTTAAACAGGCTCAATACTTTCTTTGGCGTAGTATCCACCAGCTGATAACCGGTTTCCGTAGGCTGCGCATACAGCGTAGCGCCGTTGTTTTTCGTTTCAGCAGTGGCTGCCGCTACCGGGGCTGCCGGTGCAGGAGCAGGCTGGGCTGGCGCGGAGGCTACCGTCTGCGGCGCCGCCGCCACAGGGGCGGATGCCGTGTTGGCCGCTGCCGGTTGCGCCGTGCCATTATAAGCGTAGTTCAGCGATTGCAGGGAGCTTAAGGCATCTCTCAGCGCTTCGTTATACGCAGCGCCATAGTCTTTTTCCCGGCTTTTGCCCTCCTTGCTTTTAAACAGCACATTCCCCCGGCAATCCTTCAGCGTGAGCGTAAGGTTGGTCACAAATACGGCTTTACGCTGCTCCACATCGGCAATCAGCGCACTGCACTTGTTGCCGGCGATATCCGTAGGCAGCTCCTTATCGTCGATCAGGGCCTCGAAGCCCATGCCGTTCAGCACCATCTGCGTAGTGGTGTTTAAACCATACTGGTGCGCCTCTTTCTGAAAACTGAATTTTTCAGGTACCAGCACATACTTATAGTTGTTCACGGAATTCTGTGCGAACGCCGCCACACTGAAAAGTAACAGGAAAAAAAATGAGAATCCTTTCATAGTCAAATATTACCGGATGAAAATACAAAATCCTGCGTAATTACGCGTCCGCAACAATACTAATTTTAAAACCACCCATTTTTTACTATTTTAGACCTTTCAACCAACCAACTGTGTGTAGTGGCCGTATTGTATGGAACATTTAGTAAATGAAAAAGAATTGCTCCGGCGTTTGTCGGAAGATGACGAGGCTGCATTTCAGGAACTGTTTTATCACTACTGGGATCAACTCCACCATGCCGCACTGCGATTGACCAAGTCTCCGGAGCTGGCCACCGATATCGCCCAGGAAACGTTTGCCAGGGTATGGGCCAGGAGAGCCCAGCTAACGGACGTACAAAACTTCCCTGCCTTTCTCTTTACCATCTCCCGTAACTTAATACACGACCACCTGAGAAATAAAGTTTTCCGGGAAGAGAATGCCGGCTACCTGGAAGCTTATGCCGGCTATCACGACGCTACACCGCAATACCTGCTGGAAAATAAAGAGCTGCAACACCTGTTACAGGAGGCGATCGACAGCCTGCAGCCGCAACTCAGGCAGGTTTTTACCATGGCGCGGTTGCAGGGCATGCGGCACGAGGCCATCGCACGGGAGCTGGACATTACACCCATGTCCTCAAAAGTTTATATGGTAAGGGCCCTGGCCGCCCTGCGCAAATATATCCTGGAACACGGCGGCCCTTTACTGTTCTGCCTTTCCGTTTATTTTTTGCGGCCGTAAAAATTTTTTGAGCAATAATGTTCTCCTTTTTCCTGCTCCTCCGTCATTGTAATAAGAGAAGCTGAATCTAAGCCACCATGAACGATACTGACTTCAAAATATTATTTCAAAAATACCTGGATGATGCCATCACGCCGGAAGAAATGCAGCTTTTACAGCAGCAGCTACGGTCGCATTACCCAACCGCGGCAATAGAAGAGCTGTGGGAAACCACGCTGCAAACGCCCTATACGGGCCCGCGCAGCAGTCCGGCGCAACTGGCCGCCCTGTACGGCAACGTAAAGCCGGCAGGGAAGGTAGCTGCCATGAAATGGAGAAAGCGCCTCCCGTATGCCGCCGCCATACTGGTTTTGGTCACTGCGGGCTCGCTCTGGTATTACCAAAGCGCGCAGCGCCTGCCGCATACGCCCACCGCAACGGCTATACAACAACCGGTAATGCCGGCTACGGGTACGGTAACGCTCACCCTCGCCGATGGCAGCATCGTAAAAGTGGATAGCCTGGGCAACCAGACCATCCGCCAGGCGGGCGCCCGGATCAGCAAAGCCGGCAACGAGCTGGTATATGCCAGCGGTAACGCCGCCGCCAACGGTACCAATACCCTGACTACGCCCAGGGGCCGCCAGTTCCAGCTCAAGCTGGCGGATGGCACACGGGTATGGCTAAACGCTGCCAGCTCTCTCAGCTATCCCACGGCTTTCACCGGGCCGCAACGGAAAGTAACCGTTACCGGCGAGGCCTATTTCGAGGTAGCGCCCAACCCGCAGCAGCCCTTTGTGGTAGCCACTGCCAGGTCGGTGGTGGAAGTATTGGGCACCCGCTTTAACATCCGCGCCTACGAAGCGGCCAGCCAGATCAGCACCACCCTGGTAGACGGCGCCGTACGCGTATCGGCGGATCAAAAGGGGATCAGCTCCGTAGTGCTGAAACCCGGTCAGGTATCCATACTAACCGCTACGCAGATGTTGGTCGATAAAGCCGATACTGATAAAACACTGGCATGGAAAAACGGCTACTTTAACTTTGACGGAGCCACCCTGCAACAGGTATTGAATGAATTACAACGATGGTATGATATAGACGTAGTATATGAAGGAAATGTAAAAAATATCCGCTTTGGCGGCGAGTTAAGCAGGAGCAAAAGCCTGGGCCAGATAATAACAGCGCTGAAGGACAATGAAGTGCACTTCCATTTGGAGGGCAACAAGCTGACAGTTTTGCCGTAAGAGGTCAACAACATACTATTTATTACTTACAGCACGGAACGCCGGCATAACGCCGGTAAGGAAACTTTTTGCTTACTACTCACCAAAATCAGGAGGAGATTATGAATTAAACACCAACTATTACATCCGTGCCGCTAAAAAAGGGCCGCAGGTGTTTGCACCACCCCGGCCCTGACGTGGCGGACACTTTCTGACCGTTGAGGAAGTCATTTATTTATCAACCACACAATGCAAGTTATGCAAAAATCTGCGATGTGGCGAGGGAATGCTATGTCCGGCCAGCAGTCATGGCCGGCGTCAGCAGCGAAATTCCGGAAGCCTTACTTTAAAAAATCGTTAGTCATGAAACTAACCGCTTCCTTTTTTCTGACCGCCGCTTTTATGAGCGCCCAGGCGATGGGCTATAGCCAGTCCATCAGTTTTTCGGCCAACAATGTACCTTTACAGCGCCTTTTCCCGGTGATCAAACAACAAACCGGCTACGTAGTGTTCTACAACCAGGAGTTACTGGCAGATGTCAAACCGGTAACCGTACACGCGCAAAACCAGCCGCTGGCCGAGTTTCTGGCCAACGTCCTGAAAGACCAGCCACTCAATTTCCGTATAGACGGAAAGGATATCATCTTCTCCCGCAAGCCCATGGTACTCATCCCGGAAGCTATTGCCGCCATCATCAAAGGAAAGGTGACGGATGAGAACGGGAACCCGCTGCCCGGCGCCACCATCCGCGTCAAAGGCGGTAATGCCACCGCCAGCACGGATGGCAACGGGGAGTTCACCCTTAAAAATGCGCCGGCAAATGCGACCATCATCATTTCCTATATCGGTTATAAACCGCTGGAAATAACGACGGACGGCACTTCCGTTAACGTGCGCATGGAGCCGGCCGCCGCTGCGCTGGCACAGGTAATGGTCACCGGTTACCAGTCCATCTCCAGGGAAAGGGCCACCGGCGCCTTCTCCACCGTCAGCAACGATGTGCTGAGCCGCCGCCCCACCTCCAACCTCTCCAGCGCCCTGCAGGGCCTCGTAGCCGGTATGCAAACGAAGGAGAACGAGGATGGCAGCATGGACCTCCTGATCCGTGGCAACACCTCCCTGTACGGGGATCGCAGGCCACTCGTCGTAGTAGACGGATTCCCCGTGTCGACCAGCAACTTTTCGGATATCAACCCCAATGACGTGGAATCCGTAACAGTGCTGAAAGACGCAGCGGCAGCCTCCATCTGGGGCGCCAGGTCCGCCAACGGCGTCATCGTCATCACGACCAAAAAATCCAAAAGCGCCGGCAAGCTGCAGGTAGATGCTTCCGCTTTCACGCGCATCTCCCGCATGGCGGACCTGGATCAGCTCATGACCCAGGCCAGCTCCGCGGATTTCGTAGCCTACGAAAAACTGGCGTATAAAAATAACTGGGTGTTCTCTCCCTACGCAGGTGGCTTCAGCGATATTATAAACTCGCTGACCCTGGCGCAGGAACTGATTTACGGCAACCGGGACGGGTTGATTAGCGAACAGGCCATGAACGCCGGGCTCGACAGCCTCAGCAAAATCAACAACCGCGGGCAGCTCCGCGACCTGCTCATGCAACGGGCCGTGCTCAATCAATACAACGTCAGCATACGCAGCGGCGGCGAAAGGTCTAAAACCTACGCCTCCATTATGTACGAAAACAATAAAGGCAACTTCCAAAAAAACAGTTACGACCGCTATATCCTCAACCTGCAAAATGATTTCCGGCTGGCGAAGTTTGCCGAATTCACCATCGGCGCTAACCTGCAGTACCGCAAGGCGGAAACCAGCGGCGCTACGGTGTCCGAACTGGAAGGGTTATCGCCCTACGAAACCCTCCTGAACCCGGATGGTTCCTACAGCGTAAACCTGAACACTTTTAACCGCGAGCAGCTGAAACATATCCCGTCCGCTAAATTCCCGTACAGCAACTGGTCCTATAACCTGCTGCAGGATGTACGGGGCCGCAGGCTCACCAACGAAAGCCTGAACGCGCGCATCCAGGCGGGATTGAAGCTGCGCCTTATGAAAGGCCTCACGTTCGACTCCCGCGTGCAGTACGAACGTAACCGGATTGATTATGCGGACTATCACGACGAGTCTACCTTTTACGTTCGCAGTCTTGTCAACCGCATGACGGAATACAATACAAACACCGGCGCGACCGGCAAATCATATATCCCTAAGGGTGGTATCCTTAAGCCGCATAGAATAGGGGATAAAGACGTCAGCCGTAGTGATGTGGAAAGCTTCCTGCTGCGTAATCAATTCAATTTCGACCGCTCGTTCCGCCGCAGGCACGCCGTCTCCGCGATAGCGGGTATGGAAATTTCCCAATATACCACCAACACTTTAGCGAGCCCTTATGCCTACGGCTATTCCGCCGATAAACTGCAGGCAACGGTGCCGCCTTATGGCTACGGTGGTTCCCTGTCACCCATCACCGATTTTACCGGCTATCCCACCACTATAGCAGGCGCCAACCCGGTGTTCGGCTGGCAGAAGGATAAATATGTTTCTTTCTACAGCAACGCTTCCTATACCTATAACTACCGGTATTCGATTTCGGGAAGTATCCGAAGCGACGCTTCCAACTTCATTACGGACAATCCGCGCCTACGCTGGTCGCCGCTGTGGTCCCTCGGCGCAAAATGGAACCTGAAAGAGGAAGATTTCGTGAACCGCCACAAAAATATCGACCGGCTGGAACTGCGCCTTACCTACGGTAAAAACGGGAATGTGGAACGCTCTACCTCCACGCAGGCGTTGCTGAATGTGGGCAGCAGCCTCAATACCAGCACCGGCACCATCACAGCTTCCGTGGCCAACAACGGTAACCCGGGCCTGCGCTGGGAAAAAACAACCACCACCAACCTGGGTATCGATTACGCATTCTTCGGCAATAAGCTCTTCGGCTCCGTAGATGTGTACAATAAAGTAGGGGACGGCATCATCGGCAATATTGCGCTGCCGGCGGCTACCGGTACCACTTTGCAGAAGTTCAACAATGCCGGTATCACCAACCGCGGTATTGAAGTAAGCCTGGGCGCAAACGTGCAGATACCGCATACGCCTGTACGCTATTCTACTACCGTTACCTATGCGTATAACCGTAACCGTATTAACAGCTTATATAATCCATTGTTGTACACCTACCAGATACTGGATGGCGCTTTCGTGGAAGGCCGCCCGGTAAACTCTCTATATTCGTTTTCCTATGCAGGTATGATCAACGGCGTGCCGCACGTGGTGGGGCCTAAAGGAGCGCCGTTCAGCTTTAACGACGTATCCCTGTACAACACCGCGCTGGGCCTGCCTTTCCTGAATTATGAAGGCACAACCACGCCGCCGCATACACTGGGCTGGGTCAATACTTTCCAGGTGAAGAACTTCACCCTCACGGCAATTTTTACGGGTAAAATGGGCGGCGTGTTCCGTAACCAAACGTTCTACTACCCGACTATGGTCGGCTCCGGAAAACTGTCCGTCAACCGCTGGGTGAAGGATGTGATGAACGGGGATCCCAACATCCCGGGCTTTGCGCGGCCGAATGAGCCTAAGCTCTACCTGTGGGACAGGTACGCGCCTTTCCTCAGTTCCCTGGTGGAAAGCTCTTCCTACATCGAGTGTAAGGAACTGACGCTGGAATACGCGCTCTCCCGCAAGGTGGCCAATGCCATCCACCTGGCCAACGCCAAAGCGTTTATCCAGTCCCGTGACCTCGGCCTCATCTGGGCGGCGAACAAAAACCGCTACAACCCTGACTGGCTGCCGGGTACCAACCGGCCGTTGCAAACTTATACCATTGGCGTAAACCTTCAATTCTAACCTGAAATGACGATGAAGATGAAAAAAACAGCATGGATCATGGCCGCGGCAATCGCGCTGGCAGGCTGTAAAAAATATCTGGCGGAAGAGCCGAACAAACAGGTAAGTATCAAAACGGTTTCCCAGCTGGAAGCGCTGGTAGACAATGCGCCGCTGTTTGCATACGAAACCAACCAAACGGCCAGCTTCTCCACGGATGACTATGAAATCAGCCGTGACCTCTACCGCCTCAATCCCGGCGCTTTCAGTTTCAACAGCCTGCAATATTATATCAACAGCGTGGACGGCGTGGCCAGCCTCGCCTCCGATGATTTGTGGAATGGGGAATACAAGAAGATTTTCACCGCCAACCTCGTCCTGGATAATATTGATAAAGTAACGGGCGACGATGCTACCCGCGCCCGCGTAAAGGCGGACGCCCATTTTATCCGCGCCATGTCCTACTGGACGCTCGCTAACTATTACTGCGCGCCGTACGCGGAGGCTAACCTGCAGTCGCTTGGACTGCCGCTCAAGAAAACCATCGAATACACCGAAAGCCTGCAACGCGCCACCCTGAAGGAAACGTACGACTTCATCCTGGCCGATATCGCAGAAGCGGAAAATGTAGCGTACGATGAGGTGGACCCACGCAGGGCCTGGCGCGTGAGTAAAAAAGCTATCGCAGCTTTCCGCAGCAGGTACTTCCTCTTTACGGGCGATTATCCGAAGGCGGTACAGCAGGCGGACCTCGCACTGCAATCATCCGTCGTGCAGCTGGTGGATTTTAAAACCATCAAGCCGGGCGTTTCCCGGAACTATAGCAACCCGGCCGCCACGCTGCAATACAGCGAGCTGTTCACCTGGTCCGCGCAGAACTTCCTCTACTGGAAGGAGATGTATTACAGCCGCTATACCTATAACCGCTCCTGGTACGCGCCCAGCGCTTCGCTGATCAACAGTTACGATGCGGCAAACGACCTCCGTTATAAACTCCTGTTTATCCCCAACGGCGGCCGCGAGTTTTCCATTGTAACGCCGGCGACTACACGCTATACTTTCTTTAACACCGGTTATTACGCGCCGGCAGGCTTTACCCGCGCGGAAGTGCTGCTGAATAAGGCGGAAGCGCTGGCCAGGCAGGGGAATGCCGGCGGCGCCATGGATGCGGTGAACATCCTGCGAGCCAGCCGCCTGGTCAACTATACGCCTTTAACCGCCAACGGTAAGGATGATGCCATTAAACAGGTGCTGGCCGAGAGAAGGAGAGAACTGCCGTTTACCATGCGCTGGTACGATATCCGCCGGTTCAGCGTGAATGAGTACACCGGGGATGAAATCAGCGTGGTGCGCGACTTCTATAACATGACCGCCACCGGCATCGACGTTAATACGCCGAAGACGTACACCCTGGATGCAAAGCGGATGCTGGTGCCGATCAACACCGTTGAGATCAACAGCAGTAACGGTCAGATTCTCCAAAACCCATATTAAAAACATAAAAGCAAAACAACCATGCATAAAATAATTGCACTGGCCCTCGCCGGCAGCCTCATGTCGGGGTTAGTTTTTGGGCAGAAGAAAAAAGACAAGCCGGAGGTAAGCCCCGCGGAGCTGAAAAAGCTGGCGGCCGCAGTGGCGGCGCATCCGGACAGTCTTACCTATCATGAAACGTTTATCCGGAGTATCGGTATCAACAACCCCGCTGTAGTGGTACAGTACCAGAAATGGATGAAGCAATTCCCTAAAAATCCGAATGTACCGTATGCGCTGGCAGCGGCCTACCTCGATGAAGAAAGCCCGAAAGCCAAGCCCTACCTGGAAAAAACCGTGGCGCTCGATTCCACCTACGTAGAAGCCTGGGGCGGTTTATGGATGGATGCCCAGCGCTGGGGTAAATTCGAGGAAGGCACGGAATACCTCCGCAAAGCCACAGAGGCGGATCCGAATAATGCCCAATACGCGTTCTACTATGCGGAAGGTATGCGGGAAAAAGACCCCGCCAAACACGAAGCCATGATACTGGACGTGGCCAGGCGCTTTCCCAATCATGATCGTGGCGCGCAGGCGCTCTACTGGCTGGCCGTCCGCGGTAAGGGAACTGCCTGCCAGCTGAAGATTTTTGAACTGCTGAAAAACAGCTATGACCCGGCTAAATTCGGCTGGTCATCCAGCGGTATGAGCAGTTACTACAACCTCCTGTTAGAGGAAGATGCGGCAAAAGCAGTGACGCTGGCCAACGAGATGGCGGAAAAAATACCGGATGATAAAAAAGGCTGGGAGAGCAAAGCCGCTACTGCCAAAGCCATTGTAGCCGCTAATCAGCTGATAGCCGCCGGCGATGGTCCTGCCGCGCTGACCCGGCTGAACACCGTGAACCTGCCCTGGTACAGTACTGCGAAAGAATACGTGGTGTTACGGAAAGCCGCCGCCCTGGCACTTCGCAGCAAAAGCGCCGCGTACGACAGCCTGCTGGTTGAATTCCGGAAAAACCCGGGCACTAAACTGTATCAAGGTATGCTGGGCTATGGTCAGCAACTGGGCAAATCCGCTGCGCAGGTGGGTAACGAAACCTGGCAACGCCTGCAGGACTCCGCCAAACAAGCGACTGATTTTAGCCTGAGGAACTACTTCACCAACAAGCCGTCCTCCCTGGCGGATTATAAAGGTAAAGTAGTGCTGCTGACCTACTGGTTCCCCGGCTGCGGCCCCTGCAGAGGAGAGTTTCCGCATTTCGAAAATGTCATCCGGAAATACAAGGGGCAACCCGTGGATTACGTAGGCATCAACATCGTATCCGAACAGAATGATTACGTGTTGCCGTTCCTGAAAGGCAGCGGTTACAGCTTTACCCCCCTGGAAGATCAGCCGGGCAGAAACAAGGGCAACCTGAACAACGGCCAGGCAGCCCCGGTGAACTTCCTGCTGGATCAGCAGGGGAGGATCATCTTCCGGAACTTCCGGATAGACGGCAGTAATGAAGATCAGCTGGAACTGATGATCAACCTGGTGCTGAAACATGAAGCCTGATAAATCTTATCAACCCTTGTACGCCGGCAATGGCGTACAAGGGTTGTGCTATTGCTCGCAGGCGCATGCGGACGCCTGATCCAGGAATTCCCGGTGCTGCCGGCCCCAGGTTTCCAGGGAAATTAAGATGGGAATTAGTTTTTTCCCGCTCTCCGATAATTCGTATTCCACTCTTGGCGGCACTTCCGCATATACTTTACGCAGCACCAGTTTATGCTGCTCCATCTTCCTCAATTGCAAGGTCAGCATCCGCTCAGTGATCGCCGGTATCTTTTTGCGGAGCTCTCCAAACCGCATCTTGCCGGCGGATAGGTGGCAACAGATCACCAATGTCCATCGGCCGCCGAGCATCATGGCCGCATATACCTCCGCACATTCGGCCAGCTGTAATTTATTCTCGTAGTTAGTGGATGTTTTCTTAATACGGGTCATAATACTTACATTTTTGTCAGTACCATACATTCGGTTGCTAAGATACAAAATAGGAGGTAGTGGCTGTAATTTTGCCGTCTTGGAAGATTTCAAAACTGGTAATATGAAAACATTAGTCATCGTAGTGCATCCGGATATGGAAAAGTCAGTAGTCAATAAAGCATGGGCAGCGGCCCTGCGCCGGTATCCTGAAAAATACACCGTGCACGACCTGTACCAGGCCTATCCGGACAAACAAATCGATGTGGCCAAAGAACAACAGCTGCTGGAAGCCCATGATAAGGTTATTTTCCAGTTTCCCTTTTACTGGTTTAACTGTCCGCCGCTGCTGAAACAATGGTTGGACGAAGTGCTGACTTACGGATGGGCTTATGGCAGCAAAAGCGGGTATAAAATGGGCGGGAAAAAAGTAGCCCTGGCCATGTCTGTTGGCGTAGCCGAGGCAGAGTATGCGCCGGGCGCAAAGTACAAATATACCCTGGCCCAGCTGACGGCCCCTTTCGAAATAACATTCCAGTACGTACGGGCAGATTACCAGCCGCTCTTCGCCTGGTATGGCCTGGAACTGAACGCCTCTCCTGATTGGATCAGGCAGGGCGAAGCCGCATACCTCGCTTACCTGGAAGCGTTTTAAGAAGGAGGTGGAGGGGTAAAAAGTCGGATTTGTATAAAAAGAAGTCCGATTTAACCTATACCCCAGCTACCCCTCCGCTTACCTTTGCCAGGTACAGTCAAATACTTCACATGCAGACACTTGTATGTTCCACGCCGGGCAGCTTTGCCTGGGAAAACAGGGAAAAACCTGTATCCAAAAAAGGACACGCGATCATTCGGATAAAACGTATAGGCATTTGCGGTACTGACCTCCATGCGTTTCAGGGTACCCAGCCGTTTTTTAATTATCCCCGGGTATTAGGGCATGAGTTATCAGGAGTGCTGGAAGAGGTAGATCCAGCCACCGGCTTCACTGTCGGGGAAGCGGTTACCTTCATTCCTTACCTCCACTGCGGCAGCTGTATTGCCTGCCGTCGGGGAAAGCCTAACTGCTGCGCCAACATCAACGTTTGCGGCGTGCATATCGACGGCGGCATGACGGAATATTACCAGGTCCCGGAGGATGCCCTGGTTCACGGGCAGGGGCTAGGGTTCGATAGCCTGGCGCTCGTAGAGCCGCTCGCCATCGGCGCGCATGGCATTCGCCGCGCTGCAGTAGAGCCGGGAGAGTTCGTACTAGTCATCGGCGCAGGGCCCATCGGCATCGGTACTATGGAGCTGGCGAGGATCGCCGGCGCCCAAGTCATAGCCATGGACATCAGCGAAAGCCGCCTGGCATTCTGCCGGGAGCAGCTGGGCATACAGCATACCATCGTAGCCGGCAAACCGGATGCCGTGCGGCAACTGGCGGAAAT
>Ga0164243_10013221_pt1 | contig 11631 bp, 10 predicted proteins | sample OricompcompostOP_FD_108781 | JGI IMG/M metagenome (GOLD analysis project Ga0164243, IMG submission 108781) | Organic Plus compost microbial communities from Emeryville, California, USA - Original compost - Organic plus compost (OP) | ecosystem: Engineered > Solid waste > Mixed feedstock >... | reverse complement strand
CCTGCGCCGGGCAGGACACACCCTCGGACGCCGAGGCGGTCCCGGAGAAGCCCATCGCGAGCAAGCCGGCCCCGGCGCCGGAGCAGCCCGCTCCCGAGCAGCCGGCGCCGTCGGTCCCGTCGACCCCGGCCACGGGTGACGCGACCTGCCCGGCGGTCGTGCCGTCGAACCCGACCGGTGCCGACTACGTGAACGCCTGGAACCAGTCCGGCATGTGCTTTGGCGCCGGTGCGGCGGGTCTGGTGTCCTCGGCGTGGGCCGGTGCGATCCCGTCGATCGTGCAGGGTGCGGCTGGTTCGGCTGGCGCGGTTGCTCCGGCTTCGGCGAAGGCCGATGAGGCGGGCAGCGTGTCGGCTCCGGTGGTTGTGCCGTCGAACCCGACGGGTGCGGACTACGTGAACGCGTGGAACCAGTCGGGTGCGCTGGCCGGTGCCGGTGCGGCGGGCCTGGTGAGCTCGGCGTGGGCCGGTGCGATCCCGTCGATCGTCCAGGGCGCTGCCGGTGCGGCCGCCACGCCGGCCAAGGCCGACACGCACAAGGCGGCCAAGTCGCACGAGAGCACCGCGACGGCGAAGTCCACCAAGACCGCCAAGTCCACCAAGTCCACCAAGGACTCGAAGCGGGTCAAGTCCACTAAGGACACCAAGTCCACGAAGGCCAAGAGCAGGCAGAGCGAGGGCGTGTCGGCCCCGGTCGTCGTCCCGTCGAACCCGACCGGCGCGGACTACGTCAACGCCTGGAACCAGTCCGGCGCCCTGGCCGGCGCCGGTGCGGCCGGTCTCGTGAGCTCGGCGTGGGCGGGTGCCATCCCGTCCATCGTGCAGGGCGCACTCGGCTGAGCACCACCACCGAAGAGAAGTAGTCCCAACAAAGAAGGAGATGAATTTCCATGCGCAAGACCCTGACTCGTGCCGCCGCCGTGCTGGCTCTGTCCGCCGGTGTCCTCGGCCTCGCCGGTGGGGTGGCCTCGGCTGACGAGATCTCGGCCCCGGTCGTCGTGCCGTCGAACCCGACCGGTGCGGACTACGTGAACGCCTGGAACCAGTCCGGCGCGCTGCTGGGCGCCGGTGCGGCCGGCCTGGTGTCCTCGGCGTGGGCCGGTGCGATCCCGTCGATCGTGCAGGGCGCCGCGGGCTCCCTCGGCTGACGCTTTTCCTTACCCGACAAAACATTCACGAACTTTCAAGGAGAATTCCCATGCGCAAGACCATCATCCGTGCCGGTGCCGCCGTCGCCATCGCCGCCGGGCTGCTCGGCTTCGGTGGCGGGATCGCCTCCGCCGACGAGGTTTCCGCTCCCGTCGTCGTGCCGTCGAGCCCGACCGGTGCGGACTACGTGAACGCCTGGAACCAGTCCGGCGCGCTGGCCGGCGCGGGCGCGGCCGGCCTGGTGTCCTCGGCGTGGGCGGGTGCGATCCCGTCGATCATCCAGGGCGCGGCCGGCTCCCTCGGCTGACCGAGTCCGTGAAACCGGCCTGCCGAAAGGAAAATCCCGCTCGGCAGGCCGGTTTCGGCTTACTGGCCGGTAAACACGACAAGTGATGTCCGACCACACACTGTGTTCTTCACACGATCGTGCCATCAAGTCGCGTCAAAGATGCGCGGTGGGGCCGGACCCTGGTTACCTCAGCAGTGCAAGTTGCTTCCGTACCAATACGAGTGCGTTTCAGCTTCGTTTCGGATACGGCTTCATCCGGTAGGAGAACGGTGATCCAGTACAACGCGGCCGAACAGCGGGGCTCACACGCCCTTCGCTGGCTCGTGCGCGCGCTGTTCGTGATCGCCGGCGCCATCGCGGGCACAGCCGCCGCGTGGGCGATCAGCACCGCTTCCGCCTCCGCCGACACCGCGCACCCCGCCCAGCCGGAGCAGGACCAGAGCAGCACGGCAGGCGACGAGCTCACCCCGGCCACCGACGCGATCATGGCTGCCTCGGACGACGTCGTCCTCGGCGCCTCGAACCTCGTTGGTGACACGAGCGCCGCCGCCGTCCGCGTGGCCACCTTCTCCGCCGACCCCGCGGACGCGCGTCACCAGCAGGTCGCCGGTGACGTCAGCGACGCCGTGCACGAGTTCGCGCACACCGCGGTGCTCACCCCGGCGCACCGCGTCCTCGGCACCGCCGAGCACATCAGCCGCAAGCCGCAGGACGCCCCCCGCGTCATCGGCGACGCGCTGACCCCGCCGCAGGACTTCCTCAAGTTCCTGCACCCCGCCTCCGGCGACAACCTGATCAAACTGCCCGCGCTGCCCGGAACCCACGGCGGCGGCGAGGCGCACGCGCCGGCGGATTCCGCCGCGCACGAGGACACTCCGGTGATCGCTCCCGTGCAGGTTCCGGCAGGCCCGATGGGGCCGTTCGCCGACCTGACCCGCGCGCAGCACGCCGACGTCCAGTACCTGGACTGGCAGCAGGACCGCGACAAGCACCAGCGTGACGGCGAGTCCCGCCAGTTCCCGTACGCACCGAACCGCGGGCCCGTCGCCCCGGCCGGTCTCCCCCTCGTCCCCGGTGGCGCCGCCTCCGGGGGGCATGTTGACGGTCCGCTGCTCGGCGTTCCCGCCGGCGGCCTGACCCTGGTCGACTCGCACGGCGAACGCGCCGTCCGTTTCGGCATCCGGCACACGCCGGTCCAGCCGGGCGAGCAGCCCGGCGTCACGCCTGACTGATTTTCGCGCGGGGTCGGCTCTCCGCGCGCTTTCCGCCATGCCCTTTTCCGCATCGGCACGCGCGAGCGGCTCCCCCGCATTTCCGCCGCGGACTTTTTCCGCGTCCCCGGGTGCCATTCGCGCGCACCCCCATAAGCCCCCGTAGGGGAACCCAAGGAAAAGGAGAAATTCCCAATGCAGACCTGGGCAAAGCGTGGCCTACAGACCGCGCTGGTCACTGGTGGCCTGCTGATGCTGGGCACCGGCATCGCGTCTGCCGACGAGAACGTCAGCCCGGACACTCCGGCCGGCCCGCTCGACGTGAACGTCAGCGTTCCCGTCGACATCTCGCAGAACGCGCTCGGAACGCTTGGCAAGCAGGTCAACCTGCCTGAAGTCAAGAAGGAAATCAGCACCAAGCCGGTCACCGGCGCGGTGAACAAGGCTCTTGCCCCCGTCAGCAAGACCGGCGCCATGAAGGCCGCCGCCCCGGCGACGAGCGCCGTGAACGGCGCGGTGTCGAAGGCGACCTCGGCTGCCTCGTCGGCGACGGCGAAGGCCACCAAGCGCACCGAGCAGGCGCCGAGTGTCCAGTCCACCGGCGACCCCTTCATGGGCAACAAGGTCGTCGGCAACGTCGTGGTGCCGATCCAGATCACCGGCAACGCGCTGGGTGTGCTGGGCAACGCCACGGTCGACTCCTCCTCGGAGCAGACCTACGAGCACAACAGCGACGTCAACACCAGCGGCGCCCACGGTGGCCTCGCCGGCAACGTCGTGAACCTGGACTGGGCGCTGCCCGTCCAGATCGCGGGCAACGCGCTCGGCCTCGGCGGCAGCGGGCACACCACCGGTTCCGCGTCGCAGTCCGCGACCACCTCCGGTGAGACCACCACCGACGGCACCAACGGCGGGCTCGCCGGAAACGTCGTCGCCCCGCAGGGTGCGACCCCGGTGCAGGTGTCCGGCAACGCGCTGGGCTGGTTCCTCGGCCACGCCGACACCGAGTTCGACGCCAGCAGCGAAGCCAACTCCGGCGGCTCCATCGAGTCCCACGGGTCGAAGGGCGCCGGCGCGGGGAACGTGGCCGGTGTCCCGGTCGCGCTGCCGATCAAGGCCTCCAACAACGCCGTGTCCTGGGGCGGCGACGCCGACTCCGCCGGCAGCTCCACCGCGGACGCGACCGCGGGCGGCACGCGCCCCGGTATCAACGACATCGACAGCTACATCCAGACCGACGGTGACGACTCGTTCCTCGCCGGCAACGTCGCGCAGCCGCAGCCTGCCGCGCCGGTGACGGTCGTCGGCAACGCCGCCGCGTGGGTGGGCAACTCGGTCGCCGGCAGTGGCGCCGAGCGGGCCGCCAACATCATCGGCAGCGACGCCAAGGCGGGTGGCTTCTCCAGCACGACCGGTCAGAACGCGGCCGGCTCCGGCAACATCGCGGACGCCCCGGTGGCGCTGCCTGCCGAGGTGTTCTGCGTGGGCGGCACCTGGATCGGCAACGCGCACGCGGGCGGCTGCGAGAACACCGTCAACGCGCAGGCCGGTGACGGCACCTACACCAACGGCAACGGCAGCTTCCTCGGCGGCAACAGCGTGCACGCGCAGCCGGCGGGTACGGCCGAGGTGTTCGGCGTCGGCGGTTCCTGGATCGGCAACGCGTCCGGTTCGGCGACCGAGGACAAGACGGTCAAGGCCGGTGGCTACAACGGCAGCCAGGGTAACGACTCGACCGGCTCGGGCAACGTCGTGCAGGTCCCCGCGGCCGTGCCCGCCGAGGTGCTCGGCGTCGGCGGCAGCTGGATCGGCCAGGGCGCGGGCACCGCGTCCGAGACCAAGGAGATCACCGCCGGCGGCGGCGGGAACACCCAGGACGACCACGGCGCCGGCAGCGCCAACCTGGTCGCCGTGCCGGTGTCCGCGCCGGTTCAGGCCTTCGGCATCGGTGCCGCGTGGATCGGCCAGGGCGTCGGCGAAGCCTGCACCGACACCACGTCGACCGCGGGTGGGGACCTCAACGCGAACGGCAAGGAAGGCTTCCTCGCCGGCAACCTGGGCGCCGTCCCGGTTTCGCTGCCCACCCAGGCGCACGGCCTCGGCGCCTCGTGGATCGGCAACGGGTTCGGCGAGAGCCAGAACATGACCGACTCGACCGCCGGTGGCAACAACACCGCGACCGGTGAGGGCGGTTCCGTCGCGGGCAACATCGTCCAGGCCCCGCTGGCCGGCGCCGCCTCGGTGTTCGGCCTCGGCGCGGTGTGGGGCGGTGTGGCCGGTGGCGACGCCACCAACGACGTCGTGTCCACCGCCGGTGGCACCTCGGAGACCAACGGCGACGGCGGCTCGATCGCGGGCAACGTGGTCGGCGCCCAGCTGATGCCGGTCGCGCAGGTCTTCGGTGACGCGGCGAGCCTCGTCGGTGTCGCGCACGGTTCGGGCATCAACAGCACCGAGACCACCTCGGGTGGCGACATCACCACCTCCGGTGTCGGTGGCGCGATCTCCGGTGACATCTTCGACGTGCCGGTGGCCGCGGTGGCCCAGGTGTTCGGCGTCGCCGCTTCGCTCGGCGGTGTCGCGCACGCGGTCGCCGACAACACCACGGTCGGCACCGTCGGTGGCACCGACACCACGTCGGACACCGCCGTCAGCTCGCTGGCCGGGATCAACAAGCAGGTTCCGCTCGGCGCCGTCGTGCAGGTCTTCGATCTGCCGCTGGGGCTGCTCGCCGCGGTGAGCTCCACGACCAGCAACGCCACGGACATCTCGGTGGCCGGGCACGAGCCGCAGATCAACCTGCCGGTCACGCTGTCGGAGATGTCGGCGACGGGGCTGCCCTCGCTGCCCGCCGCCAGCACCCTGCCGGTCGCGCAGCGCGCCGACCTGCCGGGCGTGCCCGGGCTGAACACCCTGCCGGTGCAGCTGCCCGGTGTCGACGGTCTGCCCTCACTGCCGTCGCTGCCCGAGCTGCCCGCCGCGGGCCTGCCGTCGCTGCCGGAGCTGCCGGCCGCGGGCCTGCCCTCGCTGCCGGGTGTGCCCGCCGGCCTGCCCACCCTGCCGGGTGTGCCCGCCGAGGCGACCGCTCCGCAGAACCTGCTCCCGCAGGCCGACCTGCCCGCGATCGCGGACCTCGACTCGAACCCCACCGCGGTGTTCGACCAGGTCACCGGTCTGGTCAGCGGCAAGGGGATCAGCATCCAGGGCTGATGTGCTAGCCCGATGAACGGCGGGCCCGGGAGCAATGCCGCTCCCGGGCCCGTTTTTTCGTGTCAGCCCAACTGGATCGAGCGTTTGGCCAGCCCGTACCAGTAGCCGTCGATCACGGTCTCCGGTTTGGCTTCGTCGATGCCGGCGCCGAGCGAGACGAACAGCGGTGCGAAGTGTTCGATGCGCGGATGCGCGAGTTTCGCGGCGGGTGCCTTGAGCTGGAAGTCCAGCAGCGCGTCGAGATCGCCGGCGCGCAGCATGTCGCCGCCCCACTCGTCGAACTCGGCGGACCACTGCGGCGGCTGCCCGTGTGTGCCGACCCGCATCGCCGAGAGGTTGTGCGTGAAGAACCCGCTGCCGATGATCAGCACACCCTCGTCGCGCAATGGCTTGAGCTTGCGGCCGAGATCGAACAGCACCCGCGGGTCGAGCGAGGGCATGGAGATCTGCAGCACGGGAATGTCGGCATCGGGGTACATCTCGACGAGCGGCACGTACGCGCCGTGGTCCAGTCCGCGCTCCGGCGCCTCGTGGACCGGGGTTTCCGTGCTGTGCAACAGTTTCCGGACCTTCGCGGCCAGTTCCGGCGCGCCCGGCGCCGGGTAGGTGACCTGGTAGTAGTGCTCGGGGAAGCCCCAGAAGTCGTACACCAGCGGGACCGTCGTGGTGGCGCCCACGGTCAGCGGCGCCTCCTCCCAGTGCGCGGACACGACGAGGATCGCCTTCGGTTTCGGCAGTCCGGCCGACCACTCCGCGAGCTGTCTGGTCCACAACGGGTCGTCGGCCAGCGGCGGCGCACCGTGGCTCAGGTACAGCACGGGTGTCGCACTCATCGCAGCCTCCATGTGTTTGAAACTTCAACTAGTGTAGTGGACGCATGGCGGCAGCGCGATATTCCCGTTGACAGCGACCCTTCTCCGCAATAGCTTTGAGTACAAATACAGTTTGCAAGCAAATGGAGATGGCATGCCGCACCTCGATGTCCACGCGCTGGAGAGCGATCTGGCCGGCCGGGAGACCGAACTGATCAAGAAACTGACCGACGCCGTGGCCGCCGTGTACGGGGACTGGGCACGCGAGATCGCGGTGGTCCGGCTGATCGGAATACCGCCCCATCGCTGGGGAATCGGTGGCGAGCCGGCACGGGCACCCGCGCCCGCCGTCACCTTCGGCATCAAGGAGGCCGCGTTCGGCCGGCCCGACGCCGACGAGATCGTCGCGAGCCTCGTGTCCGGGGTGACGGACGCCCTCGTCGACGTCTTCGGGGAACGCGTGCGCGCTGGTGCGACGGTCGAACTCGTCGGCGTGCCCGCCGGACGGTCCGCGGTCGGCGGCGTCGTGGACCCGCGTTGATCGGTACAGACTAGGCGAACCGGGCGCCGGGGTGCCTATGCTCGGGCATGGCGGTTCCGGTCGGGAACGTGATCGTCTACGTCGCCGTTTCGGTCGCTCCACCGCTGCTGTTCTGGCTGGCCTCGAAGATGCCGAAACTCGCGCAGGCGGTGCTGCGGCTCCGGCGCCGGCGGCCCCTGCCCGAAGGACCGCCGATCGAACGCCTCGCCGCCGACCTGCGCCGCGTCCACCGGGCACTGGAGAAGATCACGCCGGGTGCGCCCATGCTCCGCCGCCGCGCGACGCGCCAGGCCTACGACGCGCTGCTCGTCCAGGCGTGCCACGCACTCGGTGAACAGCACTGGCTCGACTCCCTGCCCGAGGACGGCGTCGAACGCGAGATCGAGCGGTTGCGCATCGAGGAGTGCCTGCGCCGCTGCGGGCTCGCGATTCCCTGATCAGGCAACGAAATCCGCGATCGCCTTGCCCAGCTCCGGTTTGGTGACGGCGCTCATGTGGTTGCCGGGCACGGCAACGTGCCGTGCGTCCGGCAGTGCGGCGGCGAGGTCCTCGGCCGAACCGTTGTCGTGATCGTCCACACCGGACACTACGAGCACCGGCAGTGTGAGGCGTGCCAGGTCCTCGCGCGGGGTGTCGGCGAAGGTGTCCAGCACCCGCAGCAACGCGACCGCGTCCCCCTTGGTGGTCTTGAGAAACGCCTCCGCCGACCACTCCGGCGTGCCGCGTTCGAACGTGCCGAGATTCGTCAGCACGCGGCGAAAGAACTCGCCCCGATCCCCGGTGTCGGTGATCCCGGACAGCCCCATGCCACCGAGGATCGCGCGCCCCGGCCGTGCGCCGCGGACCAGCATCCGCGCGGTGGTGCGCGCGCCCAGCGAATAGCCGCCGAGGTCGTAGTCGGTGAGCCCGAGCTGCTCGACGAGTGCGAACCCGTCGTCGGCGAGCGCGTCGCGTGGGTAGGCCTCGGGCTCGTGTGGTTTGGCGCTGTCCCCGTGCCCACGCAGATCAGGCATGATCACCCGCCGGCCACGTTCGGCGATCTTCGCGGCGTGCCCGTAGCGCACCCAGTTCACCATCGCGGTCGAGAAGTAACCGTGGATGAGTACCAGCGGCCGCCCCTCGCCCAGCTCCCGGTAGGCGAGTTTCGCGCCGTCGTGGCCCTGGAAGTACCGCACGGGAAGATCGCTCATACCCCGATTCAAGCAGCTTTGTCGGCCGACGCTCTCACCCGCCTGACAGCCGGGCCTCGATGCCGTCGAGGACGAAGTCGAGGCCTGCCTGGAAGTTCTGGTCCGCGTCCAGGTGTGGCCCGTCGTGGATGACCGTGGCCAGTGCGGGAAACCGGCCGGTGGCGAGGGTGCGCGTCAGATAAGGCCCGTACGTGGCCTGCCACTGCTCGATGTCCATCCCGCTGGCCCGCTCGGCACGCCGCTCGGTGATCTCCCGCCGCACCGCGCCGATCACGTACGCGTTGACCGCGGCGACCGCCGGCACGACGACGTCCAGGTCCATGCCCGCCATCGCGGCCAGCACGGCCTCGCCGCTCACCAGTGTGTTCGGGCCCAGCTGAGGCCGGCCGCCGATCAGGTCGGCGAGCCATTCGTGCTGGTGCGCGGTCTGCCGGATGTGCTCGGCGAGGGAGTGCAGCACCGCTCGCCAGTCGTCTCCGGTCGGCCGGATCTCCGCGTGCACCGCGTCGACCATCAGGTCGAGCAGCTCCTCCTTGGTGTCGATGTAGCCGTACAGCCGCATCGGCCCGACGCCCAATGCGGCGGCGACCTTGCGCAGCGACACCGCATCCAGGCCGTCCGCGTCGGCCAGCCGGATCGCCGTCCGCACGATCCGCTCCCTGCTCAGCGGAACGGGTACCGGACGTGCCGGCGGCTCCGGCCTCTCCCACACGAGCATGCGGCAACGATACATCGCATTGTTTGATACGCTGTATCGCAAGATACGGTGTATCGACGGAAGAAGTAATCATGACCATCGCCATCGTCGGTGCCGGCCTCGGCGGCTTGGCCCTAGCCCGGGTGCTGCACGTCAACGGCATCGACGCCGTGGTGTACGAGCGTGAGGCGTCGCGTGACGCGCGCGGTCAGGGCGGCATGCTCGACATCCACTCCGGGCAGCGCGCGCTGCGCGAGGCGGGGCTGATCGACGAGTTCTTCGCGATCGCCCGTGGCGAGGGTCAGGACATGCGGCTGCTGGAATCGGACGGCACCCTCCTGCTGCAGGAGGACACACCCGAGGACGCCCCGATGTTGCGGCCGGAGGTGGACCGTGCCGATCTGCGTGCCCTGCTGCTGGACTCGCTTCCCGACCACACCGTGCGCTGGGGGCACGCGTTCGAGTCCGCCGGCGAGGGGGTGCTGCACTTCGCCGACGGCAGCAGCGCGACGTACGACCTGCTGGTCGGAGCCGATGGCGCGAACTCCCGGGTCCGCGCGTTGCTCACCGACGCCCGGCCGGAGCACATCGGCCAGAACTACGTGGAGCTCTGCATTTCCGATATCGACCGCACCCACCCCGATCTCGCGGCAATGGTCGGGCGCGGCAACTACTGGGTGTTCGGCGACGGACAATCCCTTGCGGCGCAACGCAACGGCGACGGGCGTGTGCGCATCGGCCTCAACTTCTACAACACCGGTGAGGACTGGTTCGCCACCGCCGGAATCCCGTTCGACGATCCCGCTGCCGCCCGTGCCCGGCTGATCGAACTGTTCGACGGCTGGGACGCCCGGTTCATCGCGCTGATCGCGGCCAGCGACGACGCGATCGTGCCACGCTCGATCACTACGCTCCCGGCGGGCCTGACCTGGCCGTCGGCGCCCGATGTCACGCTCGTCGGCGACGCCGCGCACCTGATGCCGCCGGTGGGCGAAGGCGCGAACATGGCGTTGCTCGACGGCGCCCTGCTCGCCCTCGCGCTGGCCGCGCATCGGGACGACCAGGCCGCCGCCATCCAGGCGTACGAACGCGAGATGTTCGACCGCACCGGCACCGCCGCCCGGATGTCCGTGAAAATGCAGGAAGTGCTGATGGCGCCGGACGCCAGCCGCCGGCTGCTGGAGTTCTTCCGGCGGGACTGACAGTCAGGTCTGCGCGAGGTCGGCGAACCGGCTGTAGTGCAGCTGGTGCGCCACCACGACGGTGCTCGTCGGGCCCGCGCGGTGCTTCGCCAGGATCAGGTCCGCCTCGCCGGCCCGCGGGTCGTCGCGTTCCCACGCGTCCGGCCGGTTGATCAGCAGCACGATGTCGGCGTCCTGCTCCAGCGAACCGGACTCACGCAGGTCGGACAGCATCGGGCGCTTGTCGGTGCGCTGTTCGGGACCACGGTTCAGCTGGCTGATCGCGACGACCGGCACCTCGAGCTCCTTCGCGAGCAGCTTGAGCTGCCGCGAGAACTCCGAAACCTCCTGCTGCCGCGACTCGACGCGCTTACCCGACGTCATCAGCTGCATGTAGTCGACGACCACGAGCTTGAGATCGTTGCGCTGCTTGAGCCGCCGCGCCTTCGCCCGGATCTCCATCATCGTCATGTTCGGCGAGTCGTCGATGAACAGCGGCGCCTCGCTGATCTCGCTCATCCGCCGCGCCAGCCGCGTCCAGTCGTCGTCGGACATCTTGCCGCCGCGCATGTCCGCGAGGCGGATCCTGGCCTCGGCGGAGAGCATGCGCATCACGATCTCGATGCGGCTCATTTCCAGCGAGAAGATCACGCTGCTCATCCCGTGCTTGATCGAGCAGGAGCGCGCGAAGTCAAGCCCCAGTGTCGACTTACCGACACCGGGACGGGCCGCGACGATGATCATCTGGCCGGGGTGCAGGCCGTTGGTCACCTCGTCGAGATCGGCGAACCCGGTGGGGATGCCCTGCGCGTCGCCGCCGCGGGAGGCGATCGCGTCGATCTCGTCCATGGTCGGCTGGAGCAGTTCCTCCAGCGCCACGTAGTCCTCGCTCGTGCGGCGCTCGGTGACCTCGTAGATCGCGGCCTGCGCGCGGTCGACGACCTCGTTGATCTCGCCGCCCTCGTTGGCCGCGCCGTAGCCGTACTGCACGATCCGCGTGCCGGCCTCGACGAGCCTGCGCAGGATGGCCTTCTCCGCGACGATCTCCGCGTAGTACCCCGCGTTGGCGGCCGTCGGCACGGTGGCGATCAGCGTGTGCAGGTACGGCGCGCCGCCGACGCGGGCCAGTTCGCCACGCCGCTCCAGCTCCGCCGACACGGTGATCGGGTCGGCGGGCTCACCGCGCCCGTAGAGGTCGAGGATGCAGTCGTAGACCGCCTGGTGCTTCGGGAGGTAGAAGTCGCCCGGCCGCAGGGCCTCGACCACGTCCGCGATCGCGTCCTTCGACAGCAGCATGCCGCCCAGTACCGACTGCTCGGCCGCGACGTCCTGCGGTGGCTGTCGGTCGAATT